>Ga0268262_10000341_pt1 | contig 63020 bp, 50 predicted proteins | sample TergutNc150P3_FD_190354 | JGI IMG/M metagenome (GOLD analysis project Ga0268262, IMG submission 190354) | Nasutitermes corniger P3 segment gut microbial community from laboratory colony in Florida, USA - Nc150 P3 (SPAdes) (version 2) | ecosystem: Host-associated > Arthropoda: Insects >... | reverse complement strand
CTTACGTCAAAATCGGCTACTTTGAGAACGATGCGGATTTACGCTATCAGGATGAAATCAATGGCTCACTAATCGGTATCGCAGACCGCATTATGGACACCATCTACACCAAATACTTTAAAGGGTTGATTCGCTACGAGGGGCTACAGAGGATAGACGAATTCCCGATGCTGCGCGATGTCCTGCGCGAAGCTGTTTTGAACGCTGTCGTACACAAGGATTACAGCACAGGCAACCCGATTCATATAAAGATTTACGATGACAAGGTTGTCATATATAACGACTGCCATATACCGTCGAATATTAAGCCGGAAAGTCTGCTAACAGGCATCCGCTCGAATCCCCACAATCCGTTGATTGCGAACGTATTTTTTCGTTCAGGTCAGATTGAGGCATGGGGGCGCGGTATTGAGAAGATGAAAAACGGCTGCATTGCCGATGGCCTGCCGGAGCCGGAATTTACGATACTGCCAAACGTGTTCTCTATTTGCTTCCATATTCGGAACAACAATAAAACGGCGAAAAATAAAAAAGTTGAAAATGACTTCGGAATAAACTTCGGATTAAACTTCGGATTAAACTTCGGATTAAATGAAACACAATGCAAAATTATTGAATTGATAATTGCCAACCCTGAAGTAATTACAGAACAACTCGCCGAGACAATCGGTATCACAAGACGCCAAGTAGAAGCGAATATCAGCAAATTGAAGGCTTTAGGTATAGTGGAACGCATAGGCGCGCGTAAGAAAGGCCGGTGGGTTGTCAAACAGAAAAAATGACAAAATATAGAAATAGTGATAAACAGAAATATTGAAGAAAAATGAAGAAAATATAATTCTGGAAAATTAATGTGAATAATAATTTTAAAGAGGAAAGTATGATAACCGAGATATTAAAAAATATCATTATTGGAGCCCCTGGTAGTTACAATATGTTATCTTTGGAAATTGAGATTGATGGAAAAACAGAATTTGAAAGAAACCCAACAGTCTTTCATGAGTATACACATTATCTACAAAATATGACAACAATAAATGGATTTGTCAGTCTTGATAAATATATTCATGTTCTTTTAAGAAGTTTTACGAAATTAGGCTCTGATTCTGTGGATCCAAGAATACCTTTAAACAGTTATAATGAACTACAATTAGTTCTAGGTGATAAGAATATAGAAAATATAGTAAAAAATCGCATGGTTGGAATGGAATACGATTTTTCATACAATAGATATTCATTTCAGGCGACTACTTTAGATGATTATATTATTTCAGAACAAGATTACTTTGATAATTATAGTGGACTATTTTATAAAATTCCATACATTGTCATTGATGGGGAAAATATTCCGTTAAATGAAACAATTATAAAAGAAAACATGGCTCTAGTTAATTCAATAATAGGAAATCCTAAATTTAAAGAATTAAGTAGGAGAGATATTAGTGAAATAATATCATATAAATATAAAGAATATATTGTTTTATTTGATTTCATAAATCACTATTTACCTGATTGTAATTTATTAAAACTTGTTTATTGTATATGCGAGATAAGTCTAAATATACATTTTTCCGAGCAGATAATTGGTAACATATTAAGATTAATCCAAAAAGAATCTGCGGAACTTTCAAAAATGGAAACAGACAATATTATTTATTTAATTAGAGAGGCAATTAACTATGATAAAATATTTTCTAAATTATATTCTATCGTTCATGAACAAGCTATCAGCAAAACTACCGATCTTTTTAATAGTTTCGATTTCACAAAAAATCAATTCATTTATATCATGAAAAAATTCTATGATTTTTTAATTAGAGGTATTGAATATAGAGCAACACAAAAAACATTATATGTAAATAGGCTTACAAATGATTATATTCAAGAATTAGCTACTGTAATAGGATGTCCCGTCATTTTTTTTAGTAATGAAAATGAATATAGGGGGTTTAGTAGAACGCCAGAATATTTCTTTAATGATTTTACTTATCTTCATGGTGCATTAAAGATTTTTAATCTATTGTACTATTCTAATATAACATTATGTCCTTTCCATGAAAGAAATATTTGTAATCTTCAAAAAAATAATAATTGTTATAATGATTGTATAAATAACTATTATGATAAAGTTTATAAAAATTGTTTATTAACAAATGTACTCAATTGTACAGGAATTAGACAAGAACGAAGATGTACTTAATATTTTTCAAAATATCCTCATGGACAGATCATTCATTATGAACGCATGCGTTCATAATTTGATTTTAAAACTGAACGCATGGGTATAAAAAAATAGCGTCTGGATTAAATAGTCAGGACTTCTTTCCCTCATCAGGAACATATTAAATCACATCTCCAGGCTGGAATTGCAGGGTAACGCATATCTTTTCAAATGTCCGGCTGTTCTGTCTGTTTGTTTCCCAGTAAGCGGAGCAATGAAAATAACATGGAAACTTCCACCTTCAACTTTTTGTCGTAGGTAATATTGTTGGCGCATAGTTCTCTCCCTTCTGGCAAGTTACTGGCAAACCTGCAATATGGGAGAAATCACGCCTTTATGGAAGCGGAAGCGACTTCTCAAAAAATGCCGTAAATCCTTGCGACGCAAGGACTTACGGCTAGGTTGGGGAGTGGAGGATTCGAACCTTCGAAGGCTGAGCCAACAGATTTACAGTCTGCCCCATTTGACCGCTCTGGAAACTCCCCGGTTAACGCGACACTATATTTATATAAAAGAAAAAGAGTTTTGACAAGGGGTTTATCGACTTTTTTTAATTCCGTCTATCGCCCAGGTGATAATTACATTTAGCCGTTTGGAGATGGCGGAATCTATGTCGATTATTGACGCGACAAAATAAGAAATGTCGGCTCCCGCGATGCTGTATACTAAAACGCCTTCCTGAATCGGTTCAAAATAAAGTTGGGCTATAAATTTTTCTTCTTTAACTATAGGAATAAAGAAATAGCTTATATTGCGAAAATTTGTCAGGGTATAGCGTAAGCTGTTTTGAATCAGCGACATCTCTCCGCGATAATAAATGTTTCCAAAAGTGACATTCTTAAGCTTTATATAAACGGTCTCATTTTCGGGCAGTGTTTTTGCCGGAGCGGGATCGGGGATAGCGGTTGTTTGTTTGTTACTGATGATTCTGCTCGCTTCTACAAAAAGAGGGACGGGCTTTTTATTGGTAGCGGAATTGTATCCTCTCCCCCGGAGATCGTTTATATTTCCCAACGCGTTGTATATGTCAAGAAGACTTACGGCGCCGTAATTTTCATTGAGAACCATTATTGATTCAACAAGGAAGCCGGGTTTCATTTGTAATACGTTATTAACGATTTGAGGATCCAATTTAGAGATTTGTTCGTTTCCCATAATTATAAAACCGCTCGTTTTTTGGCTTGATTTCATATAACCGAATTCTTTAAAAGCTAAAGCTTTAGTATTCTGATCCAGATTCGGAAAAATGTCATTAAACGCGCGTAACTGCGCGTTAATGTTATTTGCAAATAACAATAATAAAAGCAAATAAAATATTTTTTTCATTTAATACGCGCCTTTACCGATAATTACTACGCCGAAAGTTTTAAATATTATCCAGAGATCCAGCCATACGGACCAGCTTTGCTGATAGTATATGTCGTAAGCGACCCTGTCGAGGTAATTGGAATCAGATCTTCCCGATACCTGCCAAAGACCGGTTAATCCCGGTTTTACGGAAAATACCCTGTTATAGTCTTCTCCGTATTTTTCTATCTCGCTGTCAACGATAGGACGCGGGCCTATAAAGGACATTTCACCCTTAAGGACATTGATTAGCTGGGGGAATTCGTCAATGCTTGTGCGGCGTAGAAATTTACCGATAGCGGTTATTCTTGGATCTTTATACAGTTTTTGTTTTTCTTCCCATTCTTTTTTTAATTTAGGATCCGTTTCCAATAAATTCTGTAATTTTATATCCGCGTCCGTTACCATTGTACGGAATTTATAAGCGTAAAAACGTTTACCGTTTATGCCTAGTCTTTCATGTTTATAAAGCATACTGCCGGGTGAATCTAATTTAATAATTAACCCAATAATAAGAAGAATCGGTAAAATTATAATGCCGCCAAAAACAACTATGCAAATATCCATAAGCCTCTTAATAAAAATATTAAAGGGCATTTTGAGTTTATTGCTCGTATCAATTCCAAGTACGCCGTTAAAATCGCGTACCGACATCCAGATGCTCGATATATTATAAAAATTCGGGATAATTACGTTATAACGGAAAGCCCGGACCGATATATTTTGAAGATGTTTTAATCTTTTTGAGTCAAGAGACGGCATCGCGACAATCGCCATTTTTATATTGTACCGTTTTACGATTTCAGGGCCCGCGGAGGTATCGTGAATTATCGGAATGCCTTTGTATTCGTCATCTCCCAGGGGATTATCGTCTAATATAAGAACAGGCGCATAACCCGTCCTTATACTGCCCAAAAGACAATCCGTAACCAATTTTCCCGTTTTTCCGGAACCGTAAATTACCGTCGGTATGCCTCCCAGTTTCGTTTTGTTTAAAAACCAGTGGGTCGCGCTTCTGACCGTCAGAAGAATAATTGTTGAAAATATTCCGCTAATAAGGAATGCGGAGTTAACCGAGTCCCATATGTTATTTTCGATATATCGGGACATGGTTATGCCCCCATAAGCGATTAATGAACCGATAAAAAATCTTCTCATTTCTTCGGAAGGGGCAAGGGAGACGCCGGGATATAGTTTGTGAAGCTGGAAAATCAGAATGAAGGCGGGAAGATACGGCCAATATGTGATAAATGACTTCGCGTTAATACTGTTATAATTATTAATAAATCCATAAACTCTTATCCAAAAGAAACCCCAGGCGAATGATAACATAACCGCCAAAAGGTCGGAGAAAACAAACGCCGTGGCTGTAAGCGCGGAACTGGTACGGCGGTATCTTTTCCTGTACCAATTATCAAATTCGGCAAGAGTCATATATATAAAATGACTCAAAATGGGAATTTTTTCAAGTGGAATACCCTATATATTTAATTTTGCGGATTAAAATACGGGTATTATGTGTTTTTTTCTTTTTTTATACTCTCTTTTTTTCCGTGATTACGCGCCATATTCTTTCTTTAAACGCTTCGCGTGAGAATTTCCGCACATGCGCGTTAAATAGTTCGCGATTGTTAAATTGTTCCCCGCGAGTTTCAAAATGATCCAACGCTTTAATCAGCGAATCGGGAGTTTGTTCGTCAAAGAAAATACCCGTTACGTTTTCCTTTACGGTGTCAAGCGCGCCGCCGTCGCGGTATGCGATTACGGGACAGCCCGCGGCATTGGCCTCTATCGGTACTAACCCCATATCTTCAATGCCGGGGAAGAGCAGGGCTTTCGCCTCCGAAAAAAGTTTTGTCTGTTCCTCAAGGGAAACCCTTCCTTTAAATGTGATAAGACCGTTTTTTTTATATTTGTTTATGTCTTTTTTCTTTGCGCCGGCTCCGGCAATAACAAGTTTTCTTCCCGATTTAATACACGCTTCGATCGCTATGTCGGCGCGTTTATAACCTATAAGCTGTCCGAAGAATAAATAATAATCGGCAGGCTTACGCTCTACTGAAATAAATTGTTCGATAGCCGCGGGACCGTAAACAACTTCCGCTTCGCGGTTGTAAATTCTGCGTATCCTTTTTGCCGTATAATTTGAATTGGTAACATAACGATCCACCATATTGGCGGAAGTTATATCCCATAACCTGAGGGAGGGAATCAGGCGTTTCATAAAAAAGCGTACTAACGGATTGGTTCCCCTGAAGTACTCGTGATACATGTCCCAAAGATAGCGCATCGGGCTGTGGCAATAGCATAAGTGGTAGGCGTTAGGATTTGGAACCACCCCCTTTACCGGTCCCGCCTCGCTTGATATTATTAAATCGTACTGTTGCAGGTTAAAATCCATGAGCGCGTTTGGCATGAGGGGCATATAAAGCCGGTAGAGTTTTTTCGCGAAGGGAAGGCGGTTTATCCGTGATGTGATAATACGCCTGCTTTTTATCAAAGCGGAAACAGCTTTTGGGTTGTACACATGGGTATAAATATCAGCTTCGGGAAACATCTCCAGCAGGGCTTCGAGCATTTTTTCCCCGCCGCGCATGTTGATAAGCCAGTAGTGGACGATGGCGATTTTCATTTCATTTCCTTTAGAATAATATCGGCTGTTTTCTTAAAATTATATTTTAATAATAATTCATCCGATAAAACAGGGGAAGACGGTTTTTTATTAAATAGCGTTTCCATCAACTTTTCCTTTAAGTCCGATGAGTCTCCGTTACGGAAAAATGTAACTGGATAACCGTTATAAATTTCCTTTAAAACGGGAATGTCTGAAATTAACGCATTAGTGCCAAGAACCATCGCCTCAAGCGGCGGGAGGCAGAACCCTTCGTATAATGAAGGCTGTACAAGTAGGGCGGCTTTTGAAAGGTACTCCATAACTTGTTCATCTGAAATAAAACCGGTAAATGTTACCGCGTTACCGCCAAGGGACTCGATTTTCCGTAATACGGTATTATCGGAAGTACGAAAATTTTCTTTCGCGCCAATGACGACCAAACTGTGGGGCAGACCTTCGTTTCTTGCGAGAATAAAAGCGTCAATAAGAAGGGCGAGTCCTTTGTGTTTCTTTATATTACCGATAAACGCGATAGTTTGTGTTTTTTGTATGTTTTTGACGCCGGTCCGATACGCGAGGAACATCGGTTGAATAGCGGAATGGGTGACAATAATAGGTTTTTCCGCCCCCAGATGATGTCGTATTCTTGATTTTGAAAATTCGGAAACGGTAAATATTTTTTGCGATTTTTTATAGGCCCTGCGGTAAAACCACATACGCGCGGCAAGACCTATTTTAGATGTTAATTCCGGCATATCCGGAAAAATAATGTCGTGAATTACGGTAAAAATAGGAATTTTTACGGAATGAGGGATATTAAAAAAAGGCGAAAAAAAAAGACAGGCGCTTTTGATTTGCCGAGTTATTTTAAGAGGAAAGAAAAAAAGTTCCTTTAATGAAAACGGTTTTACGTCACATTCAATTATTTTAACGTTCGCGTTAGATGAATAACTATTTAAACGCCGAGTGTTTCCCAATAACAGAAAATCGTTATCTGATTGCAGAAACCACGGCAAACATTCGCGCAGGTACACCCCGATTCCGCTCGCGTCTATCATCCGGCAGTCGATGCAGATAGTCATGGATATTTTTCCGGTCTCTTCCAATTTTTCTCATCAAAGATACTGTCGTGAATATAGTATGTGTTTTGCGTGTTAAGTTCAATTTCTGTTTCATTTCTGTTAATGACTCTTTTTATCAGAATTAAAAGCGGATTGTTCTTTCGATTTGTCGTAATCGCGTTGCCGGTAAAAGGATTAACGGGGTTTTCCACCAATTCTTTCATCGCGAGAGAGGGAACATCGGCATTCGCCATAAAAGCCATATCGGTTTTCATCGCTCCCTTAGCGTTGAAATCTTTTACCAGAAAGAACGGATTAAAATGGTCAACGTGAAACGGCAATCCTGTTTTGGTTATAAATGAATTATCAAGTATCCCATGGTCCGATACAAGAATGATTCGGGTATTGTCGTATGCTTCATGTGATTTAAGAAAATCAAAATATTCGGAAAGACGCTTAATCGCCGCCGCGTTAGCATGATACCGGATTTCCCTGCTAAAAAGACTTTTACCGTAATTTGTTGTAGTAAGCTGAGGCTTGTAATCGGGAGCCTGTAAAAACAAACTTTCATGAGTTGTATTATTTGCCATTAAAACGACCGATTTCTCTTTATGAATCTCAAAATCGGTTAATTCATCTAAATAATCAAGCACGGCATAACCGTTCAAAAAACGCCTAAATCCATATTCGGAAAATGGAGCGCACCAGATGCCTTTATAATATACGCCCTGCCTGAAAGCAAGGGGGATTTCACGTAATAACGCATACCATAAAATATTACGCTTAAGGACCTCGCTGTGCGGCGGTAGGGCGATATTGTTACGTTTTAGCCAAAGGGCGGTATATGCCCCGTCGGTAATATAGCCTGAAACATTCTCTTTATTATCATAAATACGCAAATCGGGAATCCAGTTGTTGTCGGCGTAGGGCGGGTCCGATATGGCGACTGAGAAACCGGATGACGAAAATATCATGGGCATCATTAGTAAGGCTTCGTTTTTTTTCTTTTGCAGTAAAACGTCAGGACGGTTGTTTATTCCTTCGGGCGTGTATTCGTAACCGCCGAAAATAGGCGGAGCGCCTCCGTCCGTCCATCCGTTGAATGTAACGGTATTGGGAAAGTAAGTAAATCCGTCATATTTTTGATACAGTTCGGGACTTTCATCGAATATATAAGGAACAAAAACGCTTTCAGCCATATCAAGCATGATAACCAAAACATTTTTACCGGTTTTGGAAAGATGAAAAATAGGAGATATTGATTCTTCGGTTTTATATTCGGGAGCGTAGTATCGTGAAAGCTTTTTGAATTCGGCGTTGATGAAAAATAAATTCTTAATTGAAAACGGAACAAGGGCGATAAACAAGGTAATAACCATAAAGGAAAGTATTTTTTTTGCTCCGAGAGTATAAATAAAAAGTAGAAGAATGAATAAAATTGCGAGAACGGATATGTTTATGAATATTTCTTTTACATTATGGGTTACGTTAGTCGAAAATACAAGATCGTTGGAAATAAGTCCGTAATTTCCGGAAAAGACGAACATATTACAGAGCGCCGAGAATGAAAAAATGACCATTAGTATAGAAAATATTTTTTTTGTTTTTTCCGAGAAAAGAAAATATATCGTTAACGGCCAGAAAACAAAAAGGCCGAACGACTGAACAAACGAGTTGAAAATAAAAAAGAGGGGGGACTTGACGTCGTCGATAAAGGAAAATTCCTGCGGGGAAGCGCCTATAAGCATGGACGGGAGAAAAATCCCGGTCGCTATCCAAAGGATAAGGAGTGAGGATATAAAAAGAAACAATGTTTCTCTTGATGTCCAGAAACTAAATTTTATTTTATTTATGGAGCGTATTAAGAAGGGGATTATCCATGGTAATATTCCGATTATAACGGAAAAAACGGCGATAGTAGTTCTGACTCTTGGATTACCGTGATATATAAACAATATATAAAATGATAATGAAAAAGCGAGAATCGTAATAATGCCGAACAAAATAAAATGTTTTATTCTGAAAGGGAGCTTTAGATATCCGTTTTTGGCGAGTGAAAATAAATTATTGAGCGTCCAGTACATTACCAGTCCGGCTGGGGAATTATACAGCAATGCCAGAAAGATAAAAGCCATACCGTACAATTGTACTTTATCTTTTATGTCGAAACCGCGCGTATATATCGCTCCCGCGGCGCAATTTATGAGAGTCATCAATATAGGTAATATATTTATTCCCCCCATAACGGGAAGCAGAGCGTCCTGTTTTCCCAAATCGTTAATAAACAAAAACGGCACTCCCTTAAGCGCCTGTAATCGCGAAAGATACGAATATGCGGCGATAAAAAAAGGGATTTGAACCAATAGGCCGAAACTGCTTCGCAGGGCGTAAATAGGGTGATAATGATTCTGGCGGTAATATGTGGATAAGAGCATATACCGCTCGTCGCCCTTGAAAGCCGCCTTGATTTTCGCCGTTTTAGGCGCGAGTCGTTTTTGAATGTTCCGTTCGATTTCCTGCCATCTTTCCGCCACCATGTAGAGCGGCAGACACAGTACGTTGACCGCCGCCGATATGAAGATAATCGTGATTCCCGAATTATTAAAAAGAGATTGCGCGAACATAAAAATAAATTCAAGGATTTGAGTTATCGGGTAAATAATAATCGTATATGGAATATTAGGCATTTATAATTACGTTATCCGGCGGTCGATACGGGTAGTCATGGATATTTTTCCGGTCTCTTCCAATTTTCCTCATCAAAGATATTGTCGTGAACATAGTATGTGTTTTCCGGGTTAATTAAAATTTCATTTTCATTTTTATCAATGACTTGTTTTGTCAGAATTAAAAACGGATTAATTTTTTGATTTGCCGTAATCGCGTTGCCGGTAAAAGGATTAACGGGGTTTTCCACCAATTCTTTCATTGCGAGAGAAGGAACATCGGCATTCGCCATAAAAGCCGTATCGGTTTTCATCGCGCCCTTCGCGTTGAAATCCTTTACCAGCAAAAGCGGATTAAACTGATCGATATAAAACGGCAAATTAGTTTTTAACATCTGAACATTCCCCTGCCCATGGTCTGAAACAAGGATGATACGCGTATTATCGTATACTTCATTCGCCTTAAGAAAGTCAAAATAATCCGACATGCGCTTTATCGCGGCGGCATTGGCGTGATACCAGGCATCATTGCTGAAGGGGCTTTTGCCGTAATTGGTTATGGTAAATTGCGGTCTGTAATCGGGCGCCTGCAAATACAGCCTTTCGTGGGTGGTGTTATTTACCATTAAAACGGCGGTATCTTTTTCTTCAGCCTTAAAACCGGTTAATTCGTCCAAGAAATCCAGCACGGCGTAACCGTTCAGGAATTCTCTCATTCTGTTTTCGGAAAATGAAGTGCACCATGAACCGGAGTAATAAACGGCTTGTCTGAGCGCGAGAGGCGTTTCCCGGAATACCGCATACCATAAAATATTACGTTTAAGGATGTCTTTGTGGGTGGGCAGTTCGTTGTTGTTTCGTTTCAGCCAAAGATCGGTATATGCCCTATCTGTAATATAGCCTGAAATATTCTCTTTATTATCATAAATACGAAGATCGGGAATCCAGTTGTCGTCGGCGTAGGGCGGGTCCGTTATGACGACGGAAAAACCGTTAGCGGAAAATATCGTCGGCATCATTAGAAGAGCCTCTTTTCTTTTCTCGCGCAGGGAAACGTTCGGACGGCTGTTTATCCCCTCGGGGGTGTATTCGTAACCGCCGAAAATGGGCGGAGCGCCGCCTTTTGTCCATCCGTTAAAAGTAACGGTATTGGGAAAATAAGTAAATCCGTCATATTTTTCATACAGTTCCGGACTTTCATCGAATATATAAGGAACAAAAACGCTTTCAGCCGCATCAAGCATGATAACCAAAACATTTTTGCCTGTTTTGGAAAGATGAAAAATAGGAGAAATGGTTTCTTCGGTTTTATGTTCGGGTATATAATATCGTGAAAGTTTTTTAAATTCGCCGTTGATGAAAAATAAGTTTTTTACGGAAAACGGAACAAGGGCGATAAATACGGTTATTACTAAAAATGAGAGTATCTTTTTCCATCCCCGGATATAAATCAAAAGCAGGAACGCGGATATAATTATCAGAACGGATATGTTTACGGATATTTCCCGCAGGTTATGCCACACCGAGCTTGAAAATACCAGATAACTGGAAATAAGACCGTAATTTCCCGGAAAGACGAACATATTGCAGAGCGCCGAGAATGAAAAAAGGACCATAATTACGGAAAATATTTTTTTTGTTTTTTCCGAGAAAAGAAAATATACCGTTAGCGGCCAGAAAATAAATAGGCCGAACGACTGGACGGACGAGTTGAAAATAAAAAAGAGGGGGGACTTGACATCGTCGATAAAAGAGAATTCCTGCGGAGAAGCGCCGATAAGCATGGACGGAAGAAAAATTCCTGTGGCAATCCATAAGATAAGGAGCGAAGGTATAAAAAGAAACAATGTTTCTCTTGCCGTCCAGGAAACATGTTTAATTCTTTTTACGAGACGGGTAATGAACGGGAATATCCATGAAAATATTCCGGCGGTAACGGAAAGAACGGCGATAGTGGTTCTGACCCTGATACTACCGTGATGTTTAAACAAAACGTAATACGCTAAAAACAGCGCCGAAATTGAAATAATACCGAACAGGAAAAAACGTTTTTTTATGAAAGTAATTTTTAAATATCCGGTCTTTACCAGCGAAAAAACATTATTGAGCGTCCAGTACAGCACCAATGCGGAGGGGGAATTATACAGCAATACCATAAAGACTAAAGCCATGCCGTACAACTGTACTTTATCTTTAATATCCAGACCTCTGGTATATATCATTCCCGCTGCTATATTTATGAGCGTCATCAGTATAGGTAATATATTTATTCCCCCCATAAAGGGAAGCAGAGCGTCCGGTTTCCCTAAATCGCGGATAAATAAAAACGATACTCCCTGGAGCGCCTGTAACCGTGTAAAGAAAGAATAAGCCGCGATAAAGAAAGGAATCTGGATCAATAAGCCGAAACTGCTTCGCAGGGCGTAAATAGGGTGATAATGATTCTGGCGGTAATATGTGGATAAGAGCATATACCGCTCGTCGCCCTTGAAAGCCGCCCTGATTTTCGTTATTTTTAACTTAAGCCGTTTTTGAATATTTCGTTCTATTTCCTGCCATCTTTCCGCCACCATGTAGAGCGGCAGACACAATACGCTAACCGCTCCCGATATGCAAATAATCGTGATTCCCGTTGACTTAAAAACATTTTGCATAAATATAAAAACGAATTCAAGTATTTGAGTTATCGGGTAAATAATAATCGTGTAGAGAATATTAGCCATTTATAGTTCCGTTATCCGGCAACCGACGCTGATAATCATGGATATTTTTCCGGTCTCTTCCAATTTTCCTCATCAAAGATATTGTCGTGAACATAGTATGTGTTTTGCGTGTCAAGCTCAATTTCTGTTTCATTCTTATCAACGACTCTTCTCACCAGAATTAAAAACGGATTGTTCTTTTTATTTGTCGTAATCGCGTTGCCGGTAAAAGGATTAACGGGGTTTTCCACCAATTCTTTCATCGCGAGAGAGGGAACATCGGCATTCGCCATAAAAGCCGTATCGGTTTTCATCGCGCCCTTCGCGTTGAAATCCTTTACCAGCAAAAGCGGATTATAATTATATAGATTAAACGTCAGACCGGATTTTGGCAAAGGAACATCAACCGGCCCATGGTCCGAAACAAGAATGATACGCGTATTATCATATACTTCATTCGCTTTAAGAAAGTCAAAATAATCCGACATGCGCTTTATCGCGGCGGCATTGGCGTGATAACAGGCATCCTTGCTGAAGGGGCTTTTGCCGTAATTGGTTATGGTAAATTGCGGTCTGTAATCGGGCGCCTGCAAATACAGCCTTTCGTGAGTGGTGTTATTTACCATTAAAACGGCGGTATCTTTTTCTTCAGGCTTAAAACCTGTTAATTCGACCAAGAAATCCAGCACGGCGTAACCGTTCAGAAATTTTCTCATTCTGTTTTCGGAAAATGATGTGCACCATGAACCGGAGTAATAGACGGACTGTCTGAGCGCGAGAGGCGTTTCCCGGAATACCGCATACCATAAAATATTACGTTTAAGGATGTCTTTGTGGGTGGGCAGTTCGCCGTTGTTTCGTTTCAGCCAAAGATTGGTATATACCCCGTCGGTAATATAGGCTGAAATATTCTCTTTATTATCATAAATACGAAGATCGGGAATCCAGCTGTCGTCTATGTAGGGCGGGTCCGTTATGGCGACGGAAAAACCGTTCGCGGAAAATAACGTCGGCATTATTAGAAGCGCCTCTTTTCTTTTCTCGCGCAGGGAAACGTTCGGACGGTTGTTTATCCCCTCGGGGGTGTATTCGTAACCGCCGAAAATGGGCGGAGCGCCGCCTTTTGTATGTCCGTTAAAAGTAACGGTATTGGGAAAATAAGTAAATCCGTCATATTTTTCATACAATTCCGGACTTTCATCGAATATATAAGGAATAAAAACATTTTTAGCCTCATCAAGCATGATAACCAGAACATTTTTGCCTGTTTTGGAAAAATGTAAAATAGGAGAAATGGTTTCTTCGGTTTTGTGTTCGGGAGCGTAATATTGCGAAAGTTTTTTGAATTCGCCGTTGATGAAGAATAAGTTTTTTACGGAAAACGGAATAAAAGCGATAAATACGGTTATTACTAAAAATGAGAGTATCTTTTTCCATCCCCGTATATAAATCAAAAGCAGGAACGCGGATATAATTATCAGAACGGATATGTTTACGGATATTTCCCGCAGGTTATGCCACACCGTTTCCGCGAACACCAGATAACTGGAAATAAGACCGTAATTTCCCGGAAAGACGAACATATTGCAGAGCGCCGAGAATGAAAAAAGGACCATGATTACGGAAAATATTTTTTTTGTTTTTTCCGAGAAAAGAAAATATACCGTTAGCGGCCAGAAAATAAATAGGCCGAACGACTGGACGGACGAGTTTAAAATAAAAAAGAGGGGGGACTTGACGTCGTCGATAAAAGAGAATTCCTGCGGGGAAGCGCCGATAAGCATGGACGGAAGAAAAATTCCCGTCGCCGTCCACAGGAGAAAAAGCGAGGATACAAAAAGAAACAAGGTTTCCTTTGCCGTCCATGAAACATGTTTAATTCTTTTTACGAGACGGGTAACGAACGGGAATATCCATGAAAATATTCCGGCGGTAATGGAAAGAACGGCGATAGTGGTTCTGACCCTGATACTACCGTGATGTTTAAACAAAACGTAATACGCTAAAAACAGCGCCGAAATTGAAATGATACCGAACAGGAAAAAACGTTTTTTTCCGAAAGTGATTTTCAGATATAAATTCTTCGCGAAAGAAAAGACGTTATTGAGCGTCCAGTACAGCACCAGCGCGGAGGGGGAATTATACAGCAATACCATAAAGACAAGAGCCATGCCGTATATTTGGATTTTATCTTTAACGTCTAGGCCGCGCGTGTATATCGCTCCCGCCGCGATATTTATGAGCGTCATCAGTATAGGTAAAACGTTTATTCCCCCCATAACGGGAAGCAGAGCGTCCGGTTTCCCCAAATCGCGGATAAATAAAAACGACGTTCCCTGGAGCGCCTGTAACCGTGTAAAGAAAGAATAAGCCGCGATAAAGAACGGAATCTGGATCAATAGGCCGAAACTGCTTCGCAGGGCGTAAATAGGGTGATAATGATTCTGGCGGTAATAGAACGATAAAATCATATACCGCTCGTCGCCCTTGAAAACAGCCTTGATTTTCGTTATTTTTAACTTGAGCCGTTTTTGAATATTTCGTTCTATTTCCTGCCATCTTTCCGCCACCATGTAGAGCGGCAGACATAGTACGCTAACCGCCAAGGATATGCAAATAATCGTGATTCCCGTTGACTTAAAAACATTTTGCATAAATATAAAAATAAATTCAAGGATTTGCGTTATCGGGTAAATAATAATCGTATATAGAATATTAGCCATTTATAATTTTCTCCATAAAATCATATACACGTTTTCCGGCTTCACTCGGGTAATGCCATGCGGTTTCGCGGGCTTTTTTTCGATTTGTCTTTAGGACTTCATTGTCCTTCGCGTTCTTAATAATTTCAATAATGCGCGTAAAATCTTCTTCCTTAAGTTCTAATCCGGCTTCTTTTACGGTTTTAAATTGCCATAATTCATGCTCAATATCATCGGCGTCATAGGGACGAAGATCGAAATTCTGGCTCACATACAGTACGGGCTTATCGCGCAGGAACATATAATCAAAAATGATACCTGAAAAATCTGAGATCATTATGTCCGCTTTGTTAAGGGAATAAATATTCTCCCGCTCATAATCCCACTCAATATTTATTTTTTCTTTGTAACGTAAATGTAAACGTTCCAGCGTCTCCGCTTCCGATTTTTTTGATTGCGGATGAGGACGGATAATAATACGCCAGCCCGACGCGGCAAGAGGATCAAGTAATTTTTCACCGTAACGGGTTAAAATTGCGGAGGAACCCCATGAAGGAGAAACAAGTACGGTAAACGGATGGTTTTCTTCCGCGGATACGTTTTTAATTTTTTCGGCGTATACGTCAAGATACGTACACCCCACGGTTATGAGTTTTTTTTCAGGAATTTTACGCTGTCGCTCAAGAATTCTTATATCTTCAGCCTGATAATCGCCGGTTAGAAGTACGGAATCATAACCGTCAAGTCCAAAAATGCGGTATAAGGTCGCGTCGCTCGGGGCATGAAGGATATGCGCGTAATGTTTGACCATTTTTGAACGCTTGAGTTGGTACACATCAAGACCTGGGGTAGTCATAAGGCAGACCCCGGCGCGAAGCATATTAAGACGCGCGAAAGCGCGGTTCCCTTCGCCGATAAATTCAGCTTTGACAAAGTTCCAAGAAGTATTAAAGACGGGATCATCCTGAGCGGAAGTCAAGTACAGAAGACCGGTTTTCCTGTTTTCAAATTCATTAAGAACAGGCATAAAAACATTCCAGTATTGTTTCCCTTCGTTATAGATTACAAAGGGATGTTCCATAGAAGACGCGTTCGAAGCTTTTCCGCCTGATAAAATCACTTTGATTTTTATTATTAACGCGTAACCCAAAAAATACACCGTTGCCGCCGCGCCGATTAAAATTGAAAATAAAGCGCTTCCCGTTCCCGGATCAATGTAAAGCGGGTGGAAATGAATCATAACCCCTCCCGATATAAAAACTGTTCGGTGAAATTCCGCAAGTTGGAAAATATTTTAATATTATTCATATCTTCGTCCGGTTTGTTATTTGTCAATAATACCGGAATACAACCCGCGTTAATTCCCGCTTTCACGTCGCGCATATCATCGCCGACCATATATGACCGCAAGAGATCGATATTGTATTTTTTCGCGGCTTTAAATATCATTCCCGGTTTCGGCTTGCGGCAATCGCAGTCGATCTTGTATTCAGGTCGCTCGCCGTCAAATCCTTTGTCCGGATGATGAGGACAGTAAAAAAGATCGTCAATGTACGCGCCTTGTTTGCCTAATTCCGTCTCCATTTTCATGTGGATTAGATCAAGCGTTTCAAAATCGACTTCACCGCGGGCTATTACAGGCTGGTTAGTGATAACGATGGCAAGGTATCCAAGACTGTTTATTTTTTTAATAGCTTCAGCCGTTCCCTCTAAAAGTTCAAAATCATCAGGTTTTGTTATAAAGTCATTAAATTTATTAATAGTACCGTCCCTATCAAGAAAAACACATTTTTGTACGACAGATAAATTTTTTTGCCTGACTATACCGTTTTCAATATCTGATGTAACCTGCGCGTAACGTTCAGGAGTACCCATATCCTTTATATATTCGGGAGTAGAGTAGGCGAAAATCTTACCGCCGTAGATAGAGGGCTTAAGCATATCGCGGTCAAGATCGACTTTTTCCTTTGATTGCGGACATTTTTTTAAAAATTCCGCGGATAGGATATGGACTCCGGCGTTAACCTGATTTTTGTAATATATACGCTCGTCTTCTTTATTAAGCCAACCGATAACTTGATTACCGTTATTTGTGACGATTAAAGCGCTGTCATAGGGGTGGTTATTAGGGTGAACCGCGAGGGTGACATAAGCTTCATTTTCACTATGAAAAGAAATCATACGCGAAAAATTAATATCAAAAATAGTATCGCCGTTTAGTAAAATAAAATCATTTGAAAGATTTTTTATTTTATATAAAGCGCCGGCCGTTCCAAGCGGCTCCGTTTCCGTATAGTAAGAAATATTACATCCAAAACGGCCGCCGTCGTCAAAATAATCCTTAATGTGACGACCTAGATGTCCTATTACAAGAATAATCTCCGTTAAGCCGTTTCTTTTCAGACAGTCAATCTGATGTTCAAGAATCGGTTTGCCGCAGATTGGAATCATCGGCTTGGGAATGTCGCAGGCGATGGAAGATATGCGGGTTCCTTTACCGCCCGCCATTATTACAACTTGCATTAAAAAAAATGATTCTCCAGCATCTGACACAGGCAATGATATACGGGCAAATGTAATTCCTGAATTTTCCATGTTTCAGTTTCGGGTACGCGGATACAAACATCGGCGTATTGTTTTATTTTACCGCCGCCCTCACCCGTAAGCGCGATTATTTTTAATTTTTTAACGCGCGCGACGGCTGCGGCATAAAGTATATTTTTTGAATTTCCCGATGTGGATATCGCGAGTAACACATCGTTTTCTTTTCCGTAACCGTAAACTTGCTGCGCGAAAGTAATATTACCGTCAATATCGTTTATACAGGCGGTGTTAAGAGAAGCATGACCGGAAAGCGCGATAGTTGGAAGTCCGGGCTGCATACGGGGAATAAGGTATTCGGCTATTTCAGAATCAACATTTTTAATATCAGCGATAAAAGAATCAGGCAGTTTTCTTTTTTTTGTAAATGTCTTCATCAATTCACCGGCGATATGCTCCGCGTCCGACGCGCTGCCTCCGTTACCCGCAATAAGCAATTTACCGCCGTTCGCGTATGAATCGGCTATAATGTCAAACGCCGCGCTTATATCGTTTTTAACGGATTTCAATGCCGGATAACGATCAATTAGCGTATTTATATATTTTATTTCCATGTTCATAAATAGTCCTTTTCACGACGTGTTATATTAGCCGCCACGCTTGGGTCCCCGTCTCTGTAAATGAAGGCGTTAATACCATACCTTGTTTTTCCTTAAGGGCGCGTATCAAGGCGATTTTTTTGCATGGGTTACAGTATATCATCATAAAACCGCCGCCGCCGGCGCCTGAAATTTTCGCTGATTCCGCGCCGTTGTCAATCGCGTATTGATACAGTTCATCCAAGAATGAATTGGAAATTGAAGCCGCGGCGTACTGGTCTTGTTTACCGCCCGCGAGACCAAGCCGTAATGGGGCTTTAGATCTTATAATCATAGTAATTCTCCGATTTATCAGTCATTCCGTAAAAATATTTTTAAGCTATGTTTGTCATCTAATAATTTATAATTTGTTTCCAATAAAGCATATATATCTTTATGCCATAATGGTTTGTATTCGGCGATTCCGCCGTCGATATCGGTATATATTGTTATTATTTTAGGATTATTATTTATGATTGTCGATATAAATTCCTTGTGGGAGCCGGGTATATGGTCAAACGCCTCAGCCTGATATATATATCTTGACGCGAAATCCCTTTTAGAAAACGGATATATATAGCCGTTCCAGCCGAGATTTATTATTTTATCATTCGGACTTGTGTTATCGTCTATAATTTTACTGGCAATTTTAAGCGGAATATTTGAATCAAAATGAAATAAAAAATAATAAGAAAATCTGATTATTCCCTCGGAAAACGCTATACAAAAGAAAAAAACAAGAACCATGTATTTATACTTGATTTTAGAAAATAAATTTAATAAAGATTCCGATAAAAATATAATAGCGGGGATAAAAAATGGGATTAAAATTAGGTTAAAATGACGGCTGTCGGCGGTTGTAGAAGAAAGAAAAATAACATTTAATAAATATGAAATAATAAAACCGAAAAAATAATAAATATTTATATTTTTATATTTTGTAAAAATCCATATTAAACATAAGCAAAGAGGAATGAATGAATAATTTCTATCTAATATTATATAAAAAGTCTTAATACTGTCTTTTAATGACGCGTTAAAACCCCTTGTTATACCTCCTAAAATTACATAATTGTAAAAATCTCCGAAAGCGTTATTACTTATTAAATATAAATATATAGGGATAAAAATTATTAAAATTCCAAGAATGAATCCCGCGATATATTTAGGTATATCAAAATATTTCTTCTTTATAACGGATTCGATAATAATTATTAAACAAAAACCGGCCCAGAGAGGAAACATATTCAGCCTAAGCATTATTGAACACGCGAAAGAAATTCCCAATATAACTATTTCAAAAAATTTTATTTTTGTAGAAATATAATATTTAGTAAAAATATAAAAAGAAATAGCCAGAAATGGCAGCGCGTATTCCTCGGTTCCCGCGTTTACATAATAAAACGGATGTGTCGCGAGAGAAGTAAAAAATACCGTTAATAATGCGGTTTTAATATTTGTAAATAATAACGCCGTTTTATACATAAAAAGAAACGATATAAAAATAATAATTAGTTCGGTAATCCAAACGCCCGTGATCCCGCCAAGGAAAAACCCGGGTACGCTTAAAAAATAAAGAAGCGGACCTTTGTTATCGGCCAAATCTTTGTATAAAGCATGACCCCGCGTAACCCCTTGCGTAATTGAAATATAAACGGATGTATCAACATTCATTATTCTTGATAAAAGAGGATTTAATGTCGATGTATAAACAAGTGAAAACGCGATTAAAAAAAGAAACAGATAAATTATTATTTTTGATTTGTGTTTAATATGGTTAATAAAATCAAACATTAATTACTCCTTATAAAAAGTTTATAACCGTTTTCATCCGACAAAAGACGGTATTCCTTTTCCATAAGTTCAAGAACGGGATCGTGCCAGTAACCTTCAATTTCACCGATGCCGTCTTCATCGTTAAATACCGCGATGACGGCAGGTTTGCCGTTTAATACGTCAGATAAAAAATCCTCTCTCGCGCCGGGGATTGATCTAAGCCAATATCCCTGATAAATATATTTCGATACGGAATCTCTTCGCGTAAAAAGATAAATATAAGCGTTATACCCTAATGATATAATTTTATCGCCGGGCTTTGTGTTTTCGTCTATCATTTTACCGGCATTAATAAGTTTTATTCCGGTAGAATAACCGTTAAACGCCTTTGTAAAGTTCCAAAGATACTTAGACAGTCCCTCGGAAAAAACAAAGCAAAAGAAAACGACAAGAAGGACAAGAGACGAATTTTTAGCGTATCGCAGGGTAAACGCGCTATATATAATTTCAACAAGAAAAGCTAGAGCTGGAACAAAATAGGGAATCAATACCAAATTATAATGAGGATCACTCCCTACAAATGAAATAAATAATACCATTAAAAAATATGAAAAAGTATAACCGACGTAAAAAATAAAACCGTCCTTTTTAAAAATAATAATCATCCGATAGAAACCGAAGACAAGAGGTAAAAAAGAGTAACCGTTGCTAACTAACTTGTAAAATATCTTTACAATATCACTAACGCTTTTGTTAAAACCTCTGGCGGCTCCGTTAAAAATGACCTGGACTAAGAAATCGTCTAAAATTCCGTTTAATTTAAGATATAAAAAAACAGGAATAAAAACGATTATTATTCCAAGACAAAAACCGGTTATATATTTTCCAAGTAAAATAAAATTACGTTTAATTACGAATGAAACAACGATTATAAGGCAAAAACCGGCCCATAGGGGAAACATATTCAATCTGATCATAATGGCGCAGGCAAAACAAAATCCCAAAATTACCAACTCAAAAAAACTTATCACCTGTTTTTGGGAAAAGAAATACTTTGTAAAAATATAAAATGATACCGTTAAGAAGGGCAGTGAATATTCTTCCGATCCCGCGTTGATAAAATAAAAAGGAAGAAGGGCTAAAAAACATAACGCTGTAGCGAACAGGGCTTTATTGCGGGTCGTGAAGAAGATCGCGGTTTTATAGGCGAACAGCGCGGTAACAAAAAGCATGATAAGCTCCGTTATCCAGATGCCGGTAAATCCGCCGAGAAACAAACCGGGTACGCTTAAAAGATAGGCAAGCGGACCTTTGTTGTCAACAAAATCCCTGTATGGCAGGTATCCGCGTGTAATGCCCTGGGCGATGGTGACATAAACAGATGAATCAAGATGCATCCGCCTGAAATTCATCGGATTATAGGTTGAGGTAAATGCCACCGTAAACGCGATGATAAAGAGCCATATGTAAATTTTATTTTCTTTTTTCTTCAATTTTTCAATTAGCATTTTTTTTTCGGAAAATAACAAATTTAGATATGATAAAATTTATTACCATTCCCGCGGCGATTCCGCAGGCCTGCGCGATAAATTTCCACGGAAGGGTAAAATTTATAATAATCAATTTCATTACAAGAATATTAACGCCGAGTCCCACCAATGAGCCAAAAAGGAACATCGCCCACTTGTATAAGGAAACGCGCGTATTTACGGTATATTCCTTGAATGACCACAGATGATTCAAAAAATAATTCTGGGTTCCCGCTATAATAAAACATCCGATACTGATCGGTATTTCGGGCAGTTTTCCCAGGTCAACCAGCAGAAAGAAAATAAGAAGATTGGTTATTGTTCCCAGACCGCCTGTTATACCAAATTTTAAAATTTCGTAAATCAAACGAGTTTTCTTATTTTCCAAACGTCCCCCAACGCCTTAAGCAAGAAACTTCCCGACATTTTAGACTGTCCTTTCTTGCGGTCCGGAAAAATAATGGGAATTTCCTTTATTTGACAGCCTTTTTTATACGTTTTATACTTCATCTCTATCTGAAACGAATAACCTCTGCAAACAACATCCTTCAGCACTATTTTTTCGAGCGTATTCTTGCGCCACATATTGTAACCGCCGGTAAAATCCATAATAGGACACTTGAGTAAAATCCGGCAGTACATCGCCCCGCATTTGGTAAGGATATTCCTGAAAAAAGAACGGTTCTCAATTCCCCCTCCCGGTACGTTTCTGGAACCGATTACAAGGTCGGCGTTTTCAATTTCCTTTAGCATAACGGGAATATATTTCGGATCATGCGAAAAATCCGCGTCCATGGCGAGTAAAACATCGAAGCCGTTATTGATGCCCCATGAAAAACCCTCAAGAAAAGCGGTAGCGCCGCCCAGTTTGCCGCCTCGTTTCATTATATGCATCGCTGGATTCGCGCGGGCGATTTCTTCAACGACAGCCGCTGTTCCATCGGGAGAATTGTCGTCTACAACAAGGATATGCGCGTTCGGAGCGCGGGAAAAAACATCTTCTACAAGAGGCGCGATGTTTTCGATTTCGTTGTAGGTGGGAATTATTACCAGTAAAGAATTATTCATAATAATAAGGTTTTTTTATAATTACCGACTAACTTTTCATTTCGTTCGTATTTTCAATTTTGTTTTTTTCTATTGTTTCTATTACAAAATCGGCGGTCAGAGCGCCCGATTTACCACGACACTGCCATGCCGTATCCCTGGCGATTCTGCGGGCCTCGGTTAACGAGGCGCTGTTCGATGCTTTTTGAATAACGTCTCCGATTGAGGAAAAATCACTCTCGCGAAGCTCTATCCCTATCTCTTTCAATGTTTTGAACTGCCAAGGCTCATGATCGAGGTCGTCCGCGTCGTAAGGCCGTAAATCGAATGAATAATTGGAATAGATAACCGGTTTGTCATAGAGGAATACATAATCCAGAATGATACCCGAAAAATCGGAAAACATAATATCCGACTTACTGAGCGAGAAAATGTTATCGATTTCATAATCCCATGTGATGTTATCGCGGTCTTTGTAACGGAGGCTGAGTCTTTCCAGCATAGCGTTCTCGGATATTTTTGACTGCGGATGCGGTCTTACTATAATGTTGTAACCGGTATCAAGCAGGGGGTCGAGCAGTTTTTCACCGTAACGCGTAAGAAGTGCGGAGGACCCCCAGGAAGGGGAGACAAGCACGGTAAAGGGATGTGGAACGACGGGAGGCATCCGTTGGGCCGCAAGGTCGAGGTACGGGCATCCGACCGTAACAAGCTGTTTTGCCGGAAGTCCCCGAAGCGTTTCAAGCCGCCTAATATCATCCCCCTGATAATCCCCGGCGAGCAAAATAGAATCAAAATAGTCCAGCCCGAAGAGGCGGTACAATGTCGCGTCGCTTGTACCGTGAATAAGATGGGAATAGTGCTTGACCGCTTTTGATCTTTTCAACTGGTATACGTCAAGCCCGGGCGTTGTCATCAGTACAAAATCGGCGCTTATAAGGTTAAGCCGCGCATAAGCCTTATTTCCCTCACCGATGTATTCAAAAACGATATTATTGTACGCGGATTCAAAACAGGGATCCTCTTTTGAGGAAGTTAAATAGAGTATTGGGAAGTTCCGTTTTTCAAATTCATCAACTACGGGCTTAAAGAGATTCCAATAGCGTTTATCCTCCGCGTAAATTACGCATTTGTGCCGATTCTTCGCGGCCTGTGTTTTTCCGCCGGAAAACAACACTTTCGCCTTAATTATTACCGCCCTGGCGACGAAGTAAATGGTCGCGGCGGCCCCAATGAGGATGGAAAAAAGCATACTCCCCGTACCGGGGTCAATGTAAAGAGGATACATATTCATATTATAAATAAGAAAACAAGTTTTATTTTTTTCAGAAGACGGCGGTTGTTCAACTTGTTTTTCTCAACTCCTTTATAAAACCGAAAACAATTGTCAGCAGGATAATCCCAAGGGGAAAAGCGGCGATGATGGATACCGTTAGAAGCATGCTCAAAGTTCCTTCCGACCAGATAAGGGCTATCGGAAGAATTATAAAAACGCCCGCCCAGAACGCCCTTAGTTTTTTATCGGGCTGTTCGTCTATTTTCAAGGTTTTATGGCAGAATCCCGCGACAACCATGGTGATAGCGTCGAACGTACTTGAGTAAAACGCCAGCATCGCTAAAACAAGCAGGAAGAAGACGATATTATGTCCGGGTAATTTTTCAAGCACATTGAGAATGACTTCCGAGGGGGCGACATCATTGGCAAGCATCGCCGCGGCGTCAACTTTTCCGGTTACCTGCTGATACAGCCCGAAATTGCCGAAAACCATAAACGACATGTAAGTGCCGGAAATACCGTAGAAAAAAGCGCCGCCTATCATTTGGCGTATCGTCCGGCCTTCGCTGATTTTTGCGATAAAAAACGGCGTGGCTACAAACCACGCGATCCAATACGCCCAATAAAAAATCGTCCAATTCTGCGGGAAACCGGAAACCCCGTCTCCCGTCAGTCGAAGCGGATCCGTCCACGTCGCCATTCCGATAAAGTTTTGTATCATGTTTCCAAGTCCCGACACGCCGCTTTCAATAATGAATCTGCTAGGGCCCAGAAAGAAAACATACGCAAGTAAGGTTGAAAAAACAACCACGCAGGCGACGGCGAGCCATGAAATCGCCTTCATTCCGAATAGTACGGCTATGGTAAACAAAAGACCGTTTAACAATAAAATAGCTATTGTCAAACTTTTATCCGCCGACGTTCCAAGCAGTCTGTTTAATGCGTTTGTCATAAGCGGAGTCGCCAGCGAAAAGGTGGTTGCCGTTCCGCCCAATAAACCGACGACTGAAACTACGTCTATTACTTTGCCCCAGCCTTTGTCGATTTTATCTTTCAGAATCGGACGGCAGGCCTCGGATAATGTCTGGCGCTGACCGTTCTTAACGAAAAACATATAGGCGTACGCGGCCGCCGGTAGAATATAAAACGCCCAGGGAATGGGACCCCAATGGAATAAAGTATAGGTGGAGGCGATTTGCTGTCTTTGTAAAGCGGATAAATCGCCCATACCGACGGGATTTTCCGAATAATAATAACCCCATTCAATCAACGACCAATACAGAATATCTGCGGCCATTGTCGAGGTGAATATCATGGAACCCCATTTGAAGCCCGAATACCTGGGTTTTTCCAAGTTGCCAAGTTTGACATTTCCGTATTTGGAAACGGCGATATATATACTGCATAGCAGTACAAATATTCCCGTCAGGATGTAGAATACCCCCATCTTATTGCCGAAAAGGTCAAACAATATCCCGATAACGAACTGTGATCTTTCAGGAAAAATAAGAATCAGAGCCGCCAAAAACGCGATAATACACAAGGGGAATAATAAAATAGATATGTCTGTCGATTTGTCTTTCATTTTACAAATACCTCCTTTTGTAAATGTATATAAAAATCTTTTGCGTAACGGTACATTTTCATCCCGTAATCGCCGAATTCAACCCCGAATGACTGTTTGTATTCGGTCCAGATCGCCCACAGATACCCTCCCAGAGCCGCATATATATACAATCGCGTCGTTTCATTTTTGTCGGGTTCCCGCCGTAAATAAATTTTAAGGAGTTCGTCCATTTCGGTTTTCGAATAATAAGTATATATGGAATACATGGCGATGTCCATAATCGGGTCCCCCATACCCGCGTATTCCCAATCAATTATTCTGACCGAACCGTCGGCAAGCCGTATAATATTGTCGGGGTTACTGTCAACATGACACAAAACTTCCTGAATGTTCATTTTTTTTGCAAGTTCAATCAGGCGTTTCATTTTCTCATAGGTTTCTTCATTGTCGGTATATCTTATCGCGTTTCTCTCATCGCATAAGGTCAAATAACGGGATATTTCCCCCGCTATGTTAAAGGAGTGGCCTACCTTTATACCGCTTTGGTGGATCTTTCGCATGGCTTCCATTGACACTTCAAGATCATCGCGGTTCTTTGAGTTTGTATTTCTTGCGTCGGTGTAAAAGATGGATATTTTGTTACCGGTAATTTCGTCAAAATGAATAACTTCATCGCAAATGCCAAGAGGGGTTATTGCCTTATAAGCTTCCCGCTCCTGTTTTCTGTTGATCAATTTATCGGTACCTTCACCGGGCAGTCTGAATATATATGATTTACCGGCTACTGAAAAAACAAACGATCTGTTTGTCATGCCGGCCTTAAGATTTTTTATATCGACAATTTCGTCTTCTTTTACGTTAAAGACGTTTTCGATTGTTTTGAGTAGCACATTGGGAGTTCTCCCGCTGTAATCAGGATCGAACTGCCGCAGTTCTTCAAAGCTTTCAAACTCATAAACATTATCGCCTGCCTGCTTATTAATATAAAGATCAAAATGCGGTAATTCATCAATAAACACGTTTTCCCACATATAATTTTCTTTTCCGGGCATCTTGTAATATTCTTCAATTTTTTTCACGAATTTTTCAGAAAAAGATTCGGATAGGAAAACAGGTCCGTACATTACCCATGAATCGCATCCGCCGACGGCGACATCCGTGATACGTCCTTTTTCATCGGTTTTTACGCACCATTCCGAAGTCAGCCCTGTTTTATATACGCAACTGTACCAGCTTTTTTCCTCGCTCGGATTAAAAATATTATTTTCAATCCAGTTGTCGGCGGCCAAAAGATAGGAATTTTTTAATTGATCGCGGACGCGATACAGGCTGGCAAGATTGTTTTTAACCGCATACTCGGGATTATAGACAAGTCTTACTCCGAATTTATCTATTAAATAATCGAATTTTTCTTTTAAATAACCGACAACTATTACAATATCATCAATACCTTTTTCCTTTAATTGACGTAATTGCCGTTCCAAAAGCGGCTCGCCTTTAACCGGTATCAGACCTTTGGGAAGTTCATAGGTAATCGGCACAAAACGCGAACCAAAACCCGCGGCAAGAATGACGGCGTTATCAACCTTAAACATTTTATTTATGAGTCTTTCCTTTTTGGTTTATATAATTTTTTAATAGAATAATTAAATATTGTTTATTTGTTTTTTTTGATAATATTTTCAATTATAAATTCCGCCACGGTGTCGATATCGGCAAATGGAACCCGTTTTGGCAAATCAATCGAGAAAGCTTTTTTTACTTTTTCCAAAAGAATATCGGTATAAGTTAGTGTTCCGTCTTCCGTTGATTCAATTCCGTCAAGAGCAAGAGACTTTTTATTTACCGTTATCATATCTTTTAATGAAAATACGCTTTCATCTATAACGGCTTGCGGTTGTTTTCCTTTTCCGTCGATTCTTACCGGATATCCGCCCGGTAGTCCGATTGCTCCCGGCGAATGGAAAATTTTATCGGTATTGTTTCTTAACGCTTCAATGACGGTAAATACAATATCAAAGTTGCTGGAAGCGTTCATCATATTTCGTTTTGCATCCACCGGCATAGGAATTTTACAAAGATTGTATAATTCAGTCTCATTAATTACAAGCGGTTTACCGTTATAATTCAAAGAAAGCAGAGGATTTTGTCCTTCAGTCCGCCCCTCTTTACTGATAACAACATCGTGAAAGTGCGCGGTGGCAAGGAAAACGACAATATTCCAGTAATCTTTAATTCCAAGAATTTGTGAAGCGGCGAATTTTATACGGGGAATCAAATGATTAAGATTTCCGCTTCCAAAATCAGGATACGGGTGACCGGCGTTTTTAAGCCAGGGAATTACAGCGTCTGAATAGGATGCGTTAATTACTATGGCGTTTGTATCAGCCATGTCGCAGGCCGACATAATATTACGGATAAAATTAATCGCAAGCGGCGACCAAATACCGTAAGCCCTGAAATTATGCCATGAAATACTGCCGTATTTAAGGCCGGAGTATACCCGGCTTGTATTTACGATAAAATCGGGAGAATATTTTTTTATGCATTTACAAATAACATTAATGTTATTAAAATCACAGCCGCCTTCAATGGATACGGTACTTTTATTCTGATTACGGATAAGCGCCGAAATCCTTACGATATTTACATCCGTCTCCATTTTTTCAAAATTTCTGCCTACAACTACTATATGAATTGAAGGATCGTTTTTACTGATAATATAATCCAGCAAGTACAGTCCAACGCTTCCAAGTCCCATTATCATAATGGTTATATCGCCTTCTTCGATTTTTTCTTTTAAGCTTTTTAAACGCGCATTTAAATCTTTCATATACAATTCCTTTTGTTATTTAATATACTTTATCATAACATCATAATCTTTTATCGTATTACAGTTAATCCACGTATTCATTGTAATAATTGAAATTTTATCTTTTGTTATGTTTGAAAAATAATCGCCGATTATTACTAAGTTTGTAACTGTTTGTTGGAGTCCGGTTAATTTTTCATTTGATTCGTATAAACGCGAAGGATTTATAAATTTCCAAATTTGAGCCGAGTTATAAACAGATCGAAAGGGTTCTTTTATATAAAGTTCCTTGTGTCCTGTATCGTATAAGTATTTCATATAGCATGATAAATCTTCATAAACCAATACGGATTTTCCCGATTCGATGGGAAGTTTATTTATTGTTAAGACATCACCTTTATTTAAAGCTACTTTTTTGAAATCTGTTTTTGAAAAAAACAAATCACCTTCGACAAAAATGATTTCATCGGCATTGATATTTTCGGCGGCTTTTATTCCCAAATAAAGACTGTATCCGGAACCGTAATCTTCAAAGCGCGGATTAAAAATTATTTCTGTTTTTCCGATAAAATCGGATAAATAAGTTTCAAAATATTTAGTAAGTTGTTCGAACCCGTATCCGCCTACGATAATTATATGGTCACAATGTGAAATTCTTGCAAGCATTTGATATAAAATCGAGTGTCGGGGGTTGTTTTTATAAAAGATGCATTTTACCGCCGGTTTATCCAAATCCTTGTTAAATCGGGACGCGATGCCGGCTGCCGTTATTATTAATACCCTCACTTAGTTTCACCGGTTTTAATATAATCAATACACATATCCAGTCCTTCCGATAAAGAGATTATGGGTTTCCATCCGGTTACCGCCCTGATTTTCCCGGTGTTTAATACGCGTCTTTGCGGATCGGCGGAACGTTGTCCGTTAAAAGTAATTTGAGGCGGTCCCTGGTTTAATTTTTTCGCTATTATATCCGCTAATTCAATAATAGACACTTCTTCATCCGTGGCGACATTGTAAACGGAACCGTCAAGCGATTTCGCGGTATCAGATAAAGATAAAACAGCCGAACAACTGTCGAAATTATGCAAAAACGTTCTTTTGTTTGTACGGGAATTTTCAAGCAGTTCTAATTTCCCCGTTTTATAAAGACTGTTAATAATATGCGGAATAATATGTTTAGAGTATTTTTCATTTTTACTGTATACATTGGCGAAACGGATTGAACATCCCGGAATTAGTTTCTTTTCTACGGCGTCTTTCATGAAAAACTCCGTTATCAGCTTACCGGCGGCGTAACTTGTCCTCTGACTGTGTTCCGCCGTCGCAAGCACGACAAAATCCGATTCTTTTACTCCGCCTTCATTTGAAAAAGATTGCATGGAATATATCTCGGAAGTGGAACAATTTATAAACTGATTCGCACCCGCGTTGACCGCCTGCTTTAGGAAATTTATCATTCCTGTAACGTTCGTGTCAAATGTTGAATCAGGATGATAAAAATATTCAGTGTGAACAACCGCGGCGCAATTTATATAAACGATATTATTAAATTTATTTCTTCTTTTTTTTACATACTTAAGTATTTTTTCCATTTGGCGAATATTATTTAAATCGTATTCAAGAAACGTAAAATTATCGTTATTGATAATATCTTTTACGGTATCAATTGAAGAGGCAAAAAAATTATCAAAACCTATTACGGTTTCTCCCCTATTAATAATTTGCCGCGCCAATTCATTTCCCGTCATGCCCGTAACGCCGCTTATAACATATAAATTATTATTTGTTTTATCCATAAAGTTTATATTCCCTTTTCAAGCCTCGTTCTGTAAAAATCATGAACATTTTTTCCGTATAAAGCCTGTTCCGCTTTTATGTCATAGATTACGTTATTTAAATGAACCCACTCCGCCTCCGTGTCAATTACGGCGTAACACGCTCTTGGGTTATGGTTTCTTGGCTGTCCGACAGAACCGGGATTAATAAATACCGTCCTCTTTCTTCCGTGTGTATCGGTATTTTCCGTTTTATAATATTTTTCTAAATAATACGGTATGTGGGAATGTCCCGACAAAACAAAATCATATTTTATATATTGTTCGCCCGTATTTTCAGGCGATACGCTTTTCCAGAATGTGTCTTCAAGGCTTCCGTGTATTATTAAATATTGTTTCCCGTTATATGTATTCTCGGAAAAACCGTCCATACGCATTTCTTTATTTATATAATCTAAAGAACTTTTATTTAATATTTGCGAAGTAAACCGTGAAAATTCTCTGCCCCTATCGCTTGAAAATCGATCAAGTTTGCCGTCAATAATCGCTTTTTCATGGTTACCCCAAATATTTATATCAATAGGAAAGGGGAGTTCTTTTAAAAGGTCAATTGTTTCATTAGGACGCATTCCATAATCTATGTGATCTCCAAGTAAAATAAGTTTATCAATGTTATATTTTTTCGCGTCATTCAACACCGAAGTTAAGGCGGATAAATTCGCGTGTATATCAGATAATACAAGTAATTTCATAATTACACTTAAATATTTTTTGTAAAATAAAACGGTTTTTTTAAAATAAGTTTAAATATAAAACTTGGTTTACATATTGATAAAATCCATAAACTTCGTTTTATTTTCTATCGGCGTCGATTTTGGTCGCCCCAAATCCTTGCGAGAGCCTTTCTTTACTTTCACCTCGATAAATGTAAGTTCTTCGTGTTTTTCCGATAAAACCTTTTTTAATTCTTCTTTTGTTTTAACATGAAAAACTTTTATATAACCGCATGCCCGCGCGACGGCGGGCATATCAATAAAAGGGGCAATTGTCGGCTGTCCGCCTACGGAATCATGTGCGGCATTATTAAGAACGATGTGGCAAAAGTTTAACGGTTTTTGCGCTCCGATTGCGGCAAAGGAACCCATGTGCATAAGTGCGGCCCCGTCTCCGTCAAGACAGGTAACCTGCAACTGCGGTTTTTGTAGCGCGATTGACAAGGCGATGGAAGACGCATGGCCCATAGAGCCTACGGTAAGAAAATCGCGCTCATGGCCACAGGCATATTTATCACGTAACTCATACAATTCGCGTGAGATCATTCCGGTAGTAGAAACTATAATTCCATATTGGCTGGTGGCGATTTCTTCTATTGCCTCTTCACGCGTCATTATAGCTTCATGCTCTTCTTTGTTTATAAGGGTATAGGGCGCGAATGTGTCTTTTCGTATAACAAGCGCGTATGGAGAACCTGTTTCGGTAATTGTCTTAAAACAAGTTTCAATCTGGTTGTTTACGTCCTTCTCATTGTTTTCAAGCACCGCGTAAGGAATGCCCATGCTTTCAAGCAGTGAGCAGGTAACCTTGCCTTGTTTGACATGTTGGGGCTCGTCATGTATGTTGGGCTCTCCGCGCCAGCCTATGACAAGAACTAAAGGTATACGGTAAACGTCGTTATCGGCAAGAGAGAGCAGAGGATTGACGGCGTTACCTATGCCTGAATTTTGCATATACACAAGCGGAATGCGTCTTGTGGCAAGATGATACCCGCAGGCAAGTCCGACGGCGGCTCCCTCGTTTATCGCTATAATATGGTTTTGTTTTTCGGTATGATCCGTAATATACGCGCAAAAATCTTTAAGAAGTGAATCAGGTACGCCTGAAAAAAAATCTACTCCATTTTCAACAAGCTTATTGTAAAAATATGCGGCTGTAATCATATTTTTTTACTTTCCGCCCGGAATTAATTCAAGAATATCTTTTATTGACATACAAACCGAATCAGCTTCAAGTGAACGCTCGTTCTGTAAGATCATTTTTGCGGTATTAAACATCGCCGGATACGCGGAGCGAAGCATGTGGTTTGCGTAAATGATGATATTCGCCCCCCATGAGGCTAGTTCTTTTTCTGTAAACTGATTATATGTCGTAGGAACTAAAACCAACGGTATATGCGGATATTCAGCGCGAAAGAGCGAACAAAATTGTTTAATATCATCGCCTGATTTTTCTTTGCTGTGTATCATAACGCCGTCCGCGCCGGCTTCGATAAAAGCGCGCGCTCTTTCTAGCGCATGGGGGACGGGAAAACCGGCAATTAAACTTTCAAGACGAGCGATAATCATAAATTCTTTTGTAACCTGCGCCTGTTTGCCGGCCTTTATTTTTTCGCAGAATTCGAAAACAGGGCATAATTCTTGATTTACATCAGTTCCAAAAAGCGAATTTTTTTTAATACCGGTTTTATCCTCTATAATGACCGCGGATATTCCGTTTCGTTCAAGTGTTTTTACGGTGAAGGCAAAATGATGTCCGCCCGTGTCTCCGTCAAATATTATTGGCTTTGTCGTACATTCAAGAATATTAACTAAATCCTGCATACGCGTAGTAAGATCAACAGCTTCAATATCCGGTTTTCCTTTGCTTGCGGAGTCGGTTAAACTTGACGACCACATTCCGTCAAAACTATGGAGTCCGTCTTCTTTCTCAATTTCAAGATTTTCTATAATTAAACCGGACAATCCCGAATGCGCTTCCATAATCCTTACCAGATGTTTTGACTCAATAAGGCGCCGCAGAGTTTTCAGGCGTATGTCCGGCGTTGTTCCAATTGAACGTATCGCCTCATTAATTGAAGATGAATTAATTCCGGCGGTATAGGGAATCTCAATAACATGGCCGCCGAGTTCTTTCATTACTTCAAAAACTTCATCGCGTTCTTTTTGCAAAGGACCGCTTTTCCAATCATCTCCGTGAATGATATAATCGGGTTTTAACTTTCGCAAATTAGGCACATAACTCCATTCTTCCTGCGGTATTACGCGAGCAACGCCTTTAATATTTTCAATAACGTCTTTTCTCTGTTCATAGGTTAAATAAGGAAGACGTTTATGTAACGCGATAGCGGAATCTGTCAGTAGTCCTACGGTTAAATCACCGAGTATCGCGCCTTTACGGATGATGTTTATTATTCCGGGATGAATAATATCTCCGCGCATACCAAGGTATACCGTTTTTATTTGCTTTTTCATTTTGTATAATCTTTTATCAGGTTATATACTAAACGCGCCGAAACGTCATAAGAGTATTTCGCGAGAATCGCGTCCGGCTTTTCAACCGGTTCGCGAAGCAGAGCGTCAAGATCAACATCGGTGTTAAACGGATCGATATAACGCGCCGTATTTCCGTAAATTTCAGGAAGACTCGCCGCATTTGCGATAATTATTCGCGCTCCGCATGATAACGCCTCAAGCGGGGTAAGGCCGAAGCCTTCATAATAGGAAGGTAAAATAAAAGCTTTGCATTTAGTCATCAGGGCTTTTACTTTGGAATCGTCAAGATAGCCCAAAAGGATAATGTTTTGCGGAGTTGGATTATCTAACTCATCCGCTTTTACGGTAGGCAAACTTACGCCGGAAATCGCAAAAAGAGAATCGGGATTTTTTCGCGCGTATTCAATTATCCATTTGATATTTTTCCGTTTTGACAGGCTTCCGAGAGAGAAATAAAACGGTTTTGAAAGTACGGAAAAATCATTAAAAACGGAATTGTCCGCCGTAATATTTTTAAAATGAAACCAACTACTGTATATTACCGATATGTTTTCCGGTTTTGCTTTACAATATTTAATAATCTGATTTTTAGTAAAGTATGAGACAGTCGCTATTTTTTTCGCTTTTTTTGATATTAAACGGTATTGCCAGCGGTTATACAATCTGATTAACTTGTCGCGAAAACCCTTAAAATCTTCAGGAAAGAATTCACAGTAAATATCGTGCAGAAAAACAATGCCGGAAGCGAAGGGCAGGGCGGTATTGCCGAATTCAAGAACGGTATATTTTTTATGGGTAACTAGAAACCATTGCAGGGTAATCATCTGCCATAAAATATGTCGAATGGTTTTTCCATGACGAATGATACCGATATTTTTATATTTTGGAATGTCAGACGCGTCAACAGGTACAATTATCGCGATTTCACCCGGCTCACACAGTTCATCAAGACGGGATGTAATTTCATACGCGTAACGCTCGATACCCGTAAGGCGGCGGCAATGGAAATAACCATTTATGAGTATGGTTTTCAATCTATCCTTACTTTATCATTTAATGTACTTTACGACGCGTAATTTTCTTTATAATTTTTTCTATAATTGATATAGGTCTTTTCGATAATAAATTTATAATACGTTCATCCTCGTTCCTGTTTTGATCGATAAATTTTTCAAAAATATCGTTAACTATTTGTCCTGTCTCGGGGGAGTCAATCTTAAAATTTCTGCCATAATCAAAATAAGTTTTTTGAGTTTTTATTATTTTGTAACCCCTGTATCTGATGGTCGTATTCTGTCCATAATAACCAATGTGTTGAATAAGGCTCTCGTTTGTACAGAAGACGCGAATATTATTTTTAGTTAAAAAGTTCGACCATTTCCAATCGAATGAAGAAAGACCCGATTCAGGAAAAGTTGAAAAGTAATCGACTATTTCCTCTACCCGTTCTCTTGTAAAAAGAGTTCCCGCCGCGCCGACCGATTCCTTTATGCATAATTTATCGTTAATAATTTCTTTTGCTTTATGGGATGTCGCGTTAAAAAGCGAAAGAACCCCGTCCGTATTTTTAAGTAATTCCAATCCGTTAATAAGCCATTTTTTGTTAAAAATTATATCAGAATCCGCATTGAACAAATATTTATCCCGCGAGGAAATAAAATCCTTATAAAAAGAAAACATATTTAAATCCGCTCTAAGATTTCGACTATTTATGTTAATATCGGCTGCATTAGGGAAAATATTTTTTAACTCATCTATCCCGTATTCCGTACTGCAATCATCATAAACTCTTATATTATACGGAATCGGGAGATCGGAGTTATACAGAGAAGCGGCCATGATCTTTAAAAGGTCATATCGATTATAAGTAGGAATCGCGATTGTTATCATTGTTTTTTATATATTTTATATTAAAATAATAATTAACGCGTAAACATAGAATTTTTAATCTCTAGTAAATATTTGTTTCCCCACTTCATATCAGGTTCCAAATGATTTCCTTCTCCCCATTCATTCCATGACTTAATAAATATAATTTGTTTATCTTGCGGTTTTTCATTAATCGCTTTAATCGCGTCTTTGACGGTTTTTCTAAATAATTGAGGCGTAGAATTTATTAAAACAAAACCATTCTTACCGCTTCTTGGAGTATGATCCCAATTGGGAAATATCGTAGGAATAACATTTTCTTGTTTTTCGATTTCGGTAACAAAATAATTTTTGGCCATTGAATATTTATAGCAAAGAGGAACATTAAATATTATTCTGTATAATTTTGAAAGAACCTTTGTAATATATTTTCTTCTTTTAAGAACGTCATCAAGACGAACCGTGTTTACCGCGTCAAAACCTTTCTTAAAAATTAAATCCCCGTATTTTTCATAATCGGTCGTATGTCCTATAAAATACAATCCGGCTAGACCGTTTTTTTTTGCCAATCCTTTCCATAACTCTATAAAAATATCCGCATCGGGAAAATCCAAAGGTTTGTATATCATAAACATCGGTTTATTTTCTACTTTCAGATAACGTGAATCTTTAAATGCGGGTAAAAGAGAGTAAAAATATTTTGTATATTCCTCCAAACCGTTATATTGTTGTTCGACGATAATTTCTTTTGAGAATATTCCGTCTATGTTCCAAAAATTTTTATGCCAACTTTCATTCGCCCAACAAAGCATAAATGGAAAATCAGGTTCACCGCTTTCAAGTACTTTTTGAAATGGTATTTCTAATTCCCGTCTGTCATTTCCGAACCAGTAATGATAATAGCAGAAACCTTCTATTCCGTGTTCTTTTGCCAATTCGGCTTGCGCTATTCGCGTTTCTTTTAAACGTAAATCATAGAAACCCAAATCGGCAGGTATATGCGGCTGATAATGTCCTCGAAAAAGCGGACGAGCTTTACAAACATTTGTCCATTCCGTAAAGCCTTTTCCCCAATACTTGTCATTAGTTGCCGTAGGATAATATTGGGGTAAATAAAACGCGATGATTCGAGGTTTAATAATGTTATCTCTTTAATTAATTATAGTTCTACTAATAATCGCCTGATTTCTTCTAAATATCGCTTTCCCCATTTCATATCGGGTTCTAAGTGGTTACCTTCCGCCCATTCATTCCATGCGTTAACAAATATAAAATTTTCATCAACGGTGAAAGGAATAAAAATATTTATTAAATATTTAAGCCACATTCCAAAGTATTCAGGCGTACTATTTATAAAAGCGAAAAACCAACTTTTTTTTCTACGCGCGCTGTTATCCCACATGGGAAAAATGCAAGGATACCGTTTATATAACGGGAATGTACGTTTTAATTGAAACAATACATATTTTTTATAATCTTCTATAACGGTATAGATATTTTTTCTTATTAATAAATGTAATAGTTTATTAACTCTCCTTTTGAAATTAGCGTATTTATTATATTGATAATATTCTTTCATACCCGTAAAAGGAGCGAAATCTATCGCGGCATCTATACTTTTTGCCATATATTCGGGACCGTCTGTTCCATGGGATTCAAAACGACATATATAAAGTTCAATATCTTCTTTCAAAGCTTCACGCCGCCATATTTCAATAGTTTTCTCAATATTTGGAAGTAAAGTCGAACGATAAATAGAAACAACAGGTTTATTATTTACTTTTATATAACGTTTATCCTTAAAAAACTTCATTAAATAACGTATATGGTTTATATCGTCTTCTTCGGAATATTTTTGTTCTATAAGGATTTCTTTTTCTCCTCCATCCCATGCTCTTGTCCAATTCTCATTTGCCCAACAAATCATAAAAGGAAAATCAGGTTCCTTAGAATTTAACATATCTTCAAGCGGTCGTTCTAACAATAAATGTCCGTTAAACCAGTAATGATAATAGCAGAATCCGTATATACCGTATTCTCGCGCCATCTTCGCCTGTTCTATTCTTACTTCAGGAACACGCAAATCATAAAATCCAAGATCAGACGGCAGGTGCGGCTGATAATGGCCGGGAAAACGAGGTTTCGCTTTGACAACATTCGTCCATTCGGTAAAACCTTTCCCCCACCATTCATCGTTTTCCTTTATAGGATGAAATTGCGGAAGATAAATTGCTATAATACGGTGTTTAGGAATAAAATTAATACCTATTTATTTTTAATTAAGCCAAAAAATAAAATTAATATATCGCCATATAATTGTAACATTTTTTTTTAATAATGATGTTCCATGCCTAAAAATAATTCAATCGGGGTTCCTTTTGAAATATCGGAAAAATCCCAGCATGTTGATATGCGGAAGAACATACTACGGAATTGATGCGGATAAATGATAAATTCCAATCCGGCTCCAATCAGAAAATTCTCGGGATCAAACGACGCGTCCTTTGACGGTTGTTTGTAGAAAGCGCCGTCGATTACGGGGTTTATGTGTAAATCAAAGCCCAATAAGCGTAAAAACTTATTATTGGGAAACCATTCATGAGCGTTAAATCTTAACACCCTTATATTTAAATCTAAATTTAAGGAAAGTATAAATTCGGCGTTTACGTCTTTATCATAAATACCGCGTAAATAATCTCCCGCATATTCATAACTTGAATCTATCCAATGGCGGTGGGACAAACGGGCGGAAAACCCCAAACGATCTTTAATAAAAATAAAAAACCCTTTTGTTTCTATACTGTAATCATAAGTCCACGGATTCCTGTCGATATTTGGATAATGGAAATTATAACCGTATGAATTATTAATTTGAACATGTAAACCGTCGCGAAAATTACCTATCCAATTTACGCGTCCAAAATAAAGAGTATGATTAAAATATAAAAACGGCCCAATTTTATTGTCTAAAAGAGGCCATGAAGGGAGTTCATGATTAAAAACGGCGTAAATATTCGGAATATAGGTTAATTCGTCGTATTTGCCGATTACAAGGCCGGTAGGTATTTTCCATGATATACTCGGTTTGCTTGATAAATAAAGACCTTCCTGAAAATCTCCGAAATCGGGTTTGTCCGAATCGTCATTTTCTTCATTTAATATAAAAGATTCGGAAAACAGAAAGGTAAGAGTCGTGCGCTTAATCGGAATATCCAGCGAAATCGCCGTATTATTTTTAAAATAATACGGCAGTGACATATCGGGGCGGTAATCAAAATAATTGTCAAAATCAAATAACCAGTCAAGACCGAAAACCTGGAATGGTATTCCTGAATCAAGCGCCAATAAAAAGAAAGATTTTCCGTCCTGATCGTATTTGTAACCTATATCCAGTTTTAAAGCCTCCATTGAGCCGAAGAAATTATAATCACGGGCTTTAATCGTCAATTCAAAACCGTAGCTTGAACTGTATTTAGGATACGGAAGCGCCATTATATTAAACGTGTCTTCAACGTATATTTGCAAGTCCACCGGATATTTATCGTCTTCCGTTTTTTCTCCTATTATGTATTCAATTCTGACGTTATCTTTTAACACTCTCTCATTGATAAGGATCTGCTTCTTGTCATTTATAAATTTATAAAAATTTGTTTTTCCTGTTATTTCTTCCCCATATTTTAATTCGGTTTTTTTATTTAACGCGAAAGGAAGAGTCCTGCCTATAACGTTATAATTAAAAGAATTAACAATAAAAATCGATTCTTCGCCGTATTTATCGTTCTGTAAAATTTCGTCAAGGGCGAATTCCCCTTCCAAAACAATTTTTTTTGTTTCATCCCTATTTTCCTCGCAATAAACGGAAAAGCAAATAATAAAAAACACAAGAAGCGATATTGTTTTTCGTAAAATCAAACCGCATGCCCGCCAGTTAATATATTTTCTAATATTCGCGTTTCTTCGGTTTTAAGAACTACGACTCGCGCGCTTTTATCGTCGGGAACAATGAAGTTAAGGCGGCCGTCTTTTTTCTTTTTATCGCTTTTCATCGCGTCAAAAAAAGCGTCCTTGTTACCGGCCGCCGGATGGGGGCAGGAACATTCATAACCGTACGATTTAATAAGTTCGATAATTTTTTTTGCTCTTTCCCGCGGCGTAACGCCCAACTCCGTTCCAAGTTCGCAGGCGCGTACCATGCCCCAAGCGACGGCTTCCCCGTGCGTAATATTTCCCAATCCCGCGGAGCTTTCAAGGGCGTGGGCGAAAGTATGCCCGAGATTTAAAAGCATCCGTTTTCCGGATTCCCGAAAATCCTCGCTTACGATGCCGCCCTTGTACAAAACGGCTTTTTCAATACACTTATAAAGAGCGCCGTCTTCCAAAAATTTATTTAAATTGACAAAATTATCAGCTAACGGCATTAATTGGTCAAGAAAATCATCGCCGCTAAGGACCGCGGTTTTTATAAGTTCCGCCATACCGCTTTTTATCTCGGAGCGCGGCAATGTGGAAAGAGCGTCCGTAGGTATAAAAACACACGGCGCGGGATAGAAACTGCCCGCAAGATTTTTTATGCCGAAAAGATCAAAACCCGTTTTGCCGCCGACGGAAGCGTCAACCATGCCGAGCAGGGTAGTGGAAACAAGAGCGAAACGGCATCCGCGCATATAAATGGATGCGGCAAAACCCGATAAGTCGCCGATTACGCCGCCGCCGACGGCGATAAAAACCCCGTCCCTGCCAAGACCGGCCTTGGCGGCGGCGGCGAGTATTGTTTCCACGGACCGCCAGGTTTTATTATCTTCTCCGCTTTTTAATATTACGCGGGGATAGTCAACGCCGCCGGATATTTTGGCGGCGATATAGTCGGTGTTTTCATCGGCTATGATTAACGGTTTAAAACAGCTTTCGTCCTTAAACCCTAATTTATGGGCGATTAGGCTTATTGTGGGGAATTCACGGCTGATTTCTACGTATGTATTATATTCGTTAAATGTAAAATGCAAAAAGATACCTTTCCGGAAAAAAACCGGAAAAAAATTGGAAAATAAAAACTGCCTATACGCCTTAGATGTCGGGGAAGATTTATGCGGTAAGACAGACGACATTTTAGTTGGCAGCCGAAACATACTCAAAATAAATGCCGATTTCTACCTTAGAGTATCAATATTTTGTAGGTTTTTCAAGCCGTTAATGGCGGAAATTATTACTCCGACAGATCCATAATACATTCTTCTATGCTGTTTAAGAGCGAATTCTTTGAAAATTTGCTTATTTCACGTTTTTTATCAAGATATTCAAGCCAACTGATAAGAAAATCATTGGCCGTTTTCCTGTTTAAGGGCAGATATTTGCCGTTCAGGATGTCTTCTCCTTCTTTATTACGGAAAATTGCTTTCCCTTTATAAATAACCCTGATATCCGAAAGCAGGTTTTTTCGCGTTTTCGCGAGTAAAACGAGGGTTTCGCTGTTAAAATAATCCTCGCAAAAAAACTTTTTGTATACCGTATAATCCCATTGATGAAGCGGAAGCCTTATTCTGGTGAGTAATTCATGTTTTTCAATCGTCGTATGTTCTTCAGAATGAAAACGAGAGGCGGAAACCCATCTTGTAACGTTTGACGCGTTTCGGAATTCATACTGCGCGTCAAGGGCGGTAAGGGGCGCGGGTAAATCAAGGAGGCGGGAAGTACTGCAAATATTACCCCCGATAGTGGCTATATTCCTCAACTGGACGCCGGCGATTTTTTTTAAGCACGAGCATAAAACATCCGGCACGATTTTTCCAAGCATTAATAATTTGTTTAATTTTACCATTGAACCGATTTCAAGGTACTGTTCCGTTCTCGTGATACGCTGTAACTCTTCAATTTTATCGAGTGAAAGAAATACCGGCGGAAGGTACAGTATATTTTTTTCCTGTTTGCCGATAACGTTTGTGCCTCCCGCGAACAGTACCGCGTCCGGAAAACGGTCCCATGCGGCGAATAATTCCTGAAATGAAGACGGGATGACAACCTGGTTAAGAGGCGCTTTCATTCAGCCTCCTATTCCGGGCCACCGCGATGTTATTTACCGCTTTTACAAGCCTTTCCGCGTTGGTACATCTGCATTTAATTCCGGAAAATCCCATTAGGATTTCTTCTTTGGTAGGAAATGGGATATGTTCAATCAACGCTTCGGCGCATAGGATTTTTCCCGCCTCGCAATAACCGCAATTTCCAAGATGTTCCTCTTCAAAGGCGTTCTTTATCTCCTGACATTCAATTGTTTGTGAAAAACCTTCGATGGTGATTATTTCGGCCCCTATTATCCTAAAAGCGGGTATTAAACAGGCCGGACTGACCTGTCCGTTGAAAATAATCGTGCAAGCGCCGCATTGCCCGGCAAGACAGCCGGTTTTTGATCCGAATAAACCGAAACTGCCGCGCAGTATATCTATCAACCGTACTCCGGACTCGCCGTCAAAAACAACGTCTTCGCCGTTTAAAATAAAGTTAATCTTCATCTTGCCCCCTGTACGGAAGGATCAGGATTTCTCGCCCGTAAAATTTCCAATAAGTCATTTCTTTTTAAAGGAATCGTTTTAAAACCGTAATCCATCGCCTGGGAGACGGCCTGAAGGAACGCGGCGGGTATGCATGTAAACGGAAGATCGCTTATCCCCTTCGGCTCGTTTGAATCATCCGAGATAAAATCTATATGAATAGGCGGAATTTCAACAGGGGAAAAAATGGTAAAATTGTCGTATTGGTCCCGTGGAATAACTCCTTTGACATACTCGATATTTTCAGTAAATGCCCATCCGAGAGCCTGTGTCGCCCCCCGCATAAGGCCTCTTTTCGCTCTGTTAAGTGAAATAATTTTTCCGCCGTCAACGCCGAGCCAGACCCCGCGTACGACGGGGACGCATTCCACAAGGTCGATTGATACTTCCACGACGGCGCACGCAAATCCCAATTTAGAAAAACTGTTTATATCAAGAATTTTTCCCGGGTAGGGGGCGAAATGTCCGCCCAAAAGAGTACCGTTTAAAGGTTTTATTGAACGGCGTACGGTAATGGGCAGAGGATCGTGGAAACGCTGTTTACGAATGGCAAGACAGCATTTTTCCACCAATTTTGTAACAACGGTAATATTTCTGGACTCGCAAGAGGGGCCGCAATCGGGCGCGTTTGTCGAAATAATACTGACCATGTTATGTTCTATGGACATGGTTTCCATGGCGATCCTTGCCCATATTCTGGAATAATCTTCGGAACTAGTAATGTTTGATTTTATTTCAAGGCGGCAGTCTTTTGTCAGTGTAACTTCCACCCCGTACGAGCCGTTATCATCGCCCTGATAAAGAAACCCGTTTCCCTGAAATCCGAAAGCGATTCCGATTCCCCTGGGTTTTTCGCCTTTTTCAGTTTTTTTACCTTTACGCATCTTGCGGAGTAATTCATAAGACGCCCATTTATGGTTATAATCGCTCATTTTAGCGGTAGCCTTAATCAATTTTTCGCCCGAAACGCCGCTTTTATTTTTTGACGAATGCGATAAAATTTGAATGTCTATATGTTTCTCCCTCCATTCGGCGGGGTCTTGATTGACCATATCGGCAACCAGGGAAACATGGCGTTCCACCGCAAAGAGTCCCTGCGCCAAACCGAAACCGGTAAAAGGTCCCTGAGGGGGAATATTGGCGCAATAGGCTTTGGCCGTAAGGTTCAGATTATCAAAATTGTATAAACCGACCGTTCCAAGGCAAATTTTATCAAGAATCTCGTTTCCGTTAACCTCGTATGCGCCCAAGTTAACGGAAATATCTATATTTATGGCGTTTATATTACCTTTATCATCAATGGCGGATAGGATATTGATATTTGCGCCGCAACGTTTCGGGGTATAAAGAAAATCCTCTTCCCTGCTAAGGATAAGGCGCACCGGTTTTTTTGTAATAAATGTTCCCAATGCGGCATGACATGCGATTAGGGACGGATACCATATTTTTCCGTCCATGTGGATGTTAAGGGAAGTAGGCTCTACAAAAACGGAAGACGCGTCAACGCCTAACGCGCGGGTTACCGCCATCTTTACATGATGCGGCCATTGCGTGGCGGTTCTTACGGTAATATCCTGTTTACCGCTCTTTTGGCCTTTTTCTTCCTGATTGCCGTTTATCCATGTAATCGCCCCGATAGGTTCCGCATACCAATGCTCCTGAATGCCTGTTTTATAACTTCCCGTTACAATCTTTCCCGTATCGTTAAACGTCTCCAGCGCGTTCCCCTTTATTATTTCCCGTTTTAATAACGGCTCATTCGCGTCGCCGTATGAGAAAATAGCGTTTTCCTCGTCCGCTACCACCTCGCATCTGGACGCGAATTCCTCCAATTTTGTCTTATCCGGTCCCAATAGTATCGCGACAGGTTCGCCGATATAATTCAGGCTTTCATCCGCGAGAATGGGAATTTTTGTGTTTTCAAGCCTGTTTTCGCCCGGTATGTCTTTTGCGGTAATCAAAGTGTAGTTATCGGGAATCGCCAGAAGAAAGATATTTTTTAATTTGCCCTTGGCTACGGGCGATCTTATGGTTACCGCATACAACAAATCGGGGGGGTAAATATCTTCCAGAAATGGGAGAGTTTCCATTAATTGTATTTTATTGGTATTTTGACGGAATGACAATATCGCGTATCAGGATGGATTTTTATTGCCGCTAATGGTATTTTTTATTATTTTTTATTATATAAAGAGGAAAAAATTATGATTGACGATTTAACGCCCCGACAGCAGGAACTTTTTAATATGCTGCTCAAGGGCATTTCGCCTAAGGATATCGCCTCTAACTTAAATATCGCATATAATACGCTGTTGTATCATCAAAAGAAATTGTACTGTAAACTTGGAGTTCATAATATTCAGGAATTAATGGCCAAATATTCACATGAAATTAAAAATGAGCCCGCCGATGGGATGGTGGCGGATTCAAGGACAATAACCATCAGTAAAAACATACTGTTCGGAACATTTGGAATTCTTATAGGGCTGTTAATAGTTATGATTGTTCTTTTGACTAAATTAACTTTTTAGGAAATATTTCTTTCAAGAATTCCTTGATTGCTTAGAATGTTTTTTAATATTTCGGAACTGCGGTACGCTTTCGGCTTGGAGGGATCAAACCGGCAGACGGGGCGTAATTCATCCACGAGTTTTTTAGTATCTAAAACGGACGGGTTCCTTTTGCTTACCTTTAAAATTCTGCTGTACTCGGTTTCCGTTTGCACTTCGTCCTTGCCGATTAGGGTTTCGTCAAGTCTTTCTCCGGGACGAAGGCCTATGTATTCGATTTTTATTTCAGTATCCGGTTCGTAACCGTGGAAACGTATCAACTGTTCGGCCAAATCGCGGATGCGTACGGGTTCTCCCATGTCTAAGAGGTACAGACCGCCGTTCTCGCCGACACCCCCTGTCTTTAAAACCAGAGAACACGCTTCGCTGATGGTCATAAAATAGCGTCTTGCGTCGGGGTGGGTGACTGTCACGGGTCCGCCTTTTTCAATTTGCTGTTGGAAAAGCGGAACAATCGAACCGCGGGAGCCGAGTACGTTCCCGAAACGGACTACTACAAAGTTTGTCCCGCTTTTCCGCGAGTCCGCGCTTGCGGAAATAACCAACTGTTCGCAGATGCGTTTGGAAGCCCCGTAAACGGATACCGGATCGACCGCCTTGTCGGTGGATATGTGGACAAAACGTTTAACGCCGTATTTTACGGCGGCATTGATCAGGTTTTCAGTCCCAAGAACGTTGTTTTCTATCGCGGCGACCGGGTTTTCCTCCATCATGGGGACGTGTTTGTATGCGGCCGTGTGGAAAATAGCGTCGGCTTTTAGGTGGCTTAAAATGTAATCAACAAAATCCGGGTCTTTTAAGTCCCCGATTACGGGTACGATGGCTGCTTTTTCTCCGACCCCTTCGTCCTGTAATAGGCGCAATTCCTTGTCTATAAGGTAAATTGAGTTCTCGCCATGACCCAACAGGTAAAGACGGGACACGCCTCCCGACAGCAGTTGTCTGCATAATTCACTGCCTATTGAACCGCCCGCCCCCGTGACCAATACCCGTTTTCCGCGCACATAGGAAAGGCTCTGTTTAAGTTTAATGGTTACGGGGTTTCTGCCCAACAAATCCTGTAAATGTATGGAGCGCGTCTGTATAAAGTGCGCGTCTCCCTCGACTATTTGGGAAATTCCCGGAAGAATACGGATTTTCTGGAAATTGGCTTTTTTAAGGATTGAATAAAGTTCTTTTAAGTATTCCTTGCCCGCGCTTGGAATCGCGATAATAGCCTCGTCGGCGGGGTTTGTTTTTAATAAAAGCGCCACGTCGCGGATTGGTCCCAATACGGGAATACCGTCGATTCTTTTGCCTATTTTTTCGGGATCGTCGTCTAAAAACGCTACTACTTCGCCAAAAATCGCCTTTGTCGTTATTTCGCTCGCAAGGGTCCTTCCGGCAAATCCGGCGCCGATAATGTACAGACGTTTTGATTTTTCCATTATCACCCCTTATTTTCTAACGACCCTATCACCTCAAAAGCCAGATCGATAGAAAATGAATCATTGTAAAGGTCGAGCTTTATTTTTGCCCTCCCCTTTCTTCTATCGACCTTTATTATCCTTCCCTCAAGCCCTATTAAGGGCCCTTCCACGACGACGATACGGGAGTTTTCGTTAAAGTACACTTTGGAGCGTCCGGCTACGGAGCCCGAATTATTTATAAAATGAAGGACAAGTTCCAAATCCCTATCCGCGAGCGGGGTAATGTCGCGGTTTGATTTTAAGAACCTGTAAAAACCCTCAGTCCGCCTGAATTCCCACTGACGGGATATAATTTCCTCGTCGCTGGCGGCCTCTATGAACAAATACCCGGGAAAAACCGCCGGAGTGGAGGCCTTTATCTTTCCGCCCTTCCTTATATCAAGAAGTCTTTTGGGAAAATGGATGGGGAAGTTGATTTGCGGGTGGCTGGCTTTAAAAAGCTTAATGAATTTGTCCTCTGAGCGGGTTTTTACCTGTATGGCGTAATAATTCATCCGGTTCAGTATGATTCTTATTTTGTGTTTTGAAAAGAGTGCCGATATTAGTTATAGAGGACTAATGTTAAAGCAAATCGTTATTACCGTAATTATCGGAATTTCCCTGAATTTAAGCGTCGGCGCGGCGACGGTCTCATTCTATGTGATAGAAACCGGCGCGAACGAAAACTTTGACGCGAAACAATCACAATCGATACTATGGGAAAACGCGTTTATGGATGTTTTCTTTGACGCCGGATACATAATCAGTAACGCACCCATTATGCGTCTTGAAAAAAGACCGTCCGACATTTTGCAGGTTGTTGATTTAAATGAGGCCGTTATTTACGGAATTGATTATATGCTGATTGTTTTGCTGGATTATATAAATGATAATCATGAGGTATCGTTTTATATTTACAGGGTTACAAAGAAGGAAAAAGTATTTGAAAAAAAGATACTTCAAAAGCGGGAATTTTCACAGGATGATTATAACAATATGAGATCAATCGCAAAAGGGTTTGTCCCTTATATAGGAGATTAGAGTAATGAAAAAACGCTTTACATTAATAATTATCGCGGCGCTTTTATTCTTTCAGGGAGCGTCCCCATGGGAAGGATCCGCCGCCGTCGCGCCTGACGGAGAATTGCCTATAACAGGTTTTTATATAGCAACTAACGCGTTCCCTAAAAACACGGTAGTGGATATTACCAATATTGAAAACGGAAGAAAAACGCGCGTAATCGTCTCCAATACTTTAACCGGTCCCGGCCTTCTTGCGGTGGTTTCGCGGGAAGCGGCGGAATTAATCGGAATGAGAGACGGTTCCGTAAGTAGAATCAGAATGGTACAACCGGTGGATCCGATGGCATATATGCGTTTTACGGAGAGTATGGTCGCCGGAACCTCCGAAAATGATTCGGGAAAAGCGATTGACGAAGAAAAACTGGTAGCTGATGTGTATAAGGAGGACGCGTACAGAACGCCCGACGTTACAAATCAACCTACGCAAAATATTCAAAACACTCAAAGCGCTCAAAGCGTTCAAAATGTCGAACCTCCGGTGAAACCTCCCGTAAGACCTCCCGTGGCCCCCGGTTATATCGTCGATGAGCCGGAATGGGGCGGCAGCGGCAGATTGCAAATTGTCGATGTTCCCGGTTATCTTGTCGATCCGACCGAACAGCCTTCGTTAACTCAAATACCGCCTAACAGTGAAGATAAAAAAAGGGAAATCGAGCCTCCGTATCAAGCGGCGGAAGTCGATGAAAAGCCTCCTAAGGAAGTAGTAAAAAACGTACCCGAATTTACAGCGGAAGCCCCCCGCGATGAGGTCGTAAAAGACGCGCCCGAATGGAAGGAAAAAGTTGAAGTTACGACACCGGTGCCGTCTGAAACGGAAAAACAGCCTGAGCGGCCTAATCTGACCCTTGTGGAAACAAATCCGAATCCTCCGCCGTCAACGGTTTTAGATATGTTTCCTGAAGATTTTATTTCCGGCATAGCGTCAGCCACGCCGGGGAAAACGGACGATTCCGTAAATGAAGCCTCGACCGTGAATCTGAATCCTTCGATAAAGACTATAGACAGGCTTGACAAAGGGAAGTACTATGTGCAGGTCGCCGCTCTTACCGCCGATCTTGTTGAAAGCAGGCTGAAGCAAATTGACCGAAGTTTTTCTCCGGTGGTATTTAAAGGCGCCGATAACATGTACCGTATTTTAATAGGTCCGTTAAATCAGGGTGAAAGCGCCGCCGTCCTTGTACGGTTTAAAAGCATCGGTTATAAAGACGCGTTTGTACGTATCGGCAGGTAGGGTAGTCCGAACCGACCGGAAAAACCTATTCCATGCGGGATATTTCGAGCGTTTCAAAGTTTATATCCTTCTTGGTTTTTTCCTTTTCAAATGCGACCATTGCGCCTCATTAAATTCGCGTTCGGTCGTAAAAAGGGTTATTTCTCCGCCGTCTACAAGTTTTTTTATAGCCGGCGGAATTGTTTTAATATTACAATCGACAATCTCAATTTTTTCCAGCATGGGAAGATCGGCCAAATAATCGGGCAGACTTGTTACTTCCGAGTTGCTTAATTTCAAGTGTCTGAGCGATACAAGTTTCGCCGCGGAATCCGGCAGACCGGTAAAGGGGCTTCTTTTTTCGGTTTTCTCATCCTCGTACCACTGCGGAGCCTGGTCAAAATCATAATCCCATGGCATGTCGTTTTGAGAGCTGTGGACGCACAGAGTCACAAGGTTGGTTAAATTGCCGATTGAATCGGGAAGACTCGCGATTCGCGTATAGTGTAATTGAAGCCCCAACAAAGAGCCGATATTTCCGATACATTCGGGCAGAGCCGTCATTTTACCGCCGCGGATGTACAGGGTCTTTAGGGACTGTAGTTTCCCGATTGAATCGGGTAGCGATTCAAGTTCCACACAGCGCAGAAGACGGAGCTTTTCCAATTTACTCAAACCGCCGATTGTCCGCGGCAACGTTTTAATTTTATTACGGTACAGATAAAGTCTGGTTAGAGACGATAAATTTCCCACAGGCTCAGGCAGAACGGAAAATGACGATCCCTCAATCCGTAGGGTTTCAAGTTTTTTAAGATTGCCGATTGAATAGGGTAGGGTTGTAAGGGATTCGCAATCCACAAATAACCCCGTCAGATTTTTAAGGTTTCCGATCTTGTCAGGTAACGCGGCGAGTTTTTCGCATTCGATAAAAAATTCAGTAAGGGAAGGGAGGTCGCAGATTGAATCCGGCAGGGCGGTGATTGTATCGGAAGTGATGTGAAGCTCGGCCAGCGAGGTTAATCCGCCAAGCCAGTCGGGGATAGGCAGAAGAGGGGAGTTTATTTCAAGTACTTTTAATTTTGAAAGTTTCCCGATCGCCGCGGGTAACGCCAAAGGGGCGTTTTGCTTTTCTTCTTCGGCATAACGGTCCGGCCCGTTGTCAATTTTAAAACTTTCAAGATTAATTAGATTCCCGAATGAATCCGGCAGGGATTCAAGCCGCGAATTATCAATTGAAAAATTTTTTAACTCGGCAAGGTTGCCGAAACTTTCAGGGAGCGTTTTCAGGTTTCCGCCGTCTATTGAAAAATATTCAAGCGAAGTAAGTCCGCCGAAAGACTCGGGCAGGGCGCGAAATTCATTTATGACATGAGCCTGTCCTCCCCATGACTCCCCCTTATGGCGGTTTTCTTTTGAAACCCAGAAGCGCATACTAAGGTTTTTTAACGCCCGCAGGTTTCCAAAGGATTCGGGCAATGGGGCGATGTTGCCGCTTATATGCAATTCCTCAAGGGAGGAAAGGCCGCCGAAGGATTCGGGAAAGCGGATAACTTCGTCTTTTTGAATATCCTCAAAAAGATATTTTTTTGTTTTTCTCGGGTCTTCATTTAATATTTCATCGTATCCTTTCTCCAACTCGAAAGTTTTAAGCGACTTCAAGTTTCCGAAAGATTCGGGGAAATATACGGTTTTACAGTGCCCGAAATAAAGATTCTCAAGCGAGGTAAGATTGCCGAAGGACTCGGGCAGACGCGTAAGGTTTCCCCTACACGTATGGAAAACTTTCAGCTTGCGCAAATTCCCGAAAGATTCGGGGAGAGTTTCAATTTCGGTATTGGAAAGTTCAAATTTCTCCAGGGCGGGCAAATTCCCGAACGACCGCGGCAAATGTCGGATAACGCTATTTGAAATAGATAAATCATAAAGCGAAGAAAGCCCGCCGAAGGATTCGGGCAGACGGACGAGACAACCGTACGTTGAAAGCCTTTCAAGGGACGGAAGGTTTCCGAAAGAATCGGGCAGTGTTTCCATGTAATAGAAATTACCGAGTGATAACGACTTTAATAATTTCAAATTTCCGAAAGAGTCGGGCAGTTTTTTTAGTTTCGCGCCTTTTAAGGTATGTCCCGCCAATTCCAATTTTTCAAGGGAAGCGAGTTTGCCGAAAGTTTCAGGTAGCTTCCTTAAATATTCACAGCAATCAATGGAAAGTTCCTTGAGTGATGAAAGTTCGCCGAATGATTTAGGCAGGGTTTTTATTTTACCGTCCCAAATATCTATACGGCGCAGATTTTTAAGGGCGCCGACGCTTTCGGGGATTTTTGTTACGGAGCGCCCAAGGTAAAAGTATTCAAGGTTTGTAAGCTCGCCAATCCACTTTGGAATAACGATTGATTTGGGATATGATTGCGTATTAAAAATCTTACGGCTCGGCTTGTAAACTCCGCCAAGGGATAATTTTTTTAATTTCTTATAATTGCGGACTTCTTTGGGGACTTCGCTTAAGGACGTATTTGAAATATTAAAAATTTCAAGATTACAGAGTCTGTTAAAACTTTTTGGGAGAGACTTAAGTTTTTCGTTTCCTGAAAGATCGAGTTCCCGCAAGTCCGTCATTTCTCCAAGCCATTCGGGAATTGACGTTAATTCGTTATCGCTCAGGCTTAAGTATTCAAGACGCAAAGAGCGCAAATCTTCGGGGAGCGATTTTAGGGCGGTATGTCCCAGGTCAAGACGTTTTAATTTAGGAAGGGCGGTTAAAAACGACGGTAGTTTATCAAGCTCGTTTATTTGCTTGTCAAGAGCGTCAAGGGTGCGTTTATAACTCTCATTTTCCCATTTGCCCGAGTGACCAAGATTAAGTTCCGCGAGGTTTTTTAATTCCCCGATAAACTCCGGTATGGAATAAAGTTCATTGGCGCCGATATCAAGTTTTTCCAACCGCGTAAGAGAGCCCAACCATTGCGGCAAAGCGGACAGTCTATTGGCACCAAGGTAAAGGGTACTTAAGTTTGACAGATTCTTTATCGACTCGGGCAGTTTTCTTATTCCACAATGGCGCAGATTTAGAAACTGAAGATTTTTAAAATTCCCTATCCATTCCGGAATCGTTTCAAAGTATTTATTTTCTTTATCTAAAAACATAAAAAATTCCAGATCAAGATACTCAAGGGAGGAAAGCTTTTCCAAGCGATCCAGTTCTTTGAAACCGTTTACCCCTATGTCAAGGAAGGTAAGCCCGCGCGATTCCCCTATTGAATCGGGCAAAGTATTGATTCTGTTCCCGCGCAGATTGAGTTTTTTAAGGGAAGGAAGCGTACCTATCCAATCCGGCAGAGATTCCAGTTGATTGTAACTTAAATTAAGTTCCGTTAAATTTTTAAAATCCTTTACGTCATCCGGAACTTCCGTCATATAAAGGCGTGAAAGATCAAGAACCTTTCCTCCGGAAAGACGGCAGTTCTCTATTTGATTTAATATTCCTTTTTTGTCCGGCACGTCATCGTATATACCCATTTATCGTCTCCTTATTTTACTATACCGTTGTTGATCTGTCATATAATGCCGGATCAAAAAATATTTTTATTAATACGGGGCGGGGAATAGTAATTTTCCGGAGTTGAACTCCCTTCATAAATATCTTATTATGCAATAAATGCGACTTTTATTTTATCGGGGGATGTCCAAAGAGTATTGGTATGAAAATTTTCTCTTTCTACGTGTAACCGCGCGTACTCGGCGGTTATATTTTTACTTATCGGACGGATCCGTGTTCTTGGTATTAATAACCTCCGTAACTTTATTTGCCGGATGCGGCGAAATTCATTTTTATCAGTCCTTTTCTTTAATTTCCGAAGAACGGCTTGCCGTAAAAAAAGAATTAATTTTATCCCCCCCCCCCCCCCGGTCAGATTGACGATTTCCGCCTAGCTCTTAACGCTTTTTTCTTTTTTTTATTTTTTTCCCTGTCGGTCGGATTGCGGAATAAATCGGGGCTTAAATGATTAACATCGCGCTTATTGACGGCCATCCTCTCGTGACATACGGGATGGGCGCGTGCCTGAACGGAACAGGCAGATTCACGGTCTGCGGTACCGCTAAAAACCTCGCGGAAGCGTCGGCGCTTATGGAAAAGCTGGAAAACCTGCCCGAGATAATCATTCTTGATATTTCCCTCGGGACCGAGAACGGCCTTGATTTTATCCCCGTAATAAAGGAAATTTGCGTTAGGCGAAACGCCCCCATGCCGGGCGTTCTTGTATGTTCAATGCATGAGGACCCCTTTTTAATAAGGCGCGCCATAGAGTCGGGCGCGGGGGCTTATGTCTCTAAATCCTCCGAGACGGAGGAACTCCTTACCGCCATAGATACGCTTTTGGAAGGCGGCTTTTATATCAACCCGAAATACCGCGTAAGGACGCCTAAACATTCATGGTCTTTATTAACCCGCAGGGAGAATGAAATAGTAGCCTGCATTAAACAAAACATGAATAACAAACAAATAGCCAAACGCCTGAGTATCGCTATTCGTACCGTAGAAAACCATATATCGCATATTTACTACAAAACCGGCGCTTCCTCTCGGGAAGAATTACTGGAATTGTGAATTAAAAAAACCGTGCGTAAAACACTCACGACAAATATATAAAAAAATATTAAAATTTTAATAAGAAAAAAAGATTTTTATCCCAAAAGGCGGATTTTTTTGTATGGGTAACGGCAATAAATTCAAAGAAAGGCGCGGCAGTTTAGCATTAAGTTTTTCCATCGGCGCGAAACTTATAACTATAATATCGATAATCGTATTGGTTTCCCTCGGTTCGATAACCGCGCTGGTGTCATGGCTGGTAAGGGAAGACCTTAAAATATCCGCCGAAGAAAACAACTTCGAGGTGAACAGGCGCGCGGCGGCGGAAACGGAACAGACCCTCGAAAAAACGCGCCTGCTTTCCCTAATGTTCACGCGTACCGCGGTCGTTCTCGGGAATCGCGTCGGCGCGATAAAGGAAGAGGCGGATTATTTTTTTACGCAAAACCCGCAAATCGCGGCCCTTTTCTATACGACGGCTTCGTCCGCGGAATGGACGGATAAGGTATTTGTCAACGAGCGATTTTTTGTTTCAAGCGGGAATGATACAAAGCTTGTGGATACATTTCTCGATAACAATAAAAAAACACTGGAGAACGCGGTAATGGGGCAAATGTCGCTAGTCAACGCCTCGCCAATGTTTAACAAGGCGCAGGGTTCGACGGCTATCGCAGCCCTTTTCTTCCCGATACGGGACGGAGGGGGATGCGTTCTGTTCTCCACTGAAAATCTGAACGAAAGTTTCGGCATGGGCGTAAACGCGTCATACCTGATAAACGCCGACGGCGATATTATCGCGGACGCGGACCCGGAAAGGGTAAAAACGCCCGTCAATCTGTCGAAACAGGAAATTATCCGCCGGATTTTCACTAGCCCGGAACGGAACAAGCAGATGTTAGTTGATCTCGACATCCAACCGATTCGCGGCGGTACCGAGGATTCGACGCTCATCGTCCGCCTGTTGGAAAACGTCAGACGGAAAATGGATAAAAATCGGGAAGAGGGAAAAGTACGCCATTATCTCGCCTACACGCGGCTGAACACGGCGGGGAGCGTCGTAATCACCACCATCGAATACGATAAAGTCTTTGAAGGCATAAACGCCACAACGAGGCGCAACCTGTACCTGACCGCCGCTATCCTGTTCCTTTCGATAATGTGCGTCTGGTTTTTCGCGAAAAGCATTTCCGTGCCTATAAAAATACTGGCCGCCGTCGCGCGTAAGGTCGAAGGCGGCGTTTTTGACATTAAACCGCAATCCGCAAGACGGGATGAAATCGGCCTGTTAACGACCAGTTTCGGGAAGATGTGTTCCGCCCTCAACGTTTTCGGCAAGTTTACAAACAGGGATATCGCCGTCCAGGCCATGCGAGGGGCGATAAAGCCCGGCGGTTTGTCGAAACACGCCACAATTTTTTTCTCGGATATACGGGGCTTTACCGAAAAATCGGAAAATTTCGTGAAAGTTTTCGGGAACGAGGCTTCCGACCGCATCGTCCATTGGCTCAACGAATATCTGACCGGCATGGTCGAATGCGTTGAAAAAACCGACGGCATCGTGGACAAATTCATCGGCGACGCGGTAATGGCGCATTGGGGAACCGCCACGACCGCGGGAAGTCCCGAGGAAGACGCTTTTAACTGCGTCAAGGCGGCGCTGTTGATGAGGGTGGCTCTTTATAAATTGAATAAAAACCGTAAACAGGAAAATATCGCAAACCCTCCCATCAACATCGGTTGCGGAATCAACACGGGTATCGTGACCGCCGGGCAGATCGGCTCGGAGCTTCGCATGGAATACACGGTAATAGGCGATCCCGTAAATCTCGCCTCCCGCGTCGAGGCGCTTAACAAGCCGCTGGGGACCGACATACTTATTACCGAAGACACATGGAAAATGATGAAGGATAAGATAATAGTCGAGGAAATGCCTCCCGTGACCGTAAAGGGAAAGGAAAAACCCGTGCGGTTATTCGCGGTCGTGAATCTTATCGCCGTTACACAGGGCCCCAAGACATTGGCGGAAGTGCGAAAACTACTGGGCATTAAACCGCCCGATATATCGAAGGCGGATGTTAACGCCGAAGAACACAAGTACAAAATCGGCGGCAAATGAAAATGAGCGTTGAAAAAAAATCAAACGGAAAATTCAGGCTTGCGGATTTATTTGTTGTCCTGTTCTGTTTAACGGGCGCGATCTACAGTATTAACCTGTTTTGGGCCGATCTGTTTCAAACGCTCAACGGGCGGAATAAAACGCCCATCGGTACGGTCTCCATAAAGAGGAATATCGTTCAACGCCGTATGTCTGACAGGGTGATATGGGACAGACTGATAAAGGAATCGCCCGTGTATTCCAATGATATGATCCGCGTGGGAGATAATTCCGAAGCCGATCTTCGCGTAGGCGGAAATGACATTACTATAAATGAAAATACGCTTCTGCGCCTGCGGTATGACAAGGAAACCGGCGAATATAAAATCGAACTTACGTCGGGAAATTTAGGTCTTGTTACCGCGAGCGAAGGCGGCGATGTAGTTTTAAATATTATGGGACGGCGGGTGAAGGCTAAGCCGGGAACCGCGCTTAACGCCGCCGCCGGAAACAACGGCATGGAACTGCAAGTCAGCGAAGGCGCGGCGGTAATCGCGGAAGAGGGGCAGAACCGCGAACTTGGGGCGGGAGCGGCTATCGCCATGGACGGCGGAGGTTCCGTCCGCCTTGAACCCGCGGTGTTCGTAATCCAACCCAAACCTAACGCCCTCTACCGGACAGGCGGCGGCGAGCCTCTTAATATCGGTTTTTCATGGAACAGAATAAATCTCCCGCCGAATGAAACCCTGCGTCTTGAGATAGCGGAGGACCAAAGTTTCAGCCGTTCGGTCCGTACCCTTGACGGGCTTAATTCCTCGGCGCTGACGGCCTTGAACGCCGGTCTTTGGAACTGGCGGCTGATTTACAACGGCGACGCTAACGGCGCGGCCGCCGACGGCGGCGTTCTCGCGTCCGGACGTTTCACCGTAACGGAAGCGTCCGCTCCGGAACTGTTAAGCCCTGCGAAAAACCGGCGGTTTATTTACGAAAGCGAATTACCGAAACTGTATTTCCAATGGTCGCGAACCGATGATGTTTCGTATTACGTCGCGGAAGTGGACGTTACGCCCGAATTCAGAAATCCCGTTATCAAAACGCGAACGACCGCCACGTCTTTTTCAGATTCAAGTCTTGGAGAAGGAATCTGGTACTGGCGCGTAACGCCCGTTTTTTCCCGGAACGACGAGAACGTCAACGCCTATGCCGTTTATCCGCGCCCGTCCGCTTTTCATATAATTAAAAATCAGGAACGACAAACGCCGTCTTTTACCCCTGCCGAAGAACCCGCGCCGGTTCCAACCCCCGCTCCCGCTAATCCCGCGCGGCCCAAGCGCGTAACGCTTGAATCTCCGTCCGCGGAGACGGCATTGCCGGGACTGATCGCCCTGCGCCGGCAAACGGTATTCCGCTGGAGCAGTGATGAGGCGGTGGCGAAATCAAGATTCGTTCTTTCCGGCGATTCAAATCCGCTTACGGGACAGGCCGTAATAGAAATAAACGACCCGAACAGGACAATCCGTATCGACAGTCTTGGGGAAGGCGTATGGTACTGGACCGTGGAAGCGCAAACTCCCGAAGGAATAAATATCAGCGCTCAAACGCCGAGGATGTTAAGGGTTCTGCCTATCCCCCTTCTTTCATCGCCGTCGGACTGCCAACCAGCCGAAGGATACCGTATAGGCATCGAAGAACTAAAAAAAGTTAACATCGACTTTAAATGGTCCGCCGTACAGGGCGCGAACGCGTATATTCTCACCCTTTATCAGGAATCAAGCGGCGGACGGCGACAAATTACGCGAATAGGGCCTGAGAACCGCACCTCATGGTCTACGGAAATTAAAACTCTCGGACGCGGGAATTTCATCTGGAGCGTAGAGGCGGTAAACGCGGGACAAAACAACGTAATTGAACAGCATGGTAATCCCGTGGAAAAACGTTTTATTATAGACATTCCGCAGGCGGACCCCGTAAAGATAATTAAAGGGTCGGAGGTTCCGCCATGACAAACAGAATTTTATTTCTTATTTATTATTTCTTAATTTTATTCCTCCCCCCTCTTTGGGCGCAAACGCTACAAAAACCGCGAAGCGACGGCGGAAACTATGTCATCGAACAGCGTTATGTGCAAAAAATAGAATGGATTGGAGGCAATTATACCCTTAAATACGAGGTTGTTATTGAACAAAACGACGGCGGCATATATAAAGCGTACATACGGGAATTTACCGAAGAGCCGGGCCTTCAGATTTCCCTGCCTTTGGGAATTTACCGTTATCGGGTAACCCCCTATGATTACCTTGAACAGCCCGGCAAAGCGTCGGATTGGGTAAACATTGAAATAAAACCCGCCCCCATCGTTTCCGTTGAAGTACGTAAGGCGGAGGACGGAAGTTACGTCCTTCATCCTTATGAAAATGAACAGATAGTACCGGGTGTCAACGAGATAATTATTAACAGGAAGGAAGACCCGGTAACGATAGGGGATAACGAAATTAAAAAACCGTTGGACGTGTATGTAAGCGCGGTATGGACTCCGTTAATCCCCCTATACGGAAGATTACAGGAAATTTTCGGAAATGAATTTTATGCCGCGGGGGCGACCGTCCGTTTCGGCGTTCTTTTTAATAAACCGCGGTGGTTCAGCCCCGGTATTGAACTGTCAACATCATGGTACGGGCTTAACAACGCCCAAGACGGCGATCAAATCGACATGCAAACGGGAGCGATAGGCGTTAATATCATCGCCCAAAAAAAACTTCCATACGGAATGGCGGTTACCCTCAGGGCGGGATTCGCCGTCGCCTTTCAAATCGGCGAAATAAACATCGAAGATTATTCGTACGCGACGGGAGGATTGATACCCCAAATAAATGTCGAGGCGTCCTTTCTTTGGTTCGCGTATAAACAACTATATTTGGAAATCGGCGTCGGGTTTACCCATTTGTTCGGTAAAGACGACAATTCAGGCTGTCTGCGCCCACGGCTCGGCGTAGGGTGGGAGTTTTAGAGAGGGAGAGAATGAGAAAGGAATGAACAAATGAAGCATGGATTAAACAGCGGCAACCTTTTCCTGTACCAATTCGTTAATAATTTGGGCGGGGGTTTTATTGTTAGCCGTCGCCTTCGTAAGAAGGTAATAGACACTCATATTCGAAAGCCCCAAAAGACGCAATTCCCGCTGTGCAAGCCAGTCGGTTTCGTTAGGACCCATTTTGGGAACGGTACGGGTCATTTCTTCATCAAGAGCGTCGTATTCTTCATCGGTCATGTCAGTGTATTCCATCAATTTCTCCTAAGGCTCAATTTGAGCAATTATACCTTTTCGGTAATCCATTGCGTGAAAAATCTTTATCGTGTCATCGCCAATGGGGTTATAAAAAACTTCAATCGGGTTACCCGCCCGGTTGAAACCAATAAAACCATATTTATTGCTGAAGCTATCCATCAAACCGGCGCGAATTCTAGTCCGAAAAGCATGAATAATGTCCTCACGCTTTACCCCATGCTTGAACGCCGAAGGCACAAATACAATTTCCGGCTCCATAAAGTAAATATAACATGAGTAAATACATTTTTCAAGGAGAAAAAAAATGAGTAACAAACCCACATTCAAAAGCGTTGCGGCGGTTATCCTTGCCTCGTTATTTTTAACGATGGCGGGCTGCGGTTCGGATCCGTTTTTTATCCGGGTAGAGTTTATTGAAGGCGTGCCGGTAACGGGCTCGGCGGGAACGCCCCTTACCCTTACGGGAACGGTCAGACCCGCTTACGCGAGTAATAAAGATATTGTTTGGTCCGTCGAAGACGCGGGAACCGCTGGAGCGAGTATAGACGGAAATATATTAAACGCCGATACGAGCGGAACGGTAATAGTAAAGGCGATAATAACAAACGGCGTCGCGGAAGGAAAGGAATATTCTCAGGATTTTAGGATTGTATTCAGCGAAGGCGCCGGTTCAGGCGGCGAACCCGTATCGGTAACAGGCGTAACGCTTGATCACACAAACCTTACCATGACCATAGGCGATACGGCAACCCTTATCGCAACGGTAACGCCCGCTAACGCAACCAATAAAGCCGTAACATGGCATTCCAACGAGCTAGGTGTAGCGACCGTAATCAACGGCGTAGTTACCGCCAATGCCGCGGGAAGCGCGATAATTACCGTAACCACGGCGGATGGGGGCAAAACCGCCGAATGTTCCGTTGACGTAAACGATCCGTCCCTTTCTACATTAAGCGGAACTATTACAATCAGCCCGAATAGCGGCGTTACCGTCGGCACGGAACTGACCGCCGTATACAGCGGAAGCGAAACGGTTTCTTACCATTGGGAAAAAGACGGAAGCGATGTAGGCACAAACTCTAACAAGTACACGCCGACAGAAGTGGGAAACTACACCGTAACAGTGAGCCGGACAGGCTACAATAACAAGACAAGCGCACCCGTTGTTGTGTCCCTTTCTACATTAAGCGGAACTATCACAATCAGCCCGAGTAGCGGCGTTACCGTCGGCACGGAAATGACCGCCGTATACAGCGGAAGCGAAAGCGTTACCTATCAGTGGCAAAGGGACGGAACAAATATCAGCGGCGCAACCTCTAACAAGTACACGCCGACAGAAGTGGGAAACTACACCGTAACAGTGAGCCTGACAGGCTACAATAACAAGACAAGCGCACCCGTTGTTGTGTCCCCTGCTACATTAAGCGGAACAATCACAATCAGCCCGAGTAGCGGTGTTAACGTCAACACGCAACTAACCGCCACATACAGCGGAAGCGAAAGCGTTACTTATCAGTGGCAAAGGAACGGGACAAATATCAACGGCGCAACCTCTAACAAGTACACGCCGACAGAAGCGGGAAGCTACACCGTAACCGTAAAAGCGTCCGGCTACGATCAAAAAACAAGCGCAGCCGTTACTGTGTCCCTTCTTACATTAAGCGGAACTATCACAATCAACCCGAGCAGTGGCGTTATCATCAACACAGAATTAACAGCCACATACAGCGGAAGCGAAAGTGTTACCTACCAGTGGCAAAGGAACGGAACAAATATCAGCGGCGCAACCTCTAACAAGTACACGCCGACTCAAGAGGGAAGCTACACCGTAACCATAAGAGCGTCCGATTACAATCCCAAAACAAGCGCAGCCGTTACTGTAACCATACCAAGCATCATATGGGCAATCACCTATGCAGACGGCAAGTTTGTCGCAGGTGGCGGAAGCGGAAAAATGGCGACTTCAATGGACGGCGTTACATGGACAGCAGTATCGTACAGCACATTCACAGACAGCATCTACGCCATCACCTATGGCAACGGCAAGTTTGTCGCAGTCGGCAATAATGGCAAAATGGCATATTCAACGGACGGCGTTACATGGACAGCAGTATCGTACAGCACATTCGGCACAGAGAGTTCCGGCGGCATCAGAGCAATTGCATACGGCAACGGCAAGTTTGTCGCAGGCGGTGCAAACGGCAGAATGGCAACTTCACCGGACGGCGTAACATGGACAGCAATACCGCCGGGAACCGATGCGGGGACTAGCACATTTGTCGGCACAAACTACATCAGAACAATCACCTATGCCAACGGCAAGTTTGTCGCAGGCAGCACTAATGGCAGAATGGCGTATTCAGAGGACGGCGTAACATGGACAGCAGTAGCGGACAGCACTTTCAGCACAAGCAGCACAAGCCATATATGGGCAATCACCTATGCAGACGGCAAGTTTGTCGCAGGTGGCACTACAGGTGGCACTAGCGGAAAAATGGCGACTTCAACGGACGGTGTAACATGGACAGCCGTAACGAACAGCACATTCGGCACAAGCGAAATCCGAGCAATCACCTATGGTGACGGCAAGTTTGTCGCAGGCGGCGATGATGGAAAAATGGCAACTTCAACGGACGGCGTAACATGGACAGCCGTAGCGAACAGCACATTCGGTACAAGCGCCATCTGCGCAATCGCCTATGGTGACGGCAAGTTTGTCGCGAGCGGCTATGACGGCAAAATGGCAACTTCAACGGATGGCGTTACATGGACAGCCGTAGCGAATAGCACGTTCTAACAGAAAATTATTCCTGTATAGGGATAAAATATATTTTTAATGCTCTATCAGGTAAATAGAGCAGGAGGAGATTTATATCGGCGACGCATTGGTGCCAGGCACAACTTTTTCATAGTGTACCGGTTGAGGGCGGGTACGCTACCTGTAGCGGTTAGCAAGAGGAGGTATGAATTTGGAAAAGAGAATAACCTGACCGCTTGTCAAACGGGTGGGTTAAGTTGGGTATGTACGTTGTACATGTAGTAAGCAACGAAATTAAAAGCGAGCAAAAGACATTGACCTTAATAAAGAAGGAATATTTGGAGGAATTAAAGTATGGCTGGAAGTATAATGAGAAATATATTTTACAAATTTAGTCGATGTAAATATAATTATTTCCAGAAAAAAATAGATATTAAATGGCAAAAATTATATCCATATAATGAAATTTGTAAAGACGGTATTTTAATATATGAAAAATATTATGCTACTAAGCCAAAAATAATGTTTTTATTAAAAGAACCAGCAGATGGATTTTATATAAAAAGAGAATCTCCTAAAGGTTCATATGGTCCATATGGAAATAGTGGAAGATTTTGGAGACATATGAGAATGTGGACATATATAATACGTAAATATTATCATAAAAAAATTCCAAATTATTCTAAAGCAGAAAGTATTAAAGAAGAAGAAAATATATCTATTGCTTATGTAAATATTGTTAAAGAAAATGATAATGCATATAGTGATCAACATATCTTGGAAGAATATATAAAGAATAAAAAACATAAAAAATTGTTGATAAATCAACTTAGAATTATTAAACCTGATGTAATTATTTGTGGTGGTACATTTAAATACTTAAAAGCCATATTTGGTACTAAAATAATTAAGCAAAATTTTAAGTTATATAAATTTAAAAAAATAAAAATAATTGACTTTTGTCATCCAAGTTGTTTTATAGGAAATTATTTAAAATACTTCAATAAATTATCAAATATTTCAAAAAATATGTGGGTAAGCGCAACAGTACCCGAGGACACGCTTTAATGCCAGTCACCGCTTTTTCATAGTGTTGTCAGTGAGTAAAGGCACACCATATATGGCGGTATGTTTAACACATGGTTCACGCCGAGTGACTGACAACGGAGCGTATACTTATTCAACAAAACCATTTATGGTTATACTGTTGTCGTAAGCCCCATTTCACGGCGTATCATACCACTGATGATCTCTGTAGGACTTTGTTTTGTTGATAACATTTTCGCCGTAAGGTATTGCGCTGAAAACTGGTCAAGAATAACCATCATATTACGATGCTTTATAAAAGGCCCCTCAACTGTGGGGCTTACCTCCGGTGTGGTTTTGGTTAAAAGCTCGTCCATTTCCCATGCTTCTTGTTCGGTCATATCAGACATAGTAATCGCTCTCCTCCGCTAAATGGTAAAATTCTTTTCTGCATTTCATGGCATGAAAGACATTATAACTCCCATCCGTCCTTATATTATACATGATTTCAAGCAAATTGCTATTCCGGTCAAAACCAATGAGCAAATATTTATTCTGATACTTTGGCATAAGGCGGTCAACCAGAGGAAGCGCCAACGCTTGTAGTATATCTTCCTCGTTTATGTCCTTGTGCTTTAAGGCTGATTCATTGATTATGACGGTCATAAAGAAATATAACATAAAAACCGGAAATCATCAAGTGCACGCTTTAATGCCATGCACCGCTTTTTCATAGTGTACCTGCTTGGGGCTGGTACACTACCTGTAGCGGTTAGCAAGAGGAGGTATGAATTTGGAAAAGAGAATAACCTGACCGCTTGTCAAGCGGGTGGGTTAAGTTGGGTATGTACGTTGTACATGGGGAAATAAGATTTTTGAGGAGAGAAATATGGAATTCAATACCATAATGGAAGGAGGCAGTGTATGAGTGAGTTTTTTCAGAACGCAAACACTTTACAGAAATTCTGGAAAGGGCTGTCGGAGGCGATTCCGCAC
>Ga0268262_10000340_pt1 | contig 63075 bp, 64 predicted proteins | sample TergutNc150P3_FD_190354 | JGI IMG/M metagenome (GOLD analysis project Ga0268262, IMG submission 190354) | Nasutitermes corniger P3 segment gut microbial community from laboratory colony in Florida, USA - Nc150 P3 (SPAdes) (version 2) | ecosystem: Host-associated > Arthropoda: Insects >... | reverse complement strand
GAGAAAAACCATAGGCATCGCTGCCGTCCCAGCTTTCTTTGGATTTGAGGGCTTTTCCGGCTTCATCTCCGCCAATCGCTCCTGCTAAATCACTCAATTCGGTATCTGTTGGCAAATGCCATCCCTTTGGACAGGCTTTCATCGCTGTTTCCCAATCATAGAGCCGACCGCATTTTTGGCAGTTGGTTGGGTCTTTGTCATAACATTCTGATTTTCCTATTTCTATGTCAAGATTTTTCGCCATCCATATTCTACCATCAGGCATTTGAACGGATTTTATTTCCGCACTCTTCTCGTCTTCGCAGGCGAGAAAGGTGAATGCGAGCATTGCGATGCTCAATGATGTTGCGATTGCACGTTTTATCCTCATTTTTTATCTCCTATGGTTTGAGGTTAAAGATTTTTTAATTATTTCATCTGAACCCCGATTGATCCTCCCATCGGGGTTCAGATAGTATGTCTTGTCTATTTTTTACCACGTTTAATATTGTCTATTATCATTAATATTGGCATAATTGTGGCAGTAATGCTTGAAAGATATGCCAAGTATATACCAATGCCCCACGAACATACTAGACAAATTTTAAGATTATGTTGCGTCTTAATTAGATAATAAATACGAATCACTCCAAAGAACAATGATATCGCACATATTATTCCATCTTTTAACATTTTATTTTTAGCGGTTTCTTTAATTTTACTAGCCCCAGTTAAAGAAAAGAAAGAAAGGATAAGAAAAATCCAACCCACCTCTGGCATTTCAGGCAATTCTATCCCATTTATGCTTCTCAATGGACTAGTAACCCAAGGCAAGAATACAGCCAACATACCAATTCCACACGATACTGCGAGAATGATTTTGTTAATTTTAGCCGCTTTTTCTCCTGTGGCAACTATACTTCCACCGCCCTGCTGCCCTCCGCATTTTGGGCAAAAGTTGGTATTTTCGGGAACTTCCGTTCCGCATTTATTGCAAAATGGCATATAGCCTCCTATGTTGTTTCTCCGTTTTTGTTTACCCAGACAAACCTTTGGAGAAAACATAAGGCTTGGCAGGGTTTAGACAATTATTTTGATAATTTGCTAAAATCAGGTGTAAGCTTTTGACAACTTTCATTTTCAGGCAAACGAGCTTCAGCTTCTGTCGAATTTGCATTTTTCTTTGCATTTTTAATTAATAAAATCCATTGACTTCCTGCTGGACATTTGCCCAAATCTTCTTTGTTTTTTGCAATCCAATAAGCAACGCCATTTTTAATTTCTTCGCTATATGTAAAACTACCTCCTGTGGGTGCGGTATATCCTATTTGTGAGAAATTGCCGAATTCACCGTTGTCAAATGCATAAAGCCTTTGCTTCGTTATCCAATTGGAACCTTCCTTCCAAACCTCGTAAGCCTTTTGTCTGGTTTCAGCACCTATCTTTGGAATGACCACAAGAGCGGCTAATACTAGCACTACGATGCCTGCGATGATTATGACTTTTTTCCTCATTTTTTATCTCCTATGGTTGAGGTTAAAGAATTACGTAAAATACCCCAAATAAGGCAATTCGCAGCCTTGGGGTAGCAAAAAGGATATTTTTCTATTATCGTGCCTTGTACGCAGCCGTAGAGGGCTTGTAGGGCATTTAGATGAGTGTATTGAATGGGGGGGGGGGGGGGGGGGGGGCAGATTTTACGAGTGGAGAATGCTCCAAGCGAAATGCTTTTGCAGCATCTCTATTCGCAATCAATTTATCTACAACAACTTTCAACTCTCAATTCTCCACTCTCAACTATGTTCAGCAAACAAATTTGCCATTCTGGATAATAAATATACAATTTTTTTCGGCAGTGCGGGAAAAAAAAGTGAAAAAATGGCAAAAAAGGCGAAAATTTGGTGAATTTGGGGTAAATTGAGCTTGTGGGGGAGGGTTGGAAAGGGTGTAATCCGAAAAAAATTACCTAATCCATAAGAAATTAATATTTTCACGTTTTTCTATAACATCAAATTCGTGATGGTCAGACGAAATTATTTTTGCATCGTGTAACCTTGCTGTTGCTAAAACAAAAGAATCACCAAGCGAAATCTTATATGCAGATTTGAAATACCCAGCATCTCTTATTGTTTTTTCCGTTATTTCAAACAAAATTTTGATAGGAGAATCATTAAAAATCCATTTAAGAAATAAATCTGCTTTATCGCTTTCAATTCTTTTAATTGCATCGTAATAAACCTCTAAAACGCTTACCGAATGCATATATATTTCATCATTGCCATTTAATAAATCCTTTACGGTATCTTTTCCCTGTTCCCCATATAAAAAAGCAATTATAGCGCAAGAATCCAAAACATATTTATCACTCATATTTCAAGTTCCATTTCTTTCTGCTTGTTTCTTGCAAAGTCGTCTGAAACCGCAAAAGGAACTTTTCCTGCGAAAATTCCACACATCCTATCAACAGAGTTTTTCTGCTCAGATTCTTCCTTTTTTTCAGATTTATCTAAAAATACAACCACAACCCTATTACCATTCTTTTTTGCAATAGGTTCATCCAACTCAACAATTCCATTTGAATAAGTGCCTAATAACGCAGCTTGCATATAAACTCCTTGAATTGTAATATAGTAAATTTTACTGTTGTCCGTTAAACATTTAAGAATCTTGTAGGAGAGGGTTGGTGTCACTGCGAAAGCGGCAACGGCTGCGCATACTTAGCCCTAATGGTATCTGCGGGGGCGGCGTTGAAATGCCACCATTCGCTGGCTAAAGTTATCCAGCCGCTTTTTCGCATAATGGAGCGCAAAAATTCTCGGTTTTTGATTTGGGTTTCGGTTAGCAAGCCTTGCGAAATTGCCTGAGCTTCGCCTTTTTCGCCTGCATAAAAAGCAAAGGAATCGTAAGGAAGCCCCATGTCCACAAGTTCGTTGGCTTCGTTTAACAAGCCAATGTCCACTGCCATTCCGTAAGCGTGGATGCTGCCCTTTGCAGGGCTGCTCACAAAATGCTGCCAGGGCGTGTTGCGCACAGCGGCACGCAATACTTCTTGGGCGTGGTTTGAGCGAGCAGCATCAAAAAGAATGAATTTGTAATCAGGTTTTTCCTTTTTTAAAAAATTTGCCGCCCATTTTAATTTTTGCATTGCATCTTTGTGCAAAAATGCTCTTTGAATTCCGCAATAAAGATTATGACCGCTGAAATTATCAAAAGTAGCATAAGGCATTTTAATAACCAAATTCTTTATTCCCTTCACCTCTTCCCAGTCCTCAAAATTCTCGGCTGCCGCAAGCCACTCTTTTTGAGCAGCGCAAAACATCCTTGGTTTTTCCGGTTTTTGCGGAACAAATAAAGGGAGTGTATCTTGGGCAAAAATAGCATTAACAAAAATTAGCAATGCTAGAAATTTTATTCGCATTTTATTTTTTCTTCCCTGCAAGCCTTTGTTTTGCCGCATAGTTTTAAGCTAAGTGGCTCGCTAAAATCAAAATCTCTTTTTTCAACCAACAATTCCTTGGTATTGTAATGATAGTCAAATATAACCCACTTGCCGTTTTTATCCCTAAAATCAACGCTATCAAAATTCAAGCCTCCAGCCAATGAATCCAAAACTGGAATTCGGCATTGCACCTTTCCTGCAAAATCTGATTTTAAGTGAACTTTGCCTAGGCTAGGCGGCACGGTGTCTAAAAAAACTATTGCCGTATCTTTATCTTTTAGTTTTAAGCTATCCAACCTTATAACAAGTTCTTTTTTTGAAACATTATTTGCAAAATCCTTAGCCACCGCAACTATATTTTTTCCACGCTTGGCTTTGATAAAATGCCAATCGCTAACCGTGTCAGGATCTTGAACGTTCAATAAATCCTCTTTTATTTTTGCCATTTTATCTGGCGCAAAAGAAAGCGAATCGTACTTTTTGCTGAAAATCAATTTTTTGCCCTGAAACACATCAAGCGAATATATGGACATCGGATTTTCCAGCGGCTCTCTTGAATAGTCCACGATTTTAATCGCAAAGCCGCTGTCAAAAGGCGCGGCATCCAAAATAAAGGGGGCTATTGTATCTGTGCATTGCATTATTTTGCAAGGGTTGAGGGCAACTTTTCCATCTGATGTTCTGCGTTCAACGTGCAAATGCGGATTGCCAATGCCTGTGCTGCCGCTATATGCCAAGGTATCGCCTTTTTTAAATCTGAGTTTCAAAGAAAGATGTACATTTGCTTTTTCTTTTTTTAGCATTTCTCTGTGGATTAAGCTATCTATCTTTTGGCTGAATTCAGACAAATGCGCAAACAGCCAAATATGCTCATCCTTTGACTTGAATTTTATGTGCCGCCCATAACCAAAAGCTCCCCTTGCCACAAACTCCACTGCCCCATCGCTTGGCGCAAGCACGGGCCAGCCCTCCTCCATATTAGTTGATAAATCTATGCCCGCGTGGTAGCGTGTTCCCCTGCTCTCGCCAAAAGAAGATGTTAAATATGCTGTTCTGCCAAGTGGCAAGTAAGGTGTGGCGGCTTCTGCCCAAAATACCCCAAAAAAAACACAGCAAAAAAATTTTAATCCGATATCCAAATTCGGTTCCTGCCATTTTGCTTTGCCTTGTACAAGGCTTTGTCTGCTGCCTCTATTATATGCTCATGCCCAAGTCCGGTGGTTGGAATTACGCTGCATACGCCCACGCTAACCGTGAATTTGGTTTTCGCTCCGGTAGTTGTTAAAATAACCTCTTCCTCAACGCTTTTGCGTATTCGCTCTGCTATAACACTGGCTTGATAAGAATTTGTGCCATAAAGCAATACCCCAAATTCCTCGCCTCCAAACCTAGCCACAAAATCTGCGCTTCTCTTTAAATTTCTTTTGAAAACCGTACCAGCCACCTTTAGCAGTTCATCTCCTTGCAAATGCCCATAAGTATCGTTGTAATTTTTGAAAAAGTCAATGTCTATCATCAAAAAGCTCAAATTGACCTTTTCTCGGAGTGCCCTGTTCCATTCATTCACAATTTGCTTGTCAAAAGCTCTGCGGTTTGGAATTTGAATTAAGCCATCTATAAGGGAATCCTGTTCTGCCAACTCCTTCAATTTCGTAATTTCCGAAACATCGTTTAGCATAAAGAACATTCCATCGTCTGTCATTTTGTTGGCAAAAACATTGAAGGTTTTAATTTGTCCATTTACGTTTATCTTTTGATAATCCTCGTAAAAGGAACGTTTTTTTGCAATCTCCTCAAACAATTCTCTCACTGACCTTTCATTAAATAAGTCTAAAAAGTTTGTGCCAGCTAATTCTTCTGGTTCTTTTATTCCAAAAATTTTGGAAATAGACTGGCTAATGTATCTTATTTTATTATCTCCGTCCAATAAAACAAGTACGTTGGGAGTTGACCTCATCAAAGCGCCAAAAGAAGCAGTTGCGCTGCTCACCTCATTTGACTTTTTAACCGCAAACTGCACTATAAGAAGGAGCATGAGTCCTGAACAGAATATAAGGCTAAAATGTACCCAAACATCGCCATTTATATGATCCTGCAACTCAAAAATGGTAAGAAATATATTTACGATTTGCGTTACAATAAGCATAATCACATAATTTTTAATATCAAAATATACTGCGCAAACAAGCATAACAAGCAAATAATAAGCGTAAAAATATTTAAATGAACCAATGGCAAAAGAAGCACCGATATAGGAAACATATAGACAAAGAGCAAAAATTAATGGAAATCTTTTAATATTTTTTTTCGATAAAAATACAAACAACGCTAAAACAAGAGCTGCGACTACCCCACATATAATAGCTACATCAAAATTCCCGGTTATTATTTCAGCTATCACCCTTAATGAACAAAAAAATATCCCGCTGAGCAATACCAACTTGTCAGCGCGATCCTTATGTTTTTCTTCTGCTTCATTGCCATACATATCGGTTTTTCTTACCTCTAATTATAATATACATTTTTATTGCGACAAAATACAAAAAACAATTTTTCCGAGCCAAAAACTTAAAAAACCAAGGCAAATCCCACCAATAACATCAGAAAGCCAGTGAACTCCATAATAAACCCTTAAAAATCCCCAGGTAACAGGCATAAACAACATAATCCAACCTATACTAGGTGCTTCAGCAAAAACTGTGAAGCCAACGGCGAGATTGTTCATGGTATGCCCGCTCGGAAAGCTGTATTTATCCAGCGGCGGAACCTCTGCGTTCACTTCCTTCAACAAATCAAAAGGGCGTTTGCGGCGAATAGAGAGCTTTGTAAGCCAGTAAAAAAACAAACTCAGCAAAATTGCAGGTATAACACGTTCAACTATTCCAAATAAAACTATTCTACCATAAACGAAGTAAATGTATGCAATTACCAAAGCCCATACATAGCCATCGCCCATGCGAGTGTAAAATCTCAAAAACTTATCCACCCTTGCCGAAAAACAATGTTTTCTCCAAAAGAAAAAAAAGCGTAAGTCTATAGATTCCAGCCACTTAAGCATAAACTAAAACCCTAACTCCGTTCAGCCTCAATTTTGGATTTTTCAAACTCTTTTTGCATACAATAATATCTTTTTTCTTTTTATCCAAAACGCGACCGAGTTCAAAATCACGCAAAAGCATATAGGTTTCTTCCAAGCGATGAATTTCGCTTTCCAAAACTGGAATCACCGTTTTCTCTGTTTCTTCAGATATTTTTTTTGCAACATGTTCAAGAGAACTTTTTGCCATTTCAAAACCTTCTGTTGTAAAATATTCCAAAATGGAATAGGGAATATCTGCTGCCTTGCTATTTTGCAATTGCTTTGCTTGCAAAACCTCTGGAATGTTTTGCGCATTTCCTTTATTATCCAAAACAACGCTCAATAAACGCTCGCCAACTAAATTGTTTATTCCCCAATGCGAATTTACGGAAAATTCAAGAATAAAATTATATTGAACAAAAACCTTGTCGCTTGGCACAAAATCGCAAACAACGCAAGCAGCATTTCCAAAATCATCGCACAAAGCCTTGTCAAAAAGCCTTTGCATAATTGGATGTTCCCAGTGGAAAAATTCTACGTTTTCATAATTAAGCGCATTTTCCCTGCTGGTTGCAACGGTAATGGAACAGCCGTCAAATTCTGAAACCTCCCCATTGTCCAAATAACCCGCAGGGCTTACTCCGAGCAAGGTTGCGTGTTCGGGCTGCCCTGGCGCCCCTTTGAGAACAAAACTCCCGGAATAAATTCCATTTTGAACTTCAATATCCAAAACCGAAAGCATATCAAAGGCAAAAGCGAGAAGATCCTCATTTGAATCCATTTTTTGGGCTGCTGCTAGCAATTCTCCAGATATTTTTTTGTTTTGCGAATTGAACTCTAGCAAACGGTCTCTGCCGGCTTCTGCTTTTTCGTTCAGCAACTGCATTTCCTTTTTGCCGAGCGGCAAAAATTCCTTTAAAAATTTACTGAACTTTTTTGCTGGATTTTCCAAATAGCTTTTAAGCTCTGTTTCAAATTTAGCATACATTTCTCCGCCACCCATCAAGGAATGTTCAAAAATTCCAAGAGCCTCGTGATACCACAGATAAAGCATTTCCGCTTTGCTCTTTTTTGCAAAAGGAACGTGAATGTAAATTTCTGCCCCTTGCCCAATGCGGTCTAAACGCCCAATTCTCTGCTCCAATAAAGAAGAATCTTCTGGCAAATCAAAAAGCACCAAATGCCTAGCGCTTTGGAAATTCCTGCCTTCAGAGCCTATTTCAGAAGACAGCAAAACATTTGGACCATCTGGTCGCATCCAAGCGGCAGCAGCCTTATCGCGTTCCAAAGATGTTTCCTCTTCTTTAAACGCAACAGCAACATCTTCGCCCAAAAGAGATAAAAGCGCATTCACAGTATTTGATTTGGAACATATAAGCAAAATTTTATCTTTTTTATGCTCCTCAACAAAATTAGAGAGCCAAGATTTTAACTCAGATTCACGTTCAAGCGGATAAGTTTTCAATATTCTCTTTGGAAATCCCTTAACGCTTTTTCTGGTGTTGCGAAATACAGAAGAACCAGTGCCCAGAGCATCTATAACGCGGCTCATCCATTCCTCAGCGGTCAAAGACAAATCCGCTTTTATGGGCAGCCACGAACGAATTGGAGATTTTTTTGGAATGTTTTTTTGCAAATCTTCCCAAGAAAGTTCTTCGTCTGAATCAAGAGAAATTTTAGATAAATCATTAGCCACTTTTTTATAGTTATCCTGATTTTTTTCAAATTCTTCCCAGTTTTGAAAACGAGCGGAGTCTATAAGTTTTAACCTGTAAAAATATGCTTCGGGAGCGAGTTGTATGGGTGTGCCGGAGAGCAAAAGCAAACCTGGGATTTTTTGCGAAAATTGCTCCGCGAGAATATATTCCGCATTTGCGCCTTGCGATGTTTTCACTAGGCGATGAGCCTCATCCATAATCAGCAAATCCCAAGGAGCCTCCAAAGCGGCGGCTGCAACAAATTTACTCTCAAGCAAAAATTCCAATGAACATATAACGGTGTCGTGAAGCAAAAACACGTTTTGCTCTGCAGTGGCATATTTTCTATGTTCAGAGATATAATCATCATCTATGCTTGAAAACCAATGGTTAAATTTTTTCCCAAATTCAATTATCCACTGATTTTTCAACTGCTCTGGAACAATGAGCAAAGTTCTTTTTATTTTGCCATCTGTTTGAAGCGCATTCCAAATCAAACCGCTTTCTATGGTTTTTCCAAGCCCAACTTCATCGGAGAGCATAAGACGCGGCAGAGAAACTGTTCTGGATGCCCTAAACGCCAAATACAATTGATGCGGCAAAAGCCTAAGTCTTGGTTTTAAAAGACCTCTCGCCATTGAAGATTTCCATATTCCGCGCAGCTTTGCCGCACTTTCCCTAAGGCAAAAATCAAAATTGCTAGAAAACTTTTTTTCAAGCAGCATATCAAAAATTTCAGAAGGAGAATCAGAACTTTGAGATTTAAAACTGAGCAAGTCTTCCGAAATTCTTTTATCTTTGCTTTTGTAAAGCAAAAGACCATTTTCCTCTTCAATTTCTTCTACAAAAAGAGAGCCGCCTTTAACCGATGTTGCTTTTTCCCCTATTTTCAAAATATGGCGTTTAAGGGGGGGGGTGCCTTTTGAACTGTAAATGCGACACTCGCCAGAAACAGGAAAAAGCAAACTTATGGTTCTAAAATCCTGTTTAATAATTTGCCCAACGCCAAGTTCAGGCTCGGCATAGCTTGTCCATTTTTGACCTATTGTGAATTTAGGCGCCATTTCAAGAATTCATTTGCCAGGTTCTATCGGAAGTTCCAGTTATGCCGCGAAGTTTAAGTTCAAAATCTTCTGGATTTGTAGCTGCATTCTTGGCGGTTTCCACAGAAATTTTTCCCTGATTATAAAGAGCTAGCAAAGCCTGGTCAAAGGTTTGGCTTTTGTACTGCATATTGCCTTCGGCAACGGCGGTTTCTATGAACTCGGTTTTGTTTTTGTCCATAATGTATTCTTGTATGGCAGCGGTATTCACCAAAATTTCTGCTGCGGGAATTCGCCCCACAACATCGCATCTTGGCAACAAACGCAGGGATATTATGCCTTCCAAGCAAGAAGCGAGCAACAAGCGAATTTCATCGTGCTGATGAGGCGGGTACATTGAAAGTATGCGATGAATTGTCTCTGTTGCATTTGTGGTGTGAATTGTAGCAAAAACCATGTGACCGGTATCTGCGGCGGTAAGGGCTATTTGCATTGTTTCCAAATCGCGAATTTCGCCGATGAGCATAACATCTGGGTCTTGGCGAAGAGCAGCTTTAAGGGCATTTGCATAAGACATTGAATCTGTTCCTATTTCGCGCTGCGAAATTATGGATTTTTTATCTCTGTGCAAAAATTCAACTGGGTCTTCCACGGTTAAAACGTGAGTGGATTCCATTTCGTTTATATGATCTATCATAGCTGCCAAACAAGTGGATTTGCCCGAACCTGTGGTGCCTGTTACCAAAACCAGCCCGCGTTTTTTGAGAGCGAGTTCCAAAACAATTGGAGGAAGCCCCAAAGTTTCGAATTTAGGTATTTTTGAATTTATGTGCCTGAACACAATGGCAGGCGTTCCTCTTTGCCTGAACACATTAACACGAAAGCGACCGAGTTCCCTTGCGCTCAAGGCAAAATCGCATTCCTTTGTGTTTTCAAAAATTTCTTTTTGAGTTTGGTTCATTATATCAGCCAAAAAACTATCCATGAGCTGATAGGTAATTTTTATATCATAGAGTTTTTTCAATTCTCCGTGAATGCGGAAAGTTGGCGCAATTCCTATGCGAATGTGCAAATCGGAAGCTCCGTTGTCCACCATCGCCTTTAAAAGCTGTTCTATGCGCACTGATATTTCGGTTGTTTGTGCTTCTGACATTTTTTCTCCTAATTACATTTGTGTTTCCGCTAAAGCCAGTTTTGCTTTTAAGTCTTCATTGTTTGGATCTTTTATTAGCAACTCCCTATAAACACCTGCTGCTTTTTGCGGCAAACCCTGATCCATATATAGTTCTGCCAAAGTCAAAGTCGGCTTCTGAGCAATAGAGGAATCTGCTTGAGATGGCGGTACATAAGGCACAAGCTCTGGTTCTGCATCTGAACCCGAAGCGGGCATACCTGCAAGCAGAGAATCTATATCGCCTGTTAAATCTGGCAAGTTTTCCATTTTTGGTGTCAACTGCTCATTTATAAGAGCATCTAAATCTGGGGGACCAGAAGCCTTAGCAGGTGCCGATGCCAGCAAGGAATCCATATCGCCGGTTAAATCCGGTACGCTATCCACTTTGGATTTCAACTGCTCATTTATAAGGGAATCTAAATCTGGGGGACCTGAAGAGCTTGGGGTATTAGATTTAAGCAAGGAACTTATATCGCCGGTTAAATCCGGTATGTCTTCCACTTTTGATTTCAATTGTTCATTTATTAGAGCATCTAGATCTGGTGTAGTTGGGGCAGCAGGAGCACTTGGAGTATTTGAGACAGGCGGAAAAGTGATGGCTGGATGAGAATAGCCGGCAGAAAGCGGTGGCTCAAGAGATGGTTCAGGCATAGACGAAAGCAAGGAACTTATATCACCAGTTAAATCTGGTATATTGTCCACTCTGGATGTCAACTGTTCTTCTATCAGAGAATCTATATCTGGGGCACTTGGCGCAGTTAAGGTACCAGAAGCGGATAGTATGTCTGAAGCCGATGCCAGCAAAGAATCCATATCACCGGTCAAATCCGGTACGCTATCCACTTTGGATTTCAACTGCTCATTTATAATTGAATCTAAATCTGGGGGACCAGAAGCCTTGGCAGGTGCAGGTGCCGATGCCAGCAAAGAATCCATATCGCCGGTCAAATCCGGTACGCTATCCACTTTGGATTTCAACTGCTCATTTATAAGTGAATCTAAATCTGGAGGACCTGAAGCCTTGGCAGGTGCAGGTGCCGATGCCAGCAGGGAATCCATATCTCCGGTTAAATCTGGTACGTTGTCCACTTTGGATTTCAACTGCTCATTTATAAGGGCATCTACATCAGGAGGACCTGCAGGAGTCAAAGCACCGGAAACAGGCGGTAGTGCCGAAGCCGATGCCAGCAAGGAATCTATATCGCCGGTTAAATCTGGTACATCTTCTACCTTGGATTTCAACTGCTCATTTATCAGAGCATCTAAATCTGGCGCAGCAGCTAGCCTAGGAGCAGGCTTGGCAGCTGGCTTAGGAGCTGGTGCTGGTTGTGCCTTAGGAGCCGGAGGCGTATAAGGCACAATATCAGGGGACTGCTCTTGTTTACCGGGTTCAAATATATTCGTAAATGTTTGCAAAAGCAAATCAGAAATAACAATATCTTCCTTATCGTCTGTAGCATCATCTTCGCTCAAAAGGTCGTCTAAGGCAGCATTCACGCCAGCAGATTCGGGTTTTGCCTTTACTTTAACCACAACTCCGGGCTCAATTGCCCCTAAAATTTTCTGATACACTTCCGTTTGTACTGGCTGCCCCAATTTCTCTGATGTTTCCAAAAACAATTTTTGCGCAGACGCACAAAAGGAATCCTGCTCTGCCACAGCCTCAAAATCGGCTCTTGCGCCCGCTAAATCGCCTTTTTCTAGAAGTATGCGCCCTCTGGCAAGCCTGCCGGGCAAAAAATTGGAATACATCTCCAAGCCCTTGTTTACTGTAAGCAGAGCCTCGTCCAGTTTTTTATCCACCCTGAGCATATCCGCAAGCCAAGCAAATGCCAAAGATTTGGGATTTTTAGCGATAATCCTTTTTAAGTCCATAATTTCTGCACTGCTAACCATGAGGATAAATATAGTAAAATTATTACTATTTTAACGCAACTATGCTCAAAGAACCCATTGGGATTTTAGGATATGGCGCGGAAGGCAAAAGCACCCAGAAGTTTTTGCAGGAACAAGGAATAGAAAACATCCTTGTTTTTGATAAAAAAGACGGCGAAAATTATTTGGAAAACTTGCCCAAATGCCAAACCATTGTCCGCTCTGCCGGCGTTTATCCCCTGCAAAAAGAAATTTTGAACGCGCAAATGAAAGGGGCACAGCTAACCAGCCAAATAGAGCTTTTTTTTGAAATAATGCATCGTGATTATCCTCACATTCAAATAATAGGAGTAACAGGCACGCTTGGAAAAGGTTCCTGCGTTTCTATGCTTGCCCATTGCCTAAAATCCCTGAACGTGCCTCATTCAATAGGTGGAAATTTTGGAATCCCAGCACTGGATATATTGCAAAACAAAGATTTACTATCAAATAAAAATACCGTGATTATTTTGGAACTGAGTTCCTTTCAACTTATGACCCTTGGTACCTCGCCGCATATAGGAGTTGTTCTGCAAATAACAAGCGAGCATTTGGATTGGCACACTTCTGTGGAACAATATAGAGATGCAAAAGCAAATTTAGTCCGTTGGCAAAAAAGAAACGACTACTGCATTTACAATGCCTCTTCCGAAGGCGCTACGCAAATAGCAATGTTAAGCAGTGGAATAAGAAAACCTTATGACGCTCTCAAAATTCCACTTGAAGAATGTAAGGTTATAGGCACTCACCAACTGCAAAACATGGGAGCAGCTATCCTTGCTTTGAAATGCCTAGGAATGGATGAAAACGCCTGCATAAATGCCCTAAAACTCTACGAAGGCTTGCCGCTCCGCCTGCAATATATTGGCACAAAAACTTATAAAAACAAAACCCTTGCTTTTTACAACGATTCGTATTCAACTCGCCCAGAAGCAACAATAGCCGCAGCAAAAGCCATGAGCAAACCTTTCACGCTAATCCTAGGCGGCTCGGAAAAACACGCAGATTTCACAGAGCTTTCAGAAGAACTAGCAAAAAACAACCTGCTCAAAGGCATTGCTCTAATTGGCGACACAGCACCGAGAATGTTAAAATCCCTGCAAAACGAAAATTGCAAGGCGATTATGAAAATTTTTGAAAATTTAGATTCAGCATTTGAATGGTGCTGCGAAACAACAGAAAACGAGGGAGCCGTTTTGCTCTCCCCCGCTTGTGCCTCATTTGGTTTATTCAGCAACTATAAAGAAAGGGGCGAGAAATTCACACAAATGTTTTCCCAAATTTAACCGGGCTTTTTTTGCCGAGCAACATTCCCCTAGTTTTAAGAGGAAGCCCAAAGCAACGGATAAAGCCTGTGGCATCTTTTTGGTCGTAAAATTCAACATCGCTAAAACCGCCCAAATTCGGATCGTAAAGGCTAAACGGGCTTTCTACTCCTGCTGGAATTATGTTTCCTTTGTAGAGCTTTAAGGTTACAACACCCGAAACTGTTTTTTGGGTTTCTTTAACAAAGGCATCCAATGCTTGGCGAAGCGGCGTGAACCACTCTCCGTTGTAAACCAAAAAAGCATAGGTTTGCGCAAGTTTTTGTTTTTCTGCAAGAGTTGCTTTGTCTAAAACAAGGGATTCTAAAAGCTCATGAGCTTTGTATAAAATTGTGCCTCCCGGCGTTTCGTAAACTCCCCTGCTCTTTAAACCGACAAGTCTGTTTTCAACAATATCTAGCAAGCCGCAAGCGTGTTTGCCGCCTATTTTATTGAGCATATTGAGCAAGGTAACTGCATCCATTCTTCTGTTGTTCAGCGCAACTGGAACTCCATTCTCAAAAATCAATTTAACGTATTCCGGTTTGCTCGGAGCTTTTTCAAAAGTCTTGGATAGTTTTAGCATATCGTATTTATGCTCTTTGTCCGGGTATTCCAAAACTCCGCCTTCGTGCGATAAATGCCAAATATTTCCGTCTTCCGAATAAATTTTCTTTTTTGAAATTCCACCCAGAGGAATATGCCTTTTTTGCGCATAGTCAATGGCTTCTTCCCTGCTGTGAATATTCCATTTTGGGTCTTTCCAAGGAGCAATAACTTTTAAGTGAGGATCCATAGCCGCATAGGTAAGCTCAAAGCGAACTTGGTCATTGCCTTTGCCTGTGGCTCCGTGCGCAACTGCATCTGCATATTCTTTTTGCGCAATTAGCACTTGATATTTTGCAATCAATGGTCTTGCAAATGAGGTTCCCAAAAGATATGTGCCCTCATATTTTGCTCCAGCCTGCATTGTGGGCCAAACATAGTCTTCCAAAAACTCTTTGCGCAAATCCATAACATAGCATTTGGAAGCCCCGCTAGCAATGGCTTTTTTCTTTAACGCAGCGGCATTGCAATCGTCCTGCCCAAGGTCTGCGGCAAAGGCTACCACCTCGCAATTATAATTTTCTCTTAGCCAAGGGATTATCACAGAGGTATCCAACCCCCCAGAATAAGCAAGAACGCATTTTTTTACTGTCATAGAAACACCTCCTAAAAAAACTACTCAGAGCGAGACTTGAACTCGCACGACCTTGCGGCCAGGGGATTTTAAGTCCCCAGTGTCTACCATTCCACCATCCGAGCGGCAAGAAGAATATAGAAAAATTTATACATTATCACTATGTTCATATATAACGATGACGATTTAATTATAGGAACTCCGAGGCAGGCTGAGTATCAGAGATTTTTTTCTGAGGCTGGTATGCTGGCTATTGCAGAAAACAAGCGGCTTGGCATACCCATTGTTTATGTGGAAAACGATAATGTGATAAAAGAATATGCCGATGGCAGAAAAGAAATTTTGGCAAAAGCACGTCCAAAAGTGGTTTATAATGGACCGCCTGTTATAGAGTTGCCAGATGGATAGAATAAAGAGACTCAGAATTTTTGCCGGACCTAATGGCTCTGGCAAAACCACGCTTTACAATTATTTTGTGAAAACCAATGTTTTTAGAGATTATTATTTTATAAATGCAGATATAATAAATACCGATTTGAATACATTTTTGAATTTTGGTTATTTTCCAATAAAATTTTCGGAAGCAGATTTATATGAATTTTTGGATAACTCTCCTTTTCAATCAAAAACAGATTTCAAGTTATCTGATGTTTTAGAAATAAAAGATTCCATAATTTCATTGAAAGATCATAATTTGCCAGAGACAACTTATATCTCCGCTGCTTTATCTGAATTTTTGCGAAAGAAAATGATTGTGGAATCAAATTCTTCTTTTGCTTTTGAAACTGTATTTTCTCATAAATCTAAACTGGACGAAATTAAATTTGCAAAAGAAAATGATTATAAAGTTTATTTATATTTTATAGCAACAGATGATGTTTTTGTTAATTTAGAAAGAATACATGGGAGAATTGTCAAAGGCGGGCATTTTGTGCCTGAGGAAAAAATAAGAGATAGATATTTGCGTTCTTTGAATAATTTATTCAAAGCAGTGAAATTAGCAGACAAAGTTTTCTTTTTTAATAATTCTGAGCAAGAGCAAATTAGAGAATATTCTGTTTTTGCGGAGAAAAAGAATAACGCTTTGCATATTTCATCAGGGACAATAATTCCGTGGTGGTTTAATGAGTATGTGTTGGGAAGGATATAGAATTTGCTATTTCACCGAAGCATACAACACAAATTCCAAAGTGGATTGCATTTTTTCTGGACCTATTGGTCTAGAAGCAAATTGTTGAACTCCAAAGGCTATGTCGGATTTTTGCAGGGCTTCTGCGAAGTTTAAAAGCGAAGGATAATCGGCTTCCGTGGTTGCTTTAACTATTATCCTGCGATGTGTTTGAAATTCATCTTCTATGAATTTTTCTAGCCCCGCCAAACGCACCTGATTATTAATAGCTAAGGTACGCAAAGCCATTAACTCGGAATTTATTTTGGAAGGTCGCACCAATTGCCCAGATTTCAATTCTGTGAAACTGGGTTGATTAAAATTGCCATATACGCTGAATTCAATACTCCCATCTTTTGTGGTTACAGAATCCGCTTCAATAAAGTCCACAACTTTGGCTCTCAATTGGTCTCTGTAAAAGTTTCTAGTTCGGGCATCCACCGCAACAACGCGGGCAAAATAAAAATTGGGAGCCTGATAAGCAAGGTCTAAATAACCTATTCCGTCTCCATCTGGGGTTGCTTTGTAGAAGGTGCCAAGCATAATGTGGAATGCTTGCTTTTGATAAGGAATTCTATTTATCAAAGCCTGTTCCTTGTAGTTTACAAGAGCCTTGTTCTTAAAATAAATATCCGGACGCATGGTTTTAACAATTTCTTCAACAGAGCCATCTAGAGGAATACTGGGGTCATCTAACCTTGTGCCGCGAGCTGTTAACTGTGGGGCACCAGCTTGGCGCAACACTTGAGTTGCGGCGGTTTCTTCGCTTAACCCTAAAAATTCAACAATTTCTGGAGGTATTATCCCACGCAAAAAACCAGGTATTCCAAAAAGTTCCAAATATACTACTGAAGCTATTAACATGAGAAAGAGCATAAAAAGCAAACTACCAAACAAACTGCTCTTTTTTTCCGAAGATTTGGTTTTTGACTTTACTTCTTTTTCTTTAACAGCACGCGGAGCAGGCTGAGCGGCTTTTTCAGCGGGAGAAGACATTAAGTTTGATTTTATCATCTAAAACTCCGTTTTCTGTTTCCTATTCACAACACAAGGTTGCCCCAATGGCTCCCAGACATTGCGATAATTTTGAAAAATCAGCATTTTTTTCCAAAGAAAATTTTGAAAGCTGTTTCCAGGGTTGAATTTCTATGCCAGCATTAGCTCCTAAAGTTACAAGTTCATTTGTAAAATCGTTGCGGGCAGAAAGCTCGCCACAAAGTTTAACAACTTTTTTTGCCTTGGGATATTCTCCATAACCGCCTTGCAAAATGCCCAAAACGGCACTCGGAGAAATACAATCATCTGGCAAAAGCCTTATGGCAACGGGACCGCTTTCCTTGCTCCAAAAAGCCGAAACAAATTTTTCGTCTGCCTTCAACACGCATTTGGGCTGGCTACCCAAACCCTCGGAACTCTCCAAAAGATTGTGCAAAACGCAAATATCCGCCATAAGATATTTTGGTCTTAACCCACTCCTTTCAAGTTCTGCGGAATGGAAAGAATCCACAATCCTTTTGCGCATTGCAACTGTAACGGCACATTCGGGCTTTTTTGCGTTTGGGTAAAAAGCCACAGCCATTTTATAATCACTTGAATTGGAGTTTATTGAAGAGGCAAATTCCCAACTAACATAGTTATAGGTATCTTCAATTTCTTTTGGAATGGAAACAAGGCGCATTATGCCATTGCAAGCAGGAAAAGTAACTGCTATAGAACTTATTTTGGGTAGCAAGTTGCTGCGCATCCATGAATTTAAAACAGAAGAGTATATTGAAACATCGGTTATTGAATTTCCGCTTGTTGGAAGAACATCTACTCTAATAATATGCTTGCGCCCTGGTTCAACCAGAGCGATTTTTAGCCCGTCTTGGTTTGTTTCTACGCCAAGACAAATTTTATGTGCCGCCATTGCTAAATAGAATATAGTAAACTTTTATACAAGCAATTCGCAAATTGCAAGTTCAAATGAGGGAATGTCCTTAAAATAGCCTACTTTTTTGCCAAAAGAAATCTCGTCCAAACTCAAAATTGCTTTTTGCAGGCTACTGGGCAACCAGCAGGCACTTTGCTCGGGCAAGTGATTTTTCTTGTAAAAAAAAACCTGATTAGGCGGTAAAATTCGGGCTGCTATCTCATTGTCAGGAATTTTCTTAGCTCTCATAGCTTGAATATGCAATAGGCTCAAGCAATGACCCCTTATAGCACCCACCACATTCATAAAAGCATCAACTCCTTCTTCTGCCAAAACTCTGTGAAATTTTGGCAAAAACACCCGCAAATTCCTAAAACCAAAAGAATCCAGCAATTCGTAAGGTTTAATTTCCCTGTTTTGTTTTATGAACAAGTGACAGTGCTGCATACTTATTTCTTGTATGCTGCTGTCGTATAAGAATATTTTTTTTATTTCGTTGTATATGCGCTTGGTGTCTGCACCTATGGCATCTGCAATGTATAGCGCAGCCTCTGAGTTTATCTTTTTGTTAAAAGTCTTTTGAACCAAGTCTGCTACCCACTTTTGAATAGCATTCCCATATTTGGAAGGTGGCTCAAAATTTTTCACAACACCCTGTTTTTCAAGAAATTTCCACAAAACGCTTTTTTTATCTGGTTTAAAATAGTCAATGGCTAAATTTCCCTGAAAACCATCCTTGCATAAATCGGTTAAAAGACCTGCGAGGGCTCGCTGTTCTTCGGCAGGCATAAATTCTGTGTACCTAATTAAAACGCTCGCTGCGGGTTCAAAAAAAGAAGGGGTCAAAGCCTCCGCCACGCTGGCAACCAAGGAACTTTCTTCTTTTGAGCTATCGGTTGCAAAAAAGACCTTGCGCTGCGAGCCTCCTACCAAAGATTCCGCCCAGAATTTTTCAATTCTGCAATCTTTGGCAAATTCATCTGAACCAGCAAACGCAAAAAGCATAAGGGCAATGTAGAAATTTCTATATTGCAAACATGATCCAGTCCATAGATATTAACAAACTGGCAATGCTCTCCAGGTTGACACTTTCAGAGCCAGAAGCTGTGCAAGCCAAAGAAAGGCTGCAAGAAATGCTAAAGCTCATGGAAAATCTCAAAGAATTGGATCTAAAAAATGTTGAGCCTATGGTCGCAGAAGCAGCGTCTTCGCTTAGAGAAGATACAGAATTTCCGGGTCTTTCTTATGAACAAGCCTTTGTGAATGCGCCACAGGAAGAAAATCACCACTTCACAATTCCCAAAGTGATATAATTATGGCAATAGGTTCTAAAATTCTCATTTACTCAGCCGATGCGGCAGACACCGAAAAATATGTCCGCTTGCTTATGTATCAAAAATTCGTGCCTAAGGCGGTGGAATCAATATCTTATGCTAACCTCGCTTTGACATCTGGCGAATATCCCATATTTTTGTGTTCTTATTCCCCAGAAGACACGCCCACTACGGACTTTTTGAAATTCATGCGGCAAGACGCGCAAATGCGCTCTATTACGCCAATTGTTATTCTGAACCAGCCAACCCAAGAATGTATTCAGAACCTTATAAAGGCAGGTTGTTCAAATTTCATTTTGCAAAACGCAAGCCAGCAAATATTCATAGATAAAATAGAGGCAGTAGCAGAATCCTTTGGCGATACCCATGATAACCGGCAATTTGTGCGCATTGAAATTCCAGATTTCGAAAATGCCCAGCTTTTGATAACGGCAAAAAACGGGCAAAAATATCCGGTTAGAATCAACAACATCTCTATGGGAGGCTTGCAAATATCCTGGTCTCCAGAAAAAGTAGTGCAAAAAATGTCTGCCGGAGATGTTTTGATGAATTGCCTTTTGGTCGCAAAGAGTTTGGATTTATATGTGGATATAAGGGTAATTTCCATTTTAAACTACAAAGCCAGTTCGCAATTCGTCAATTTAAACGAAGAACGCCAAGCTAAACTATGCAACTTTATTTATGAGAGGCTACTCTCGGAAAATGTGCAGAATACGGTGAAAGGTCGCCGTTAGCTACCTATCAAAGCTAGCATTTCCCGCACTGCCCTGTCCATTCCAACCATTGCCGCACGGGCAACAATGCTGTGCCCAATATTGAATTCTTCTATTCCGCCAAGACCGGCTATGCGTTTTATATTGCGATAGTTTAGTCCATGCCCTGCATTAACCTTTAAGCCGCAATTCAAAGCAAGGGTAATTTGGTCTTGCAATTTTGAAACTTCCAGTTCTATTTCACTTTCGTTGCGGCGTTCAAAAGCCTCCGCAAAAGAACCCGTGTGGAGTTCCACATAATCTGCGCCCGCTTTGCGAGCCGCCTTCACCTGCTCCTTTATCGGGTCTATGAACAAGCTAACGAGTATTCCAGAACTGCGCAAAGCCTGAACCGCATTTGTTATCTCGGAAATTTTCGCTTCAACATTTAACCCACCCTCGGTTGTAAGCTCGTTGGGACCTTCTGGAACCAAAGTAGCCATATTTGGAAGCACGGTTTTTGCAAATTGTACCATCTCCGCCGTAGGTGCCATTTCCAAATTCAGCGAACCAACAACGGTGTGCCGCAATAAATGCACATCGCCATCATTTATGTGGCGGCGGTCCTGCCGCAAATGCACGGTTATGCCCCTGCAACCAGCAAGCTCGGCTATAACAGCAGCAGCAACCGGTTCCGGCTCACGCACCTTGCGAGCTTCCCTAATGGTTGCAATGTGGTCTATATTAACGCATAAATATTTTGCCATAAGGAAAATTTAGTAAAAGTGGTTAAGACACCTTAGGCAGTCCCAATTTGGCATACATTGCGTACAAACGCAGAATTATTGTTATGGCTATTGTACCAACCACTTTTACAGCGTGATACTCAATTGTGAACAGCCCAAAAATCCAAAAGAACAAACCGCCTATAAGCGCTGCGGTTGCATAAAAATCGCTTTTCAATACCTGCGGAATTTCACCCGCGAGGATATCTCTGAGCATTCCGCCACCAACGGCTGTTATCAAAGCAATGCTAACAATGGCAAGCCCGCCTGCCCCTGCATTTTCTGCAATAGCTGCACCTATATAAGTAAAAAAACCAAGCCCAATGGCATCTATTATCATAACTAAAAGCCAAAACTTGGTCACTTTATTTTTAGCTACTATAACAAGAATTCCCGCCAAAATGCAAAGAATAGCATACGCAGGTTTATTAAGAGCTACTGGAGGATGGTTGCCGAGCAAGGCATCGCGTATAAGACCACCACCCGTCCCTGTGATAATAGAAAGTACAATTATGCCAAACCAATCCATTCCATGCCTTGTAGCCTTAACCCCTCCGGTTATAGCAAAAGCAAAGGTACCCAACAAATCAAAAATAGTGATAATCATTTTTTGCACAATATAGTAAAAAAAAAGGCAGACAATCAAGTCTGCCCCTTGTAAAATTTGGTTGCTTATTTCATTGACACGCGCATTGTCTTTGTTTCGCTACCTACTGATACTCTAACTGCATAAGCACCTGCCTGAGCCTGTATTCTCAGAACTTCGGAATTTATAGCATTGGAAGAGTATATGCGTTTGCCTTGCATGTTGAATACTTCAACCTTTGCATTGCTCTGCAGTTTTTCAAGCACTATTGCACCTGCTGTTACACTTACGCTTATATTGCTAATCGCAACTTTCGGTGGGAGAATTGGTGTTACTTTTGGTGGTGTGCTTGTGCAAGGATAGGAAAGACAGCCATTGTCACCGCCGCCGCCACCGCTTGGAGGAGTCACAACAGCTGGAAGAGCAGGAATCGTCACTACGAATGGACCAACAAATTCAACTGGATTACGTTGAACTTTCACATAGAATGTATAGTTCCCAGCAACACCTGTAGATGGTGCTGTATAAACCGACTTATACTGCGAGCCGTCTGATTCAACAGCAACTGTAATTGTTACACTATGCTTTACGCTATCATCCAAAAGTGTTAGGAGATTAGCAGCGAAGCTAGCTGCATACGCATCCAAAGCAGTTTTGTTATTCGCAACGCCAATGCTTGCAAGTGTTGCCACATACTTCTCGTTTGCTCCTGTCCCTGATTTTGTAAATGGTATGGAGGAATTATCAACTACAATTTCTTTAATGTCAGTAGCAACATCAAGAACTTGCTGCTTAAGCGATAACACTTTGATACTCACGGTTTGTCCAATTGGCAGTGCCCAGTTGTAGTTAGCCGCATCATTCGGAGTAAAGACTGCCTTACAGGTTTTAATGTCTGGAGGCAGGGTTCCGTCACCTTCTCGTTTTGCCGTAGGTGCACTGCTGCAACTAGCATCCCATGCCCATGTACCATTTGGATCTCTGCTCAACTTGGAGGCTGTAAGTGGCATTTCATCGTAAATGTCTCTTGCTGTTAGCGATGTGAGAACAGGAGCAGATGCCTTCGCAACATTCACCGTGATAGCGCCAGTTGTGGTTGTATAGTTGCCGCTAGGGTCGGTGTAGGTTGCTGGTATTGATTGAGCGTTTCCTGCATTTAAAACGGTAGCAGGTGTTACCCATGCATAACCAGTTCCAAGGCTAAGTTTAGCAAGTGTAAGACCTTTCTCGTACGTTGTAGATATTGCCGTAGGTGTACCGAATGTTCCAGCTGCCTTCGCAACATTCACCGTGATAGTGCCGGTTGCGGTTGTGTAGTTGCCGCTTGGGTCATCGTAGGTTGCTGCAAAAGTTTGCCCGTTACCCGCGTTTAATGCGGTATTTGAAGCAATCCAAGCATAGTTCAAAGGCAGAATTAAGCTGGAAAGCTTAAGCGTGGTAACATAAGTTGCGCTCAACGCCGCAGGGCTGCCAAATGTTCCCGCCGCCTTTGCAATGCTAAACGTATATGTTTCGCTACCTATGTAATCGGCATCGCTAGGCACAGATACGGTAAGATAATATTCACCAGCTTTTGTTGGTTGTGTTGTGGTTGTACCAACAATGCCCGTGCCAGCATAAGTGTACTCGAGATCACCCACGTATTCTCCGCTAGTTGCGGTTCCAGTTACACCACTTTTTGACGAACCATCATAAACGTAGTCTTTCTTTGTTAAGCCAGCAATAACGACTTCGGTTTTGGGTATTGCTACAAAGTGGATCTGTACAGTGGCATCTACGTAATTTTGGCTTGTGATGTCGATAGTAATTGTGGTAGTGCCTGATGTATTACCATTACCCTGATAACTTAGGATATTCTCTGAAATCGTAGGCTCACGTGTTAAAACATTACCGTGGTCGGTGTAGTTAAGATCTGTGTAAGTCACTGTGCCAGCATCAGCCTTGTTCAGTACTATGTTTCTTAGGTCAAAGGTTTTTACACTTGTGTTTGTGGATGAAACGTTAATGGTACGTTCAGTTGCCACTAAACCACTTGCCTTTGCTACATTCACCGTTATATTGCCTTTTGCGCTTGTGTAGTTACCATTTGGGTTGGTGTAGGTTGCCACAAAAGTTTGCCCATTGCCTGCATCTAAAGCAGTTGTTGGTTCTGTGTACCAGACATAGCCATCAGCTAGAGTAAGTTTAGCAAGTGTAAGACCTGTCTCGTACGTTGTAGATATTGTCGTAGGTGTGAATGTCCCTGCTGCCTTTGCTACGTTCACTGTGACGAAGCCTTCTACTGGGTTGTAGTTGGTATTTTTGGTGTAGATTGCGGTGAATGTTTGGCTATCTCCAGCGTTCAAAGCCGTATCAGGTACCTTCCATGCATACACAGCAGATGGCAATTCCACGCCACTAAGCTTAAGAGTTGAAGTGTAAGTTGTTGACAAAGCAGATATTGAAACGAAAGCTGTATTTGCCTTTGCAACGTTCACCGTTATATTACCATTTGCGGATTCGTAGTTGCCGCTTGGGTCGGTGTAAGTTGCCGCAAAAGTTTGCCCATCGCCTGCATTTAAAGCGGTTGTTGGAGCATTCCAAGCATAGCCGGCATCCAGAGTTACGCCAGCAAGCTTAAGACTTTCCGTGTACGTTGCGGATTTTGCCGAAGGTGCGCCGAATGTTCCAGCTTTCTTTGCTACGTTCACAGTAATTTGACCGTTTGCCGGATAGTAGTTGCCGCTTGGGTCGGTGTAGATTGCATTGAACTTTTGATTGTTTCCTGCATTCAAGAGTGCGGCAGTATTAACACCTTCTTTCCATGTATAGCCAGACTTTCCTAATTCCGTAGCTAAGTTTAAGCTAGCTAGCGTAAGCGTTGTTTCGTAAGTTTTGTTTATCGCAGGTGTGCCGAAGACTCCTGGTGCCTTGTCAACAAACACTAGCACGTCAACATTACTAGCGGCATTATAATTAGTAGTTCCAGCGAAATTTGCCTTGAACTTTTTTCCTAGTTCAACACCAACATTGGTGGCATCGCCAACAGATGTTGCTCCATCATCTACCCATGTCCAAGAACCAGATGCAGTAGTAAGCTGATTCTTAATTTGAGCTAATGTTTGCCCATAAACGGCTTCTACGTTAGTGGGTACTATTGGGTCTGCCTTGTTCACCGTTATTGTCACGGGAATGCCAGCGGAACCTGGGGTGGCTTTAATAAGAGGGTGTTGTTTTCCATCGTATTTTGCGTAGAACGTTTGTTGACCAGCATTGCCAACCGAAGTGCTTGTAGCTTTTATCCATGTCCAACCAGCAGAAAGTGCTGGGGTGACCTGCGCTAAGGTTTGCCCATAAGTGGCGGTTAAGCCTGTTGGTGCAAAATCCGCAGCCTCTGCCGGATCTACCCATACTGTGACTACTCCATTAACTGAGTTTTCTCCAACTCTGTAGGTTGCGTTTACGTCTTTGAAGTACGCTATGTTGTGTACTCCACTCCCTTGAGTATCCCACTCAAGCGTACCGATACCATCGCTACCATGTCCAGCACCGATGGTGCCTGCCAAAACTATATTCTCATCTGCCCATGAAAGACCTGTGCCTTCCCATGCAGACAAATCCAATTCTGAAAGTTTTTGTCCATATTTTCCACTAACATCTTGAGTGGGTTCCATAAAGAACAAGTTATTGCTAATGCACTCCACTTCCGTCACTTTTAAATTACCGGCGGGGCCGCCGCTAGGGTTAACTACCCATTTAAAATGCATTATGCTGTCCACCGCTGATCTTCTACTAGCATTAGAAGTCGTGTTTAAATACTCGCTAGAATTGCCATTCGCCCAACCACCCGCATCACTACCACCAGCACATCTAGTATATTCGGCGGGGTTAACAGTAACTGTAGTCCATTCATTAATATTATCGCTAGGCTCAAATTCTTTGCAATAGTGCCTTAAATACTTCCATTCTTGATCATCTATTGGCCGATGATTTGAATTATAGTCTGGGCCCGTACCAATAAAGCTTGTGCCCATAACTTGAAGATTAAATTTAAAAGGAACATTACTTTTGTATTTAAATTTGAAACTGTTGCATTTAGACAACTCATATTTATTATCCAAACTCTTATTCCCCTTGAAACTAAATCCAAGTTGAGCTTCACCACTGGAGCCTCTAATGCCTCTTAGCTCCGCGCATTTTTCATCGCCTGTACACAGCACATTGATATCATTACCACCAGTAATTGGATTGCCAATAGTAGCACTTGCCCAATTATACCAATTATCAACTCCCGATATACCTTTAAGCGATCCTTTATCCAAGCGGTCTATCCGTGTGGATATATCTGTCGCAAACGCTGCCGAGGCGAAAATCGCCATAAGCAAAATGGCAAAAAGTTTAAATTGTTTCATATCGAACCTCCATAGTTGAAGTTATCGATTGCTGTGGATTGAGTGTGTTCATTGTGAACCTCCTTGGTTAGGTTTGTTAAAGGAATTTTTCAGTGCTATGTCAAGTTTTTTTAATTTTTTTGTAATTTTATTTGAAAATAACTCAAAATAATGTAAAAAGTTGTCTGAACCCCTATGATAACCATTAAAGAGGTATTGCTTTTGGAAATTCAGCTTAGTAAGCTGGGGTTCAGACATAAATGAAAATATACTCTTTTATGTCATAAAAATGACAAAACGGTGATTTTTTTATTTAGAATTAACTAGGTTTAGTTCGGTTGCAAAAGTTGAAGAATTTCCTCTACATCTGTTTTAATTTAGACTGGTCTTTTTTTCACCCTTAATCACACGGCGGCACCATCGGAATTGCTCCACCGCCTCCCAATTCGGTATTATCACCATTCGTAAATGTAGGCATAAACTCAACTGATAACTGTTTATAGTTTTCGATCAATTCAGCAAGTTCTTTTGCTGTCATTGGTACTCCCCAATAAAAGGAGCTTGTAGAATAATCTGTTTCATAAAATATTGGGGCAGGAATAGGCAAATTTCTTTTACCTCTAATTTCTCTTTCTTGTACATATTTTTCCACTTTAACAACACTATCCTTGTATTCTTCTCTGCTAACTCTTCTACCATTTACATAATACTCACGTTCTGTTGGTCCATCTATATCCATAAGAGCCATATAGTTTTCGTGTATAAACAAATCTACAATTGAGAATAGCTCTGTATCATTGCTCCCAGTTGCAAGCTGCTCTTCCATCCATTCTTTCACAGATTCTTGAATACTCACCCAATTAGGGTCATAAGGACGAAAGAAAACGCTGTCGCTTTCATCATACCAGCAACGTTCATCGTTGCAAGTTTTGCTAAGTGCTTTGACTTTGCAGGGACTATCTCCGCTGCTGTTGACATTGGTGCCAATATCATCGCAAGCAAAAAATGCAATTGATGCTATAGCGGCACAGGCGAGTGTTTTGAGGGACTTGTTCATTGGATTTACCTCCTAGTGGTTGGTGTTTATTTTTTATATGTCACGGGAAAAATCCTAGTTCCACCATCAACATAGTTATAAACAAGGTATTTAACATCATAATACATATAATTAAGGGTTAAATCCAAAGATGAATTGCACGAGCATTTGGAATTAAAATTGTTCTCTCTTTCGTCCCAAAACTCTTCAAGTTTCAAAGTATCAACGGTGTAGCTGGTTCTAATTTTAAGACTGCTTGAACAAAATAGTTCAATTTCATCCAAATGAATATGTGTTTTACCGTAAGAATCAGTCAATACGGCAAATTCAGCAAGCGGTTTTTCCGCAAATTTGCTCTGGGTTTGCAAACATTTAGAAATGGAACTTAAATCTGGATAAGAATGTCCTCCACAAGCTGTCATTGGCATGGCGGCAGTACTCTTGCATCCCACAAGGATACCAACAGAATCTCCATCTCTATTACGCACAATATAGGTGCCATCTTCGGAACCCTCTACATATAACCCATTTGAGTCTGAACCACCACAATTGCTCAAACATAAAAGAGCAAATGAAATCGTTATTGAAAATGCAAAAATTTTAAGCATGGTTTTGTACCTCCTACTTACGATTAAGATAGAAAAATAAAAAAGTTTGTCAAGAGAAACTATGAAAAAATGACAAAAACTTCGAATTTTTATTTAGAATTAGCTCGGATTAGTTCGGTTTAGCTAGGTTGCAAAAGTTGAAGTATTTCCTCTACATCTGCTTTAATTTGGGCGGGTCTTATTTTGTTGAATAATTCCTTGCCGCCGTTTAATGCCCGCTCTATGCCATCGCAGGCGATTCTTGCCGTGTCTTCGCTTCTACCTAGTTTTTTTCCTATTTCGCAAAAATCCATACCCCTATTCGCGTATTTCATAAAATACATCGCAATAGACCTCTCATAAGCAAATTTTCTCTCTTCGTTTACCAACGTTCTAGGGTCTATATTGAAACGTGCGCTTATTATGTCCAGTATATTCTTTGCAGAGTCTTTTGCTTCAAAAAGCTGCTCCATTGTCCTCTCGGTTATTACCTTGCCTTCCGCTTCGCAAACAAGGCGGTTTAGCTTGTTCATCAAATACTTTAACGAATGCTTTTCCGTATTTTTTGCCCAGCTATCCATAAGATTTGGATTTTCCAGACTTAGATTTTCTTCTTTCATAAAATCTTCAAGCATTTTAAGGCGGTCTTCGGCATCTGGCGGTAGAATTTTAATGTACTCAAAATTTTCAAGACGCTCGGCAAGCTCAGGGATTAGCCCGGTTTTGTCAATGCCTGCTTTCTGCGATGTCATCACCATTTGCTTGCCTATGGATTCCATAAACTTTATCACTTCAAGTATTAAATTCAACGCTCTTTTGCCTTCCAAATATTGAATTTCATCTATAAACACCATGTCCACGCCTTTGATTCTCTCTACTATTTTCAAAAATAAAGCCTTCCTCTCTTCAGCGCTAAAACTTTCGTACAGAGCTACCATTGAGTCGTGAAAAGGTGTAATTTGCGAATAAAGAACAATTGGTTCTCCTTCCCCTATTTTCTGTTTTTCTTTTAACAATGTGTTCCACATTGCGTGGAGCAGGTGATTTTTGCAAGAGTCTATTTCGCCAACGAAAATCAAGGGGTTAATTGAAAGAAGTTGCTTTTTTACAACCTTATCTATGGCTTCCTTTGCATAAGCCACGGCTTTTTTCAGACATTTATAGTCGCCTTTGAAAAGGAAATCGGAATCCAAGGTATAGTCAGAAACGCTTTTGCTTAAATGGACTATTCCATCAACAAAAGAATCCACTGCTGGTTTTCTACCAAAATTTTCCATATTGCTTATAAATATATATATATTTTTGGTTTTTGCAAGTGGTACAGCGTAGAATGCAGGTTTTTCGGCGTGGAATGCAAAATTCACCTTGCCCATTTGCAAAAATCACCCAACGGGCACAAATTGCATGGGAAAATTTTTTGGCAAAAATAAATGTTTTCATCCACAGGTTCGGCAAAAAACTGCAAGGCGTGGCAGGCAAGAGATGGTTTTTTGGGGAATAATTCCTTGTAAAGAGAATTTGCATCCATAAGTTTTTCTTTTTGAGAACCTTCTGAATTGTAAATACCAGATTGAATCAACCACCTCCTTGCGCCAGCAGAATTTGGAAGAGGCGGCAAAACGCCTTCGCCTGTGTTGGAAAGAAAAGATAAGCGAAATAAAAATCCCAAAACTTTTGGTCTAAACGGATTGCTTTTTCCCATATAAAAAATTTCACCGCTCTGTTGCCAAATAACCGATGGGGAATTATTTTTCACCCATAAATCAAGCCTATTTTCCCTAGCGCGAACAAACCTGCCCACGCTCCAAATTATGCCCGCCACCTGTGGTGCAAGGCTCCAGTCTTTAAATTTGCATTTTGAAATTATGCTTAAAATCAACTTCTCAGAAGGAACCGGGAGTTCTGCAATATCATTTATTTCTTTTTGCAATTCGGTTAAAAAAACTTGCAATTCGGAAAGTTCTATTCCCTGTTTCAAAGCAGAACCGAGCAGCAGCCAATTTATTTTCAGTGGCAAAGTTTTTGCATTGTTTGCAATTTGCACAATAGGTTCCTCAAATTGCGCAGCCTTTAAAATCCACTGGCTAATAGGATTAGTCACACAAAAGCCCAAACCTTAAACCTAGCGTTGAAATTTTTATGGAATCTATTTTTAATTTTTCGCAAAGAGACCTTATCCAATAAAGTCCGCAAATAATAATATCTCCCCTGCCCTTATCCAAACCTGGCATTGCGTTTCTCAGTTCTTTTGACAAACCGCTTAAATGTATTATAACACGTTCAATATCAGCAACAAAAATGGACTCTCCTTCCAAGGCATTTGCATCGAAATTTTGCATTTCTTTAACGAGCATTCCAAGAGCAACAGCAGTTCCGCCAACAAAATAGGATTCTCTTTTTGCAAAAGGCTTTATGTTTATTTCCTTAAAAAAATCCTTTGACCATTTTTTATATTCAGGACCAGGGATTGCCCCCATGCGTTCATAAAGTTCAAGCGCGCCAACTGGAATGCTCAAAAAATTCTTTCCATTTGCTAGTTCAGTTGAACCGCCTCCCACGTCAACGGTTAAAATCCCCTGCCCATAAACCTTTGAAACAGCCTTGTAAGAAAGCTCGGCTTCTTGTTCGCCGCTTATTATGCGAGGTTTTACCCAAAGAACTTTTTCCACAGTCTGCAAAAGCTCTTCTTGATTTTTGGCTTTTCTAGCTGCTTCTGTCATAGCAACGGCTTTGATTTCTGCGCCGAGTGAGTGCGCCAAACTTCTGAAACTTGCTAAAATTTCGCAAAGCCTCTCTAAGTTTTCCTCTCCAAGCCTGTAAACCTCAATTTTTTGCACCAAGGCACGCAAATTATTTTCTTCTTTTTTTGCAACCAAAAGAATTGTGCTGTTGCTCCCTATATCTATGGAAGCAATGTGCGGAAAAGCTTTGAACATATTAAATCTCCGAAATCAAGTAGCCGTCTTTTCCCCTTGCTTTAACTTTGTAAAGATTGTTATCCGCAGCAGAAAATATTTCTGTATAAATGGGTGGAACATCGCTAAATTTGGTTATTATAATTCCAAGGCTTGCAGTAACGCCAATTTTGCCTTCAGCATATATTATCTGTGAAAGTTCTTGTTTAAGAATTTTGCATTTATCTTCAACAATTTGTCTATCTCCAATTCCATCCAAGCAAACAGCGAACTCATCCCCTCCAAGACGAACAACAACACCGGGCAAATCCCCAAACACTTGCTTTAAAATGATTCCCGTGTTTCTAAGAACAAAGTCACCTTTCTCATGCCCATAATTATCATTTATCTGTTTAAAAGAATCTAGGTCTATTATTAAAAAAGCAATTTTCTTTTCTTGTTGCACTGGTTTTAAAATATTTTCCAATGAAAGCGTAAAGAAATAACGGTTATTTAGTTTTGTTAATTCATCTGTGTGACTTTTAACAATCGCAGAATTTATTTTACTCTCCATATTTCTAAAGCTTTCTATAAGGGTATTGTATTCCTTAAAATAGGTTACACCTAAATTTTTGAAGGAAACGCTTAATAGATGAAAGTTATCTGCTGCCTCAATTATCGTTGCTATAGGCGAAAGGAGTATTTTTCTGATTAAATATGTTATCAGCAAAAACACCACGATAAGAAATAAACTACTCGTAACCAGAAGTTTGGCTCCAACTTTTTTTATGTTATCATTGATATCAGACATTTCCTTGTCTGCGCCAACAAAAGCAACTACATCGCCTTTTGAATTTTCTATAGATACATAGCAATATGCAAGCCAACCTCCATACTCAGGATAGTAATCAATTTTAGAAACATAAGTCTCTGATTTATTATTCAATTTATTTATAATATCCACATCAAAACTTTTAATTGGCAGTTTTCTCAAAAACTCACTTTTTGCATTATGGCTTCTTCCTTCTAAATAGAATTCTATAGAATCGTCATAATGCGCATTCATTACATAAAAATATTTCATTCCCATTTTTTTAATCAGGCTATCACTTATGTCACTCCATCTATCGTAATAAACATTTTTTTCTCTTCTTTTGAAGTCCAATTCTATGCTATCGCCATCTAAAATTTCTGAATATGCAAAAACCAGAGTATGCATCTGTTCCAAATTCCATTCTATTACATCTTCCTTTAATTTCGTAAAATTGAAAAATAAAAACAAACCTGTTGAAATTAAAAGCAATAAAAAAACCGAAAAGATTATTACCTGTGTAAGGCTTTTGGATTTATACGATTTTAATTTTTCTGTAATTCCCATAGGTAGGTAAGATAGTAAATTAAATTAGCAACTCCGCCACTCTCGCCCTGAACTCGTTTATCTTATCTGCATTTGGTTTGCGCACGGGATATGTGTAATTGCATAGAATAACAAGGCAAAATTTCTTCTGCGGCAGGCAAATAAAGCTAGTTCCGGTAAAGCCTGTTTTCCCAAAAACAGGAGAAGGGCAATTTCCCATAAATTTAGGATTATCCAATTCAAAACCAAGCGCAGTACAATCATTACCTGAATCAAAGGCATTTTTTGTCAATTTTTCAAGCAAAAAATCATCTTCCAATATATGCTCCAAAAACGTCAAAATATCTGGCACAGTGCTAAAAATACCCGCTGAACCAACCGCTCCAAATTCCAGTTCCAACTTCCACGCGCTTTCATCGTGAGTTTCACCCCTTAATTCTCGCCCACGCCAATGGCAAATTTCTGTGGGGATAATGCGGCTTGCTGGTGCCCATTTAAGCGGATGCCAACCTGTGCTTTGCATTTTGAGCGGTTCAAAAACTCTCTCTTTTGCCAATTTGTCTAAAGGCGTGTTGTAAACGGTTTCCAAAACTTTTCCGAGCAAAATGCTGTTTGCGTTTCCGTAGCAAAATAATTGCCCAGGCGGTATTTCAAATTTATGCGAGCAAATTCGCTGCCAAATCTCCTGAGGCGGCAAATCTTTGAGGCTGCTCATGGGAAAGCGGTAATCCAAGGAGTGAGTTAATAGGTGGAATATTTTTGCTTCTTTACCGTGATACGCTGCAAAGTCTGGGAGAACATCTGCCACCGGAGTTTCAAGGCTCAAAATTCCATCTTGTATTGCCTTCAGAGCAAGGTAGCCTGTGGGCATAGACTTAGTTATGGAGGCACAGTCAAAAATGCTGCTTTGCTCGCAGTTTATGGTTAAAAATTCTCTATCTCCACCAGTGGAGGTAGCTATACAGCAAGACTTGAATAAATCGCCATTGTCATTGCAAATTTTCCGCAGGTCGTTTCGCATTCTGCCCTCACATAAAGGCTGTTGTCCAGAGAAATTTCAAATTCAAATTCATAAAAATCGCCTATTTTCATTTCTTCCTTTTTTTCAAAATTTGGCTCACCCTCACAGCCTCTGAAAATTGTTATGCTCAAAAATTTCCCATAATCTTCCGTGCTTTTCGCATATAGTTTTCCATTTTCAAACCACAAAGCCGGACCATCTGTGATGTAGAGATTTTTTGGAATTTCGCTGAAAGGGGGGTTGCCATTGTTTGGAATTACCGTTCTAACCTGCCCAAATACGTGTTCCGAGTTGCATTTCAGGCTCCATAGCGGTTGTTTAACTGCGGTATAATCGTTTAAATCTCCGTGAGAATCGTTGCCGCCAAGCGGCAAAAGTTTGTGCCCCGCTAGCAGGCTCTTTATCCAAAGGTCTCGCCCTTCGTAAAAATCACGCCCTCTGAATCCGTTCCAAAATTCAATTCCGCAAATATTATTTTCCGTTAAATCTTCGTAGCTCCAATGCCCTCTTTTCAGCAAAATTTTTTCCAAAAGCAACATTTGCAATTTTGGGTGTGCCGCATACGCAAGGTGTTTGCCAATAGCTTCTCTAATGCTCAAATCCGGTTTTGTGTTCCACCATCTGCGACCCCCATCTCCATGCCCTTCAATATAATTCTCATTGCCAAAAACCAATAAATGCACATTTTGATTTTTTGAATTTCCGCAAGAAACTTCCTCTCCGGCAATTAACAATGGCAGAGCTGCATCTGCTTTCATTTTTTGAAATTTTTTTTCGTTCATCAAATCGTAAGAATGGTCTGTTATGCAAACAAAATTAAGCCCCACAGCTTTTGCGGCTTTTTGCAAAACAGCAGGAGCGGCTCCAAACTCCACGGAATCTGAGGTGTAGCTAGAATGGCAGTGAGTTTCCCCTGCAAGCCAGCCCTCTGGCTTTGGCGGAGCTTCTTTCAAAAAATTTATTATAAGCGGCTCCGGCGGCAAAAAAGGGTAATTCCATCTCTCGCAAACTTTTTCCCTGCCTTTTATTTTATATTTAACAAAAATATTCAGCATCCACGAACCTGAGCAATTCTCAGGTTTTTCAAAATTCAGTTCTTCAAAATGAAATTTTTTATCAAATTGTTTTTCAATAGGTAGCTTGAAAGATATGCTTTTTCCGCTTGCATTTTTCCACTGTCCGTAAATTTCCTCAACGTAAATTGCAAATAAATTTGCCTTTCTGGTTATTAACCAAATAGGGCAAGATTCCTCTGGGCAAACCTGAAAGGGAGCATCAATTAAAATCACAGGCTCCTTGCGATAAAGCCTTGAAACAGGAAATCTGAAATGCGTTTCCGCGTAGTGGAGCATTGCTACCCTTTTCTATTCACCAAGTGCGCTGGCTCCCTTCTCACGGTTCTGGCGTAAGCACCGCTATTGCCATAAGTTCGCCAAGCACGGTCGCGCGGATCCACGTTCTGGGTCATTATTATCTTCATAGTTTCTTTAACTATATTGCGTGAAATTTCCAAAAGGCTGGAGTTGGATGTGGAAATATTTTTTACTTCCAATGCCTCTTTTTTAAGTTCCAAAGCAACAGTTTCCAATCTTTTGCCGCTTAGTTCTGGAAAAGCCTTGACAATATCGCGAATGGTTTTTGTTTCTGCATTTGCATATTGCGCCAAAACATCTGTGTTGAAAATTCGGCGAGTTTCCAAGCGGTTTATGTTTTCGTTTATATTTTCTATTTGGCTTAGAATTTCTGTTAATTCTGTGGTATTGTTGCTTACTATGGCAGCGCGCTGTTTCATCAGCACTTCTTTTTGATTCACATATTGCTCTTTCATTTTACCAAGTATAACGATAAGAGTTTCAAATTCTTGTTCCGGGCTTTCATTGTTCATAGAGCCTCCTCTTGCGAAAGTTGTTCTTTGTATTGCAGAACGTTTTTAATATAGTTCTTGGTCTCTTCATAAGGCGGAATTCCACCATACTGCTCAACCGTTCCGGGTCCTGCATTGTAAGCGGCAAGTGCCTTGCTTTCATCGCCACCAAAACGCATAAGCATTTGTTTGAGATATTTTGCGCCGCCAATTATGTTTTGCCGTCCGTTGTAGGAGTTTGCAACGCCCATATCTTTGGCGGTTGAATCCATAAGCTGCATAAGCCCCTTTGCCCCTTTGCTGGAACGAGCAAGGGAATTTCCGCCAGATTCTTGGCGAATAACGGCTTTTATCAAGTTTTTGTCCAAACCAAGCGTTTGGGCAGCTTCGTTTACCCAGCTTTCTATTTGTTCCCCAGAGGCTTTACTCATGCCTTGGGCACTATATGCTTCCCCAGCTTCTTTCCCAGCAAGTTCCTTGTAAACTATTTGCGCCAGCCCAAAATGACCTGTTCGGCTTGCTGTATTTGCAATCTGTTCGTCCAGCATTTCTGTGAAAATTCGCCTCCCACTGCTCATTTCATCGTCTTTTGGAACGGTATTTCGCATAGATTTGAGCATTTGATGTATAAACATAGCCTCAAAATCCTGAGCCGCCTTCCATTTTTTGGCATCAACGGATTTTGCGCCCGGAAAAGGCGCTCCTGTGCTTTCTGTTGCAGAAATAGACATATCAAGGTATTGGAGTGCAAAAAGCGTGCCAAATTTGAAAAAGACAATAATATGGACAAATAAGAGCAAAAAGTTTAGCACATGTGCTAAACTTTTCTATATTTATCTAAAAGTTTAGCTTATGGGCAAAATATGGAAAATGACGTTATACAGAGAAAAATGTATGCCGATAAAATAAAACCTTTTATCGGAAAGCAAATAATAAAGGTACTCACTGGTCAAAGACGAGTGGGCAAGAGTTATGTTTTGAAGCAAATAATAGGGCAGATAAGGCGATTTGACAAAAACGCGAATATAATTTATATTGATAAGGAAGATTTATTATTTGATTTTATAAAAACAGCAGAAGATTTGAATAAATACATAAAAAGCAGAACAACCGATAAAAGTAAAAATTATGTGTTCATAGACGAAATTCAAGAGATAAAAAAGTTTGAAAAAACAATGCGCAGTTTGCTTAAAAATCCCATATACGATTTATATTGCACTGGAAGCAACGCGAATTTTTTATCCAGTGAAATTTCAACTTTTTTGAGCGGCAGATATATAGAAATTCCCGTGCATAGTTTATCGTTTACTGAATTTTGCGAGTTTAACAATTTGCAAAGCGATAAAAACACCCTTTTTAAATATCTTAAATTCGGTGGTATGCCTTATTTGAGGCATTTGGAATTGGAAGAAGAAATTGTTTATCAATACTTAAAGGGTGTTTACAGCACGGTTATATATAAGGATGTTATTGCAAGAAATAAGATTCGCAATACTGCGTTTTTGGAAAATCTGGTTCTATTTTTGGCGGATAATACGGGGCAATTATTTTCTGCGAAAAAGATAAGCGATTATCTAAAATCCCAAAAAGTGAGCATAGCAGCTTCGCAGGTTATAGATTATTTGAACAAATTAGCCAACGCCTTTTTTATACACAGGGTTAAACGCCAATCTATTGTGGGCAAAAAAGTATTTGAAATAGGCGAAAAATTTTATTTTGAGGATATTGGTCTAAGAAACGCCATTTTTGAGTATAAGCAAACGGATATTGGTAAAATAATGGAAAATGCCGTGTATAATCATTTGATTTATTGTGGTTATGAAGTTGCGATAGGTTGCGATGGTGATAGGGAGATTGATTTTATAGCGAGAAAAAAGGGTGAAAAAATATATGTACAAGTTTGCTATTTATTGCACGATGACAAAACCGTAGAACGCGAATTTGGCAATTTGGAGAAAATAAAAGATAACTACCCGAAATTCGTTGTATCTATGGATGAATTTTCGGGTAATTCAAGAAATGGAATAAAGCATTTTAATTTGCTGGAGTTTTTGGGTAGTGATTTATAGAGAGTTTATTTTCATAAAGCAAATTCCGCTTTAAGCTCGTGCCAGCCGCGGGTTTTTCCTTTGTAGCGGTAAAGCCTGTAAAGCCTGCGAGCCATGCGGGTTGTTATTTCGTAAGGGATGGTTTTATGTTCGGCGGCGAATGCTTCTACTGATATTTGCTCGGAAAATTCTCCGTTTATGCACTCCACCATATCGCCTATTTTCACATCTGGAATTTCGCTTGCGTCAACCATGCAGGCATCCATGCACACTCGACCTAAAATTGGGCAGGCTTTGCCATTTATAAAAACTTCGCCTTTATTCGGTTCGCCGCGCAAATAACCGTCTCCGTAGCCAATGGCTACTGTTGCCACCAGCATCTTTTTTTCTGCCTTGAAAAAATGCCCGTAAGAAATTCCCTCCCCTGCCTCAACTTGCCTCAATGCGCGCACGGTTGAGCGTAACCTCAAAACGGGTTTTATTGGGAACCTAGATGGAATTTCACAAAGCGGGTCGTAGCCATAAAGAGCAAGACCGGGGCGAACCATATCGTAGTGAGCTTTGTTTGCAAATAAAAATGTTGCTGGCGAATTTGCAATATGGCAGAGCGGCGGACGCACTCTTGCATTTTCCAAATTTTTTACCAATTTATCAAATCTTTCTAGTTGTATATTCATAGCCGGATGTTCTGGCATATCGGCGGTGGCGAAATGGGAATACATTCCCTCTGCTTCTATATTTGGCAACTCGCATATTTTTTTTATCTCATCAAAATTATCGTATTTTATTCCAAAGCGATGCATTCCGGTGTCTATTTGGATGTGGATTTTTAGTTGAGAGTTGAGAGTTGAGAGTTGAGAGTTGAGGGATTTTGCGGTTTCATAGTTTTGGATGGAGGGTGTTAGGTTGTGTTTTATTAAGAATGGAAAATCGCTTTCCAAGCATGGACCTAAAATTAAAATTCTGGCATTTACTCCGTTTTCTCGCAGGGCAATTCCTTCAAATAAATGGGCAACACCTAAGAAATCAATTCCAGCTGCCATAGCAGCAAAAGAAATGGCAAGAGAACCGTGCCCGTAAGCATCGGCTTTAACTGGGAGCAGCAATTTTGTGCCGGCTGGCAGCAAACTTTTTGCATAAGCAATATTGCTATGCAAATGATCTAAATCTATTTCAATCCAATTAGGGCGCGGAATTTTACCCAAATCAGGCATTTTCTTCCACCTCTGCGAGTGCCTTTTTCACACTTACCCTGCTCACTCCCCTATTTGGATTGTGCCCGTATTTATTGAGCAAGTGAATTTCCACCATTTGAATTAAATCTGTGATATGCTTTTCAACCCTTTGCACCTGAAAAAACAAAAGCACAAGATAACAAGAAATTGCAAACAGCGCGAGTCCTAGAACTATTGAAAAAAGCATATATAAACCCTCAAATAAGCTCCGCTATTTGCACTGCGTTTAAGGCTGCGCCTTTGCGAATTTGGTCGCCCACAACCCACATATCGAATGCGTTGTCTTGAGATTGGTCAACGCGAACTCTGCCTACCAGCACAGGGTCTTTGCCGCTGGCATCTATTGGCATGGACCAGCGATTTTTGGAGGGTTCTTCTAAAATTTCAACCCCCGGAGCATTCCGCAAAACCTCATAAATTTCCGCTACATTTGTTTTTTTGGAAAGCCTCACATTTAAAGCCTCTGAATGCGCCCTTAAAACAGGAACCCTCACGCAAGTGGCATTTACTCGCAAATTATCGTCTCCAAAAATTTTTTGTGTTTCTGCAATCATTTTCCATTCCTCTTCGCAATAGCCATTTGGAGCGTGAACAGCGGTCTTTTCTGGGCTGCCATCGTTATAAGGGGAATTGTGCGGGAACAGATTAAAAGCATATTGGTAAGGTATAATGGTGCGTTTAAAAGATTTTCCTTCTGCAAGGGCAATGCTTTCTAGTCTAAGCTCTTCCATAGCCATTGCGCCAGCTCCGCTGGCTGCTTGGTATGTACAAGCCTGAATCCGCTCAATGCCAAAAGCTTTGTATAGAGGGAATATTGGCAGTAGCATTATTATTGTGCTGCAATTTGGGTTAGCTATAATGCCCTTGTGTTTTTTTATCTCCTGCGGATTTATTTCAGGAATCACAAGAGGAACTTCTGGGTTCATTCTGAAATAAGATGTGTTATCAACAACCACTGCCCCTGCTTTAACCGCAGAGGGCATATACTCTTTTGATATAGAGCCTCCAGCCGAAGACAAAACCAAATCTATTCCATCAAAGGAATCGTGCTTTAATTCCTGCACTGTTATTTCTTCGTCTTTGAATTTTATTTTTTTGCCTGCGCTCCTTGACGATGCCAATAATTTCAAAGACTTGAGCGGAAAATTCCGCTCTGCCAAAATGGATAAAAACTCTTGCCCAACCGCGCCTGTGGCGCCTGCTATTGCAACACTCTTCATAATCACTCCTTATTTGTTATGGTAGAAATTACCAATTTTGCAAGGCTTGCGCTCTCACGTGCCTTGTTAATGCTTTCTCCTAATGTATCTGCCTCCAATCCGAATTGACGGTGAATTTCATAACCAGCAAGCCGTAAATTATCCGCAGCCGCAAGCAATAAATCGTAAGACTGCTTTTTTTCGCCTGGTGGCGAGAGTTTTCTGATTTGCCTGTAAAAATTCATGCTGCTATTTCTCAAAAAAAGAGCCTTGCTTTCATAAAATTCACGTTTTTCAATGCCTTGCGAATTTATGTCTTGCCATTTAGGAAAAGAGAGAATGGAATCTGAAATTGCCACCACGTTTTCCATAAGTTGCTTTTCCGCAGAGAGATAATTCGCGCTTGCAAAGTCATCTACGCCACTTACCGGAGTTGAATCTTGGTTTGCCGCCACCGTTGTATCTGGAACAAATTCCTTAACACCAATTTCTTGCCTGATGGATTCAAATTTAAGGTAAGAAAAAAATGCAGCAACAACAATCACGGCTATAACTATAAGCCACGAGACCATCTGCCTAAAAAAGCCGCGTGAATTTATAGAACAGATAATGCTTAAAGCCGCAATACTCCAAAGAATTGCCACTTGAACAAGGTCTATGCTAAATAAATTATTCGCCATAATATTAGAAGGGCAAATCGCTATCTGGTTCGCTAGTTGGCGGTGGTGGCAAGCTGCCTGCCCCCAAATCGCCGTTCATATCAAAATTATGGCGTTCTCCTTCGCCTGAATAGCCAAGCCTGGGAGCTAAAAACTCAAAATTATCCATTAAAATTTCGGTTACATTGTGTTTTTGCCCTGTTTGCGGGTCGTTCCACTGACGGTAAGAAACCCTGCCTTCAACAAAAAGCGGGGTTCCTTTTTTTATGCCTAGCTTCTCTATGCGCTCTGCAAGCCTATCCCAAGCCACAACATTGTGCCAAGCGGTATCGTCTTGCATTTCGCCGGTATTTGGATTGCGGAACCTTCGTGTGGTAGCAAGGGAAAAAGAAACCCTTTTCTTGTTGGTTTGAGTTATGCGAACCTCTGCGTCTTTGCCCAGGTTACCCATAAGCATTACTTTGTTTAAATAAGCCATATAATCCTCGTTTATTGAGGGTAATGTAGAAAAATAATATTTTCTAAATTTAATCAAAGATGCTGCAATTATCTGTAGATAAGTTATTATATGGGAGAATACTGAGAATATTGTATATATTCGCTTTTTTGCCCGTTTTTTACTTTATATGGGACGAATACTCAAAGCTCGCAGCCGTGAATATAAGCATAATTTTGATAGTTTCTTGGTATTTGCAGTTTAGAATTCGCCACCAAGATATAGAAAAACCCTATTACCAGTTGTGGCTCTCTTTTGTGGAAGCGCTCTTTGTATTTGCGGTTATGTTTTGCATTTTCATAAGATATTCCATTGTGGAAAACGAACTGGAAAAAATGCTTGCCGTGGGGTGTGCTTTGCTTCTCTCACGAGCCGTTGCAAGAACACTTTATATGCTTTCCATGCTGCGCGAGGGCAAATCTTTTTTTGCAAGCGGATTTTGGTCTAAGGTTGCCACAATAAGCATAAATGTAACAATGCTGGTTTATGTTTTGAATATGGAGCATTACCAGCAAATTTGCATGGGAGCCACCATACTCATGCTGTTTGCGGCAGCCGTGTCTTTTGGTTATCGCTATTACCGAGACCCCATGCATCGCAAGCCGCTCTCTGTTTGCAACCAATTGACGATGAGCCGCATAGTTTTAACGCCTGTGTTTTTGTGGGTGTTTTTTTACGATGGAGATTTGAATTATCAAAACAACAGCTTGGCATTTAAAATTCTTGCCCTTGTTATGGTTATAGCCTTTATGGTAACAGATTTCTTGGATGGATATTTGGCTCGCAAATGGGGAGAGGTTTCAACTCTTGGAAAATATTTAGACCCCTTTTCCGATAAAATTTCCAATATGACCGTATTTCTGTGCTTTTTGGCTTCTGGCTACACCTCTGTTTGGATGGTGGCTTTAATATATTTCAGAGAAGCTAGCGTGGAAACGTTGCGTACCCTTGCTGCCTCCGAAAAAATAATTATGCCCGCCCGCCAAAGCGGTAAATGGAAAACCGCCATCCAAGGTACTGGAATATTGATAATTCTAATGGGTGCCCTTGATCCTCTATATACTTTAATTCCAAATTGGACAGAAATTTGGGAATATTTACCATACTCGGTTATGGCAATAATAACCTTTGCAACCATAGCAAGCGGAATAGATTATTTCGTTTCCAGCAAAGACGTACTAAAAAAGTATGTTTAATATGTAATCCGAAAATTGAAAAATCTGCACATTTTTGCAAACACCTGTTTGCAAAATTCACTTTTCTGAATTTTTTTTCCGTTTTTTTACGTCTAATAAGTAGAAAGGAAAAAACGGAGGTATTATTATGCTTATGTTTAGGCATTTTAGCATTTTGTGCATCGCGGCTTGCAGTTTGTGGTCTGCGGTGTTTGGTTTGTTGTTTGTTGCTTGCAGTGGAGGCAGCAGTGGCGTAGGGGGTGGCAATGGCAATGCCACAGAGGGGGTTGTTAAATTGTTTCTTGGTAAACTCCAAGTTCCAGTATTTGACAGCATTTCTGTGGATGTATCTGCCGCAGATATGACGAGCATTCACATATCCAAAAAAATTTTGGAAGACAACCTGAAAATAGAAGGCATTCCTCGGGGCGAAACTAGGAGATTTGAAGTAAAAATCTATGCGGATTCGGGAGTGCTTGTCCAAAAAGGAGAAGCTGTGGCAGACATAAAAACCGATGAGAACATAACCATTCCAATAAAACTGGAGGCTCTCTTTGGTTTTTTAAGGCTGGAAGTACCGCTTGGCTTTACCAATAACACAGGAATTAGTTCTGGAAAATTGTTTTTGGAAAATAAGGAATTTAATATGAAATTTGAAAACGGAAAAGGAATATTCAATACCAATTCCCTGCCTTTGGATAAAGAATTAAATCTGCGCATTGAACTCAGCGATGCAGATGGACAAATACTATTCAATGGTTCAAAAAGTCTAAGTTTATCTTCCATTTTGCAAACCGAAACAATACAGTTGCAGTCCACCCAAGCCTCGGTAACTCTGGAGCTTACAGGAAGTTCCGCAGGCTCCTCGCAAGTTTTGGTAACGCTTCCGGCAAAATCTCGCCCCCCGAAAGATTATGGAGATTTATTTTTCACTGAAATTTACGCAAACACCCCCTCAGGTGACGATAATTCTCAATACATGGAACTTTACAATTCCACTTCCGACACTTTGCTACTGATTTCTAAGTATTGCAAAATAGTTAGAACAGATAACGGAACCAAGCACGAAATAACAGATTTAAGAATACCACCTATGAGTTATGCCATTATAGGTCGTAGCAGTGTTTTGGATAAAGACTATTCTTCTTCTTTTGCTCTTTTAAAAACCACTATGAGTCTAGGACTTTTTTGTGGAGATTCAGCAATAGACACACTTACATTCTCTAGCAAAGGAGACAACCCTTTCCCTATGAAAACAGGAGCCGCCATCCAGCTTCCTTTGGAAAACTACGAAAATCATGCTCTTGGTTCGTCTTGGTGTGCAGGCTTCAGCCCCAGAGAGGATGCTATTTGTCAGTAATATAACACATACAACCCACCCCCAAACGTACGACAGCCGCATTTAGCGGCTTTTTTAGGATTTTCCTACGGAAAAATTTATAGTTTACTAAGGTATGAACAAGCTACTTTTCACTTTGCTATTACTCGCAGTTGCGTTTCTTTTGTCTTGCACGAGCATAGAACGCGATAGCGTTTGTGATGAGAAGAGCATTTACTATAATGGCTGCGTAGTAGGCGTTTCGTCTAGCTCTGGTCCAAGCGGCGGCAAGGGCAACAACATATTGAATTATAGAATCGTTCAAATTGGCAACCAAACTTGGATGGCGGAGAATTTTAACTATGTATATGGCAACGGTGTATGCTATAACAACGATGAATCCAGTTGCACGATTTATGGCAGATTGTATGATTGGGCAACAGCAATGGCTTTGCCTTCTATGTGCAATTACAGTATTTGTGCTTCTCAAATAGATGCAAAGCATAAGGGAATATGCCCCGTAGGTTGGCATATTCCTAGTGATGCAGATTGGGCAACGCTTATAGCTTCTGTTGGTGAAACCTCAACAGCCGGGACTAAATTAAAGGCAATGGAGCGTTGGGACGGCAATGGTAACGGCACAGACGAGTTCGGCTTTGCAGCACTGCCGGGCGGCCACGGCTATTCTGGTAGCAACGTTTTCAGCTCTGTCGGCACAATCGGCTACTGGTGGAGTGCCTCGGAGGACAATGGCGACAACGCCTATTATAGGAGCATAAATTACAACCGCGAGCGCGTGGATTTGTCCAGCGGCGGTAAGATCGACTTGCGTAGTATTCGTTGCGTGAAGGACTAGTGCGTTGTATTAGCCGTTGTCATTCACAGAATGAGAGAATTTTCAGCATAAAGCCAGTAAATGAGGTTCATTCTGTGAATATTGAAAATTCTGTGAATTCTGGTTCAGACAAAATAAATGCGAATGTCGTGCGTTTGGGGGTGGTTGTAGGGGCGTATGATTACGCCCTATATTTGCCACGCCATAAATGGGGTTGTTGTGTGTGGTTGTAGTTCCACTCTTTTTATTGCAATTCCATTGACAAATCATTAAGCAATTCTACCAATTCTTTATCTGTTATACTAGATTTATCAGATTTATCATAAATAGACAACAAATAAACATTTGATTCATTAACGATAAAATGCGTTATAATCCTTGCACCACCAGATTTACCTTTATTTTTTGATGTTATAGACAACCGAACCTTAAAACAATTTTTTCCCAGCGGTGTTCCCATTGACGGTTCTTTTTCCAAATCAGCAACCAAGCTTTCCAAATCCGTTTTAAGCGAGCGATATTTTTTTACAAGTCTCTTAAATTGCCTTTCAAATACGGAAATTGTTTTTACTTCATATTGCATTCAAAAACTCTCTTGCATTGCGAGCCGTTTTCTTTTTGCTTTTTATATCATTCATCTCCTTAACGGACTCTTTTATCTCCTGCATAAGAAGAAACTTCTCATCAGTCAGCGGAATTACTTTCAAATAAGAAATACTCCGCAAAACATCCAAAGTAGATGCAGCTTTTGTCTCTGGGATATCTAACATAGCTTTCATAACAATAATATAGAAAACATAATAGACTCGGCTGTGGTAGCTTTTGTGAATTCTGGTTCAGACAAATTAAATGTGGTTGTAGTTGTTTCCCTTTATTTTTTTTCAGTGAATTGCCATTCTCTGTTGCCGAAATTTATGTAAAAATATCCGTTTAGCATGGTTGATTTTTGCGGGTCTTGCAGAATTTGCAAGGCTGCTCGCAAATATTTGAGTTCCACCAAGATGTGGTCGCGGCTCATGCAGTTTAAAAATGGACCTTCTGGATAAAGCGTGGGGCGAGGCTCGTCGTCTATCATTTTATTCAATCTGGCAATTTCTTCCCTCAATTTTATTTCGTGTTCTTCCAAAAGCCTTATTAAATTGTTTTTGTCTTCCAAACCGAACAAAAAAGCATAACCCAAAGTTCTAGGGTCATCGTTAAATCCCGTTAAATGCTTTATAATCTCCCTATTCAAGGCTCCCTTGCCCTTATCTGTTATGCTATATACTTTTGAAGGCGGATATTTTGCTTTTTGAGTCATTTTGCCTTCTATGCAACTGTGATTTTCGAGGTAATTCAGGCGATTATATACGGTGGAAGGGCTTATCATTGCCCATTTTTCCAATTCTCTTTCCTTTATTTTAGAAATAATATCATACCCGCTTGAAGACTCCTCCAATATAAATCCCAGCAAAACCAAATCGTAACGATTCATAGGTTAGGTAACTTAGTAAATTCCACAGGAACAATAATGTTTTCTAGGCAAATTAGGAGTTCATTCAAGCTATTATTGCGGCTACGGACATTAAAATACAGATTTTCGTAGTCCAGAGCTTCTACAGTTCTTTCTATTTGGCATCTTCTCTTTCGGTAAGCATATCCTGCCTTATGATAAATATTGTTCAGGGTTTCGGCTGGGTGTGGCAAAACTTCTGTGCTGTCTTTGCACACATCAATGCCAGCTACCGAATTTGCCACCTTAACGGTTAGCATTGGGCAAACTCTTTCGTAATGCTTGTTCTCCGCTATAAACCAAGCCTCTATTTCTTGAACCGCCAGCACTATTTTTATGGGAATGGCAGTTTGAGGAATGCCAAATCCCAGCATTTTTCGCAAAAGCTCAATATCAGTCGTAGGATACACATCGCGAATGCCAATGATGCCAGAAAAACCTTCTCTGCTGAGGTTTGTGATTTGCTCAATAATATCGGATTTAACCGTGGAATTTTCACCTCCGCCGTGGCAATCGTAAATTCTGAAATAATATGCCGTTTCTTCTGCATTGTGCATAGTTTTTGTGCTTTTGATTATCGCCATTTTTCTGGAACCGATTTTTCCTGAGAACTGCAAAGATTCAATGGCTATTTTTCTTCTGTCAAAAATCCACTTTATAAGCTCCGTGGCAAAAATTTGCTCGGTTTGCCCTTCTACAAACATAGCGATTTTTTTCATTCATCAACACCGGAATTGATAAAATCCATAGCCAAAAAATCAAAATTATTCAAACCCGTATATGCAAATTTTTCAAAAATCTCTTTGCTGTTGTGGTAATTGTAAGTTTTGCACTCCCCACCTGTTCTCTGTATAAGCTGCCAATGTTTCAAAGGTATATTGTTCATAACATATCTATCGTTTGTTGACATAATGAGCTGGCATTTTCCATTTTCTGCAACCCTCGACAACAATTTTATAACGCTGCTTGAACGGTCAAAATCGAGTCCCTCACCTATATCGTCAATGAGTATGGTGGTAGGCAAATCTTTAAAGGTATTGTATGTTATTTGAATCACAAGAGAAAGTGCTCTAACCATTCCTTGGGACATTTGATTTTGCAATATATTTGCATTGCTGTTTTTTTCATTTACATAAAGCACAGAATTTAGCCCCAGCGCTGTTGTACCAAGTGCCGTAAGCTCATAGCCTATTTCTTGCATTGAATTCATAATGCTTTCTTTAAAACCCTGCCCAAATTCACGTTCGCCATTGGTATATAAATTTATTGCCGAATTAGCATTTCTGGGATTTGCTTCCCTGCCTAGCTTTGAAAAAGCATACATCTTAAGCCCTTCTGCCCATTTTGCAAGTTTTTCCAAAAAAGGATGCTGAATGGAATCCCTTTTTGAAGTAGCGGCGAGCTGACTCGGCTGTATTTGAAAATTCATATTGGTATTGAATTGAGAGGAATAAATTTCCCCCTTGCCATCGCTCGCCCTCTTTAACTTCACTTCGTTATTTATCACCAACTCTTCATATTCCACTTTTTGCAACGAAAGAACGAGCTTATACCTATAAATATCGCTATCATCAGAAAATTCAACATCATAATTGCCAGAACTGAGCAACTGCGGCATGGTTCCAGCTAGCATATTGCCAAGCCAGGCTATTCTTATGATTGTATTTGTTTTTCCTGTTGCATTTTTGCCAACAATAAGATTTATGTTATCTAAAATCAAACCCTCAAGCGACCAAGCATTAGGTTCGTTTGCGTGTTCAAAATAATTCAATTTTTCCAAGTGCATACTACCCTCTCACCTGCCCATTGCCCTTTAGCAACCATTTGTAACTGCAAAGGCTTTCCACGCCCATAGGACCTCTAGCGTGGAGTTTATCGGTGGAAATTCCAACTTCTGCGCCCAATCCATACTCACCGCCATCTGCAAAACGAGTGCTTGCATTCAGCATAACGCTGGAGCTATCAACATTGTTTGCAAAATATTCCAATACCTCGTTATCTTCTGCAACTATTGCATCTGTGTGGTGGCTGCCGTATTTTTCTATATGCTCGCAGGCTTCCTTAACTCTATCCACAAAACCAACCGAAATTTGCAAATCCAAATACTCTATTCCAAATTTATCGTAATGAAACTTTACACCCGCTTCTTTCAAGGGAGTCAAAACTCTCTCTACGGCATCACCAGGCAATTCTTTGTGGAAAAGCACTGTTTCTGCGGCATTGCATACGCTTGGGCGTTGTACTTTTGCATTGTATAAAATACTCGCTGCCTTTTCCAAGTCTGCGCTTTTATCTATATAAACGTGGCAAATTCCATTGAAATGCTTTATAACCGGAATTTTTGACTGTTCGCTAACAGCCCTTATTAAACCCTCTCCACCTCTGGGTATAACCAAATCCAAATATTGATTCTGCTTTAGCAATTCGCCGAGCAAGCCACGGTCTGGGTTGTCTATATATTGAACGGCGTTTTTTGAAATACCTTCTTCTGCAATGGCATCGCAAAATAATTTTGCCAAAAAATAGCTTGAATGCACGGATTCCTTGCCTCCGCGCAAAATAACAGAATTGCCAGCTTTAAAGCAGAGAGCTGCACCATCTATTGTAACATTGGGGCGACTTTCGTAAATAAAGAAAATTGCCCCCAGCGGAACGCTAATGCGGCTAATGTCTATGCCGTTTTTTAAAGTTCTATATTCCAAAACTTTGCCAAGAGGGTCTGCAAAAGAAGCTATTTCCTCCACGCCACGCGCCATATCTTCTATGCGATTTGGATTAAGGGCAAGACGGTCTATCATATAGCTGGTTAAACCACCCTCTTTTGCCGCCTCAACATCTTTTTTATTCTCTTCTATAATCCCTGCCTCACTAGCACGAATGGAAGCCGCCACTCTTTGCAAAGCCCTATTGCGAAGCTCAGAGCTCAAAGTTCTAAGTTCAAACGAGGCATTTTTTGCTATACCTGCAATACTTACGGCAATATCGGCGTTTCCCATTTTCAAAATTTCCTAAATTTAGGCAGATGAAAGGCAATATAGAAAAAATCATAAAGAAAACCCTTAAAAAATCTTCGGTGTTTAGAGCGTGGAGAATATTATTCCTATGTGCCTGCATTATCGCTTTTGTGCTTTTCCTGAGATTTTTTGTTTTTTCGGTTTGGAAATTTGAAGGAAAGCGCGTTTTTGTGTGCGAGCTTGAATTTTGCAAGGAAAAAGCCAGAAAGGGGAATTTGCTGCTTGTTAAGATAAGCAATGGGAATTCAATTATACTAAGGCAAACCGGAAAAAGCGGAGATGAAATTAAAATCTCCACTCCTTTTGACACTCTCTCTTTTAGAATTCCAAAAAAAGGCGATACCATAATTTTTGAAGAATTAAGCCCAATGCTCTGGGATGCCGCTTATTCTCTGCACAGGGAACAATTCCCAGATGAAAAAATCAAAACGAATATTTCCCTAAGCAGCAAGGAAAAGGAAATTCCTTTTTCTTATGTTGGCAGGGCAAGCATTTCCGGTCGCCCCGCTTCCGAAAAAGAAGTGCCTTTTTTGCCTTGGCAAGAGCTGAGACTTTTGGAGCTTCAACTGCAAAAAATTTTTCCAGCAATAGATAGCATCCATTTCAAAAGAAAAGTATTTTTAGATTCTTTGGAAATAAAAGATTTCACCGTTGAAGAGGAACTTTTTTACCTCTCTTGCGAAAAACCAAGGCAACACAAGCTATGCTACGACAGCCGCGAAAAGGGATTTTTCAGGAGAAGCGAGATTAAGGGGCGAGCTATTAAGTATTAAGCTTCCTCAGTAGAATTGAATTGCTCATTAAATCTCGCATTCACAATATTGCGCATATATGAGTTAAATACAATTTTACCTTGCTTGCTTGTGTTAATTAGGTCTAATTTTTTCCAGGTCTTTGCCCTTAGCTCAAGCGTATTGTGCAACTTGCTGTGAAAATGATTACCCCAAGAATTAATGTTATCAAACAAAACTAGGTAAAAAGAATTCGCTGTTATGATATTTATCGTAGTCAAGAAATCCTCTATGCTTTTGGCAAAGTTAATAATTGGCTCGTCTTTCTTGTCGTTCTGTCTTATATATTTCAGCAATTCTATAGCTAAGTAATCTTGCTCCCACCTGCTCAGTTTCGCCAGTTTCGGAATGTATGTCGAAGAGTCGTTCAAGAAATCCATTATACTGAACGGAGGCTTAGTGTTTTCTAAGCTGGGGTTAGGAGCTGGCAAGTAATCTTTAACAACTTCTATTAGAAATTTTGGTATTTGATTAGAATGAGCTTTGTATTTTAAACTCACGATTCTATCGTTTTCTATACCGAAAGTATCAGCTGTTTTAACCGTAGTGTGCTCATACAAGCCTACAACTTTTATACTGCCTCCCGATGTAATGATAATACTATTGGATACTTCATTTTCTACTACCACGAAAATTCCATAGCCTTCATTTTTTAGGAATTCTATAACCTCATCTGTTGTGTCCATTTTAACCTCCTATAGTTTTCACGCATCGAACAGAAAGCCCAAATTCGCTCTTGGAACCCACGTCCGAGAGCATAACATCATAACAAATATAACCCATTTCAGAGCAATATTGGTTAATTAATACATATTTCGCAGCAACATCCAAATGCTCCTGCTCCGTGGCAGTCCACCAAGCTGCCTGTAAATCCATTCCTGTAAAACGAGAGATTTTACGGAGACCTCCCGGCAGTGCATAAAAACCAAAATCGTCTGTTCCGCCTCCCCTGCTCCAACTGTGCTTTGATTTAATGGTTCTGGCATTGTCTTTGCCTCCTGCGAAATCTATTAGCTTTTGCCACTCCTCTTGGCTTGGCAAATGCCAACCTGCGGGGCAGGCATTTTTTGCGGAGTTCCAGTCGTAAAGTCTGCCGTATTTTTCGCAGTTCTCTTTAAGGTCGTCAAAGCACCAGGAATTGCCTGTTTTGTAATTCAGATTTTCGGACATCCAAGTTTGCTTGTCTATTTTTACATATTTATAAATTTTGCCATTTCTGGAATCAACATAAAAATCTTTTGTAAAATAACCATCTTCCATATATCTGTATGTCTGTGCGTAACTAGGATTATGTTCAACGGCTTTTTTATAATTTTTTGCCGCCTCGGTGTAATTTTTCTTGTTTCTGAAAATATCTCCCATATTTTTATATGCTTCCGCAAAATCGGGTTTTAATTGCACCGCTTGGGCGTAATATTTTATTGCCGCATCTTGCTGCTTATTTATTTCGGCAACATAGCCTTTTAAGAAAAATTCATTCGCTGTTTTTGGGGTTGTTATTGCCTCCGTTAGCATTTTATATTTTGCCGTTAAATATTCGGAAAGCTCCTCAACCGGAGTTAGCTTGGCTTCTGGCAACATATAGCCCTTTTCTATGGCTTTCATTTTGTATTCTGTGCCACTTGCTTTATTTCCCTTTTTGAGCAAAGCCTCTCCCATATAGAGATATGATTCTAGCATAGTGGAATCCAAATCAATGGCTTTTTTTGTGTATTCTATTGTTTTATCGTATTCCTGTTTGAAAAAATACACTTCTCCAATATTGTTGTAAGCATAAGGCAAATTTTTAGCGGAGTTTAAACTGATGGCTTTGCTCAAATATTCTATTGCCTTATCGTAATCCTTTTTATGAAAATAAATACCGCTAATAAGGTCGTATATTTCGGCTTTGTCTTCGGATTGGTGTTTAATGGCTTTTTCCCAATACTCCAATGCCTTGTCGTAATTTTGCTTTTTGTAATAGGCACTGCCTATGCTGATGTATGCGTCTATTTTGGGGTCTAATTTAATAGCCGTTTCGTAAAATTCAATTGCCTTGGCGTAATTGCGTTTTATGCTGTGAATGCTTCCCATAGTTCTGTATGCCTTTACGTGTTTGGGATTCAAGTCAACAACCTTTTTCAAATATTCCATAGATTTGTCGTAATCGTGTTTTCTTATGTAGGCAATCCCTATATTGAAATATATGTTTGCATCTCCTTCTTCAATTTTCATATCAATGGCTTTTTTATAATATTCTATTGCCTTATCAAAATCCAGTTTATAAAAATAAGCTGTTCCAATGCCGTGAAGCGCGGCATATTCCGCTTTGGGGCTGGGTTTCAACTGAATGGCTTTTTCATAGTATTCTATGGCTTTGACATAATCTTCTTCGTCTCTGCTAATGGTTCCCAAATAGGAATATGCATCGGCAAAATCGGCTTTTTGCTCAACGGCGTGTTTAAAATATTCCACAGCCTTTTCAACATTCTTTATTCTATCATAATAAATATCCCCAATATCGTAATATGCCTCTGCTTTATCCGGTGAATATTCAATAACTTTTTTGAAATATTCATCTGCGGTTTTGTAATCGTATTTGAAATAATAAAGAAATGCCAAAGTAATGCTGGCTTCAACATTGTTTGGATAACTGGGTTTTAAATCTAAATATTTTTTAAAATAATCCATTGCCTTGTCCAAATCTTTTTTGCCAACATATATAGCTCCTAGGTAATAGTAGGCTCTTGCATAATCGGCTTTTAATTCAACGGTTTTGCTGTAATATTTTATTGCCTCGTCTTTATCTTCGTCTATCTCTGCAATGTAAGCTTTCAAGAAAAAGTCATCTGCTGTTTTTGGATTTTCCATTTTTTTCGTTATTTCCCTGATTTTTGTTTTTAAGCTGCCGGAAACATCTTGGGCAGAAATTTGCTTTGCCACTGCCAGCACTTCTGTGTAATCATTTGCTTCTGTTTGGTTCTGAGTTATTTCTGTGCCTTGTTTGGCATTATGGCAGCCAAACGCAAGGCATAGCGATAAAATTACTGCTAGTTTTCTATATTCATTCATAAAATTCTCCAAATAACAAGATGTCGTTAAAAGATATAAAAAAAATAATAGCTATTGCAAGCGGCAAAGGCGGTGTGGGAAAGTCCACCGTTGCCGCCAATCTTGCTATGGCAACTGCCTTAGAAGGAAAAGCCGTTGGCATTTTGGACGCTGATTTATACGGACCGAGCATGGGGCTGATGTTTGGCTTGAACAGCGATGTTGTACCCTCATTTTCGCACGGAGTTAAGGTTGCCTCCCTTGCCCAGTTATTTCCCGCAGAAAAAGCGAATGCCTGGAGAGGTCCTAGGGCGGCAGCCTTGATTAACAATTTGCTGAATTTTGTGGATTGGGGAAATTTGGATATATTGTTCATAGATATGCCCCCTGGCACAGGAGACGTTCAGCTTTCCATTATTCAGGGCTGCAAACTGAGCGGTGCCATTATGGTGAGTACGCCGCAAGCAGTGGCTCTTGCAGATTGCATAAAAGGCATTGACCTTTTTAAGGAATTGAATGTGCCTATTTTGGGTTTGATTGAAAATATGAGCAGTTTTATTTGCGATAAATGCGAAAAAGAGCATTTTATTTTTGGCAAGGATGGAGCAAAAAACTTGGCAGAAAAAATTGAAATTCCTTTTTTGGGGCAAATTCCCATTGAAGCATCACTTATGGAAGGCGGAGAAAATGGTTTGCCAGCAGTGCTTGCGAACCCAAATTGCGCAGGTGCGCGTGTGTTTGGTGAAATAGCAGCGAGGTTATTGGAGTGTTCGCAGTAACAGGCAAATGTGCAAAAGCAACAGTGTACGCAAGCGATGTGGAAGAAGCCTGTGTTAATCAGATTAAAGAAGTTCTGGACAATGAGTTTTTGGCTGAGGAAAAAATAAGAATAATGCCCGACTGCCACGCCGGAAACAATATTTGCATAGGATTCACCTCAACGATGAACAGTCAGTGGGCAGTCCCAAATTACATAGGAGTGGACATAGGTTGCGGAGTTGCCTCATATCCAATTGCTCAAACAGAAGTTGATTTTAGGAAATTTGATGTGCAAGTTAGAAGGAGCATACCTTCGGGATATGGAATCCACAAACATTTTGACGAGGATAGATGCAAAGACGTATATTCAAAAGTAGCAAAAAACTCATTCCATCTATTCGTTGAGGAATTGAACGAATTGGTTAAAAAACTTGGGCTGAACTTTCGCTCCAAGAATTATGTAGCCCAATCTATGGGAACTTTGGGCGGTGGTAACCATTTCATAGCCATAAACGAAAATTCGTCTGGAAGCAAATTCATAACCGTGCATACCGGTAGCAGAAATTTTGGACTGAAGATAGCAAACCATTTTCAAAAAAAGGTTGGCGAAAAAGGCTATCTGTCTGGTGAATTATACGATGATTACATATATGCTATGGAACTAGCCCAGAGATACGCAGAATTCAACCGCACCAAAATTCTATGGGAACTTGTTAGGCATTTCAATTTGAATTTTGAAAAAAACAATCTCATTGAATCTGTACATAACTACATTGACATAGATAGCAAGATAATAAGAAAAGGGGCAATTTCTGCAAAGAAAGATGAAATTTGCCTAATCCCCATCAATATGGCAGACGGTGTGCTTATATGCAAAGGTAAAGGCAATCCCGAATGGAACTATTCTGCCCCGCACGGAGCAGGGAGAGTGCTTTCAAGAACACAGTCCAAAAAGAATTTCTCAATGGAAGAATACAAAGAGAGAATGAGCAATGTGTGGAGTTCTTGCGTGAACGAAGCCACCCTTGACGAATCGCCTATGGCTTACAAGAAAATGGAATATTTGATGAATTTCATAGGCGACACCGTTGAAGTGCTCGACCATTGGAGCGAAGTTTACAATTTCAAGGCAGCGGAGTGAGCAATCCTTCTCACACAGAATCCCCACTTGATTTCTTCCACAACTCCTTGCACTCATCCGAACAGAAGTTGTGCAACTTGGGATAGCTTTCATTCGCGTTCTGAACCGCAACCGTCATAATTGCTGGCTTAACCTTGCATTGGTCGCATAGCGTTTTTCCGAATACTTTTTTCATATACAATCATTCTCCTTTGCGATAATATAATAAAAATATTTTCCAATTGTCTTATAGTTATGGTTTTGCCGTATTGCCTAGCTCGGTTTATGGTGAAATACTGCCCCTTTTCAACCATAGCCATAATTTGGCGGATTTTCTCTGAAATTGCGTTAAAACACTCCGATTTTTTTTAGCAATACTTCAAACTCCGAAATAATTTCCTCAAACGATATACCGCTTGCGTAAGCAAATTGTTTTGAGTAGGCAAGCCAAAAGTGCTTGACAGAATCATCATTCTTTATCAGTTCAATGTTTTTACCTACGTTTTCAAGAACAGGCTCTGATTTCCTCGCCTTAACCGTATTTTTCAAAGCCAAAAGCAACGTCTCATAGTTGATTGTTTTTTCCTGTTGCCTTGACAGTATATAGCAGTCGTAATAGTCTTTCATCCTTGTATTAGCCACGCTTCTTGATAGTATGCACTCAATTTTCTCCGATAGTATCGTTTCTATCGGGTAGGATGCTATGTCAATGCTTCTGTTTTCCAAAAGAAGGTGATAGCTATAATGAATTTCGCTGGGTGTTATTTTGTCGCCAGCAGTAATGTCTATCTGAATCACCGTTTTTGTTTTGTCAAACGCAACATCAAGCCTTGCCTTAAGCCCTTGATAATCTGCACCTTCACGAATAGGAACTAAGCCAAGCAACGTAAATTTTGTAGCGTCATCAATTTCAATGGCAAAGATTTCCTCTAAAACGTTTTTTATAATATTTTCATCAAGCCGAAGTTTTTGAATCACCAAATCCATGTCTTTTGTCATTCTGGAATCAATGCCGACCATAGACGATATGAGTATCCCTCCTTTCAGCACAAAGTTATTTTTATATTTGCTTATGGATATGCGTTCCAAAAACCGCTCCATGAAGAAGCGATTCAATAGTGTTTGCGGATTGAGATTGAACTTTTTCGCCTTGTTGTTTATCAAATCTTTCAGTTGTTGCGATGAGTTCATAACAGTACCTCAATTCGTGTTTTCAATTCGTTATAGATACCGAGTATTTTTGCATATTCAAATAGCTTGACCAAATCTTTATTAGCCGATTGCAGATAGTTCTTCAATACTTCTACCTGCACAAACTTGTCTCCGGCGTATTTTGGGCTGAATAGGTCGCAGACTGTTCTTTCAGCATCGTGGATTTTCACAGGGTTTCCAAATGCGGTATTGACTTTGGATAATCCCAAGCCATAGGCATCTCTTTTTTCCCTCACAACGCTGTGAGTATGCTGCAATTTTGGGTTGTTGTAACCCAACGGTGCTGAAACAGAGAAAACATCGGAATCCCTTGTTGTCAAGCCTAGCAGATAAGCTGAGGTATAGGAGGAAAATATGAGCTTGCTGTTTTTTAACTGAAATATGAACATTCTGTCTTCCAACTCATTTTTCAAAAGATAAATCCCGTGAGCTATATTTTCTATAACTCCATCCTCCACCGCATATCGCAAATAATCACGCCCAATTTCTGCGGCAGAAACATCTTTTGTCCTGATTAAGCCGTTTTTGGCTAATTTGACGAGCTTTGAGTAATTTTTCATAGCATAACCTTTGACTTTTATACCATAAATATAGTTATTTTTGGTATGAATGTCAAATCAACTCAATTAAGCAATCTGGCGGTAGAGGCTGTTTTCATTAAATTGGGAATTATATACATAACTTACACCAAGCCCGTAACCTAATTATATATCTCTAAAACCATACCTAAAAGCTCTCGAAAACCAAAAATAAAATACCCGCCACTTAATCTAACTTATGTTTCCGGTATGGCGTATTCATTTGGAATTCAAAAACACATTATAAACGGAGTGTCGGTCAAAATTTACAGCCCAGCTAAAACAGTTGCGGATTGTTTTAAATTTCGTAGCAAGGTTGGTCTTGATGTTGCCATTGAAGCATTGCGCAATGCTAGGCACTCACGCAAAGCTACTATGGATGAACTGATGGAAGCCGCAAAAGTTGATAGGGTTTTGAAAATAATGAATCCATATATGGAAGCTATTGTATGAGGTGTTTTATCAACTCGGAATAGCGAGATTCGAACTCACGACCTTCTGCTCCCGAAGCAGACGCTCTACCAGGCTGAGCTATATTCCGAAATTTTGTGTTAATATAGAAAATTGTTTTACTATCTTTCCCACAATATGCAAGAAATAATAGACGTTTGTGATTCCAATGGCAACTACACTGGGCAAAAGTTGCCTCGGAGCGAAATTCATAAAAACAAATTGTGGCATAGAACGGTGCACGTGCAAATTTTTGATTTTGACAAACGCACTCTTTTCCAGTTAAGGTCTATGGATAAGGAATCATTTCCAAATAAATTAGACGTAAGCGCGGCTGGACATATAAGCTCTGGCGAGAAAATCATAACCGCAGCACTCAGGGAACTGGAAGAGGAGCTTGGTTTGCGACTCGAAGAAAATAGGCTGGAATACATAAGCGATTCTGCCAGCGAGCAAACTATGCCAAATGGCGATGTTGACCGTGAAATTCAGAGCTTTTTTATAGCGAAAATCACCGAAAACGAAAAACTTATGCTTAAAATTCAGGAAAGCGAAGTGCAAAAAATTATATGGTTCACGGGACCGGAACTGGAGCAGGCTTTGCGTGAAAATGCGGATAATTTTGCCCCTAATGAAGAGGAATATGCTTTTATTTTAAATTTACTATATTAACGTAAAAAAGGAGACAAATTATGACAGAAAATAGGCGAATAGGAATTGGTGACTTTGTGCGAGAAACTATTACACTTCTTGACAGTGGATTTGAAAAGGCAATGCGCGTGGATAACAAAGATGATGATATAAATGATATAGAAATAATTCTTTTGACAAAGGATGCAATAGAGATTTATGAAAGAAGTTAAATTTGATGAAATTTGGAACAATGTTATAAAGCCTATACTAGAATATAAACTATCAGAAGATGGCCACCCGTTTTATTTAATGGACAGTTCGAGTAATAAATCCGAAATACGCCGCAATATGGAATCTTGGTATAATTCTTCCAAAGACAGAATCAAAGCGGAGTTTATGCGGCACTCCAACAAGCTGTTTGACCGCCACAAGGTTTGCGCATGTATATTCAAAGCCATTGTTGAAGTGAAAATCCTCAAAATTAAAAAAGGCTCATCGGAAAAGGAGAGGCTTGTCAATACGGAAATAGCATTCCTAGTTGCTTGCGTAGTTCTTGCTTCCTTTATGCTGCACGATGCCAAGAAAGTTACGTCAGATCTTGAAGATTTTTTGAACCATCGTAAATTACCGTGCTTTCCAGAATGTAAGAACAACGATTCAAACGATTCCTATGTAATTCAGACTATAAAGGCTCTGTGCTACGACCAAAGGCAAGGTAATTTAAGCATTCTAGGTCTTGCAAATATATTTTGCTTGCTTGAGATGCACACAAAAGCGGTTTACTCAAAAGACCTTACTCACATCCACCAGCAAGTGCGGAAAATAACCGCACACCATCAACAAATCCTCAAATCTACCCAAAGGCTTTCTTCTCAAACTCTGCCATAAAAGCGACCAAAGTTTCAACGCCCTCTATTGGCATGGCATTGTAAATGCTTGCCCTAAAGCCGCCAACTGAACGGTGTCCTTTCAACTGCTCCAAACCTTTTTCCACAGCGGCTTTCAAAAAGTCTTTTTCCATAGACTCTTTTTTATCTGCGGCAACAGCATCTTCCCTGAACACAAAGGGAATATTCATTGTTGAGCGGTCTTCTTTTGCAGCCGTTCCTTTGAATAGCTTTGAGTTATCCAGAGCATCGTAAAGCAGATTGGATTTTTTGGCATTTATTTTTTCCATTGCGGCAACACCGCCGAGATTTTTCAACCAGTGCAAAACTCTGTTCATAACATAAATGGAAAATACTGGCGGGGTGTTGAACATGCTTTTTTCTGGAATATGGGTACGGTAATCCAGCATTGTTGGAATATCGCGTTCCACTTTGCCCAAAATATCGCTCTTGACTATAACGGTAGCCACGCCCGCAGGTCCCATATTTTTTTGCGCACCTGCATATATAAGCCCAAATTTGGAAACATCTATTGGGCGGCTCAAAATATCAGAACTCATATCGCTAACCAAATAAGTATTCGCTTTTGGAAATTCCTTCCATTGAGTTCCGTAAATGGTATTGTTGCTCGTAACGTGCAAATAAGTTGCGCCGGGCGTTTGCTCAAAGGTTTTTGGGATGTGGTTGTATGTGGAGTCTTTGGAAGAGCAAACCACATTTACCTTGCCGAATTTTTTTGCCTCTTTTAGAGCCTTGCTTGCCCAGAGGCCCGTGTCTGTGTAGTCTGCAACGGAATTTGCGCCGAGCAAATTTATTGGAACCATGCAGAACTGAAGCGATGCGCCTCCGCCCAAGAATAAAATCTCATAACCTTCCGGTATTGAGAGCAATTCTTTCAAAAGAGATTCTGTTTCTGCAACCATGCCCTCTACGTGCTTGGTACGGTGGCTTATTTCCAGAATACCTATTCCGGTACCTTCGAAATCTGTAATTGCCGCTTTTGCTTCTTCGGTTGCTGGCTTAGGAAGAATGCTGGGACCTGCGCTAAAATTATACACTGTTTTCATAGGGGTAAAGTAGTTAATTTCCACGCTTTCAATGATAATTTCCTCTTTCGGTTTATCTCTGCCATCGGTTTTTGACTCTGCAATGGAGTCTAAGGTGCCAAAACCTTCGTAAAGCTGCCCAAAAACTGTGTAGCCTTCGTGGGAATGTCCGTTTGGAGGGTGGTCTAGAAAGTGCGCGCCGTTTTCTGCGTGAACAATGAAAAATTGGCTACCTATGGAATTTGGAGCATTGGTTTTTGCCCAAGAAAGAGCACCTCTAATATGCCTCAAACGAGGGTCGTAAACATCGCCTATGCTCTCCCCTTTTCCAGCTGCGGCGTGACCTCCAGTGCCGTTTTTATTTGTGAAATCGCCACCTTGAATCATAAAATTTTTTATAACCCTGTGAAAAGGAACATTATTGTATTTACCTTGCTTGGCAAGCTCAATAAAATTCTCTGCTGCTACCCCCACAAGCTCTGGAAACAAGCGAAGTTTCATTTGCCCCTTGTTTGTGGTAATAATGGCTATGGTTTCGCCGCTTTGCGGCTCATCGGTTTGATGGAAATCAGTCATGGGGAAAATTTAGAAAAAATATATGAAGATTGAATTTTATTATATTTATATATATGCTTATAAATACAAAGTATCTGAAACTATCTTTTTTGAGTTTAGCAATAGCTATTCTCCAACAGGTAGTATTTGCACAGACTGTAGCATTGCCGAGAATTGACATTAACACGGAAGGTAACAAACCTATTACAAGCAAAGTGGATTGGACCACTATGAAGTTTTCTTTAACTGACCCTAGCAACCCACAAAATAACATTTCTGCTCTCGACAGCCAACAGATTAGGGGTCGTGGAAATTCTTCTTGGAATGCTTCTTGGAATATCATCACTCCCGCTCTGCCAGACGGAACTAGATATCGTAACCCGTATCGCATCAGATTCAAGAAATCTCAGCAGCAGTCGCCTTTTGGGCTTCCAGCCGCGAGAAATTGGGCATTGATAAACGCCGACCCAGATAAAAACTCTATCGGGCTTGAACTCGGCAAACGATTGGAATTGCAATATACATGCTCATATAACCCTGTAGAGGTTTATATAAACAATGGCAATTCGGGCAAGTATATTTTAACTGAACATAGGCAGGCAGATCCAGCATATATAGGTGCCCCTGGAAGGCCAAAGGTTCACTTGACCGAAGGCTGGTTTATAGAAATGGATCGCTATTACCCAGCAGACGAGCCTATAAAATTTCATACAGAAAGCTACTATCTACCGGTGATTGTCAAAAGCCCTGAGTTTGAAGACGCAGACTCTCTTGATCACCGTTATGATTTTATAAAACAGGACTTGAACGGAATCGCTGATTTAATGAGTTCCTATGATTTTCCAGAAAACGGCTACCGTGATTTGGTTGATGCGGAGACATTCATTAAATATTTTTTGGTGCAAACGATTATACAAAATATTGATATTTTCCGTAAGGGCACAGAAATTGGAAATCATATCGGAAGTGCTTTTTTCTATAAAGACAAGGGCGGTAAAATAAGCGCAGGTCCGCTGTGGGATCTTAACTGGAGTTTTCTTTCCGGTGTGCAGGGAGGGGCTACAATGGGACCGACTCAGTTCCCGTATATGGTTCATCCGTGGCTCGCTCGCTTCTTTGATGACCCTGAGTTTCTTGTTAGATACATAGAGATTTGGAATGAGAAACTGCCGCAGATAGAATCAATGCGGAGTTTTATAGATGAAATAGTAAGGAAGTTCAAAACTGGCACAGAATTAACATCATCCCTTAATAGTATGACGAGTTTCTATGACGGAAGATTAACTTATTTAAAGACGGAATATAACAAAGTAAATGCCCGCCCACGCATCAAGAACTTCAGGGCAAGGGGCTACAATTATTCGCAAGTGTCTCCGAGTGCTGTCACTCTGGTTTCTTATGGCGAGATGAGCAATCTGTCGGCAAGTCTTCAGAAAGGCACATCTTCGGATTTTGAAATCACCTCAAATCCAAATCAAACATCAACAGGCAAAGGCGGGTATCTTGCGGCAGTAGGCGTAAAACCAAAAAGCGGGCTTGCCATATCCCCAACTCGCGACTCGACTATTAGTGTTAGAACCAGCCGCGACACTATTATCAAGATTCAGCCGATTCCATATTTATCCCCACTCCGCGATTCAATTATTATTGTTAAAACCAAACGCGACACTACTATCAGGATTCAGATTCCTACTCCATACCGCGACACGCTTGTCCTCAGCGGCGCAAAACAAGGCGCTGCGTTCACGCTTAAAGTTCCGCTAAATTTTGTTGTTGCGGCAACAGAACCGCCAGAACCACCAGTATCGCTTTTGCCGCAAATTGCAACAACAAACTCCACCGCTACAATTCGGATATATAACGTTGGAGGTAAGGAAGTGGCAAGGTACACCACAGGCAACGTTAATAATATATCGTTGAGGCATTTGCCACATGGGATATATATTGTAAAAATATCGCGTGGCAACGAACATAAAATAAAGCGCATTGCGGTGAGGTAAGTTATACTATAAGAAATTTTTTAAAAACCCCTCCAACTCCTCCGGCAAAGCCGCCTCCACCTTTATCCTCTCCTCTTTCCAACTGAATTCCAAAAACGCAGCGTGCAAAAAAAGCCTAGAAAGCCCAAACTCTTTTTTTATTTTTCTATTAAAAGCAAAATCCCCATATCTGGTATCTCCCAAAAGCGGATGTCCCTTTTGCGCAAAGCTAATCCTTATTTGATGTTTATGCCCCGTTTCCAAACCCACACGCACCAAATCACATTCCTCAAATTTTTTTTCCACCATCCAATTAGTTTCAGAAATTCTATCATCGTCTGGAAGTTGCACACTTATCTTTCCTTTTTTTTGCGGCAGGTGCCCTTTCACCAAAGCTAAATATTCCTTCTTTATTTTTCTCTCTCTTATAATATTACCAAATTCACGTGCAGCCTGCCCAGAAAGAGCCGCTATCAGCAAGCCCGATGTCTCTTTATCCAAGCGATGCACCAGAGCGGGCTTAAAATCAATGCCCTGTTCCTGCGCCCAAATTTCAAGCATCCCAACCAAACACTCATCTTCTTTAACACCGCTGCCAGACTGGCTGGCAAGACCGCAGGGTTTATTGAGAATTGCAAAATCCGAATTTTGAAAAACAAAACACAACTTTTCTTTTGCATAAGTTTTTGCCTGCGCAAAAGTAACTTTTTTCTGAACTTGCGGCAAATTCTCATAAATTTGCACAACATCATTCTCGCACAGCATCTGAGCAGCTTTCCCCACTACCCCATTCACCCTAACCTTTTTTTTGCGTATAACAGAAAACAGCAAACCCAGAGGCGCAACTGGAAAAGCCTTGCGCAAAAAACGGTCAAGCCTTTGCCCCGCATTATGTTTGTTGATTGTTATGGATAGCACTTTTGTAAATTACAAAAAATCCAGTATATGAATATGCCTTATCCCTTGATAATCATTCCCAGCCAGTTCATCCATAGTCACAACTATTTTAGGAAAATTATCTTTAATTAAAAGCAAATTACCAAATTCTCGGTCTATGGTTTCTTGCGAAGATAATTTATAGGCAACTTGGACATAAATTCTTTTGCCGTTTTTTTCTGCGATAAAATCAATTTCCTGTGAGTTTAAAACTCCTGTGGAAATTTTATAGTTTTGCCTTGCTAAATGCATATACACAGAGTTCTCAAGGATTTTTTGAATATCGTTTATTTTAAACCCACCAGCTACGGTATTTCTTAATCCCAAATCCTCAAAATATATTTTTCCACCAGAAGAAAACAATTTTTTCCCTTTTAAATCGTGCCGTTCAATTTGGTTCACAAGCAAGGCATTTTTCAAATAATCTGCGTAATCCAATATGCTTTTTGGCGAAACAAGCAAATTTATAGACTTCAAATACTTGCTTATGCTTAAAGAAGAAAAGATTGAGCCTGTGTTGTCGGCAATATAGCGAGAGAGGGATTTTAGCAAATGCAAATTTCTAATATCGTGGCGTTCCGCAATATCCCTCAACAAAATTGTGCTGTAAAGGCTTTGCAAATATTCATTGACCATCAACTCTTCAAGTGGCAAATTTCGCAAAAAAGGCATTCCGCCAAAACGAAAATATTTTAGCAAAGTATCGTTGTTTTTTGGTAAGTTGTGGAACAAGCAAAATTCGTCAAGAGAAAGAGGATGGATTTTAAATTCCACATATCTGCCGCTTAAATAACTCGCTAACTCTCCAGACATTAAATTTGAATTACTGCCTGTGCAGTAAATATCACATTCATTCTTTGCCAAATAATTTCTCAAAGCTAGTTCAAATTTTTTTATGTCTTGAATTTCATCCACAAACAGATAATTTTTTGCTTTTTTGGATAACTTTGAGTTAATCTCTTTTTGCAATGCTTTGTAGTCTGTTATGTGCTGAAATTCCTCTTCTTCTGTATTTATATATATTATATTCGCCTGTTTGTTGGATTTTCTGATATGCTGCATCACTTGAAGCATAAATTTGCTTTTGCCAACACGCCTTTGCCCCGTTATAACCTTTATAACAGGCTTCTCTATCCACGCCACAAATTGCCGCAAATAGCTATCTCTATTCAAAAACTGCTCTCTCATATTATTTTCCTATGCGAAAATATTT
>Ga0268262_10000339_pt1 | contig 63155 bp, 48 predicted proteins | sample TergutNc150P3_FD_190354 | JGI IMG/M metagenome (GOLD analysis project Ga0268262, IMG submission 190354) | Nasutitermes corniger P3 segment gut microbial community from laboratory colony in Florida, USA - Nc150 P3 (SPAdes) (version 2) | ecosystem: Host-associated > Arthropoda: Insects >... | reverse complement strand
GGAGCAAAACCACACAAAGGGCGTTCTAGCGCCTAGCGCACGCCCGACTGTGGTTTTGCGTAGCCCGAGCCGCCGAAGGCGGCGAAGCATATACCGACCTGTTAAGTGCAGTAGGGGCGTTATGAAATCCACGTCATTATTCTATTGATAATTATCCATAAATTATTTTCTTTTTTCAAATGTATAATAAATCCACTTCCAGCATGTGGGAAAAAGTAATTTACTTCTAATATTGCTTCTGTTTTATTATTATTAAAACCAATCCTAGAAAATGATAATAAGGGATAAGATTCACCACGTCTTAAATTACCTTCCTTGTCATTATTACTAATACTTAAAAGCCTATAATTCCTCAGTATATTAAATTTCGTTTCCAAGTCAAAAATATATCTTTTGGAATTATAACTATGTAATGATTGCCATAATTCATCACTAATATCGTTTAAATATTTTTCCTTAAAATTATTAGAATTTTCTAGTTGAGTTGGAGAAAGACCCGTTGTTAAGTTAATTTTGCTAAAATCTATATTTCTATTTATTAGTATTGTTTCATTATTTGGAATTAAAATAACATTCATAATATCATTTATTACAAAATTCATTATTTCAATTTCATCATTAGAAAACATTAATTGTTCTATATCATCAGCCATAATGCAGCCTATTCCCACAATATTAAAAAAGAGGAATATGAATAATAATATTCTATACTTTTTCATGTTTTCTATTCCTAAATATATCATAAATACCATATTGTGTCCAGTGTTTTTACTATATTTATTCTTCTTACAAAAAATTTGCCCCTATTGCACTTACCGACCTGTTAAGTGCAGTAGCGGTACTTTTCATATAATATTTTTATTTTATATATAATTTATTAAAGTGTTTTATTAAAACTATTATTCCTATTGATATAATTAAACCATATAATAAATTTTTAAGAGTAAACACTATTATTCTAAATATTTCATGTGCTACTTTTATACCTCCATTGTATCCGGCTAATGTATATAATAAATACATAAATATAGGACATATTTGTATAAAAGAATATATACTTATTAATATTATAAAAACATACGGAAATACCAATAATTTTTTATTGAATATCATTTTTTATACACCATTTCTCAACAAAATGAATAATTAGATAAAAAAAGGCAGCTTCTGCCAATCCCTGAAAAAAATTATATATATAAGAACTGCCGTCTAATAATATGTAGACTTCACCTATCCTATCAGGATTTTTTATATTGAGAATTATTGAAAAAACTAAATATGCAAATAAACTAAAAAAAAACACAACACAAGTTACTTTACATATTTTTATTAATTTACTCATACTTTCCTCCAAAAATATATTAATTAATACAGTAACGTATTATATATTATATGTCAAGCCATTTTTATATTATTTTATATAAAATTATATCATTAATAATTTTACCGCTATTGCACTTAACGTTCTGGATGTATGCGACGTTTTTTGCGCCCGATAAGGAAAAACGCGAAGCGTTTTTTCGGGCGCAAAAAATGTGGTGGAGTGAGGCGTGGGAGCCTTCAGGCGACCTAGCCGAACGGAACCCAAACCGCCGAATAGGCGGTTTGCGCATACAGACCTGTTATGCGATGGTTTGGTCTTTATCCATTATATTCTACCATCACAATAAAAGCAATACTTCCCGCCAATATAAGCTATTTGGAATGAATAGCCGAATAAATTACTGCCTTTAATTAAATTATTAAAACGGACTATTATTCCAATAATATCCTACTATCATCTTTCAAAATAAGATAATTTAAGTTTGTTTAGATAATATATCAAACAAATCTGATAAATCCTCTTAAAAATATAAGATATCATTTATTCCAAATAACCTAACCAATATTATGCCAAACTTTCGCATAACGTTTTTTATCCTTATTTCACAAATTCCTCATCTTACCCATGAAAAACGCTTTCATAAAACAACCGTATCTAACAAAATAACATGAGAGAAGTTTCGTGTTAAGACGCAAAATTGGAGTATTCTGTAGGTTTGATTATTTATACCGTAATTTACGGTATTGTGTCAAGAGGACTCTTTATGTTCAAAACATTGCGGCGGGCGACGTGGGTGTAGCGTTCAGTGGTGCGTAGGCTTGCGTGTCCTAGAAGAGCTTGAATATAGCGAATGTCAGTACCGCTTTCTAATAGGTGCGTGGCGAAGGTGTGGCGTAAGCCGTGGATTGAGATTTCTTTGAGAATGGCGGCGCGGCGGACAGCTTTGTCAAATATATTTTGGGCGGAACGAATTGATAAATGCTTTGTGGCAGGCTGACCGGGGAAAACCCATTTGTCAATATTAAAAAATTTATAGTACTCAACTATATATTGGGCGGCTTTTTCAGAAAGAAGAGTGCTGCGGTCTTTTCTGCCTTTACCAAGACGAATGTAAATCACTTTGCGAGATAAATCAATATGTTCTTTTTTAAGAGCGACTACTTCGCTGACGCGAAGACCGGACGAATAAACAAGCATCAACAACAAGCGGTGTTTGGGATTTTTTTCTAAAGAAAAAATTTTACTGATTTCCTCTTTGGACAAAACCATCGGAAGACGGCCGTCGTGATGAGGACGATGTTTTTCGGCGATGTCGTCATTTTTCAAAATAAACTTAAAGAAAAATTTTATTGCGCTAATAGCCAAGTTTAAAGCGGAGGCGGAGTATTTTTTGTCTTTTTCCATAAGAGCGAGGAATTCTGTTACGTCATCGGGGCGAATTTCTTCGGGGGGCTTTTGGAGAGTACGGCAAATTAGGCGGTTGTAGTAAATGTAGGCGCGGCGTGTTTGAACGCTATACTTTCTGGAGCGAAGCTCGGCTTCAAGTTTTTCCGTTAATTGAACGGAAAGTTTTTCGGGTAATGACGCGGAAACAGGGAATGAAAAGGGAGAGACAGGGGGAGCGTCAGCTTTTTTTACCGGAGAAAATTCAGCTCGTCTTTTTTTTATGGCAGGATAATAATCCGTATATTCATCATTGTTAGGTGAATATTCAAAGAGCGGAATTTCAGGAGATTGTTCTATGGAATATTCAATGGGATGTTCAAGAAAACCGGAAATTTGCAGTTGAACCTCAACCGAGCCCGCAGGGCGAAGGTTCCCCTCTTGAACCTCAACCGAGCCCGTAGGGCGAAGGTTCCCCTCTTGAACCTCAACCGAGCCTGTAGGGCGAAGGTTCTCTTCTTGATTACCGGAATTTTCCTGTACTTGCACAATGGGAATCATGGAGTACTCTGTGGGAAAAAACATTTGAAGAATAGTGATAATACGTTTTGTATCAACATCACCGGTAAAAACAAACGAATGGCTAATGGTGTCCCATTTGCCGCCGGCGGAAATAAAACAGCGAAATAAGGCCGGATTGTAACAAGTAAAAGGAATCCGTACATTGCCGGATTCGCGGAAAAGATAGAGAATGTCCATTGTCACCCTCATAAAATATAGTCTGATTCTTAATTAAGGCTGATATGTCAAAAAATATTATACTGGAATATAGTATACATCTTTTTCTATTCAATGACAATATGCATTTAGTAACAAATATTTATTTGATTATACCATAAAGGCCAATTACTCAACCTTAAACCTTGAAACTTCCTTTAACAAAGTCTCAATGCCTTCGCGGTTCTTGGCGCTAATCTCGTTAACGTGGTTAACCGCTATATTCATCTGATCCGCGCCGGAGGCCATCTCGTTCATGCCGTTGGTAATTTCCTCCGATATTTTTTCAAGGTTCTGGCTTTCATGCATTACTTCCTTGCTGCCTTCAAGCATTTCTTCACTGCCGCTCTTTACCTGATGGGTAATCTCGCTTAAACCGGCCGCGCTTTGAAGAACCTGCTTGCTTCCCTCGCCCTGCTCCTCCATTGCGTTGCGGATATTTTCTTCCTGCTCCGACACAGTCTTAACACTTGAGTCAATCGCTTCAAATTTATCAAGCACGTTCTCAGTTGATTTAGTGATCTTGTCTATCGAACTCTTTATCTTCTTCAAAACATTGCCAATGGTCTTGGATTGTTCGCTGGAACTTTCCGCAAGTTTGCGTATCTCATCGGCGACAACGGCGAAACCTTTACCCGCTTCTCCCGCATGAGCCGCTTCAATTGCCGCGTTCATCGAAAGCAGATTGGTTTGACTTGCGATGTTTTCCATTACCGAGTTAATCTCCAACAGCCCTTCCGATTCATGGGCTATTTCCTGAATGTCAGACGCCACGTCATGCAATCCGCCGCGGCCTACTTCGGAGGCTTCTTTTAATGACTTAACATTGGCGGCGTTTTTAACCAGCGTGTCAGTTACCGAATTGACATTGGCGACCATTTCCTCAATGGCTGATGACGCGCGGGAAACATTATCGCTTTGGCGTTCAACATGATTATTTAATTTATTGATGTTGGCGATAACCTGTTCCATTGTGGCGTTGGTTTGAGTAACGCTTGCGCTCTGGTTAATTACGCGGCCTTTAATACTTCGGATGTTGGCGGTGATTTCGTTTACCGCCGCCGCAGTCTCGGTCATGTTGCCGGCAAGATCATTGCCAATATCGGACAATTTTGACGCCTCATTCTTTATAATTACAATAAGATTTTTTATTTTTTCCATGGTTAGGTTAAAATAATTTGATAAAGCGCCTACCTCGTCTTTAGATTTATAATTTATTCTTTTAGTCAGATCGCCTTCGCCTTCGGATATGTCTTTTAACGTATTGGTTACGTTGATAATCGGCTTGACAATGTTATTAGAGACAAACATTGTAATAATCGCCGTAATTACCAGAAGGATGACGGCAAATATTATTATGAAAAATGTCATTTCCCTAATCGGCCTGGTTATTTCATTCATGGGTATTCCCAAATAAAAACACCAGGGAGTATTAATACCGGTAAATTGGATAGGATAGTAAATGAGATGGTAGTCCATTGCTTTTGCCTGAGAAAACTTTGTAAATACGCTGATTTTTCCGTCCTTGATCGATTGCGTTACCTGACTTAGATCCTGAGCAAGTAATTTCATTTCTGATGAATTAGTTTTCATATTTTCCTTAACGCGCGTTTTATCCCAATGTGCGAGTATCGTACCGTCGTTGGTATATACTCCGCCTAATCCCTTGCCGTTATAAATTTCTTTCACCAAATCATCGACTATGTCCTGCATTTTACTGGCAAAATCCACTCCGACCAAACCTACCAGCCTGCCGACTTTATTCTTGATTGGATATATAATTGCGACAACGGGAACATTTCCCATACCGGCTACATCCATCCACACGGGATTTGCAATATATGGCTTATCAGTCATGTTCGACAGATAATCCTGCCAGCCTTCGTAACCTTCGGGATAGAGTTGAACCTGACCATCACTCCTTGAGAAAAAGAGCTGGAACTGTCCCAATTGCACATCACGTTTGTCTATTGTGTTGGGAAGCCATGCCGTCCAGATACTTGTAATTTGCGAATTCTGCCGAATTGCACTTTGCAGGATTTCCCCATAATTAGTCCGCCGAAAATTTTCCTGAATATTTTCATAATCGCCAAATAACTGGGAAATAATATTTGAGTAATCCGTGTAGACTTCAATACGCCGTTGTATTTCGATTGACGCGCTTTGGGCCATCTGGTTGGCATAATCGAATGTCGTAGCAGTTTGCAAACTTGCCGATCTGGTAAGGATAAACACTGATAAAATGGTGACGGTTACAAGAATCATTCCCAGAATAATCGAAGTTAATTTGATTCTAAGACTCATAAAATACTCCTATTCTTATTGATACAATTTATGAACAAATTTTATAAAGCCAATATTCATATTAAATATAAATAGTGTATAGTCTATTATGGATGAGCTTATTGTATACTTTTTATTTATTCACAATTTAATTCAAATAATTTCACATAATGTGGGGAGTAAAGAATGAGGCTAAAGTTTTTTGTATGAAATTTAAATATTAGCGATTAAAACATCTTTAACACTTCTTTTAAATACGCATTAAACGAATCTTTTTCCACAGACGCTGACAAAAAATCCGCTATTTCTTTAACTTCGCTCTCCAAAACAATTTTTGCATCTTCTTCAACGGCAGCCTTAATGCTTTTAAGTCCGTACGTTAGAGCGTTAACCGCACTTTCATACCTTTCAGCCCTGCCACGTTTTTCATTAGCGGCATTAAATTCATTTTCTATTTTAGAGAACGTTAGCTGAATACGGCGGTTGATTTCTTCGCGGCGTTTTGGCAAGGATAGAAATTTTTGGCTGTCCGCCGCCTGGAGTCCTTTTATGGCGAGTCCTTCGTGGAAGAGGGCATAGTTTTTAATTTGTTTGTTTTGGGCAAATTGAGCCTCGAACCAGGCGGCGTAGAGGGAAAGGCGTCTGTCCGTTGTAACTTGTCCGCCGGAGACGGAAGGCGCTTTAAAAGGGAAGCCATCGCGCAGGGCGCGTACTACCCATTTTTCTACGGGGTTAAAGCGAGTTGAGCTTGAGTTGGAAATCTCCTCAAAACGCGCGCCCCGGAAGTGTGTTTTTAAATCGGGAAATGAAAGGTCTAAACCGGCTATCCAAATTTCCTGAGCGCCAAGGAAGCGCGCGAAATCCCATGCCGTAGAAGCGACAGACCCCCCCGCTCCAAGCCTTGTCTTTGGATCGACGCGCTTTTCAATAAACATGCCAAGAGGAAACATGGAGCCACAAAGAAATTTATGCTTAAAGGGCAATTTTAATACAGGCGGATAAACTGCGGACTCGGCGATAAGCGCGGTTTGCAAATTATCTTTTTCTCTGACGCAGCGGTCAAGATGACGGTTGTTCCAGAATTGGGGATCAACTACAAGAACAAAATCAGGCTGAATACCGTTTTTTATGAAAAAGCGGAGGTTTGTGTCTACTGCGACAATAACGCACCTTTCATGAATGTCGCGTAACAAAGGTTTAATTTTGTCAAGGCTTGGTCCTGCGGCGGCAAGGAATAAAGGAGGGGGTTGATCGGCTATTTCTTCAGCGGTAAGAGATATTGGAGACGATTTGTTGTCAAACTGCTTCGCCGTAAGATTTGACAAGCGCGATATTCCCGGATAATCGCGGATAGCGCTTACGTTACGCGAAAAATTACGCACCCAACGCTGTCCAAAACGTCTATGGGTGGCTGTGTTTACGCTGTCTCTCGCTGTCCATGAACGAATTTTTTCTTCTACCTGTTTGTACCATTGTTCATCAAAACTTGTCAACGCTTTGTTGATAATGATGTTAGGGGCAATTTTTTTTGCGCTTGTGTCTCCGCCGGAAACTATTTCGTTTGCCATTGAAAGCGCGCTTGTTATAGCCTCTCCGCTGCCGCCAATTACAAATAATATTCTGTTTTTACCTAAAAATTCGCTGAAATCTCTAAGTTCAAGCGCTTTAAGAAGCAGGCTTTTGTGTCTTTCCACTACAATCACAGGCCGTTCCAATTTTACGGCGGCTTGCGCGGAATAGCCAAGTCCAAATCCTAGAATGACAATCGAACCTTTATCGCCGTTATCTGCCGCTTGCCCGCAAGTTTCCGCAAGACGCTGGCCTTCACGTAACGGATCGCGCGGAGAGTGAATATACATTCCATTAATACGCATTACAGGATCGCCTGTATGCGCTGTTTCTACAATAACATCATTTAATTCATTATCTTCGCTTTTGGAATTAATTTCTTCCCAGAGACCCGGATACTGATTAAGCAGGACTTCCCTGTTTTTATTAATATATGACATGGCGCAACGCCTTTTTAAACATATTATTCAAGCTCCGGAATAATTTTTATGTTTATTATTTTAACGGCAGTTTGATGCTTTGTCAATTAAAATTACACCTGCAATTATATAGAATGAGTGATGTGCTGGAGAAGATAAAAAGTCAGTTATCTGAAAAATAGGAAGATGTTTAAAATAAAATAATATAGACAAAACCTTATAATGGGTGTAAACTGATTTATCCATAAATAATTGGCGAATTATAAGGAAAAACAATGAAATTAAAAAACATAATGGGAATAATAATAATAATTGTCCTCCTGTTTCTCTCCTGTGGGAATAAAACAGACAAAAATGAATTGGATAAACAAAATAATATTACAATTGATTATGATTTAGGTTCTGAAGAAAACGCTATAAAAACCATTCATGTATTTACCGCCCTTTGCGATAATAAATACCAAGGCATTACCCGCGTGTCGGCTGCGCTTGGCAACGGACAAAACCCTAACACAAATCTTTATTGGGGAGCGCTTTACGGTATCCGCACATATTTTAAAAGAAGCGATGATTGGAAATTGCTCATAACGCAAAAAAAGAAAGGCGCTCTTATGGAAAGACTTATTTTTAAACATATCGAGAAAAATTATATCCTTATAGCCGATGCTTATGATGGAAAATATATTAAGCAGGCTACGCTGGATTTTCTTAACAGCAGTTGCGGAAACCAAAAAGACGCTTTACAAATTAACGGCAGAACTATAGGCCTTGGCGGCAACGCTTCCCTACTCGCATACATCGGTCATGACGGATTAATGGATTTTCAATTATCTGAAACCTTTGAAAACACAGACAACATAAAACGTGATGTGATAATATTGGCGTGTTACAGCAAACGTTATTTCAGCCCTCATTTGGAAAGCGCAAATGTAAATCCGCTTGTTTGGACAACCAATTTAATGGCGCCTGAAGCCTATACGCTCCACGACGCTCTGGCAGGATATATAAACGAAGAAACTAATGAAGAAATTCGTGAGAGAGCGGCAACGGCATACGCTAAATATCAAAAATGCAGTTTAAACGCCGCAAAAGGATTACTTGTAACAGATTGGTAATTCTACAGTATATCTTATTTTGTTTTAACTTTGGCTTATATTATTTTGTTAATAGTAATACGTTAATTCTTGAAGTGTACGCAACATTGGTTGAAAATCCATTTTACAATTTATATTTTTATTGACAAATGAAAAAATATTGTTTACTATTAGTTAACGGAGGAAATTGGGATGAAGAAAATATTTACCTGTTTTTTTACTTTTTTTGTAATGAATTATGCGTATTCTTTAGGAATTGGCGATATGGATACCAGCAATATTTATAATAATATGTATAACATGGACGCTGTAAAAGCAATAGGAGGATATACGGAAGGATATAAATTATTTATAGATGTTATTTCGGAAATGCAAATGGCCAATGACAGGGATTTTGATTTTGAACACATTATTAATACTTATGTATCAGATGTTGGACCTAAAAATAAAACTAATTATGATTGGATAACTTATTTAACCGGTGATATAGCAGCCGTAAAAATGAAAATGACTGTATTTATAACTTTATTGGAAATGTATATTGATAAACAAAAAGAAATAATATTCTTTAATAAGAATTTTTACAAAGGTATTAAATTATCGTTAGATGAGTATAAAAATAAAGGTTATAATATTAAAGAAAAGGAAATAGAAGATTTGTATATTCATGGAATGAGAATATCTTTTTGGGGAAAAGAGCATACCGTTACCACCGATAATTATACGATATTTTTTTATTATGATCTTATGAATTCAAAATATTTAAAAGAGCCAATAAAAAAAATTATTATTGACAAAAAATCAGGTACAACTTATTTTGATCATTTTATCGGTTCATCAAAAGAAGAAATATTGTCATTGCGATCTGATTATTATTCTCCTGATGACGAAGATGTGCTAGGATATTATAATAATAATGTGTATGTATTTTTTTATTTTGAAAATAATATTGTAAAAAAAATTGAATATGGAGATACAATAAGGTAAAACATTATTTACATCCGAAACGTTATGTGTCTTTTTGCCAGAATTTATATTTTATGTGAATAATGTTAAAAATATTTCTCTGTCTGACATGTTATTCCAACTCTAATATAATCTTCATACCGGGCGTAATTGGCGTTCCGGCGGGAGGACTCTGACGGCGTACCCAGCCGTCGCCGCGAATTTCCACGTCAATATCGTCGCGTAACAAGAGCGAAAGAAGCGTTCTTTTTGCGATACCGGTAAAATCGGGCACTTGAGTCTCAACGGGGGGAAGCCGCCCCGCCGGTATGCTGACAGAAGGCGGGTGGCTAATCTGCGGATTGCGTCCGCGCGGAATGCCAAGATAATCAATCAATGACTCGGCGGCTTCGCGAATTGCAGGAGCGGCTATTCTGCCGCCGGAATTTACTCCTTTTGGTTTAATTACGGCAAGATACAAAACGAGAGTCGGGTTTTCGGCGGGAAGAAGGGCAAGGCAGCTTGCGATAAAGTCGGTCTCTGAATATTTTTTTGTAGCGGGATCAATTATTTGCGCGGTTCCTGTTTTTACGCCGAGGGACAAATCCTGAACACCGGCTCTCCTGCCTGTTCCGATACTCGAAGCCGTATCAACCATGTAGGAGCGTATCGCTCTTGCGGTTTCCGCGCTGATAATGCGGCGTTTATCCCCGCTTTTCCACTCTGTTTCAGTTTTACCGTCTGCTGAAATAATTTTAGAAACTATCCTCGGCGGAACCAAAACGCCGTCATTTGCAATAGCCGAAGTCGCCTGCAGTAACTGATATGCGGAAACCGCGATTTCCTGCCCAAAAGCGATAGTCGGTTTTGAGCGCTCAGACCAGTTTTCACTGCGGACAAGATAACCGGCAGTCTCGCCGGGACTGCCTGCGCCGGTGCGCGAACCAAAACCAAAATTATTTAATAACTGATAAAATTTTCCTGAACTAATGTTATCCGAAGCGTAGGCGGCTCCGGCGTTACACGAATTTATAATTATTTCCCTTACCGTTACTCTGCCATGCTTCCCTTCGCATTTAATCGAAATGCCTCTGCTTGTAGTATAAAATCCGTTACAGGTAAAGACTGAGCTGCTTGAAATCGCTCCCGAATCCAAAAGAGCCGCCATAGAAAAAACTTTTAAAGTAGAACCTGGCTCAAAAGCCCAGATAGCGGGACGGTTCATGCGGCTGTTTGCGTCCGATGCGCGCACATTATTGGGATCAAAATCAGGCAAGGACGCGGAACCAAGAATATCGCCGGTGCGTGGATCCATCGCTACAAATATAGCGGCTTCCGCTTCTGTCTCTTCCATTGTTTTTGCGGCAATTTGCCGTAAAATATGTTGAATGTAGGTGTCAATCGTCAACACAACATTGGAACCTTTGCCGTTATTATCAGCGCCGGATAATACATTGTTAAAAGCGTATTCTATCCCCTCGTTTCTGTCCCCTACAAAACCGACAATCTGGCTTACAAGATTTTTTTCGGGATACACTCTGCCTACAATGGGTTGAAGCATTACGCCCCTTATTTTTTTTTCTTCAAGAATAGCGGTAAGCTGCCTCGCAGTGCCATCGTCAATATGCCTTCTTAAATAAAGAAAGTTTGATTCAGACGAATTTATTTTTTCGCGGATTTCAGAAGGAGACATATCAAGGATTACGGCAAGTTCGTTGGATAAAACATCAACATCTTTAATCGAAGGCCGCCAAACGCTGACATCGGCAAACCGGATTTGAATGGCAAGAAAACGGCCGTTTCTGTCCAAAATAGAACCGCGTTCGGGAAGCTCTGTATTCGGGCGGGCGGGAGGCGGAAGCTCGCCTTTTATCATCAATACGGCGTAATGAATAATCAAATATAAAAGGAAAATAGCTAACAATAAAAAGACTGCTATATAACGCCGTTTCAAATTCATCTAATACCCCAAAACCTTCCCAATAATATTATCGGTAAGAATAGGACCGTATGAACGCGAATCATAAGATACAGTGCTGTTATCTCCTTCGGCATAAAATATGCCGTTTTCCGCCGACATTACGCAGCGTTTTACCGCTAACTCACCGGAAGGCGTGTAAAAAACTACAACTTCCCCTTTTTTTGGCTGCCCCCAGCGCAGCAGGTACTTATTTGACGGTAATTGCAGCCCATAACTTATACGGCTGACGACCAAAACAGAACCGTCGCGAATCGCCGGCTCCATTGAATGTCCCTGGGCAATGATAAAATCAAAGAAGAAAAGCTTTAAAACAAGCGCGGCTGATAAAGCAAATAAAACAGGTTTTGTTCCTTTCATTATATCATATATAATCCTTATCGCTTTTTTTGTCGATAAACCTAATATGGCTCCAATAATAGAAAAACAACACGTCGTAAAAAGACGAAAAACGTCTTCTTTCAGACATAAATATAAATCGTCAAGCGTTAATACAGCATTTATAAGTCAATTTTCTCAAAAACCAGCCTATATAAGGAAAAAACGCCGTTCTTCCCTGTTTGAGGCGTTTACAAAGTTAAAACAGCAAAAATCAGTAAAAACACCTCAAAAAAAAGAATTACATTCCAATTCAGATACAGGACATAAACAGTCTGGCGGATTTGGATTTTCACTCCCTCTTTTTGGAACTGTAGCCGTTATCGCCGGAATTGTAGTTATAGCTTTTGCCGCGTTTAATTGGGAAGGTTTGAATATCAGGATTCCTGATGTTTATGCCATACGTCCCGTAGAAGACACTGAAGCTGAACAAAGGACGATTCAATATGCCACAACAGGAATTACAGATGTTATTAACAAGTTAAACCCCCAGGCAATGGATGAGGTTTCTGATGAAAACGCAAAAACAAATACACAAACTGATAATCCGCACGGCTCTCTTGTCACTTTTGAATGGCAGCAGTACAAGGTTAAAAAAGGCGATTCTGTTATAACGATTGCGAAAAAATACGATGTTTCCATCGGCGCGATTATCGCGTCAAACAATATTACAAACGCCAGAAAACTCCAGGAAGGAGCAATTTTAAAAATCCCCAATATCGACGGTATTCCATATCAAATTCAAAAAGGAGACAATCTTTCAAAGATTTCAACGTCTTTTAAAGTGCCTTTAGAGGTAATTTTGGATGTAAATGACATAAAAAGCGATAATATCAGGGCGGGAGACACGCTTTTTATCCCCGGCGCGAGAATGAACGACATCGATCTTAGAATGAGTTTAGGCGAGACATTTATGTACCCGCTTCATCAGAGATTTATAACAAGCTCTTACGGAATGCGTAAAGACCCGATAAGCGGCTCATTGAGCTTTCATCCCGGCATTGATTTAAGGGCAAATACAGGCACAGCTGTTCTGGCTTCCCTGGACGGGGTCGTCTCCTTTATAGGCGAGAATTGGCTTTACGGAAAACACATCATTATAAGCCACAGTAACGGCTACAAAACCATGTACGGCCATTTAAACTCTTTTTCCGTAAAGCAGGGGGACAGGGTGACAAGGGGCAGAAAAATAGCGGAATCGGGCAATACAGGCTACAGTACCGGACCCCATCTGCATTTTGGGATATTTGACAAGAACAATAAATTGATTAATCCTCTGGAATTGTTAAATAAATAAAAAAAATGTGAGGCTTTAATGAAAAAATTAATTTTGATACTTTTGGCGTTTTTGGCTATATTTACGTTTATCCGCGCTTTCGAGACAGCTCAAGCCGGAGAAATTCCTTCAAAAGAGGGTGTGGAAATTTTCCGGTAAAATATACTACAATATAATATATGATACTTGGTGAAAAATCTGCGGCTGTAACCGGGGGAGAATATTCGCCCGGCCAGCAAAAAATACCGGAAGCCGGTCTTTGCGCTTTTAGCGATGTAGTGGACAAAGCCTGTAAAGGGCTGTTAGATCGGCAGATTAAATACTCAATCCGACGCATCCATGAAATGGAAGAGAGACTCTGTAAATTGGAAAGCGAACTTGATGACTTTCTTTTTACCAAAACGCAGCATCCTACGGCAGCCGCGCGGATTCAATACGGATTCCGCTTAGAGAAATAGAATGATAAAACGCGCTTACAGGGCATGTAAAATCATATTTTTCCTTCTCATCTTGCTAATTCCTTTTTTTCAGATTTCAGCGGTTAATTTCAGCGGACTGACTGTTTCAAATGACGACAATCTTTTATTCAAGGCGGAATTTGAGGGACAGCATGCAATATTTATTACAAAGCTGGGCGAGCTATCCTTGCAGCAGCTAACCATGCATCCTGAAAAACTGTATCTGGTAAATAACGGAAGAACTATTATTGCGTTAAACAGATTGGGAGCGGCAAGTATTCCCATATCTGGAGGGCTTCCAACTCCGCTTCCTGTATATCCGTCTTTTGCATCCGGCAATACGCCGTTAAAGGGCAGGCTTCAGGATTTAGCCGTTTCCGCGGACGGCCGCTGGATTATAATAATAGAACCTGTAAGCCCCGGTTACGGGGATTTAATTATGGTTGACCTTTCAAGCGGCGCAAAGAAACTTATCAGCGAAAAGATAGAATTGCCTAACGCGGGATTCCCAGTAAAATGGAGTCCCGACTCGCGGCTTTTTGTTTACTCAAAAGGCGGCAGGCTTTATTACTTTCCTATTTTAAACGATTTGTCGGTATTGGTAGACGAGCGCTTTAGAATGATTGGTTCCGGCGGAATTGAATCGGTTATATGGGATCAACAGGGCGTTTTTTATTACATGACCGGAAACACTTTATATCGCATAATAAACCCGGAACTTTTTACGCGGACAATTTACGGGGATTTTCTTTCCATAGGCGCCGTCGCCGCGGTTCTTCCGCTGTACTTTGATTCAGGTTTTGACCGTTACTGGATTGCGCCGGATTCAAGTTCAATTTTAATAAATAAGGGCGGTAAAGGCATTTTTTTCTTTTTATTAGGTGAAAACCAGATAAGCGCCGCCGCTTCGCAGACTGTAATCCTTCCCCATGCGTTGAGTCCAAACGGAACTGACAACTTTAACGTTCTTTGGCCTTCTGTTGAACAGGATCGCCGCGCGGGCAATCCGGCGCGTCCGGGACGCGTCAGTTCCGGTAATCTAACCATAACTTATAACGTGCAAGGCGAAACTTTTGTTTTACGTTTTGAAGTCAAAGGAAACGCGATTAATTTATTGCCTAATAAAAGTTTTCCATTAGCTTCTTCCTGCGCCATGTCTCCGGACGGAACAAAAGCGGTATTCTGGGGTGAGAAGGGGCTTGAACTGTGGGACTACGCAAACTGGCGGATAATTCAAAGATTGAGCAGCAATCCTGTTTTTTCCTGCGCGTGGATCAATGACAGGCAATTACTCGCGGGAAATTCAAGGTATATAGAAGAAATAAATATTGCAAGTTCTTCCTACCCGCGCAGGAGAATCTGTCTTTCATCGGCGGATGAATTCGGTTTTGAACAAGGTTCGGGAAGCTTGTCGCGAATTGCCGTAAAAATAGGGAATGATTGGTTTTCAAACGACGGAAAAAGCGCATGGACAGCCGCGGCAAATATACAATTAAGGCAGCCGATTCTATATTCGGATCATTACCGCGTTTTTCTTGAACCTCAAGCCTCGGGGCATTATGTCAATATTCCAATGATACGCAATATGCAGGCTACCGGCACTTTGTCTCTTGTATCAGGCTATACGGTAAATAAATCGTATACGCTTGGGCGCACTATGCCTGTCGCGGTTTGTTTTGATCTTTACGACGACGATACGGGATTATCACAGGTATTAGCCGCATTACGCAGACTAAACATAAAAGCGACTTTCTTTTTAAACGGCGAATTTATACGCAGGAGTCCCCAGTCGGCGGCGGCTATCGTCAAAGAAGGGCATGAAACCGCATCGCTTTTTTACAGCCCGATTGATCTTTCAGATACGCGTTACCGCATTACCAATGATTTTATCGCCCGCGGGCTTGCGCGTAACGAAGACGAATTCAACAAAGCCACAGGAAAAGAGCTCTCTGTACTTTGGCATCCTCCGCTTTATCGCAGTTCCGATACCATAAACGCCGCAGCAGCAGCCGCAGGATACATTACCATTAACAGAAACATCGATCCCGGAGACTGGGTCTCAAGAGAAGACGCGTTAAGATTAAACCTGCGGCAAATTCCGCCGTCAGAAATGATCGAACAAATTATTCAAAAAAGGGAATCCGGCGCCGTTATCCCAATACGGCTTGGGCTGCTTCCCGGCGGAAGAGACGAATATCTGTTTCAGCGGATAGAGGCGCTCCTTGACGCGTTGATCCGTTCAGGGTACGAAATAGTCCCGGTATCAACAGTTATCAGATAACATAAAAATGCTTGAGACAATTCCCTCTTTAATAGAAAAAACATTTCCCATACCGGGACGTTTTAAAGGCAAACTGCCGTCTGATATAGCGGAACTATCCCATCTCCTTACAAACAGCCGCGGGAGCAGATCTCTTTCCTATCTGACGCGCCCTAATTTTCTTTCCGCCTACCTGCATTATTTTCTGCCGTGGAATCTCTACCGTCTCTGCCTCTTACTGCCAACCTTAAACTTAACCTTAAAAGCAGGCGCTATAATCACAGACCTAGGCTGCGGTCCTTTAACCTTAACATCGGCACTTTGGATCTCGCGTCCCGATCTTCGCAATCTGCCGCTTGAATTCAACTGCATAGACCGAAGCGGCCCCGCCCTTGAAGCAGGGAAAAAGTTTTTTACCTCTTTATGCGAAGATTCAGGCTGTAAAAATGTTTTATGGAAAATAAATCTGATAAAAGAAGATGTGGACATAAGACAGAAAGGCGCGAAAAAAAGAAAATCTGCCGTCCTTGTCTGCGCGGTAAATATGTTTAATGAAATATATGAAAATCTGTCACACAATAACACGGAAGGACTGCGGCTTATGGCAAAAAACGCCGCGCAGACAATGTGTAATGAAGCGGCGAAAAACGCTTTCATTTTAACAATAGAACCGGGGGTCCCACAATCGGGAAAATTTATTTCTTTTCTGCGCGAGGCGCTTATGGAGTTGGGGCATCCCCCCGCTTTACCGTGTACGCATACCGCCGCTTGTCCCCTATCAGGCGGCGCAACAAAAATGATAAAAGGGCGGAATTGGATCGATACAAAAAAACGATGGTGCCACTTTGCTTATGAAACCGCAGACGCGCCGAAAGAGCTTCGCAGACTTTCCGCCGCCGCTAAACTTCCCAAAGAGAGGCTGGTTTTCAGTTTTTTATTAACAGGCACATCAACAGTAAAAGCAGGAGAAGCGCGAATTATTTCCGACGCTTTCGCATTGCCTTATGACCGTTTTGGCCGCTACGCCTGTTGTGAGCGGGGACTTGTACTGGTTACAGGAGAAAAAGACCATATTGAAAACGCGGTTTCGGGCAGTATTGTAAAACTTGCTGTAACAGGGCAGTATGATAAAAAAAGCGGCGCTATGATAAGCGCGTTATAAGTTATTATAATAACTTTTGGAGGTACAATGAACGAACAACCGCTATTTTCCAGTATGCATACACATACTAAATTTTGCGACGGAAAAGATGACATAGAAACAATGTGCCGCGCCGCTTATGAAAAATCTCTTTTTGCAATTGGATTCAGTTCTCATGCTCCGGTTGACAAACAACTTGGATTTAGTACCGACTGGAACATGAAAAGCTCTCTTGCCGAAGAATACGCCTCACAAGTTCTTGTAGCTAAGGAAAACTGGCGCGGAAAATTAAATGTCTTTCTGGGTTTAGAAGTGGATTATATAAAGGGAAAGCGCTCTCCTCTGGACAGCGATATTATCAAATTAAATCTTGATTATATAATAGGCAGCGTACATTATCTTTATCCTGAGAACGGAGCGGAATCTTTTACAGTTGACGGCTCGCAGGAAGAATTTGAAAAAGGGCTTAACGAAGGATTTAACGGCGATACGCAAAAATTAATGCACGCTTATTATGACGCGACCGCAGAAATGATTCAGGCTGGAGGCTTTGATATAATCGGACATGCCGATCTTATTAAAAAAAATACTTATAGAAAAAATTTATGGCCTCAGGAAGCGGAAGATAAAAGACAAAATGAAATTGCGCGTATGGCTGCAGAAGCCGGATTAGTTTTTGAAATAAACACAGGCGGAATAAATCGGAATAAAATACAAGAAACTTATCCTTCACTTGCTTTTCTTAAAATTATCAAAAAGTATAACGTTCCTGTAATAATTACAGCAGACGCTCATTGCGCGAAAGATATTATTGGAAATTATGATATTGCGTTAAACACGCTTGAATCAGCGGAAATAAATGAACATTTGCTTTTTATGGGAAAGACTAATAAAAAGGCAGTTTGGAAAAAAGAAAAAATTATGAAAAATTAATAAAAAGTACTCGACTATATTTTGCATTTATATTATATTTAAGTCAGAGGAGTTATAATGTCAAGAACCAAACAATCACCAGGAACATTGCTCTTGGAGCTTATTGAAAAGTACAATTTAAATTGCAACAGAGTTTCAAAAGAAATTAAATGCAGTCAGACTGCATTAAGGCTCATCAGCCTTGACAAGAGCAGAATAACAACATCCATCGCTGTGCGTCTTGCGAAATATTTCGGCACAAAACCGGAATTTTGGCTGTTAGCGCAGATGGATTACGATCTTAATAAAGCGGCTAATAATAAAACATTAATAAAAGCGCTTAAGGGTATTTCAAAAGCCGGGAAATAATGAACATAAGGAATGAGAGATCTGAGGTTTCTCATTCCCATGTTTTATTTTATCTTGACTTACCCACCCCGTTACGTGAACAATGTTTTTTTATTACGCATTGTGAGCAAAATGGACTTACAGGGCGGCATAGTTTCTGTCCGTAAAGAACAAGTAAATAATTAATACGCTTCCAATATCGGAGCGGTAAAATTTCTCTTAATATCATTTCAGTTTCTTCTGGAGCCTTACTGTTTAACCAGCCGCAGCGGTTGGAAATACGGTGAACATGTATATCCACGCATAAACCGTCAAGGTCAAAAGCCTCCGTAAGCACAAGATTGGCCGTTTTCCTTCCAACTCCGGGAAGGGCAAGCAGGGCTTCCATTGACGAAGGCACTTCACCGTTGTATTGCGTAATTAAAATAGAAGCGATTTTTTTTAACGAAGACGCTTTATTACGGTAAAAACCTACAGGATAGATAATTTTCGCGATTTTTTCCTCTTTTATCGCGCTTAATGCGCCTGGATTGCCTGCTTTTTCCAAAAGCCGCTTTGACGCGGCAAGAGTTACTTCATCTTTTGTACGCAAACTTAAAATGGTAGAAACAAGCACAGCCCACGGATCGCGGCGATACTGCTCCGCAACAGTAGTTACAGAAGGATCTTCCGCTCCTTTTACGGTAATAATTTCTTCGCGCCATTTTTCAAGAGAGGAGAAAATTTCATCCCACTTTGGTTTAGAGCCGCTCATTAAATTTTCTCAAGCAGGCATTGAGCTAAAACTTCGACTGCCCTGCCCTTGCCAACGGAACCTAAACCTTCCGCAGTTTTTCCTTTAACAAAGACGCAGTCCAGGGGGACTTCCAGAGTTTTGGCGAGCGAGTTTCGGATAACGTCGCGAAAGGGGAGCACTTTTGGCTTTTCGCAGATTATTACGCAATCAAGATTGACCAGTTTCCAGCCTGATTTCCTTATGCGTGTAAAAACATTACGTAAAAGTTCCATGGAATCGGCGTCTTTATACGTGGGATCAGAAGGCGGAAACAATTCGCCAATGTCGCCAAGAGCGGCGGCTCCTAGAAGAGCGTCGCATACCGCATGGGCAAGCGCGTCTCCATCTGAGTGGCCGTCTTCTCCTTTTGAAAAAGGAATTTCAACGCCGCCAAGAAGAAAGCGGCGTCCTTTTTTTAAGCGATGTATATCATATCCAAGGCCTGTTTTTATCATTTTTTAAAAGCGACGCCGGGCAGGGGACGGAAAGCCTTAAAAGCCATGTATTTAAACGGATGAATATCCATCGCGTTAGGATACCATCCGTCCATCTCGCCTGTATCAATAATATTTAACGCGGGACTGTAATAAATAGGCAGGACTACTCCTCTGTCCAATAAAATTTTTTCCGCCTTTGCTAAAGTTTCCAAACGGATTTTTCCTTCTTCTATCATAGATCGTTCTATCAATTCTTCATAATCAGCGTCATCCAAACGCGCGTCATTTAAATTTGAATCGCGCCTGAACATCTGCAGGAAAGCGTAAGGATCGGCAAAATCTCCAATCCATGTTGTTGAACCAACAGTGTATCCGCCTTCTTTCAAACTTTCAAAATACCTGCTAAAATGAATCACTTCTACGCGTACATTCATACCCAATTTTTCTTTCCATGCTTTTGCCATTAATGAACTGACACGCTCGGCATCGCGGCCCGGCATTATTCGCATAACAAGAACGGGCATTCCCGCGCCGTTTTTATATCCGGCTTCATTCATTAAATTTAGAGCTTCTTCTAAATTGGTTTCGGATACTCCTTCAACTTTCGGATACCCGGCTACCGGAAAAATTAATGTTTCAGCCGGTAGAATATAAATACTGCGTATTTCATCCCAGGGCAGCACAAGGGCCATTGCCCTTCGAATTCTTTGATCATTCCAAGGGTTTTCAGAACTGCGAATAAAATAATAATGCGTGGCAAACATAACGTTAAACTGAATCCCAGAACGATCTGTCAGTAATTCTATGTTTACATCGCCGGAAATCCAGCGCGCCTCGCCGGAATTCCAAAGATGCGAAGCCTGATCGGGAGTTTCTGTAAACTTAATAATAAGTTTATTTAACGCAACACGTTTGGAATCCCAATACTGTTCTGATTTTTGCATAACAATGTTTTCAGTATCCATTGAAATTATCCGAAACGGTCCGTTGGAAATAGGAGGAGTCCAGTTTTTTCCGGCCTTATAAGGAGACCACTCTGTTTTATTTAACATAGAAGGATGAATCGGGCTAAACGAATGGTGGCATAACATTGCCGGAAAAAAAGACGCGGGAGAATTAAGCTTTACAATAAGGGTTCTTTGATCATGCGCTTCTATGCCGACTTTATTCGGATCATTTAAAATACCGTTACGGTAATCCCTTGCGCCTTCGATAACGTCAAAAAAACTTGAATAAGGAGAGTCAAGCCCCGGAGCAAGAAGAGAAATCCACGCTGCGCGGAAATCTTCCGCCCGTATGGGATCGCCGTTGGAAAAACGCGCGTTACGGCGCAGTGTAAATGTCCACTGCATTTTATTTTCCGAAAGTGACCATCTTTCAGCTAACGCCGGAACCGGCTCTAAAGAAAGCGGATGATATGAAAAAAGCCCTTCGTATATCGCCGTAAAAACCTGCGCTTCGCTTGCTAAAATTGATTTACGAAAATCAAGTTCCATTTCATGGCTTGAGAACGCGACTGTAAGTTCATCAATATTGCGGACTCCCGGACGCATTTCCGCAAATTCCCCATCGCTTACGGTTTCAGTTTCTTCCTGCGGTTTTTGTATTTGATGGCTTTGACAAGCGGCCAATATCAAAATAAAGAATGAAAAAAGTAAGTTTTTTAAGCTTTTATTCATACATCTATTATAACATACAAATATTCAAAATACAAGTATACCTCTTAACAGGAGCGTAAAGGCTATTTCAATCCTTTAATTCTTTTTTGTAGTAATAACCCTATAATGCGCCGTAGTTAAATCAAGTCCGGCTTCCTGAAAACCGCTTTGGATATTCGCATAAAGTGCCGCGTAAATACCGGGAATCTTGCTTACTTCTTTCGTGTAACAGTTAATCTGATAACTTGCGTAAAAATCATCCAATTTAGTTTGAAGCACAAAAGGCTTAGGCCTCTTTTGAACATACTCGGTATTAAGGGCGGCATTTATTAATATGTCATGTACCGTCTGCCAGGGCGTCGCATAGCCAAATGTAATCTCCGTGTAAATGATTAATCCTTCTTCATCCTCATCGGACGACGTATTATAATTAATAATATTTGAACCTAATATAATCATATTAGGAAATGTTACATATTCATTTTTATGCGTCTTTAACCGGACTACCATCAGATTTTTTTCAACGACAAAGCCTGTTATATCTTTAATTTGAACACGGTCGCCTAATTTAAAAGGACGCATATATGTAATTACAAGTCCGGCGACAAGATTTCCAATCGCGGTTGTTGACCCAAATGAAAAAATTATACCTATAAAAACCGAAACTCCCTGGAAAGCTTTTGAATCGGAACCGGGCAGATAAGGATAAATAATCGCAATGGTAAAAGCCCACAGAAGAACTTGTAAAATTCTCAACGTAGGCGAAGCCCAATCCGAATAAAATCCGGAAAGCTTCAGTTTGCCTCTTTCTATTTGAGACGCAAAATATTTAAGCGCTTTTAGCACATAATGGGTAATAATAATTATTATAGCAATTGTAAAAAGATTCGGAATGTATTCAATCACGCCTTTAAATATTCGTTTTATTGGATTTAAAATATAACCGAATAATAATGACGCTATATCCTTTGTAGCGGAAAATAAACTGAAAATAATAGGAATTGTAAGAAAGAGCTGAATTACAGTAACAAGGTATTTCAGCAATTTTAATATTATTTCGATTGCATTAAGAACATGCTTTGCCGAAAGCACTTTAAATTTATTAATATAAAGCGGTTTTATCTTTTCATTTCCGGCAGTTTCAATTTTTTTAAACAGCCATTTGAAAAAAATCCAAATCAGCCTTATTAAAAATATTTGCGCAATAACTATCGCAAGCGCTATTCCCAGCCTGTATAGAAAATGCAGTTCTTTTTTAGGTTTTTTCGCCGTATCAGATAAAACCGCAGGTTTCGGCGTTTCAACTTCGCTTTCTGTTACTTTTTCTTCTATGCTTTTTTCAGTAGAAACAGCCTCAGTAGAAACATTTTCAACAGGAATGTCTTTAACGGAAACAGTTTCATCAGGAACAGTTACGGCGGGAACAGCTTCAGACGCGTCAGGTTCACTTTCCTGCGCAAAAGAAAATGTAATATTTATTAACAGGAAAATAACAACAAATATCTTTTTCATATTATATATATATTATAAATTATTACTCAAAAAATTAATAGTATAAAATTGTCAAAAATATTGATGACATTCGAGGTTTTTCATGATACAATTCTCCTATGAAAGCAGTATTTCAGTCTCTCGGCGCCGCCGAAGAGGTTACAGGTTCCAAGCATGTGCTTGAGATTGACGGACAAAGTTATTTGATCGATTGTGGAGCTTTTCAGGGTTCCAGAGCGGAAGCGGATCGTAAAAACAGAAACTTTGGCATTTCGGCTGACCGCATCGACAGCGTTATTCTGACTCACGGTCATCTTGATCATTGCGGTCTTTTACCGCTTCTGACAAAACAAGGCTACAAGGGAAATATTTACTCTACCCCTGCCACAAGAGATATAGCAAGTTTGATTATGATGGACTCCGCCAATATCCAGGCGCACGATGCAAAATTCCTGCAAAAAGAGGCAAAAAAAAAGGGGGAGAAATTTTCATGGACTCCGCTTTTTACGGAACATGACGCAATAGGGGCGGTTAGTCAGACAATTGGAGTTTCGTATAACAGACCAATGTATATCGGCGACGGAGTCACCCTGGAATTTTACGATGCGGGGCACATTCTCGGCTCCGCTCTCGCTGACATAAAAATTAAAAAAGGCGGCGAGGAACTGAACATTCTTGCCACAGGCGATTTGGGGCGTAAGGGCAAACCGATTATACGCGACCCCGCGATTCCTCCAACAGTTCCCGACTACATTATTCTTGAAAGCACATACGGCGACCGAAGGCACGATTCAACGGATGAAGCTATAGAAAAACTCGCAATCATGGCTAAACGCACTATCGAGAAAAAGGGAAAAATACTGATTCCCTCTTTTGCCATTGAACGTACCCAGGAGCTTGTCTATTATTTCCACCTTCTTGTAGACGACGGTACAATTCCCGAAGTGCCGATTTTTGTCGATTCGCCGATGGCAACTAACGCAACGACAATTTTCCAGGTACATCCGGAATGTTATGGGGAGGAAATAAAAGAGGCGTTTATAAAACACCACAAGAATCCGTTTGGTTTTAACAGCCTGCATTTTACCACCAGCGTTCAGGAATCAAAATCGCTAAATGATTATAAAGGTCCGTTTATTATTATTTCCGCCGACGGAATGTGCGAAGCCGGACGCATCCAGCATCATCTTATACAAAACATACAGGATCCAAATACCACAATTTTGACGGTCGGTTACATGGCGGAAAACACCCTGGGACGGCGCATACGCAACCGTGAAGGCGAAGTAAAAATCCTCGGCGATTGGTACAAACTAAAAGCGCAGGTGGAGGAAATAAACGCTTTCAGCGCCCATGCCGATTATTTTGAAATACTTGAGTGGCTTAAAGCGGTGGACACTTCCCGCCTTAAAGGGATATTCCTTGTTCACGGCGAAAAAAAAGCGCAGGCCTTCCTGAAAAAATATCTTGAGGAGAACGGTTTCCCGAAAGTCGAGATAGTAAAGTACGGTAAAACATACGATTTAAAATAAATTGAATTCTTTTACATTATCTGAAGACGTTTTTTCCTGGGTTTCGGGGTTTATTAATCTTGAGAGGGGACAGAAGCCTAAAAGTTTTAGAATAGAGAGAATGGAAGTTTTAGCTGAGTTGGCGGATCATCCTGAGAGATGCGCTCCTTCCATTCACATCGCCGGCTCTAAGGGCAAAGGTTCGGTAACAAGTATGTTAGCCGCCATGTTAACAGCCGCCGGTTACCGTGCAGCCCGCTATATGTCGCCCCATGTAACCGACATCAGAGAACGCATCTGTCTTGGCGACTTGTATTTTAGCGATGACATATACTGCTCTGCGGGCGACGAACTGAAAAATATCGTGGAAGAACGCCTTCCAGCCCTTGTAAAAACGCGCTCTAAAGCGGCTTTACTCTTTTCTCCGACAGCTGATGACGGATGCGAACCTACTTTTTGGGAACTTTTAACGCTCCTTTTTTTTCTCTGCGCAAGAAAAGCAAAATGTGATGTGATGGTAGTTGAAACAGGAATGGGCGGGCGGCTTGATTCAACCAATGTACTTGACCCGTTAGTCAGCGTAATAACATTAATCGAGTTGGAACACACAAATTTTTTAGGCAGTACAATAGAAGCGGTCGCCGCGGAAAAAGCGGGAATAATAAAAAACGGCAAACCATTGGTTTTAGCAAAACAATGCGGCGAAGCGTTAAATGTATTTAAAGAAAAAGCGCAGGAAAAAAACAGCCCGTTAATTTATTTTCCGCAAATCGCTGAGCTTTCTAATGTAAAGATAACTACTCAAGGCACAGATTTTTCACTTTCTTTTAACACTGAAAAAAATACAGAATACTTTTCTTTTTTTCCTACGCCGCTATCACTCTCCATTCCAATACCGGGAAAGGTGCAGGCTGAAAACGCGTCTCTCGCCATTGCCGCGCTTAAAATCGCTTTCCCGCAGATTGATGAAGACGCTATCCGCGGCGGCCTAAAAAATTTAAAAATCCCCGCCCGTTTTGAAAAAATGACAGAAGCCGGCACGCCGCCTTTCATTATTGACGGCGCCCACACTCCTGAAAGCCTTACTTTGTGCATAGAAACTTTTTGTCTGCTCTACGGCGAAGGCGGCGTTCTTCTCTTTGGCTGCGCCGCGGACAAAAATTCCGCGACAATGGCGAAAATAGCGTGTCCGCACTTCGCAAAAATATTTATCACCACCCCGGGAACTTTTAAAACAAGCGATCCTGCCAAAGTTTACGAAACATTTGCGGAAATTGCGGGACGGGAGAAGATTGCGCTTGTTAAGGATACGCAGGAAGCGGTCAGGCAGGCGGTATTATTTGCGAGGGACTCAAGCAGAAGAGCAGAGACACAAAGATGTGAAGGTTTGCCGGTGCTTGGGACGGGGTCTTTTTATTTGGCAGCGGAGATTAGGGAATATTTTTGTGATTGATTCGAAAAAATTCACACGAAGAGCACAAAGGAACAAAGAACACAAAGGAGGGAAATTGTTGTCCGAGAACTATGCGTGGACTTCACAATAAGATAACGGACAAAAACACCCTCTTCCCCTTTGTGATCTTATAATCTTTGTGTTCTTTGTGTGAAATATCCAGAATAAAATGGGAGCCGACTACTTGACACATTTATCTTAATTATTTACAGTAAAGAAACTTCCGGGGGTGTAGCTCAGTTGGCTAGAGCGTTTGAATGGCATTCAAGAGGTCAGGGGTTCAATTCCCCTCACCTCCATGGAACTTTTTTGCTAAGAAAAAAAAATAATCCACAATAAAGTATTTTTTTAAAACTCAAGAAACTAATAGAGGTGAGGGGAATTGAACCGAAACGCTCCTGTTATAATGCTAAGGCGTAAGCCTTATAAGAATAAAATCCGGCACATGGATGTGCCGGGGAGCGTGTAGGCGGCCTGAAAGGAGCAAACAGGATGTTTGCGACTGGAAGGCAATTCCCCTCACCTCCACGGAATTTTCTTACTAAGAAATTAATTTATTCACAACAAAACAATTTTAAAAACTCAAGATAAGCAACAGAGGTGAGGGGAATTGAACCGGAACGCTCCTGTTATAATGCTAAGGCGTAAGCCTTATAAGAATAAAATCTGGCACATGGATGTGCCGGGGAGCGTGTAGGCGGCCTGAAAGGAGTAAACAGGATGACGCCGCACCGCCGAATGGCGGTGCAGTAAATCATTCCTTTCGGCAAACGGACCGAAGGGACGTATGTTTGCGACTGGAAGGCAATTCCCCCTCCCGCCTTTGGCGGGACACCTCCACGGAATAATTCCTTATGTTATAAGGAAATAGCCTACCCGACAACAGATGAGTTTATATCGCAGAATAATGATCCAATAAATTATAGCCAACGCTTCTCTTTAATTAATACATAAAATCATATATAATACTCATTATTATGATTCGTAAACCTTACAGTGCCGCTATGACAAAGTACCTGTTTTGGTTTACTGAGTTTAAAACTATAGTCAGATTATTGAACGATGGCAAGAATATGGTTGAAATAAAGACCCTAAACGAGACAGAAAACTTATTAAATGTCAAAACTGCCTACCGGAAAAAAACCGTTTTCAATGCCATAATTGCAAGAATCAATGCTATTCCTCAAGATTTAATTAAATTATGTGGGGAAACCGATATTTCAACCCAAAAACTCATAGCTGTAATAGCAATCATGGCTGTTGAAAGCCTTTTTTATGATTTTATATACGAAGTATATCGAGAAAAGTTAATAACGGGCGATAAAACCATGACTATCGGTGATTTTACTCTGTTTTTTAGGAATAAGCAGATTCAAGACGAAAGAATTGCTTCATGGACTGATATAACCTTTAACCGATTGGGGCGAGCCTATAGAAATGTTTTACTTAAATCGAGTCTTATAAAGAATCACAAAAAAAACGAATGGTTCATAGAGAAACCGATCATAAACAAACAATTAGCGGCTGCTTTGTATAAAGCAAAAATGGAAATCTTTTATTACGCGTTAACCGGAGAAGCGCTATGAATGGAAATATCTATGGAAAAATACAAAAAGATCTGGATATGCTTGAAGACACTATCAAGAAACCGCAGTTTCGACAGAATAAAGGACTTGGGAATGAAATTGGATATTACATATTTCACTACAATCCAGAGGCGGAATTGACAGTCCGAAAAAGCATTATGTCGCTGCAAGAAAAGATAAACAAAGGTAATTTTAACTTTAATATTATCGTATTTGATCTTTATGAAATTTTGATTGATGTGTTAAAAAACAAAGGTTTTCTTGAGAAATGTTTTAAAATGGAAAAGGAAAAAGGATTTACAACTTTAACAAAAGAAATAAATAAGTCTCTTCGGATTGATAGTGAACAAAAAGACGGTCCCATTATAAAATATATAAAAGAAAAAATTTCAACTGATTCTGTGGCGTTTATAACCGGCGTAGGGAAATGTTATCCTGTTATTTTTTCTCATGATGTACTCAACAATTTTCATGCGGTCATAGATTCAGTCCCGGTTATTATGTTTTATCCAGGTGAGTATAATGGACAACAGCTTTCGTTATTCAACATTATTACAAGTAAAAATTATTACAGGGCTTTTCCCCTAAATTAATAAGAACGAGGTTAAAAATGACAATAAAAGAGCTATTTATAAAACCAATAGATCGTAATATACAGGGAGTCATAAAAGTTGGTCAAACAGACGAGAAATATATTCAACAGGAACTGGAAGAATATGTTATTACCAATGAATTGAAAAAACATTTTAAAGGTTTTTTCGACAGATATATTGAGGGAATTTCCGGCGGCACAGACAAAATTGGCGTATGGATTTCAGGTTTTTTTGGGAGCGGTAAATCTCATTTTCTTAAAATACTTTCATATTTGCTTGAAAGCAAAGAAGTTGGCGGTAAAAAATCCATTGATTATTTTTTAGATGGCGGAAAAATAGATGATAGTTTTTTAATAGCAAATATGACTCGCGCCGCAAGTGAGGCGGAAAACACCGATGTAATTCTGTTCAATATTGATTCAAAAAATTCCAGCGGGTTGGGAGAAGAACGCGATCCGATTGTTTCCGTTTTTTTAAGAGTTTTTAATGAAAAACAAGGATACTGCGGTTCTGATTTTTATATTGCCGATCTTGAACGCAGGCTTGAAGAACTGAACAAGCTTGAAGATTTTAAGAAAATATTCCTGGCAAAAGAAGGCAGTCCATGGGACGAAGCCAGATACAATGTCGGTTTTATCCAGGATAAAATCGTTGCAGCAATTGTAGAAACAGGACTTATGAGCAATGAAGCTGCCCGTAACTGGTGCGAAAAAATATCCACGCCTTATTCAATAAGTAATGAGGATTTTGCACATCTTGTAAAGAAATACCTTGACCGTAAGGGAAAAAACAGGCGCATTATTTTTATGGTCGATGAAATGGGACAATTTATTGGTCAGAATTCACGCCTTATGCTGAACCTTCAAACTATTATTGAAGACCTTGGTACTATTTGCCAGGGAAGGGCATGGGTCATTGTAACCAGCCAGGAAGACATAGATTCAATAACCAAAAACATGGCGGCAAGGAGCAATGATTTTTCCAAAATTCAAGGACGTTTTGATACCCGTCTGTCATTGTCTTCCGTTGATGTGGGCGAAGTAATTCGAAAACGCATTCTTGAAAAAACTGCCCCTGCCGCTCAGACGCTTTCGCTTCTTTATGACAATAAAGCGACAACTATTAAAAACCTTATTGTGTTTACCAATACCGCTTATAAAAAACTTTATGAAAACTCAAATAATTTTGCGACAGATTATCCTTTTGTACCTTATCAGTTTGAGCTGTTGGGAAATGTTCTTACGGCTATACGCGAACATGGCGCTTCCGGTAAACATCTGGCACAGGGCGAGCGTTCAATGATAGCTCTTTTTAAGGAATCCGCATTTCGTCTTTCTGATAAAAATATCGGCCCCCTTATACCATTTAACTTGTTTTATGACGCTCTAGATCAATTTCTGGATTCCGGACACAGGAGTGTAATTCAATCGGCGTTGCGTAACGGAAGGATCAATCCTGGCAATGAAGAAAACTGTCTTGCGGTTAATGTTCTTAAAACCTTGTTTCTCATAAAATATGTTAAAGAGATTACGGCAACTCTTGAGAACATTACCAGTCTGATGTGTTCTTCTATTGATGAAGACAGGCTTACACTATACAACAATATACAAAACGCTTTAAAAATATTACAGGAAGAAACGCTTGTTTCCAGAAATGGGGACAGATATATTTTTCTTACCAACGAAGAACAGGAAGTAAACCGCGAAATAGATCGCCAAAATGTCAGTACCGCGGAAGTTATTCAATCGTTGGCGGTTATAATATTTGATGGTATTATTGTTGATAACAAATATAAACTTCCCAAATTTAACGGCAGATACAGTTATTCATACAACCAAAGAATTGATGATATTCAACATAATCCAAGGCAAAATCATCCCATTACTTTGCAGATAATAACACCGACGGATACACAGCCGGATACAGCTGCATTTATTATGAGATCAAGCCAATTATCCGGCGTCCTTGTGGTTCTGCCGCAGAAAAATGATTTTCAAAATGAACTTCGCAGATGTTTATGTATTGAAAAATACCTCCGTTCCGGCGCATACCGTACATTGCAAAAAGCAAATGAAATAGAGTTGGAGTTAAAAAATGAGAACGATGACAGAAAAGAGGTCGTACGATCCCTTCTTGATGATGCTCTTAAAGAAGCCCGTATTTTTGTAAATGGAAACGAAGAAAATTCACATGGAAAAGATATTAAATCAAGAATAAACGCCGCTCTTGATACTGTTGTGAACTCGGTATACCACAAGTTGTATTATATTGACACCCCTTTTAACCTTGAAAATATACGCGCGCTTTTTACTGCAGGCGCTCCCGTACTTATTCCCAGCAAAAATATTCCAAACAAACATGCTCTTGAAGAAATGCGCGATTTTATTGAGTCAAATTCGCAAAAACATCAAAAAGCGTCAATGCAGGGCTTGCAGGCATATTTTATGAAAGAACCATATGGTTTTGTTGAGGACGATGTAGAATGGCTGTGTGCAAAACTTTTCAAAGATTGTGATATTGATGTTTATATTAATAACGCTCAAATTTCAATTTTTGATAAATCTGAAAGTGAACTTGTAAATTATTTTACCAAAAAACAATATGCGGACTCGCTTACAACAGAAATTCGCCGGAAAGCTAATGACGCCCAACTAAAAATTACCCGTGAAATAATGAAAGCCCTTTTTAACGATTCAGCTTCCGATTATGACGAAGATAAGCTATTCAGTGAATTTAAACGGCGAGGTCAGGATTTATTGGGAACTCTTGAGAAACTTTTGTATAATTATCGTGATTGTCAGGAATATCCAGGGAAAGCTATTATTGAAACCGGAAAAACATTACTCAATAGTATGATTCACATCAAATCACAATTTCTTTTTTTTAACGATTTAATCCAAAAGAAAGATGACATTTTAAATTTCTTTGATGATTATGAAAACATTAATACATTTTTCTCAGGAATTCAATGCGAAATATTCGCGAAAGCGGTTATGGCAGTACAATCCTTTGAAAGAAATAAATATACGATTTATGATAATGAAATTCCTGAACTTGCGGTAAATATTAATAGCATAACAAAAATGATAAATCCATATAAAGAAATTCAAAAACTGCCGGAGTTGATTGATAAATATAACAAAGCTCTGATGGATCAATGCGAAAAAGCCAAACAGCCTCTCCTAAATTCTATTAACGATATAAAAAAGAATATCTTTACCAAACTGAAAGGAAAATCATTTGAAGACGAATTTTATGTTTCTATGGGTAATCGTTTTGATGAAATGGAAAAAAAAGTAAAAAAATGTATCGAGCCATGTCTTTTGGATAACATGATACGTGAAATTGACCGATTAAATATGGACTTGTTAAATGAAATTAACATAAAAGAAGCGGAACTAGCTGCAGTGGCTCCCGCTGGAGCTTCAGCAAAAGTAACTCCACCCAAAATACGGCGTATTAATTATATTTCAATTAGGTCACTTGTAAACTCTTCTTGGCAAATAGAAGAGGAAGATGATATTGATACACATTTGGCTCAATTAAAACATAGAATTTTAGCGGAAATGAAAGATGATGATATTATAAGCGTGGAGTTCTATTAATGGACAGCTTGTTGGAAAAAGAACTTCTGGAAACTCTTAAAGGTCTTATTCGTAACTGGGAGAATGAGGTAGTTGAATTTAATTTTAGCTAATCAGGGGCGTCAACAATGAACAAGGCCGCCATCAAAACATTCGCAATTTGGGCGCGAACTAAACTCATTGAAGATGTCCGCTACAAAGCCCGCCTTATCGGCATTACTGAACAAGGCATAGCAGAACCCATGCCGAACTCCTTAAAAGACTTGTTATTTTTTGATATCGGTAATGATAACGAGCCTTATCAAATATCCGGCGAAGCCATAGAACAAAGGAAAAAGTTGATTGATGCCCTGAAAAAAAGAGAAAAGCTTTCGAATTATGAAAAAGCTTTCGATTCCATGGTAGAAGAAACCGCCTACACATGGTTTAACCGGCTTATTGCCATCCGTTTTATGGAAATCAACCAATACCTACCTTCAAACCTCCGTGTTTTAAGCTCAGGCGGCGATAAACTGGAACCGGAGCTAGTGTCAAAACCTTTTGACGGCGGCTTTAAATTTACTGATACCGAAAAAACAAAAATTACCAAATGGAAAGAAGACAATAATGCCACCGAGCTTTTTACTTTTCTCTTTATCAGGCAGTGCAATGAACTAAACGTTGTTCTTCCCGAACTATTTGAAAAGCTCAACGACTATACCGAACTGCTCATCAACCTGAATTATACCGATCCTTCTGGGATAGTCCACAGACTCATAACAGATATACCCGAAAATGATTTTAAAGAAGCTGTGGAGATTATTGGTTGGCTTTATCAGTATTACAACACTGAACCAAAAGCCGCAGTAGACGCTTATGTCAAGACCGGCAGGAAAGTAGCCAAAAAGGATATTCCCGCCAAAACTCAACTTTTTACTCCCGACTGGATAGTCCGCTACATGGTGGAGAACAGTCTGGGGCGTCTCTGGATAGAAGGGCATCCAAACGAGGAATTAAAGAAAAACTGGAAATACTACCTTGATGAGGCAGAGCAGGAAGATGATGTAAAAAAACAGCTTGAGGAAATCCGGCAGGAATACAAGGCAATAAAACCGGAAGACATAAAGGCAATAGACCCCTGCATGGGAAGCGGTCATATTCTGGTTTATATGTTTACGGTATTGATGCAGATTTATGAAAGCCAAGGCTATAATCCTCGTGATGCCGCCAGGCTGATACTGGAAAAAAATCTCTATGGTCTGGACATAGATGACCGTGCCTGGCAGCTTGCCTATTTTGCGGTATTGATGAAAGCCCGTCAATACAACAGAACGATTTTATCAGAGAATATCAAACCTCATTTGTACGCTGTTCAGGAGAGTAATGGAATAGATAACAAATACCTTCAATATTTTGGCGAAGGAATGGATGATAAAGAGAGAGATGCCGCTTTTCATGATATAAAAATGCTTGTTACGATTTTTAATGACGGGAAGGATTATGGCTCCATATTAAAAATACCCGATTTTAATTATAATTTAATGCGTACATTTATTGAGAAGGTTGATAAAAAAGGCTTTTTACCGACTTCGATTGAACTGTTTCCTGAAACCGAACAGCAGCCCGATCTTATGCCCATAGAAACAATTGTTGTTGATGATATTCAAGTAAGACTTAACGAACTGATTGATATTGCGGAGATTTTACATAACAAATACCATGCGGTGGTTACAAACCCGCCGTATATGGGTTTCTCAGATATGAATAACCATTTATCTAATTATGTTAAGTGGGAATATAAAAATAGCAAAAGCGATTTATTTGCGGTGTTTATTGAACAATCAGTCAATCTGACCAAGAAAAATATGTATACCGCAATGATTACACAACACGCATGGATGTTTTTATCGAGTTATGAAAAATTGCGGGAAAAACTGAATAAATTCATTACAATAAATATGGCTCATTTAGGCCCAAGGGCTTTTCCTGAAATAAGCGGTGAAGTTGTACAGTCAACAACATTTGTTTTCCAAAAAGAATTTATTAAAGGTCATAAAGGATTATATATCCGATTAATTGAATATAATAATGCAGAACAAAAAGAAATGGAATATCTATCTGGTAATAACCGTTTTGAAGCAAACAGTGATAATTTCCAAAAAATTCCAGGTTGCCCGGTAGCTTATTGGGTAAGTGATATAATGTTAAGTACATATGAAAATACTAAATGTCTTGGTGAAATATCACGACCTAGGGTTGGTCAAAATACCGGTGATAATAATCGGTTCTTAAGATATTGGTTCGAGGTTATAACTGAAAAAATAATATTTAATATGCAACACAATGAGTTAACAACGAAAATATATAAATGGCTGCCATATAATAAAGGCGGAGATTTCAGGAAATGGTATGGTAATCAAGAATACGTTATTAATTGGGAACATAATGGAAAAGAAATAAAAGAATACGCTGTTATTCGCAATAATGGCAAGCATTGGTCACGATATATTCAAAATATCGATAATATGTGTAAATCAGGTGTTACATGGACATTTATTTCAAGCAGCAAATTTGCGGCACGATATTTACCTATTGGTCTTATATGTGATGTTGCCGGATCAGCTATTTTTCCGGATGAAAAAATCAATAATTATATTCAAGGATTTTTAAATTCTGAATTAACATTTATTTTATTAACTATACAAAATCCAACATTAAATTTTCAAGCTGGTAATATTTCTGATTTGCCTTTTAAAATAGAAATACTAAATCATAACGAAATTGATACTATTGTCAGTGAAAACATCTCCCTCTCCCGCACAGACTGGGACTCCTTTGAAACTTCCTGGGACTTCAAGCGCCACCCCTTAATCCCACAATGTCCAATTAGCGATAATTCGTTAACTCTTTTTGAATTATTCACTGCCTGGCAGCAAGCTTGCGAAAAACGTTTTCAAACTCTCAAATCCAATGAAGAAGAACTCAACCGCATCTTCATAGAAATCTACGGTTTGCAGGACGAGCTAACTCCCAACGTAGAAGACAAAGACATAACTGTCCGCAAGGCTGACCTTGGCAGGGAAATACGCAGCCTCATTTCTTACGCCGTGGGCTGTATGTTTGGCCGTTATTCTCTTGATATAGAAGGCTTGGCTTATGCCGGCGGAGATTGGGATAACAGCAAATATAAAAAAATTATCCCGAACAAAAATAATATCATCCTTATAACCGATGAAGAATATTTTAATGATGATATTACCAATCAATTCATCGGTTTCATCAAAACAGTTTACGGTGAAAAAACTTTGGAAGAAAATTTAAACTTTATCGCGCAAGCCCTCAATAATCGTGGAGGAAATTCCCGTGATACTATCCGAAGCTATTTCCTGAATGATTTTTACAAAGACCATGTAAAAATATACCAAAAACGCCCTATTTACTGGCTTTTTGACAGCGGTAAAGAAAACGGTTTTAAGGCCCTTATCTATATGCACCGTTATCACGCTGATACATTTGGAAATTTACGTATTGAGTATCTTCATACTATGCAAAACACCTACGAAAACGAGATAGCCCGTATGCGGCGTAACCTATTAAGTTCGTCTGTAGCAGAGAAAACAAAAAGCCAAAAAAGAGAGGAAAAAATTCGGAAACAATTCCTGGAAACTAAGGCCTACGATGAAAAAATCGCCCATTTGGCCATATCCCGCATTGAGATTGATTTAGATGACGGTGTTAAGTTAAACTATGAGAAAGTCCAAACAGCGCAGGATGAAAAAAAATACGAAATTTTGGGGAAGATAGGATAATGCCAAGTATTACCTTTCAAAAAATCCAATCAGAACTCAACAAGGAATTTTTCAAGGAAGACCGTAGAATAGTATTCTGGTATGATGAAAAAAAAGAATGGACAGATCAAATAAACCTGCTGGAATTGCAAAATGCCGAAATATTATTCGCCGACGGAACCAATCAGTTTGAATTAAAATATAAAATTGAATATGAAAATCCCGATATAAATTATTTAATTTATGCCCCTCTGCCGAAACCTGATCCGAATAAAGACCATCTTCTGGATATTTATCTTTACTCCAGGGAATTTAAAGCTGACGGTTTAGCGCTGTTCGCGGAAGAATTATCGCCTGACTTAGCAATGGATAAAAACCGCATGGCCCTTCTTGAAAAATACAGCTTTTTCTTTAGAAACACTGCCAATCAGAACAGTTTTAGAGCCCTTGAAATTGATAACTATGATAATAACAGTATTACGCTTGGAATGTTATGTTGTTTATGCGATTTTACAGAACAGCCTATGATTCAAAACCTCATTGTTCATATCCTTAAAAACGGTGATATTAACAATAATAAATACATACAAATATTTTCCGAGAATAATCTTACAGATGTTTTTTGGGGGAACTGCCGAAATAATTTAGGATGGCAGGAAGAATCTCCAACCCTTGAAAAAATGCTGATAACAATATATCTGACATATTTTAAGAGAGACCTTTATGAGGATTTACCTGAAAAATATAAACCTTTTAAAGCTCAAAAAACCGGAAATGTTACACAGATACTGGAAAATCTAAAAAATTATAAACAAAAATATCAGGAATACGCGGATTATATTGCAGGCTATATAAATATAAATGAAATTCTTCAGAAGCTTTCCGTTGATTCAATTGTTAACTGTTCGGTTTTTAAAGAAGTAGACAAATATATCACCGATTGGGTTACACAACGTCTGATAAATAATGATCTAGGAGCGCTGGCAAATAAAAAACCTCTTGATATTATATGCGATGAACGGCGGCAAAAAAACGCCGGTACTCCTCTTGAACATGATTATCAAATGCTGAAAAACGCCGCTCTGCTGTTATTCGCTAAAATAGACGGTTATTCTGATACATTGGAAACATTTATCGATGATTATGCAAAGAATTACTATAAACCGGATTTATACTACCGGCATTTTATCGAAAATTATGATAAACTTGAAGATAACGCCAAATATGAAGAACTCCAAAATTATATTGAAAATTATTATACTAATTCATTTTTGGCAAAATATATTTCTGCATGGAATAAACTTTACATAACAGGTGTTATTAATACGGATACTTGCAGAGTGAGGAAATTTTATTCAACTTTTGTCAGTCCGTTAAATAAAAAAACGGTAGTTGTAATCAGCGACGCCTTGCGTTATGAAGCCGCTGTTGAATTATCGGAAATTTTTAAAATCGATCAAAATTGTACGGTAGACATGAAATATATGTTAGGTGAACTGCCTTCCATTACTTCGCTGGGTATGGCTTCTCTTTTACCGAATGATAAACTTGATATTGCACTTGACGGAAAAGTCCTTTGTGACGGTAAACAGACGGATGATTTAGCAAAACGAAGGAGCATCCTGCAAAGCGTTAATAAAAATTCCGAATGTATCCAATACAATGACTTTTTTCAAATGAAAAGAGATGATATGCGATCTTTGTTAAAAAACATCGATATCCTGTATGTGTACCATAATCAAATTGACAGCCGTGGTGAAAATCTGCCTACAGAGAAGGACGTATTCAACGCCTGTAGGAGTACAATAAATGAACTCTATGAAAAGATAAAATATTTAGGGAAAAACGCCAATGTTTATCATTTTGTTATTGTTTCAGATCATGGGTTTATTTATAAGCGGGAAAAATTAACTGAAAGCGATAAAATCGGGGATGTTTCAAAGTTGGGACAATTAACCAGCAGGCGTTTTATTTTATCAGGTAAACAAAATCAAACAGACGGTATATGTGCGATTAAGATTGGGGATTTATTGGAAAATGACAATAGTAATTACATTCTCTTTCCCGAGAGCGTTAATGTTTTTAAATGTTCCGGCGGACAAAATTATGTGCATGGAGGTTCTTCGCCTCAGGAGCTTATAATACCTGTTATTGATATTGATATTGAAAAATACACAGTTGAAACAAGACCTGCGGAAATCAGACTAAGCAGGGCAATCAAGCCAAGAATCAACAACCTCATCACAACTTTTGAATTTTTACAGATAGAAGCTGTTTCAAGCGAAATTAAGCCTGAAACTTATGAGATTTATATTGCTGAAATTGATAACGCCAATAAAACGCAATTATTATCGGATATTCAAACAATTACGGCAAACAAAACCGGCGTTGAATCAAGCGACAGGTTATTTAAACTTACCTTTAATTTAAAAAACCAGGAATATCCAAAAGATAAAATATATTATTTGATTATTCGCCATAAAGATTCTACAATGGAATTATCAAGAACAGAGGTTATTATTGATATAGCTTTTGCGGGGAATTTTGGTTTTTTTAAGGTGTAATAAATGAGTGATAATATAGAAAACACTAAAGATAAACTCTTCCGTCTGTTTGGCGGCAAAATCGTAAGAAAAGACCTTACAAAAAAAATCAAAGAAGGCGCCAACGTACCGGTGTATGTGCTGGAATACCTATTGGGCATGTACTGCGCTTCGAGTAACAACGATGAAATTGAAGCTGGAGTTCAAAATGTAAAAAAAATACTGGCGGATAATTTTGTGCGCCCTGATGAGGCTCAAAAAATAATTTCTAAACTTCGGGAACAGGGCAGCTATACGGTAATTGATCATGTTTCAGTAAAATTGAATTACAAGACCGATGTATATGAAGCCGAATTCTCCAATCTGGGAATTAAAAATGTCCCCATAGCTGATAATTATGTAAAGGAATATGAACGGCTTCTCTGCGGCGGTATTTGGTGCATTCTACAGATGGAGTATTATTTTGACGAAGCGGATAAAAACAGTATTCCTTTTAAAATACAAAAATTAACGCCTATACAAATGCCTCATATTGATATTAATGAATTAAAAAAAGCCAGAGATGAATTTACCGATGAAGAATGGATTGAACTTATTTTACGCAGTACGGGCATGGAGCCGTCTCAGTTTGATGACAGGGTAAAATGGCTTCATTTGGCAAGGCTTGTACCGCTTATAGAAAATAATTACAACTTTTGCGAACTTGGACCAAGGGGAACGGGAAAGTCTCATATTTATAAAGAAATCAGCCCAAACAGCATTCTTGTATCCGGTGGGCAGACCACTGTAGCGAACCTTTTTTACAATATGGCAAATAGAACTGTGGGGCTGGTCGGCCTTTGGGATTGCGTTGCCTTTGATGAGGTAGCCGGTATTAATTTTAAAGACAAAGACGGAGTCCAGATCATGAAGGACTATATGGCATCAGGTTCATTTGCCCGTGGCAAAGAAGAAAAAAACGCCAACGCTTCATTTGCGTTTGTAGGAAATATAAATCAAAGCATAGATATAATCCTTAAAACTTCCCATCTTTTTGATCCTTTCCCTGAAGCAATGGCCAATGACAGCGCTTTTCTGGACAGAATGCATTGTTATCTGCCCGGCTGGGAAATACCAAAATACCGGCCTGAATATTTTACAAATGATTATGGTTTTATTACAGACTATCTTTCTGAAATAATCCGGGAACTGCGAAAAATATCATACGCGGATGCTTATGAAAAATATTTTAAGCTTGGTCGTGATTTAAACCAACGCGATGTTATCGCAGTTAAGAAAACAGTGTCTGGTTTTATTAAACTTTTATATCCTCATGGTAAGTACACAAGAGAAAACGTAGAGAAAATCCTGCGATTTGCATTGGAAGTCCGCCGCCGTGTAAAAGAACAATTAAAAAAAATCGGCGGGATGGAATTTTATGATGTAAATTTTTCGTATAAAGACAATGAAACATTCAGCGAAGAATATGTTTCTGTCCTTGAACAAGGCAGCGGTAAACTTATCCCTGACGGTATTGGAAAACCCGGGCATCTCTATACTATTTCCCATTGTAAATCAGGCATGCTTGGCGTGTACAAGATAGAAATGCAAATGACCGCAGGAAGTGGAAAATTTGAACGTACCGGCCTTGGCTCCGACAGTCATGCAAAAGAAGCTGTTGATTCCGCTTATAGTTACCTTAAGGCCAATGCCAGAAATATTAGCCATGGTATTAGCCTTACAACAAAAGATTATTTGTTACATATACAGGATTTGAACGGCATAGGAATGACTTCCCATTTAACTCTACCTTCTCTTATTGCAATATGTTCAGTTGCCCTTGGAAAACCGCTTTTATCCAGCATGGTTATTCTTGGAGACCTTAGCATTGGCGGTACACTTATCAAAGTTGAAGAATTGGCAAATACTCTTCAAGTATGCCTTGACAGCGGCGCAAAAAAAATACTGCTTCCAATTACTTCCGCCGGTGACCTTGGCGCTGCTCCAGCGGAACTCGTCGGTCGTTTTAATCTCATTTTTTACCAAAGCGCTGAGGATGCAGTATTTAAGGCTTTAGGAGTAGAGTAATGATTTTTTGTCTGTCTGGTTTTAAATATTGAAATACTTTCCACCAAAGTGACCTAACCCAGAACTTTACATCCTAATACAACCTGGTCTATAATACTGTAACCCATGCACATTTTATTAATGGTAATCTGCGGCATTGTTCTCCTCTGGTTCGGTTATACTTTGTATTTTGGCAAGCTTTCTCCGTTTTATCCAAGTCTTCCCTGGAGTAAAAAGAAAAAATTTAAGGGAACCCCCGGCGATGCTAAGGTTTGTCCTGTTTGTTCCATGCTTATGTTAAAAGGAGATTTGTTAAAAACTGTCGTTTTCCCGCCGGCAAATGAAAAAAGTATAGATCGCCTTATGTATATAAAAGGCTGTTTTAGCTGCCTTAATAACAATGTGCCGCGGCGTTGTCCAATATGCAAGACGAAATTATCTGTCGAAGACTTTCTTGTGGCGCGTATGTTTGAACGCCCGTTCTCTAAAAACCATGTTCATGTGCTGGGATGTAACCGTTGCAGAAAAGTGTAACAATTTCTTAGATTGCACACTATCGGAATTGCTCACTATAACTTCCTCTTACTCCACTAAATCACTTTGTCAATTTTGCCACCACAGCCAGCAATTCGGATTTTTTAACAGGTTTATTTATATACTCAACCGCTCCCATTTCCTTCGCGCGGAGTCTGTCTTTCGGGTCATTTGATGTCGTGTATATTGCTATCGGGGTTTTGTGTAACTTGCTGATGTTGCGTATCCTGATAAATGTATCCCCGCCCATTTCAGGCATAGTTAAATCCAATAATACCAAATTGGGAGTATATCCCTGAAAAAACAGATTCAAAGCCGCCTTACCTGAATTGACTGTGGTAATGTCATAATCATTTTCCAGCATACTTTTTGTCAGGGTAAGAGCAGTTTCCTTGTCATCAACCACGATGATCTTTTTCTTCTCGTTGCCTGTTTCTACTTTGAATTTTGTTGATTCTGTTTTTAACTCTTCAAAATTCCTGCTGTTCTCATCGCTCATTTCATCTACAAGGTTTACCGCTGTTTTTATTTCCTGCATTGCCCCATTCACTATTTCGTTCATGCCGTTTACCGCTCCATTGCTGATTTGTATAAAATCATTTGTCTGCCGCTTCAACTGATCGCCCGAATCCAGCATTTCTCCCGCGCCTTTTTTCACCGTAACGCTTATTTCTTTCAATTTGCCGATGGATTCCAGTATTTGTTTCCCGCCTACTTCCTGCTCTTCCATCGCATTACGGATATTCAACTCATGCTGTGAAACCGTTTTCACCCCCGTATCAATAACCTCAAAACGGGAAATAACATCGTTACTTGATACGGTTATGCTGTCAATAGAAGCTTTAATCTTTTTCAACATCGCCGCAGTCGTCTTTGACTGTTTTCCTGACGATTCTGCAAGTTTGCGAATCTCATCGGCTACTACAGCAAAGCCTTTTCCCGCTTCTCCGGCATGAGCCGCTTCAATAGCCGCGTTCATTGAAAGCAAGTTTGTTTTGGCGGCAATATTATTCATGACCGCGTTGATCTCCAAAAGCCCCTCGGAATCTTTCGCAATTTCTATTATCTTCTTTGCTACCGCTTGAAGTCCGGCTTTTCCGTTTTCAGACGCCCCCATCAATTCAATGACATTCTTGCTGTTTTCCATCAGAGTTTTTGTTACCGAATGAATGTTAGCTGTCATTTCTTCGACTGCAGAAGACGAGGTATTGATGCTGTCAGACTGATCTTCTATCAGTCTATTCAGGTTATCAATACTGCGTTTTATAGCTAACACGGCTTTCTCCGCTTCAGCGGCGCTTTCTTCCTGCCTGCCCATCATGCTCTTCATGCTTTTAAAATTTTCAGAAATTTGGTTTACCGATTTGGCAGTTTTCCCCATATTGGCGGATAGCTCATAACCGGTATTTGTCAGCGCGTCAATTTTGTATTTAATTACCCCTACAAGATTTCTTATGTTCTCTATTGTAAGATTAAAGTAATCCGCCAAATTTCCGATTTCATCTTGGGACTTAACGGTTACTTTTTTAGTTAAATCACCATCCTTTACCTTTTCAAGAAACAGGTGAATCTCCTTTATCGGTAAACTGATAGTCCTGGCAATGAAAAAAACAATCAAAAGAGCAATTAAAATAATAACTGCGGAGCTTGCCAAAATTACCATAATTACCGTATTTCTTGTCCGCATGGCAATGTTTTTGTCCCTGATTGAAAGCACATACCAGGAATCGGAAGAGCCGTTCATATTTACCGGACGATAGTTAAGATAAATTGTTTTACCGGCCTCATTGAATTTCGCGGAATTGGCATGCCCGCTCATCATGTCGGCTATAGCAGCCTTATACTCTTTTGAAATACTAAAACTCTGTTCTTCAGTAAGATTACCTTGGGCGTTTTGCACAGGCTTTCCAGCCGCATCCTTTAAGGTTATGGTTTTGGTTAGTTTCACATAATTATATAATTCATTTTGATAGGTACTGTCCGGATGGGCTACGACTACGCCATTTCCGTCCAGAATAAAAGAATAAGAACCATTAGCCGCTGTTTCGACAACCATATCGTGAAGGGCGGAAAGTTTTATATCACCCGCCATAATGCCGATCATTTCCTGTTCATTCGTTATGGGATAAAAAACCGAAGTACATGGCATGTTAGTTCCAACTGAATAATATGACTGTGAGACAAAAGGTTTTTTTAGTTTTTCCATTTGAACAAACCACCAGCGTTCTTTCCTGTTGCCCAAATTACCAGATGAACGTCCTGTTTGCATACCGTCCATGCCCTGAGCGTAAAGCAGTTCAAAGTAATCATTTCTTTTTATGGCGGATACGAACACCGGGGTCTGCCGCTGCGTATTCATTGAAATAACATCATTATTAAATGCAAGGTTTTCAATTTCTTTGTAAGCCGCATTAATGAACGATTGCAGGGATCGCGCCACATACAACGTCTTCTGTGAGTTCTCCGCAATTATCTGTTCTTCATAGCTTTTTGAATAGACCAGATAAAAACTTGCCAGTACCGAAACGATCATCAAAAAGATAATGACGCCAAACGAAACAAGCAATTTTCCAAACAGTGTTTTCATTTATTGTTACTCCCCACAAGTTATTGTGGGGATATTCTCGCGCTTTTAGAAAATATCTGCAATGAAAGTTTATTAAATAATTATTAAAAAATTGTTAGGTGCAAATTAAATATTAATATAAAAGCAAGAATCATAAAATTTGAATAAACAACAGCACATAACGCTATAAGGCCGTTTCAAACCGATCCAAAATTGTAAAAGAGTAAAAAACCGGCTGTTCTTCGTAAAAATCAGATAACGAAGCTTATTTTCCCTGGCAATCCGGCTACGCTGGATTGCATTGTGCTAATGCGTCCTTAATAGCCGTCAATCTGACATCTTCGCTGTCTGTATATGCCGTTGTGGGAAACTCTGTGTCTTTGCGCGGCGTAAGGGCTCCTGTGGGACAGGTTGAAACGCAAAGGCCGCAATTTGTGCAGTTCTTATCCTCACCTAACGGCAGGCTAAACGGCGGCTCTACCGTCGTGTCAAAGCCGCGTCCTACAAAGCCAAATACGCCGCTTCCCGATTCAATGCAAATACGCACGCAGCGGGCGCACAGGATACACTTGTTTCTGTCTCTTACAATATACCGATGGCTGTCGTCAATGGGGTGAGTCGTCTGCTCTCCGCTTAACGCTTCCTGATTCGCGCCATAGACTGCCGCATATTTGCGCAGTTTACACTCGTCAGCGTCAGCGCAGCCGCAGGAAAGGCATCTTGACGCTTCTTTCTTTGCCTCTTCTTCGGAAAATCCCAATTCAACTTCATTAAAATTATTATCGCGCTGTTCTTTGGTAAGCATGGGCATTTGCACTTTTTCAATTTTTTCCACGCTGCTTCCTTTTTCATTGACAAAAGTGGCGGGATCAATGTCTTTGTAATCTTTTGCTTTAATATGATGATAAGGCTCCGGTTCCACAGTGATAGTTTTGCCTAACATATACTGAGACATAGCCATAGCCGCTTTCTTTCCGCCGGCTATAGCCATGATGGCGGTTTTGGGCCCTGTTACGCCGTCTCCTGCGGCAAACACGCCGTCAATGCCGGTTATGCTTGTATTTTTGTCTACAACCAGACAATCACGGTTAGTTGAAACATTACATTCGTTATTTATAAAAGACAAATCCTGAGTTTGCCCGATGGCGGAAATTACATAGTCAACTTCGATGTTGTATTCCGATCCGGCAATGGGGCGCGGCGATCTTCTGCCTGACGCGTCGCTTTCGCCAAGTTCCATTTTGGTAAGTTTCATTGTCACCTTACCGCCGCTCTCAGATACGCTTAACGGATTATTTAATACTAAAAATTCAATGCCTTCTAACTGAGCTTCTTCTATTTCTGTTTCATCGGCGGGCATTTCGGCGATTGTTCTGCGGTAAATAAGTTTGACATTTTCCGCGCCAAGACGAATGGAGGTTCTTACGCAATCCATCGCGGTATTGCCGCCACCTACAACGGCGATTTTTTTGCCGTTAAAGTCGGGCTGTTTGCCCCTTGTAACAGTGCCAAGGAAATCAACGCCGATTAATATATGTGGGCAGTCTTTTTCGCCATCAACACCTAACGGGTATCCTTTTTGCGAACCAACCGCCAAAAGAATTGCGTTAAAACCGTCGGCGTATAAACTTTTTACGGTGATGTCTTTGCCGAATTCCTTGTTGTAAATAATTTCTACGCCAAGCGATTTAATGACATTCACTTCTTCATCAAGAGTTTCACGCGGTAAGCGATAGGAGGGGATTCCGTAACGTAACATTCCGCCGGGATTTTCCTGTCTTTCATAAATTGTTACGCTGTGTCCTTCCTGCGTCAGAAACCATGCGGCTGTTAAACCGGCGGGTCCCGCGCCGATAATAGCCGCTTTTTTTCCGGTAGCGGATTTTTTTGGTGGAAGGTAAGGAGCATCTTTTTTTAAATCAATGTCGGCGGCAAAGCGTTTTAAATTCGCGATGCCAATCTTTCCTTCAAAAATATTTCTGCGGCATTTTTTTTCGCACGGTCTTGGGCAAATTCTTCCGCAAACAACGGGAAGCGGGTTTGTATGTTTAATCAACTGTAACGCTTCATCGTATCTGCCGTTAGCTATATGGCAGATATAACCTTGAACATCGGTATGAGCGGGACATTCCAAAACACAGGGAGCCGTACAGTCGCCGTAGTGCTGGGAAAGCAAAAGTTCAAGACAGGTTTTTCTTGATTGCTTTATCGCGTCGGATTCAGTGGTAATGACCATGCCGTCACGAACCTGCGCTCCGCAGGAGAGCGGTACGCCCCGTTCACCTTGAATTTCTACGCGGCAGATCATGCACGAGCCAAAAGGCTTTAAGCGCGGATCATGGCATAAGGTTGGAATAATGACGCCGTTTTCTTTGCAAGCGTCTAAAACCGTTTGATCGCTTTTTGCTTCATAATTTTTTCCGTTAATCGTTATATTTAAACTCATTTAAAACCTCAATCCACCAAAATAGCCTTAAACTTGCACGATGATTTGCAAATTCCGCATTTAGTACATTTGCTATCGTCAATAGTATGCTTTTCTTTTAACTTGCCGCTGATAGCGTTTACAGGGCATTTTTTCGCGCACAGTGTACAACCCGTACACGCATCCGTTATCTGAAATGTAATAAGCGCCTTACATTGATGAGTCGGGCATTTTTTGTCTTTTATGTGGGCGATATACTCATCTTTGAAATAGCGTATCGTTGTAAGTACAGGGTTAGGAGCGGTCTGGCCCAGTCCGCATAAGGCGTTTGTTTTTATTTGAGAAGCAAGCATTTCCAATTTTTCTACATCGCCGTCCTGTCCCTTGCCGCTTGTAATTCTTTCCAGTATCTCCAACATTCGCTTTGTACCGATTTTGCAAAATGTGCATTTTCCGCAAGACTCGGCCTGGGTAAAATTTAAAAAGTAGCGCGCAATGTCAACCATGCAGTTGTCTTCGTCCATGACGATCATGCCGCCGGAACCCATGATGGCTCCGGTTTCAGCTAACGGAGCGTAGTCAATGATTGTGTCCATTTTGCTTGCGGGAATACAGCCGCCCGAAGGGCCGCCCATTTGAACCGCTTTAAAAGGTACGCCCGATTTTGTTCCACCACCTATGTCCATGACTACTTCTTTAATGGTCATTCCAATCGGTATCTCTACCAAGCCGCCTCTTTTAATTTTTCCGGCTAACGCAAACACTTTTGTACCTTTGCTTTGTTCCGTTCCATAAGCGGCAAAGGCGGCGGCTCCGTTTCTGATAATCCAGCCGATGTTTGCCAATGTTTCAACATTGTTGATGTTGGACGGTTTTCCAAAAAGCCCTCGGACTGCGGGAAATGGCGGACGTATCCTCGGCATACCACGGTGTCCTTCGATAGATTCAATCAAAGCGGTTTCTTCGCCGCAGACAAACGCGCCCGCGCCTTCTTTAATGTGCAAATTAAATTTTAAACCTGTCCCTAAAATGTTATCGCCTAAAAAACCGCGCTCCTGCGCCTGCTTAATGGCGATTTTTAATCTGCGAATTGCGATGGGATATTCGGCGCGGGCATAAATGTAACCCTCTGTCGCGCCAATCGCGTAACCGCCGATAATTAGCCCTTCTATCACGCTGTGCGGATCGCCTTCAAGGACGCTTCTGTCCATGAACGCTCCCGGGTCTCCTTCGTCCGCGTTGCAGATAATGTATTTTTGATCATTTTTGCTATCCGCCGCAAATTTCCATTTTGTGCCGGTTGGAAAACCAGCGCCGCCTCTGCCCTTTATTCCCGCTTTTTGCACTTCTTCAATTACCTGCGCGGGAGTCATGGTTTTAATCGCTTTTTCCAGTCCCTTGTAACCGTCTGTTTTTATAAAGTCGTCTATCGATTCCGGATTTATTTCTCCGCAGCGTACTAAAACAATTCTTTCCTGACGTGACATAAAGTCCTTTTCAGAACCGCCGCCGTTGGAATCTAAAACAATATTTTCCGTTACAGGAGTGTTGTTAATAATATGGCTCTCAAAAATTTTCTTTGCCATTTTTACGTCAACATCGCCGTAAATTGTCCTTGTAGAGTCCTCGGCAATTTCTATCATGGGCTCTTTGTAACACATTCCCATACAACCGGTTTCGCTTAACTCAATATCAAGTTTTGATTCTTCGATAAGAGTTTTTAAAGTTTCTTTTACTTTTAATCCGCCGGAAGCGATACCGCAGGAACCAAGTCCGATAATTATCTTTTTCATCTATCGTTATTCCTTTATTTCCTGTTTTTCAAATTCCTTGATAACGTTTCGACCGGTATCAGCCGTCAGCCTTCCGTGAGTTTCGCTGTTTATCATTATGACGGGGGCAAGAGAACAGCACCCAAGGCATGCGACAGATTCTACCGTAAACTGTTTATCGCTTGTCGTTTCACCAAGCTCTATGCCAAGCTCCCTGCAGATCGCATCCGCTATCGTTTCTGCGCCGTTTACATGGCACGCCGTTCCAAAACATGCCTTTACAATGTTTTTCCCTACCGGCTTTAACCTGAACTGAGAATAAAAAGTGATTACTCCCATGATTTGGGACACAAAAATCCCCGTTCTTTCAGAAAGCCTTTTAATGACATCCTGGGGCAAATATCCGTACTTTTCCTGCAATTTTTGAAGAAGCGGGATAAGCTGAGACTCATCCCCGGTATAGTCTTTTAGTACATTTTCAAATAAATCCCAGTATTTTTCTGTTTGACCGCCGGCGGCGGCTTTGCCGTTTTCCGCGCAATTACACATATCAACTCCGTTTTTTAAAGTATACCAAATTTATTTTTTTTTATCAATTACATTAAGACCGGAATATGTAAATCTTTTTTTGGAGATGCGTGGCTGTGAGATAGCGCGATGTATACGAACTTTTTGTTCATATACAAGTATTTAGGCGAAATTGTTCCTAAAGTTGTTTGAAGATATTAATAAATAGAATTAATTAATGATTGACAAATATTTGTAAATAAATTATAATTTAGTAAATTTATAGGAGAATAAAGTGGAAAATATTAGATTAGCAACAGAAAATGACTTTGAATTTGTGGCAGAATTAGAAACATTTATGAGCAAACAAAATGCTGAAGGATGTCCATATTTATTTAAATATACAAAAGAATCAATGCCAAAAGAATTTTATCTTAATGAAATATCTGAAGGTAATATGTATGTATTAGAATTAAATAATAATGTAATTGGATTTTATTGGGCAAGAGTTATTGAAATAGAAGATGATGATAGAATTAAATATCAAAAAATTTACTTTATATATTCAATTGTTATAAAACAAGAATTTATTGGAAAAGGATATGGAAATAAATTATTTAATCATATTGAAAAAGAAGCAAAAATAAAAGGTTGTAAAACAATAGAATTAAATGTTTATGAATATAATAAGAAAGCAAAAGAATTTTATAAAAAAGTAGGAATGGAAGAAAAATATACTGTAATGAAAAAAACAATAGGAGTAAAATAATATAAAAGGAGTTGTATAATTGATATTTTTTGCCATAACACAATTTACAATTTTGTTTATTTTATATTACTTATTATTATGGGTTGATTGGATTAATAAATGCCGAAAATCGGCAAAGGATAATAATCTTAGTAAATATCTTACAGGTTTTCTTGTAAAGGTGAATCTTAAAAATAAAGATGAAATAAAAATTATAGGTTGTATTCTTGGAATCAATTTAACACAATTAATTTTTGTTAATCATTTTAAAAATGACGCTATAAACATTATTATTGAAATTCCAAATATATGTGAATTCAGTATAACTAATTATGACGAAAATGAATTCAAAAAATATGTTAGAAAATATTCACCTGAAGAAAATGGCATAGTTAAATATATTATTAGAAGTATGACTGGCTTATCATTCTCAAAAAAAATTCCTAAAATTTTAAAAAATGGAATGATGTGTAAAATAAATCTTTCTATTGAAGAGGAATATTATTTCTTTTATAGAAATACAAAAAGAAATGTTACTAATATTAATGAAATACGAAATTTTATGCAAAAGAAATGTTATAATTAATAAATAATCGTAGTCTCACACTTTAAACCCGTTTGCAATACCGGAAATTTTTTCTATAGAAGCGTGAGTATCGGCTGCAAGGCTTGAAACTTCCTGCGCTCCTTTATTGATAGTGCCAATGCCGCCGGATATTTCTTCCATACGAGTCTCTATTTCTGCGGCGCTGTTCTGCAGCGTGCTGATTTCTTTGACCATTGCCTCGCTGCTCTGGTTCATTTCCTGTGAACCGTCTTTGACTTTCATGGTAAGATCTTTCATTACCCGCAGGGATTCTATCACCTCGGACGCTCCAGTCTTTTGTTCATGAATGGCGTTATCAACCTCCATAACGAGTTTTCCTGTTTCGTCAATCCGGCGCGAAACTTCGGCAAAGGCGTTTTCTGTCACCGTTGCATCTTTAACAATGCGGTCTATGGTCGCCGTTATTTGTTTCAGTTCTGCGCCGATCTTCCGTGATTCGGCGGCTGAATTTTCAGCCAGTTTGCGGATTTCATCGGCTACTACGGCAAAGCCTTTGCCTAATTCGCCCGCGTGAGCCGCCTCAATCGCCGCGTTCATCGCCAACAGATTAGTATTGGAGGCTATTAAGGCGATAATCTTATTCGCCTCCTGCAGCATCTGCGACTCCTCTACGATCTCGCGAATGCGGTCCCCGTTTTCCTTCTGGATGCGCTTTCCCTCTTCGGAGGCTTCCCCTACCGTCTTGAATTGGGCGGCCATTTTTTCCGTTACGGCACTTATGGAAGATATATTGCCTACCATTTCCTCAACCGCGGCGGAAGCTTCCGTAATGCTGGACGTTTGGGTAAAAATAGATTCTTCCAGCGATTTAATTTGTTCGGAAATTTGATTCACCTCGCGGGATGACGTATTTGCGCTTTCCATCTGCCCTTTAGTTTTAACCAGTACCTGTTCCACCGCCGTAGAAATCTGGGCAATGGAATTCGCCATAGTTGAGGCGTTTTCTTCCAGCCGGTTTCCCACTTTGGCAAGGTCTCCCTGCCCGTCTTTTATATCACGGATGCCGCCGCCCAAGTGTTCGCTAAAAGTGTTTACCATCCCGGCAATGCTTCCCAGTTCGTCCACGGAACAGATGGAAATTCGTTTAGTAAGGTCTTTCTGTTCAGAAGAAAGATTTTCAAGTTGCGCGACTACTGTAGTGTAGAGAGCGCCCGTGTTCCTTTTAAGGGTAATGGCCAAGGCGGAAGTGGCAAGAAAAAAAACAATCAGCGGCACCAATATTGAGGACATGGAATTTCCGGCGCGTTGAGTCCCAAGCAAGGTAACGGAACAGGTAAAGATGAGAGTTACCAGAATTGCCGCAATTGGAACAATCCACGCTTTAGCTTCCTGCCTCTTTTCATGATAGTTAGGCGGATAAACGGTAAAATTATGGGCAAGCAATGTGCTGGAGACCAATCCGTCACTCGCCACATAAACAAATGTTCCCACCAGCATACCAAAGGACAAAGCCGCCAAAAACAGGGTACTTTTTATGGAAGGTTCGATACCAAGATAATTCCCGCTAAAGAAAACAACACCTAAGAAAACGGCGTGAGTTATTACATTAAGGGCAATCCTTTTAATTGGTACCGCGCCGATTCCTTTAAGCCAGAGTAAATACTGTTCCCCTTTCAGTTTGGTAAAATATGTATAATCAAAATACCGCGCACCCCGCCCTAAAATAATGCAATACAGTATAAGGAAGATTAACGCCGGAATACCAAAACGGAAACGAAGCTGTGAAAAATTACCCCCAAAAAAAAGCAGTATCAAAAAATCAGCCGCAAGCATGGCAAACCCGGTTCCTATAACAAGGGCAAGAAAATTGTACTTTTTATTTTTCATCTTCCTTTAACTTTCCTTTTTAACAAAACAAGATATGTATTGCTATTGTAATATATCTTAATTCTATTATTTTTTCTATTGATTCTATTGCATTTTTTACTAATTCGATTGCACTTTCTACTATTTCAGGATTTTCCCCTACTCTGCGTAACAGATCGTCTTTTTTTGGGAAAAATTCATGCCTGACACTGTTGCGTAACCGGATGTTCTAGCAGTTAAAGTGCGACAAATGTGCGACAAACTCAAATAACGGTAACATACACCAATGTTTGGTTCACAAGCTGATAGGCAATTTCTCCGAATGTAATTGGCCCAGCAAACGCTTCAATTTTATTGTTCTCAAGATTGCCGTAGAGGAAATTCAGAATACAGTTACAGGAAAATGCGGATGATTCATCATTGTGTTCAGTCATGTGTTTGTTAAACAAAGCCACATAGTCAGATACAGGTTTGGCAATCCTGTACTTTATTCCTTGAAATACCGGCGCGTAAAAATTTACAATCCCGTTTTCAATTGACTTGAATGAAATGTTAACTCCGCTTCCTGAATATTCCCCAACAATTGGCATCTTTGTGTCTATTTTGTTTTTTGCAATATAATCGGCAAAAACAAGCTCTTTTCCGTTTACGAGGCATTTTTTAACATGAAAACCTTCTTCGTTAAATTCGATTACCGGTGAGTCGGTATCCTGTTCAAAAATATTGATGATGTTGACGGAAACGGTTTTGTCTTCTTTAGTTTCCAAATGAAGCGCGACCGCCTTGTCGGAAAATGCTTCCCCTCTAAATCCGTTGACCGCCACAGGCGTTTGTCCTTGTTTATTCAGATTCAGTCCGGATATCCATCCTACAATGTGGCGCATAAACATATTTTCATAACCGGCGGCGTTTTGCGCGTATTCCTTATGCACTGCGCTGTCAAAAGGTATAATCAGGATTGTAAAACCGTTTTCATAAGCGTCGGATGACACTTTGCAGATATCTTTTTCGTCATAAGACTGAATCTTGCATTTCCCATAGACGGACTCCGTTATAGAAAAATCCGTTACAAACAATAAATCGCTGGAAACTTTACCGCCTTCCTTTGCCATGAAATACTCTGTGGAACCGCCGATCCATTTTCCTTTAGGAAGTTTTTTAAGCAGAGCCTCAGTTCCCGCAATATGGAGCAATCTCCCGCTCTCAATTAATTTTGATGCTGCTTCAAAAGATATCAACATTTTTTTTCTCCTTATAATTTACAAATAGTTTCATAGTCCGCGGCCATAAGTACCTTGGACTTTTCAATAAATCCTGTTATTTCTTCGGCAAAAGTTTGCAGTGTTTCCTTTGTCGGATATTTGGCATAAAGCGCTTTCATGCGCGTAATCAGCATGGAAAATGCAAGTTGGGTAAATTTTGTGTCTTCGGTTAAAATCTTTTCTGTTTGCTTAATCGTAATCGTTACCGGTGATAGCAAGTAATGAATCTTCCCCAATAAAACAACCTTGCTCGGCGGTTTAATAATAACGCCGCCGCCGCCACATTTAATCGCATTGGTGATAGTCTCCGCTTTCGCTTTTGCCGTCATAAATAAAATTTGAGTTTTAGCAAATTTGGGCATTTTGCGAATCTGCCTTGCCACGTCAAAACCACTTGTAATTTGCGTATTTGCAGCCGAATAAAATGATGGTTTCGACAATTCCGTATCCAATAAAAACAATGAGGGATTGTATTTAACGATGGCCTTCAACAGGGAGCTAAAATTGGTTACTCCTACTACATGATAATAACTACTGAGCATTTCAGTAATCGTATCCAACATTACCTGCATTTCGTCAAGAACAAGTATTGTCGGCGTACTATAAACAGTCACAGCCATTTTTTCCCCCTATGATTAAAAATAATATAATATTATAACATTTTAGGGAATTGGAAACAAGATTTTTATTGCATTCTCTACTAATTCGTACTGCTATTTCCGAGCCGCAATTTCTACAAAAAGCCATGCTTTCGAATAAAAAACAAGACCTAAAATGTCTGGTATCGGTCGGCTGCGGGATACGCAATAACGTCAGATGCCAGTGTTCTGTAACGTCTAATTTATTACATTTTCCCATAATTATTCCTTATTATTTCTACCACGAACCACACAAACGCCGTGAACTTTTAGTCCATATCTTGTTGCTGTTCGTGTTGGTTCGTGGTAAATTATCTCTACCCTTTGCGTGATTCGTAAACCGCCGAACCGCCGATGAAATACTTCGACAGCGAGAAGAACAAAATAAATATCGGGATACTGGCAATTACGGCAACCGCCATCATGGCTCCCTCGTCGGTCAGTTTTTCTTCGGAAAACTTTGAAATATACAGCGGGATAGTTTTCATTTTTTCACTTTGAATAACCAACAATGGCCAGAGCAGATTGTCCCACTGGCTCCTGAACGAAAGTATGCCCAAGGTGGCAATTACCGGTTTGCAATTGGGGAAGACTATCCTCCAAAAAACACCCGGTTCGCTTAAACCGTCAACGCGGGCGGCGTCCAGAAATTCACCGGGGAATGTTATCAGGTATTGGCGCATTTGGAAAACGCCGAAGGCGCTCAGTAAGAAAGGCAGTATAAGGCCGATATAACTATTTTGAATGCTTAAACCCCGGGCAACCATATAAAGCGGGATCATAATCGCTTCAAAGGGAATCATCATTGTCGCCATGAACATCATAAATATTAAAGTCCGTCCCTTGAATTTAAATTTTGCCAAACCGTATCCTGTCAGCGAGCCAAGCAGTACCGTCGTTATCGCAACTACAGAAGAGACCACCAGCGAGTTGAACATATTCCGCAGAAATACCCATGAACCGTCGTTGCCCCGCAGAGCATGAAGAAAATTACTGGGGTACACGGGCATAGGTATCCAGCTATACGGCATCTTGAGTATTTGATTTTTTTGCATTAACGAGGCTGTGAACATAAACAACAGCGGAACTATTGTAAAAAGGAGCAGTACCAGCAGTAAAAACCAGGTAAGAGCTTTGATGGGACTAAATTTTTCTTGTGTTATATTTGTTTCCATAACTGTCTCCTAATAATCCACGTCATCGCTTTTTGAAAAGCTGAATTGCAGCCAGGTAAACAACAGCATTATCACAAAGAGGATAATACTCATTGCGCTGGCGCGCCCTATCCGCTGATTCGTAATACCGGTGCGGTAAATGTTCAGCGTAATTACATTGATTGGCGCTTGTGGCGCTCCTGCCTGGGTAAAAAGATACTGCGTGCTGAAAGTTTTTAAGCATTGAAGCATCGCCATAATTGACACCAGAACTACTGTTGGCCGAAGCAGCGGCAATGTTATCTTCCAGAAAGACTGCCATTTGTTTACGCCGTCGATGGTGGCAGCTTCGTAAATCGTCGGAGGAATTGAGGAAAGGCCGGTTATAAAAAGAATGACAAAGTAACCTATGTACTTCCAGAAGTAGACGATCATTGTTGAAAACTGAAGCATGACGCTGTTGGAAAGCCACTTAAAATCAACGCCGCCGCTCATGAAAAGAAAATTAACCCATTGGTTTGCAAGTCCGCGCGGATCGAACATCAATTTCCATATTACCGCGGCGACTACCGATGAAAGCACAGCGGGCGTGTAGTAGGCAATCTGAAAAAATCCTCTTGCCTTCTTACTTACCGACTGAGTCAAGAAAACCGCCCAGACAAGTGATATAACCAATAGGGGGATAAATGTCCCTATTGTAAACACAAAAGTCGCCCGTAATGAATTCCAGAAACCTGCGACACTGGATGTAAAAAGATAAATATAATTCCCCAATCCTACGAATTGGGGAGCATTCAGTGAAAGAACACGCTTGTCAAAGAAACTGGTGTACAGTGCGTTCAAAATTGGATAAAAACTAAAAACAGAAAAAAACAGTATTGCCGGACATACAAATAAAAATCCCCACCTTGCCTGTTTTTTTTCAACACCTCCATATCGGTTTTTTTGCATAACCGATCCTCCTTTTTTTTTTAAGTTTTAAAAATTAAAGAGAACATCCAAAAACTTCAGTCTTTAGATGTTCTCATAAAATTTATTTAATTTTATTATTGATCCTCGATCAACTCCTGGGCTGCTTTTTTAAGAATTGTCAGCGCATGCTCCGGAGTTTCCCCGGCGAGCATTACCGACTCAACCGCAGCCCGAATAAGATTTTGCAGCCCTGCGCTGTTCGCGCCGTAGTACACAACGTGTCCCCGCTGCATATCTTTGGTGAATACATCCGAGTAGGGAATATTCTTGTAGGTGTTTGAATTTAAGAGCGCCTTTGTAGGTTGAATAAGGTTGGCCTCTGTCAGATACTCTTCGGAATGAGTCAGCATATAACCGATAAATTTCCATGCCGCTTCCTGCCGAGGTTTTGGAGACTGGGCATTGACCATGTAGTAATGTCCGTAATAACAGCCAGCTACGTCTTTAACCGCATTTTTAAATTTGGGATACGGAATAACCATCCATTCCATGCTGTCATAAAACGCCTGGTTATCCGACTTAATCCGTCCCTGTTGATATAAACCGGAAGTAGCCATAGCAATGTCATTGTTGTCATGATTAAAAAGATTGCGGGCGGGCGTGTTGGTAGGCGAGCCAAGATTCTTGCCGCTTGGTCCCCAATCTTTCATGTATCTAAGGAAAGTAAGCCATGCATCATCGCCTACAATGGCGGTTTTGCCGTCATCACTTATAAGTTTTCCGCCAAGCTGTTCCACCATTGGAACAAATTCTACCAGATAATACGGATACCGGAAATCAAAACCGCGGCGCGTCAAAATGTCGCCGTTTTTAATTACCAGTTTTTCAGAAACCGTTACCATGTCTTCCCATGTCTTGGGATAATCTTTTTCAGGATCAAGTCCGGCGGAGCGGAATACTTTTTTATTTAAATAGACACACCAGTTGGTTAATTCCAGAGGCATTCCGTAAATATTGCTGCCTACCGTTACCGGGTCCAGAAAACCGGACTCGTATGAATTTACAAAGTCAGCTTTGCTTTTAAAACCAGCCGCTTGATAATTAACCGGCGCTACTCGGCCATTTGCAATGTAAGAATATTCATCTTCAATTGAAAGATTAAAGATATCCGGTCCTTCATTCGCGGCAAACGCCGTTTGAACCAACTCGATCATTTTTGAAGAAGACTGTGTTGTCCGTTGAATTTTAATATTCGGATTTGCCTCTTCAAATTCCTTGATATACTGCTCTTCTATGCGGGTACGGTTTGGATCTTCATGCGTCCAGAAAGTCAAAGTAATGGGACCGACGGATTGTCGTTTGCATCCAACCGCAAATAATACGATAAGAGCAGTAAAAAACAGTAATAATGTGTTTTTTCTCATAAATTCCTCCTTGTTTTTGTTAAAAGGTTTTTTTATTATGTGGATTTTTTTTATTATGTATATATATAAATATACGAATAAAAAATAAATTATTCAAGAATTTTTTTCAACAAAATATTATACAAAATTCATTTAAAATATTTTATTACTATATATATCTAGCTCTTATGACTTGTATCAGTTATAATACATTAATGGAACTTGAAAAACTGATAATCCCGCGCTTTTTAAATTATGTCAGTTATGATACCGAAAGCGACCGTCATACAGAAAAAACTCCTTCCACAGAGGGTCAGTGGGAGTTAGCGAAAATCCTGCGCGATGAACTTTTGTCTCTTGGACTTAAAGATGTAAAAATTACAGATCACTGTTATGTAATAGCCCGCCTGCCGGCAAGCTCACCTTGCCAGTGTCAAGAAAAAGAAAATTCTCCTTGTATCGGATTTCTCGCTCATCTTGATACGGCAAGCGATGTTTCGGGCAAGAATGTAAGACATCAGTTTGTGCAGAATTATGACGGCGGAAAAATTGAGCTTGCTGACGGTCTTTGCCTTGACCCCGAAAAAGAGCCGGGGCTTGCAGAACAAAAAGGCAAATCAATTATTCACAGTGACGGGACTACTCTATTGGGAGCGGATGACAAAGCGGGGATAGCGGAAATTATGGCTGCGGTGGAGTATCTTATTACAAATCCGCAGATAGAACATGGGCAGGTCGAGATTATTTTTACTCCCGATGAGGAAACAGGCAAAGGACTGCCTGAATTTCCGCTTGAGGAAATTAAGTCCACTTTTTGCTACACGGTGGACGGCGGCCCTTTGGGCGAAATTGAGAGCGAGTGTTTTAACGCGTGGAAAGCCGATGTCGAATTTTACGGTAAGGTTATACATGTAGGCCACGCCAGAGGCATACTCGCCAACGCGGCTCTTATGGCGTCAACCTTTGCGACGCTTCTGCCGCGCAGTGAAAGCCCGGAAGCGACCGACGGCTATTACGGCTACTACTGTCCAATGGAAATTAAGGGCGATTTGGAAAAAGCGGTACTTGAAGTTTTTATCCGTGATTTTAAAAAAAGCGGGATTGAACGGCGGATTATGGCGCTGGTTGCTTTTGCGGAAACGGTAAAAACTCAATTTCCCGGCGGGAAAGTAATTGTTAAAACATATCCTCAATATTATAATATGAAGTCAAAGATCGATGAAAAGCCCGAAGCGCTTGAAAGGCTTAAACAGGCGGCGCGTGATGCAGGCGTTGAATGGTATTTAAAGCCTGTGCGGGGAGGGACAGACGGTTCAAGGCTGACGGAACTGGGCATTCCCGCTCCGAATATTTTTACGGGCGGACGTAATTTTCACAGCCGTCTGGAGTGGGTCAGCGTAAGTGAGATGTGCGCCGCCTGTAAGGTGATCATCGAATTAATAAAGGGAACTTCTAAAGACTTTAATTTTTAGAAGCTGCCTTAGAAAAAAGTTTATTAAGACAGGAGTTGAATTTTATGGCAGAGACATTTACATTAACAACGGTTTTTGGCGATCATATAAAAAAAGTAGTTAAACTGGCAAAAGCCACAACTTTAATAACGGAAGAAAATGTATATCAGGAAGGCGACCAAAATATTATGGCGGTCCTTGATGAAATGGTGGAATCTTTACTTCTGCCCGGAAGCGGGCTTGACGGAATGAATCACCTTGAAGAACTTTTGGAAAAAGCCAAAACCGGCAAAGCGTGCCTTCTTCTTGTTGAGCATTACAGCAACATGGATCTTTCAATTGTTTCGTTGTTGACGCGAAAGGAAGGCGGCAGAGGCAAGGAAATAAACGACGCATTAATCGCCATTGCCGGAATGAAATTAAACGAAGATAATCCCATTGTCGCCGCCTTTGCCGGAGCTTACGATAAGCTTGTAATTTATCCAAGCCGCTCTTTGCAGGAACTGGATCCCGAAAAAGACAAGGCCGAAATCGCGCGCGGCAACGCCATTAACCGCGCGGCAATGAAATCGCTTATCAGGCATAAATACAAGGGGAGGATCGTCCTTGTATTCCCGTCCGGAACCCGCTACCGCCCCTGGGATCCGGATTCAAAAAAAGGCGTGCGCGAGATGGATTCTTATATCCGCTCTTTTGACTATATGTGTTTTGTCACTATTAACGGCGAGCTTCTGCATGTGCAAAAAACCGACATGTTGAATGACTCGGTAAGCAAGGATATTGTTCGCGTAACGGTGGGGCCTGTTACGGACTGTAAAGAATTCCGCAACACAGTACTGGCAAAAACAACCGAAGAAGAAGATAAAAAACAGGCTGTTGCAAACGAGATAATGAACGAACTTGAAAGAATGCACACTGCCGCAGAAATAGAAAGATTAAAACTTTTTAACAAATAGGAAAGCGCTCCCTTCGACAAGCTCAGGGAGCGCCTTCGATTCGGCGGCTGAGCTTGTCGAAGCCGCCGGAGAGCCGCTTACTACTAGTAAATAGTTACCAGTTACCGCCGCCGCCACCGCCGCGTTCACGGCGTGGTTTATCCATCGCTTCGTTTACGCGCAGTTGACGACCGTCAAATTCACGGCCATTTGTGCCCGCGATTGCCGCGGCTGCTTCTTCATCGCTGCCCATTTCGATAAAGCCGAACCCTTTGGAGTTGCCGGTTTCACGATCGAAAATGATCTTGGCTGACGTGACGCTGCCAAATTGTGAAAACAGGTTTTTCAGACCATCCTCGGTGGTGTTGTAGGAGAGGTTACCGACATACAGTTTCTTCGCCATTCAGAAAATTCCTTCGCCCGGAACAAACAAGATCGTAGTTAAGCGATACCTGAGTGCTTTTGCGTCCGAGCGGCGCCGGTATCATTCATGACAATGAATAAGACAACGTCTCAAACTATATCTCACAAACGATACCTGGATTAATTTTCTGTCTTTATCAGACAATTAATCCGGTGGACTTACGTCCAAGTATTCACATTCGCACAAGCGAACGAATTAAATTTCTCCTGTTTTGAAAACATGAGAAAGTCAATGCATAATTGTTAAGGGAAAAAAAACGAAAGGTAACAGACAAGAACAGAACCCCTAAACCTCGCGGGTTTTTAAAAAATCCGCCAAAACAGTCTCTAATCAATTTCTAAAAATCACCCAACTAATAAAAATATAAACTTATGAAAAATTAATGTCAATACTTTTTTAAAAAAAATTATCCATATAATAACTTTATAGCGGTTTTTATGTTAGAGGCTGATTTTAACCCCTGAATGGGCGTTTCAGGAACAGGGCCTAAAAATGAGCCAAAACCAAGCGCCGCCGCAGTTTTTACCCGTCCGGAAAGGCGGTGAATAGGCCGAATTTCCCCGGTTAGGGAAAGTTCGCCGGCAATTGCCAAATTGGCAGGCAGGGCAAGCCCCGTCCGCGCCGAATATAACGCGCAGGCAAGAGCCAATTCTACTCCTACCTCGGTTATACGGATGCCTCCCGCTGCATTTACATACAAATCCTGATCTGACAGCCTTAAACCCGATTTTCCCTGCAAACTCAGATGTTTTTCCAAAGCGGCAGAAATGCGCGAAACCCTGCCTGAATCGATTTTATCGGAAAAAACACGGCTGATAGTCCCTTTAGCGGGAATGGTAAGCGCTTGAATTTCCACAAGTATTGTCCTTGTCCCCTCAAGAACCGCCGCCGTCGCCACTCCGGCTGGCAACTCCCCTTCGCGCCTTACCAAAAACATACGCCCCGTATCTTCTACCGGAGTAAGCCCACGCTCACCCATTGTAAAAATCCCGATTTCATCTGTAGAACCAAACCGGTTTTTAGAAGCGCGTAAAAAACGGCAGTCGGCGTTTCCGTTTAAACCGGCAGTCTTATCGTTTTCTTCAAAATAAAGAACGGTGTCCACCATGTGTTCAAGAGTCTTAGGACCGGAGATAACTCCCTCTTTTGTAACATGCGCCGTTAATAACAAAGCCGCGTCATGTTCTTTAGCCCACGAGATTAATTCAAAAGTGCAGAACTTCATCTGGTTTACGCCGCCCGGCGCGGAATCCGCCTGTTCGGAGTAGAGCGTTTGGGTAGAGTCCACCAAAACAAGGACAGGTTTAACTTTATTTAAGACGGTTTCAATTTCTTCAAGGTTTCCCGAACAGAGAATTTCAATGCGCTCCATAACGCTTTTATCCGCGCTTAAGCCAAGCCTGTCCGCCCTGAGCCGCAACTGCCCTGCGGACTCTTCGCCGGATATGTATAAAACGCGCCCCTTTGTTAATGCTGCGGCGGCAGTTTGCAAAATCAATGTTGACTTGCCTATTCCCGGCTCCCCTCCGACAAGAATGGCTGAACGTTTCATAATGCCGCCGCCAAGTACGCGGTCAAGTTCCCCAATACCGCTGCCAATGCGGCTGCCTTCCATTGGATCCACCGCAGAAAGAGGCATTGTTTGCGCCATATCGCTATTTTTCCCCGCTGAGCCGCGTTTAAAGTTCTCATTTTTTAAGACAGTCTCTGTCAAGGTATTCCACTCACCACACTCAGGACACCGCCCAAGCCACTTAGCCTCCTCGTGCCCACAGGAAGAACATCTATAAACAACACCCTTATCTTTCTTCATCCAAAAATCCTTCTCCCTTCCCTCTTCATTGCTCATTGCTCATTGCTCGTTTCTTCTTTCTTCCCTCTTCTTTCTCTTCATTTGCTATTTACTATTTGCTATTTGCTATTTTTTACTTGTTATTCGTATTCCTGCTCCAAACCGCCATCCGTCAATATAAGGCAGATTATCATCAGTCCACATTTTATAAAGAGGAAACCACGCGCGTAAATCAAAACCAAGCAGGAATTTCTCGTTAATTGGAAAATCCATTCCAATTCCCGCCACAGGCATAAACCAGCGCGCATCGCTCCAAAAATAGTCACGGATAGCGTCTGTCTGTAATTGCGCGTCTGTTTTAATATCGCCTGAAAAATCAGCGGGATGATTTAACCCAATAGCCAAAGCGACAACGCGCAAATCCGCCGCTGAACCGGCATAGAAGCGAAAAGCCGCGCCTTTACCGCCAAGAGAAAAATTACCTGTAAACTGAAGAGCAGTAATAAAGCCAATAACAAGCGCGGAACGGTTTTCGGGATTACATGCCATAGGATAGCCAAGCGTAGAATTGAATTCGTAATTTGTAAAATAAATATCCTCCGTTAATTCAAGCCTGAGAGGGCCGATAAGCTGTAATGACAATGCTCCGCCTAACGAAGGAAGAATCGGAGCGGGGTCAGAGTCAATGCCGTTATCAGCGGGAAAGTAGAGAATGTTTCCTGTCATTGACCATTGAAAAATATCTCCAAAAACGGAATTTACGGGAATGAATACGAGAAAGAATAACAACAATACCGCAGCATGTTTCAGGCGCGGTAAAAAATCAAGCATATTTTTAATATATCTTAAAAAAACTATCCGGGCAATGGAATTATGGTATAATGCTAAACATGGAAAAAACAGAAACCGCAGTAGCCTTATGCGCTGTAGGCGCGGAAAAAGTCGTATCAAATGAACTGCGAAAATTAACGGATAAGGACGGTAATAAAAACAAAACTCCGTGCCTAAAGGTTGAAGATTCTCTTTACGGCAGGGTACGGTTCAAGGCTGATAAAAAAGGTTTGTACAAAGCGTTGATGGGTCTTCGCGCCGCCGATAGGGTACTGCTTGAAATCGCCTCTTTTAAGGCAACTGATTTTGACGCCCTATTTGAAGGCGCCGCCGCGGCGGAATGGGAACGGCTTGTGCCAAAAGGCATGGGGCTTAAAGTCGCAAAAGTACGTGTAAACCGCTCACAGTTAAAAGCTGAAACAAGCATACAGGCAATCGTTCACAAGGCAGCGGCGCAGCGTCTTTGCGAAAAGCATAAAGTCAGCCGCCTCCCTGAAAAAGTGATGACACGCAAGGGTGAAGGCGTGCCTGTAAAAATTGCCGAGGTGCGCGTATATATAGAAAAGGATTTGGTATCCCTCCTTGTGGATTTGAGCGGAGAGCCGCTTTTTAAAAGAGGTTACAGGAGCGAAGGCGGAGCTGCGCCGCTGAGAGAGACGACTGCGGCTTCCATATTGCTTTTATCGGGCTGGAAAAGAAAATTTCCGCTTTACGATCCATTCTGCGGTTCAGGCACAATTTTGCTGGAAGCCGCAATGTACGCGTGGGACATAGCTCCGGGGTTAGGCAGACGCTTTGCCATTCAGGATATGCCGATAGCGGATTCTAAAATTGAACAACAGGTTCGCGATGAGTTTCGCGTAAAAATAAATTTTAGCGGCGCGGATGGGGGACGGCTTGTCAGAATAGCGGGCAGTGACGAAGATTTGCGTTCTATATCCATCGCGTCATCAAATGCGGCGCGTCTACATGACATTGCGGAGGGCAGAGAACCTCAGCGGGGTATTCGTTCCGCAGAAAAATTTTCAGGAATAGATTTAAAAGTTCTCCCAATGGCGCAGGCTCAGTCTCCTTATGAGGATGCAGGTTTTATAATAACCAATCCTCCTTATGGTAAACGGCTTGGAGACCAATCCGCCGCCGAAGAAACCTACAAGAATATGTCGGAGCTTGTTAGCCGTTTTCAAGGTTGGAAACTGGCTGTGATAACTGATCACAGCGGATTTGAAAGTTTTTATGGTAAAAAAGCCGATTCATGCCGTGAAATAAGTAATGGCGCAATTCCTTCCTTTTTTTATCAATATGATGTATACTAATAGTACCTGCCATTAAAACGGCAGATACTATTACGATAAACGACATTAAAACGTCGTTTATCGTAGCGGTTTACGGCTTTTGC
>Ga0268262_10000338_pt1 | contig 63167 bp, 53 predicted proteins | sample TergutNc150P3_FD_190354 | JGI IMG/M metagenome (GOLD analysis project Ga0268262, IMG submission 190354) | Nasutitermes corniger P3 segment gut microbial community from laboratory colony in Florida, USA - Nc150 P3 (SPAdes) (version 2) | ecosystem: Host-associated > Arthropoda: Insects >... | reverse complement strand
TCGCTGACCCTGTTCCTGAGTTTGTTTCTAAACCTAACATGAAGCCGTTGCGCTTCGGTTCCTATGGTTTGATTTTTTAACGTGAGGCATCAGCCCTTTCGGTTTGATTTTTACGTGAGGCACTACGGGCTTTTTTGTGGTTTTATTGTTTTTTTAAGTTTTTCAATGTATTTATATTTCTTCCGCTACAGCGTCAAAATCTTTATTACATTTATCAATTTTTTGGTCTTTCAATATACGGCATCGTAAAATATTCCCGGGAGGCGGAGATTTCTTACCATTATATTGAACAAGCATTTTAAGGTAATTTTCCGAAACTCCCCGGCAGGCGGTCTTTGTACGCAATCCGTTTTCTATCAAAACATTCACTTCACCGCCAAGCCAACGGCGTATGTAATCCGCCCTTCCCTGCCACGCCAAATCCGTTAACAACCGCGCCCTCCTTAAAATTTCGCTTTCAGGAACAGATTCCGAAAATGAAAAAGCCTGAGTGCCGGGTCTTTTAGAGTACGGAAATACGTGTATCCATGCAAAGCCGATTTCCCTGCACAGTTCAAGAGTTTCTGTAAACTCGGCTTCTGTTTCACCGGGAAACCCGGTAATAATATCGCAGGCAAGAAACGGGTCGTCCTTTACGCTGCGCAGCAGGGCGGCGGCGTTCCTTACGGCTTCCGCATTGTAGCCGCGCCCCATTTTTTCAAGTATTTTTTTATTTCCCGACTGCACTGATAAATGAAAATGCGGACGTATCCTTTTATTGGAAATTATTTTTGCAAAATTTTCATTAACGCTGTCCGGCGCAAGAGACGACAACCGCAGGCAAATTTTTGTCGTTCCGCAGAGCAAATATTCTAGTAACGCTTCAAGACCGCCGCTGTCCCCGCCTTTTAAAAATTTTTCATCCCGGTATTGGCAAATATTAACGCCTGTAAGCACCGTTTCCGCGTGGTTTTCTGCCAGGATTCTAAGTCTTTCCAGCGCAATATCAGAAGCAAGGCTGACGCTTGGTCCGCGGGCTAGGCGGATTCTGCAATAAGTGCAATGCTTATCGCAGCCGTCTTGAATTTTTAAAAAACTCCTTGTATGTCCTGAAAATTTTACAGGTGAAAATTGAAACGCTCCTACGGTACCCGCGCTGTTTCCCGCGTCTTTTTCCTGCCATGTTTTTAAAACGCGCAAAAGATTATTATTTTTATTTACATTATCTGCCTTTAAAAAATGAGGTAAACTTAAAATATTTTCTTTCTCCATGCCCTTAAGGACAAAGAGGCGCCCGCTTCGACCGTTATCAAGGAAATTAATTTTTGATTTTTCAAGTTGCGCATAACAGCCGGTTACAATAATAACGGAATCAGGATAATCCCTTAGCTGTTTTCGAATAACACGCCTTGCTTTTTGATCCGCCTTTGATGTTACAGTGCAGGTATTTACCACAATAATCGAAGGAAAGGTTCCGTTTAAAGGATTAAACAAAACAAAGCCCGCTTGCAGAAAAGCGTCAGTAAATGCCTCGCTTTCAAGCTGGTTGAGTTTACAGCCCAGTGTATGAACTAATACCGATAGCATTCTCTGAGGCTATTGCCCGCCTATAGTCCGCCTGATCCTATCCATGCCGCGCTGCGCGTCAGTCAGTTGAGAGTTAAGGGCAAGCGCTTTTTCATAAGCTTCTACCGCGCTGTTTAATTCCCCCGCGTTTTCGCGCGCATAGGCAAGCCTTACCCACCATGCGGCATTCCCCGGAACCCAGTGAACGGCGGTAGTAAGAGCAATATCAGCATGACGGAATCTTCCCTGCCGTATATATATTTCGCCGATATAGTAATAAACCATTTCAATACGCTGTCCTTCAGGAGTCATGGAAATATATTCCTGAAAATACTGAAGCGCTTCGTTATTTAACCCCTGGTAATAACTAACTTCACCAAGTATTTCCGTAACTCTGACATCAAAACGGGATATAGCCCTTCCTGCGCGGGCATAACGCATAGCTTCTTCAAATCTGTTAAGGCGTATAAGGCTCCAGCACATAACAACATGAGATTCCAGATTATTCGGATTTATGTTAAGTTCATCGCGGCAGATTTGAATGGCGCGTTCATAATTACTCGCCCGGTATTCGGCAAGCGCGTCAGGCATCTGGTTTTGCGCATAAACGGCAATTGAAATGAAAAAGAGAAAATGCGCCGAAAGCTTAAAGCAGGTTTTCATAAAGGGTTTTTACCTATCATAGTACACCGTCCGTTAAAAACGCACCCGGTTTCCATATAAATTTCAGGAGATGTTACATTTCCCGCCAGTTTTCCCGTTACGGTAACTTCAACTTTTTCAACAGCAGTAACGTCGCCCTTTACCTGCCCCCGTATAAGAACCCGCAAGGCGTGGATATTTGCGTTTATTACCGCGTTTTCATCTATAACCAGCAATCCCGACGCGTTTATTTCACCCGAAACCCTGCCCCTGATACAAAATGGTTTTTCAAAGTTTAAAGTGCCCGTAAAATCAATATCCGGAGACAGAATGGTATCAAAATCCGCATCTTCCATAAAATCATTGTATACATCCGTCATAACGGTATTATTATAACAAATAATGTAAATATTGGGCAATATACCTTGTTGGGACAAATTATGAAAAGAACTGTTTTGTCATAAATATTCCGAAAAAATCAACAACCCGGCCTTGAAGAGCGTGTATTAGACCTTTAAACGCGAATAAAAAAATACCAGCTTGCGAAAATTCATTATAAGGTTTATTCTTAATCATTATCATAATAAAGGAGATTTTATGGACTTTGTATCAAATATGAAAGCCAAAGCAACAGCGGCGCCTAAAAGACTTATACTGCCGGAAGCTACGGATAAACGTATCTTAAGAGCGGCAAGAATAATAATGGATGAAAGAATTGCATCCAGCGTTACCCTTTTAGGAAAAGTAACGGAAGTTCAGGAAGCCGCAAAAATGGAAGGAGTTGATCTGGACGGAATAAACATTATTTCTCCGGGCTCGGATTCTCATTTGGAAAAATATGCGGAAATCTTCTATGAGTTACGCAAAAATAAAGGTATGACGCCTGATCAGGCAAAGATTGATATTACCGACACGATGAGGTGGGGCGCGATGATGGTGCATCTTGGCGATGCTGACGCAATGGTTGGCGGAGCTGATAAGCCGACAAGCGACGTTCTTAGAGCGGGATTAGCCATAATCGGAACTTTACCCGGACTAAAGACCGCTTCCTCATGCTTTGTTATGACAGGAATGGATTCACAATATGGGACTAACGGCTCTATTATTTTTTCTGACTGTGCGGTAGTTCCGAATCCGACAGCAGTGCAGCTAGCGGACATTACGGAAAGCGCCGCTAACTCCTGCCGTGAATTTTTAAATAATGAGCCTGTAGTAGCCCTTCTTTCTTTTTCTTCAAAAGGCTCCGCCAACCACGACGATGTTACAAAAGTACAAACTGCCGTAAATTTATTAAAGGAAAGAAAACCGAATTTTATTTTTGACGGTGAATTACAGGCTGACGCCGCGCTTGTTCCTTCAGTAACTGATAAGAAAGCGCCTGACAGTCCTGTAAAGGGAAAAGTAAACGTGCTTGTTTTCCCGGATTTAAATGCCGGTAACATCGGATACAAACTTGTGCAGCGTTTAGGAAAAGTTCAAGCTTACGGTCCGTTCCTGCAGGGTTTTGCCAAACCCATCAGCGATCTTTCAAGAGGCGCATCTGTTGACGACATTGTAACAACCTGCGCCGTTACTTTATCGCGGGTAAAACAATGATAAAGAAACTATTGCTTAATTTATAAAGTCAGGTTTATAATTAGCGTATATTTTGTATATCGTAATCCTAAAGGGGGGAAAAATGGCGACAAAAAAGAAAACTGCAAAATCTGTTAAACCAAAAAAAGCGACGGTTAAAAAACCGGCGGCAAAAAAACCTGTAGTAAAGAAAGCTGCCGCAAAAAAAGCGGCGGTTAAAAAACCGGCAGCAAAAAAACCTGCGGTAAAGAAAGCTGTCGCAAAAAAAGCGGCGGTTAAAAAACCGGTAGCAAAAAAACCTGTAGTAAAGAAAGTTGCCGCAAAAAAAGCGGCGGTTAAAAAACCGGCGGCAAAGAAACCTGCGGTAAAGAAAGCGGCGGTTAAAAAACCTGCCGCAAAAACCGCTGTAAAAAAAGAAACCTCAAAAGCTGTGGTAAAAAGTTCGGAAGTAAAAGCGGCGCCCGAAGCGCAAAAAACCTCATCTCCCGCAAATGAACAAGAGGTAAAATTCCGCAATCTGTTTGAAGCTTACAACCAGCAAAAACTTCCTTTCGCTCAGGGCTACATTGTATCCTCGTTTTTTAAAGAGTCTTCCTCATACTCAATTATAGAAATTGTATCCTATGCCGCCGTAAAGGAAATTTACAATACTGCGGAGGGACTTACATTTGTTACAGGCGGAAAAAAATTGTATGTTTTGGTAGAGCCTGATACATATCATTTTAAACCTGTTGAACCTGTAAGCAGAAGCAAGACAGACGGCGAATATATTCCAAAACGTTTTTCCGAGTTGGAAATAATTATCGCAAAGAATCAAACTAAAATAATGGTAGCTAAGGAGCCGATTGAAACTTTCGGTTCTTTTACCATTATTCAGCCAAGGGGAATTAACTTTTCAATAGTATTCTATGAACAACCCGATGTTATAAATACGCTTGGCACTTTCCTTCAGCTTACTCTTAACAGACAACGGAAAATTCCCGAAGCCGACGCAAAAAAAGCGGCAAAAATAATTACGGATACAATTACAAGGACAATGAGTTCCGAAGGAGAGTATCAGTAATCAATAAAAAAGAGTCCGAAAAAAAGCCTGCTTTTATGCAGGCTTTTTTTATTTAGGTCTGTCTATAATGTATCCACATTAGACTCTATTTAGCCGGATTATCAGCTTTGGCAATTTCCGCCTGAGCAATTGCAAGCAGGGCAATCGGCACCGAATAAGGAGAACAAGACACATAATTTAAACCGGCATCCATACAGAAGCGTACGTTGGCAGGATTTGCGCCGTGTTCGCCGCAGAGGCCGCAGACAAGGTCGGGACGGGTAAGCCGGCCACGGTCAGCCGCCAGAGCAATAAGTTCTTTTACCCTTGGATCCAGCGTACTGAACGGATTGCCGTCAATAAGGTCAAAAAGAGTATAATCGGGCATAAAAGCCGTGAAGTCATCTCTTGAAATGCCAAGTGTTGTCTGGGTTAGATCGTTAGTCCCGAAACTGAAGAAACGACCATATTTGGCAATTTCTCCCGCTCCAAGAGCCGCGGCAGGCAGTTCTATCATGGTGCCGATTTTGTATTCTATTTCTTTTGCCTTTAGTTCCTTTCTCAACTCTTCTTCTATGTCTACAACTCCGCTGTAGTTAAATCCTTCGATTTTTTTACCGTATGCAATGAGCTTTAATTCAGCGGCATTCATTACGATAGGAATCATAATTTCAGGATGAACTTCGATTTTTTCGTTACGGAGTTTGTAAGCGGCTTCAAAAATTGCCTTTACCTGCATCGCATAAATTTCGGGATATGAAACCGCTATGCGGCAGCCGCGGTGCCCGAGCATCGGGTTAAATTCATGCAAGGCTTCGATACGGGCTGTTATTTCCGCTTTGGACGGTTTTGTGTTCTTTGCTTTGCCGACATACTCAATAAACGCGTTTAGTTCATCGTTGTTGTGAGGCATAAATTCATGAAGAGGCGAATCAAGAAGCCGGATAGTTACTTCCTTACCTGCCATTACTTTCATAATTCCGTAAAAATCTTCCCTTTGCATAACCTGGAGTTTATCCAAAATTTTCCTGCGTTCTTTGGAATCATCAGACAGCAGCATACTTCGGAAAACGTTGATTCTGTCCGCCTTAAAGAACATATGTTCCGTACGGCATAAGCCAACGCCATCCGCGCCGAAACTAAGAGCGAGAGAAGCATCACGCGGAGTATCGGCATTACAGCGGACATGGAAGTTTTTAAGGAACCCTTTTGAAAGAGTAATAAAATCCAGCAGCCCTGATTCCTTCGGATCCGGTTCTATTAACTCGGCAATTCCCTTGTACAATGTAGACTCACCGTAGAAAGGAACGCTGATTGTAATATAGTCCCCTTCCGAAAAACTGAATTCCCCAAGCGTCGCCTTGTTGCCCTTGATTTTTAAATCAGGAGAAACAAGCGAAACTTTTCCGTATTGCCGCGCAACTACAGACGCGTGAGCGGAATAACCGCCTTCCGCAGTCAATACGCCGGTACTGACTTCTATTGCTTTTACGTCCTCGGCGAAAGAAGATGTCGCAACTAAAATAGTGCGGTTGTCTTCCCCTCTTTGCGCCAGCGTTTTTTTTGCTTCAAGAAGAGAGTCGGTGCTGAAATAAACGCGTCCTATTGCCGCTCCGGGAGCGCCGGCTATACCGCCTTTCCATGAATTAAGCCCCTTTACGCTGGACAAATTAATTACAGGATGAAGGATTTCATTAAGCCTTACAGGATCAATCGCTTTAATCACGTCTTTGGCGTTTATTATTTTTCGTTTTTCAAGATCAAGCAGCAGTTTTATATCAGACTGGGTAGATTTTTGATCGACAAGCCTCTGTTCAATCAGCCAGAGTTTTCCGTTCTCTACGGTAAAACGTATCTGGCGTATTTCCTTGAATTTGTCTTCCAAAGTCCATGCAATTTTTTCAAGATGGCTTAAGTGGGCGGGATCAATCTTGTTTATCTCATGCCCTTCAGCGCCTATTTCGTTGAATTTTCCCCTGAAAAAATTCCCCTGCAGTTTCTTTTCGCCCGTAATAACATTACGGCTGAAAAAATAACCCGAACATGAATCTTTTCCGTAGTTGCCGTATACCATTGGTTGAATCAATATTGCGGTGTCGGTGTCGTTTTGTTCATCCATTTTAAGCATTCTGGAAATTTCGGTAAGGGTTATCATCAACTGGCTTTCTGCGTCATCAAAGAAACCTTTCGGGAAATACTTTGAATATTCGTCTATGTATTCAAGAGTTGATTTTTTCTTCGGAAGGGGCGTATTGTCCTCTTCACTTTGAAGTTCATTTGAAGGACCCTTCATTCCCAACATACGTCTGATAAGTTTTAATTTAGCGGTAATTTCATCCTTCTCTTCCGGCTTTTTTTCCAGTTCCTTGATTCGTTCCTGAATCATCAGCATTCCGCCGATGAGAAACAAAACTTCACTTGCGGCAAAATCAGGACCTACCCATCTTGAAAAACCTTCGATAACCGGCTTAACAAGACCAAAGTTATGCAGCGTAGGGTATGTGGAAATTGCCAGGTTTGATGAAATAACAATCTTTAAAAGCATGGGATTCTCAACATCGCCGTATTTTTTGTTTACAAGTTTCTCGCACTTTCCCAAAAGATCAGCGATATCTTTCTTGATAGTTTTCGGCTCTATTTCCGAGGCGATGTCAGCATCCAGAATAAATCCGGGCAGAATTGGAAATTCCAATTCCGCAAATTCATTGGCCTGGCGTCCGCGAATACCCAGTAATTCCGGTTTTATTTTAGATGAAATTACATTGTTTTGGCTAAAAAAGTGTATTCTTGTGTCCATAATTCTTCCTTGTTAGAACAATTTAAGCACGGTATTAACAGGTCCGTGCAGAAACGCTTCAAATTGTTTACTGGCACCCTGCGCAAGATAGCGCTGCAATTTTGCCACATCCTGAATTTCATTACCGGCAACGGCAAATTCAATTGCGCTGCCGTGTTTAACCTTGCCCCATTTAAACAGCGAGTTTATATCAAGTATCCTCTCGCCTTCATAATAAATAAAGACCTCTAAATCGGGATGCTTTGCTTTATAACTTGCAACAATTCTCTTCCATGCTTCAACATTGCCGTTGTGGAACAATTCATTCTGAACAACTACCGCGTATCTCGGGGTCATCTTTGAAGGTACAGCCGTTGATTTTACCTGTACCGCCGCAGCTTTTTGGGCAGGCGCTGCTTTTTTTGCGTCAGACTTTGTTTTTGCGGTTTTAACTTTTTCAACCTTGGCTTCAGCAGCCGTCTTGGGTTTTGAAACTTTTTTTACTGTAAATTTTCCCTTTGTCAGCGCCGCCGGCACTGTTACTTTAGCGCCTTCAAACAGATTCAACGCCATAACTGCCGCTTTCTGGCAATTTTCATCAGTTTCCTTGCCTTGAAAGCCTGCGTATACAACCAACAATTCACGCTTGCGTAGCTGCCCAAAAGCCGCTAATTCTTCGGCCACTTTGGGATTTGCTATTAAAAGACCCATTTCCGGGTGATAATAAGCCGCAACCAGATCAACGCCGTTCCATTTTCCGAATTCCTTTGCCAAAACAGAAACGTCACCAACGGTTGAAGTAAGGTTTTTTGAAGCTGCCTTATATCCAAGTTTGTCAACCAGCAGCATTCTTAAAATAAGAGCTACTTTGCCGCCGGTTAACTCATTGTCGTTCATTTCATAAATAATATCGCCGATATTGCCCGCTCCCGTATTTGAGGCAATTTCTATTGTTTTGTTAATATGCCTTACCGCGCTGTTAAAACCTGAACGGGTAGAAAGCGATTCCAGATTAGTACTATCCGCCATAAATCCTCCCTTTTTATTTTACCAAAAAACGCTCCCAATAACCAGTGCATTTAAATTGCACTGGTCAGGGAGCGTTTTTAAATCACAACAAATCTGCTTTTAAGCTGCACTTGCGCTAGATTTCTGTAAGCGTTGAACCGCGATTACCGGCTCTCCTGCTCGGCCTAGAATCTACAACGCCGGGTTTTTTCTTGGGCGCGGCTACCGCTTTAGGAGCAGTAATCGCCTTAGGTTTCGGCGCGGTTTCCGCTACAGAATGATCTTCTTCGCTGGGGGCGCTGCTGAAAGACTGATTAATGTCTTCGCGGACGGTTGACCTTCTGCGGCTGAATGACGCAAACGCGGCATCCGAGAAGCCCTTGGATACGCCGCTGAGGAATTCGTTTAGAACGTTAGCCATTGCATCCAGAGTAACTTTTTTCCTCTTTATTGACGTAATGTCTACATCCAGGAGGAGACCCGGCTGGAGGTGGTACGGGTTGATCATATAATCAAACCTGTAGTATTCCTTTTCAAGCCATGAAAGTCTTTCTTCCATTACGCGTCTTTCAATCGGATACAGGAAGTCGTACATTCCCTTCATTCTTTCCCGCATTCTGATAATTTTAGTGCGGATTCTGTCTTTTTCAAAGATATAGGTGCGGTTGGATTTTTCAACTTCGGTTTCCGCCGGTTTGACAAAGGAAATTTCATCCCATACTTTGGCAATGTCTTCATACAAGGGTTCGCCTGATTTGTCTTTGATGAGCTTTTTAATTCTGCTCTTATTCTTCAATGACAAATCATCAAAATCATTTACTTTAAAGGATTTCTTCTGACCCTGGTAAATGACCTCAAGAACATCCCAGATATGCTGAATTTCGGTTTCAAAGCTCTTGAGTTGAACATCATAAGCTTTACGGTCTTCAGTTAACTGTGCATTGTCAAAATAGCGCAGTCTGATCTGATAGCGTTCGTCAGGAAGAGTGGATAAATCGGTGTCTTCATATTCACGGATAACGACTTCGCGGCTGTTTTTAAGGTTTTCAATAAACTGATAACCCATTCTGGAAGTGTCAAGAATCGATGTGATAGAGTTGATGGCGGTGTTAAATCCGCGGTTACGGATGTTTTCAAGGTCGATGATCTTTTTAATGTTTTCACGGACATTAAGAGCATCGAATGATTCAGGGTCAATTTCCGCGCGAAGGTCAACAATCCTGTCCATAAGGGCTTTTGCCATATAATTATAGCGTTTGGATTTGGCTTCTTCGGCATTGTCATCCGTAAATGCTTCAATTTTGCCGAGTTTTGTGAAGATGATTTCGCTGTCTGAAAGTTCTTCTATACCCTGGTCAATCCTGTCATCCTTAATCTGCTCGATCATTTTGTCTATGTTGTCAATGATGTGTTTTGAAATCAGGTCTTTCATAAGGTATACTACCGTAACCTGATAGTGGAAGATCGGGCTGATAAGTTCAGAATCCAGAATGTTGACAGAAAGCTTTACATCGCTGACTGTCTTTGGTTTTATCTGATTATCTTTGAACGCGCACTTTACAATTGAATAAGCGTTTTCACCGCGGACAAAAGCGCCGGTGTCTGTTTTCTCGCGAAGGATGCTGTTTGTGTGGGTTTCAAGTTCGTTGACGCCCCTCTGAATATGACCCTGCAAGTGACCAAACATATTAACCAGGGATTTCTCAATTTCTCCCGTGTTGAACTTGTCGGCTCCGCCAACAGCGTCAAGCAAGTCGGCAATTTCTTTCGGAGTGTACCTTGTCAGGACTTTTGTTTCTTCCTTGTCAATAAAGTTCCTGACTTTTTTTACCATTTCATCTTCGCTCGTTACCATGTAACGGTTGAACATATTCTGGTAATTCTGATTGAAGTAATTGTAAAGTTTTTCCTTAAGGCTTCCCATTACGTCAAGGCGTTCAAGAACGTCCTTTGGCAGCTTTGCCGTAAGGTGGTGGATAACTTTATTAGTTTCTTCCTCCAGCAAAAGATTTACTTCAGCTTGCTGATCACGGTATTCCTGTGCTAATGAATTGCGTGAACCTACAGCGCTCGGTTTTTCCGGATGAAATACATTCGGGCTTTTGGGCAGATCAATTGCTCCCATAATAACTCTCCTTGATAATTAATTTTAAACTCAACATTAATATAGAATACCGATGTTTTTGCATATTGTAAAGTCCTTTTATGGTAATAAGAACGACAGAAGAAATAATAAAGGATAAAACTAGTCAAATTCTGAAAAATGTGATAAATTTTTCATATGATAAAAGTAACTAAGGTTAAGTTTAAAAGTTTGGTATTAGTGAAGAAAATGTGCTCTTTAATACTGCCGGCTTTAATATTTTTTTTTGACATTCCCCTTGTTTACGGAGACGCTCAGCGTCCCCCAATAGATATTAGTCTGATAATCGACGGTTCGCTGTCTTCTGTAACCGTTAAAGATGAAGTCGCGTCATGGGTTTATGACCGCATAGACCAGATACTTGCAGACGGAGACAGCGTTAGAATCTGGAGCGCGGGAAATGCGGCAAAGGTAATTTATTCAGGCACTATAAACAACAGCGCCGACAGGGAAAATGTAAGAAAAAGTATCCGCGAATTAACCGCATCCGGAAACATATCATCCGGCGGCGCGGGAAACGGCGTTGATTTTTCCGGCGCGTTAAAGGAAGCCGCAGACCGCGCTTCAAGACAGCAGCAGAGCTCAAGTTACAATTACACTTTATTAGTCAGCGCATCTTCACAGTCGCTTGCTTCAGTCCTTTCGGGACCTCAGGCAAATCTCCTGCGCTATTCCAGAGTGGAAGAATTCCCCGCATGGCGCGCTATTGTCGTAGGACTGAACATTGACGCAAAAGTCAGAAGCGCCGCCGCCGCTTTTTGGGGTTTATAAAAACCGTATTTAGTATACCATAGGCAGTAAATGAAAAAAGTGATTTTGGGATTTTCCATCGGCACTGCGGCGGTTTCCGTTCTGTTAATAATGTTTTTAGCGACAGGTTTTTGGAAACAATTCTTTAATTCAAAAACAACGGAATACATACAGACCAGGATTGTCATACCTAACGAAACAAATCCGTATTTGGATTCGGAGTTTACAGGTCAAATTGCATGGGACGACAAATTAAACACAAAAGTATCCATGGAAGACGGGGAGTTAGTAATTGCCGTTTTTAACAGGGAAAGAGATGAAACAATTGCGGAAGAACAATTCGTAGCTTTTTTACATTCGACAGATACGGAAAGAAGGATATACATAACCTATATCTACTATGATGAAAGAACCCAAAGCTACATAAGATCGTGGAACGCGCCTACAGCCTCTACCCGTCCTGAAACCATTTCATTATTCAGCGATGACCTTGTCGGAGACAGAAACGACTGCATTATTGTTACAGGCATGAATAACCGCAATGACCATACCATGACAATATTCAGACGCAGTCCGTTAAGAACAGACCGGACATTTAATAAAATAGCGGAATTGCAGATTGACGGTTCAATTAAAATACAGGAAATAAAACGGTCTTTAGCATATCAGCAGGGAATAACAAGGGGGCAAAGTTATAATATCGCGTCTTACGGTCATGACAGTTCGTCAAGCAATATATTGGACCAAATTGAAACTATTTATTCATTTAACCCGGATAATGAACGGTACGAACAGGCAAGCGTCTTAAAAATACCCGGTTCACAAATTGAACAGCAGCGGCTGCGTGAATTATTAAGCGGGACAAAGGGCGTTTTTGAAAGCTTTATTCACGATCTTTGGTACTATGTAAGCCCTCAGGGGACAATCGATTCAAGGCAATATATTTATTTTGACCCTGTCGGCAAAGAAATTATCTTTTTCGGCGATGAAACGCAGCAGGTATTCCATTGGCAGAATTCTTCCTCCACGCGTTACGGTCTTTATATAAGAAGCCAGAATATGTCCATCAGCACATTGCTGCGTTTTATTGATATAGAACTGGAATCTCTTGACAGCATAAGGCTGAGAGTAACTGAGGATGTCCAGTTAAAAATCGCGGTTAATACAACATGGGACGGTTCTTACAGGCGGGCAGGAAACGCGAATTTACAGGAAGCAAGACCGACAGTAATGCCGGGCATTGACGCGCTGTACGACAGTCCCTGGGGCAGGCTGCAGCTTTATAAAAACGGCGAGTATACAATCAATACGCCTGCCCAGCAAAATACAAGAAGTCCTGCGGCAAAAAAAGGCAATTATGTCTTTTTTAAAATTAAAGAACAGGAACTTGTGGAACTGCGTCAGGATGTATCCGGCGGACTGCTGCAGGAAGGTCAAACCAACCGTTTGATTTATAAAGTTGATACTGCAGCAAACGGATCAATGAACCTTTCACGAGTGAGGCTAGGCACTTCGGGTATTCATGATCTTTTTGAGACTCCGATTACGCTTACGCCGGTTACCGTTAATTAAATTACACCCTGATCCAGCATCGCTTTGGCGACTTTTCTGAAACCGGCAATATTCGCGCCAATCACAAAGTTTCCGGGTTTGCCGCATTCTTTTGCGGCTTCGTCTATGCCGGAGAAAATACCTATCATTATATTTTTAAGTTTTGCGTCCACTTCTTCAAATGACCATGAAAGACGTGCGCTGTTCTGGCACATTTCAAGGCCGGAGGTTGCAACGCCTCCCGCGTTTGCCGCTTTGCCGGGAAAGAATGCGGTTCCCTTGCTGATCAAGTATTCCGTTGCGTCCAGGGTCGTGGGCATATTGGCGCCTTCGGCGACAATTTTACATCCGTTTGCCGTAAGGGTTTTAGCATCTTCAATAAAAAGCTCATTCTGTGTCGCGCTGGGTAAGGCTATATCGCAGGCAATATCCCATACCCTGCCCTTGCCCGCATCCGTATACACCGCGTCCTTGTGGACTTCGGCATATTTGGTGAGCCTTTCTCTTTTTACCAGTTTTATATCTTTAACAGTGTCAAGATTGATTCCGTCTTTATGATAAATATAGCCGTTACTGTCTGACATAGTAATAACAGTTGCGCCCAGAGAAGATACCTTCTGCGCCGCGAAAATCGCGACATTGCCGCTGCCTGAAATAGAGACTTTCTTTCCCTTAAAACTGTCTCCTTTTTTATTAAGGTATTCTTCTACTATATAAATAAGTCCGTAACCTGTAGCTTCGTTTCTTGCAAGACTTCCGCCCCAGCCGATTCCCTTTCCTGTCAGCACTCCCTCAAAGCGGTTTACAATCCGTTTATACTGACCGTACATAAAGCCGATCTCCCTGCCTCCAACGCCAATATCTCCCGCAGGCACATCGGTATCAGGTCCGATATGCCGGTACAGTTCAGTCATGAAGGACTGGCAGAAACGCATAACCTCATTATCGCTTTTTCCCTTGGGGTCAAAATCCGAACCGCCTTTGCCGCCGCCCATAGGAAGACCGGTAAGCGAGTTTTTAAAAATTTGTTCAAAACCAAGGAATTTAATAATGCTTAAATTTACAGAAGGATGGAAACGCAGACCGCCCTTGTACGGACCGATGGCGGAGTTGAATTGTACGCGGAAACCGCGGTTTACCTGTACCTTGCCTGAGTCGTCCAGCCATGGAACTCTGAAAATAATCGCCCTTTCAGGTTCTACAAGCCGTTCTAGAAGACCTGCCTTTTCATAGGTGCTGTCCTTGTCAACAATGATCCTAAGCGATTCCAGAACTTCCCTTGCAGCCTGTAAAAATTCAGGCTGTCCCGCGTCTCTCTTTTCTATACCGGCGATAATATTGTCTATGTAGCTCATGACTCCTCCATGGTTATTTATCATTATTAAAGAAAATAATTACAGTGTCAATGCCGTTTTATACTGCCAAATACTTCTCCGCGCTTGCAAGTTTTACGGCTGTACAAAATATTTCCATTGCCTCTCCCAGCTCGCCAAGAGGCGGGCAGGTCGGAGCTATGCGGATGTTTCTGTTACGAGGATCGTTCCCGTCAGGATATGTTGCGCCCGCCGGCGTAAGGGCGACGCCCGCTTCCGCGCACAGCGATACGATTCGTTTAGCGCAGCCGTCGAGGGAATCAAAGCTGATAAAATAACCGCCCAGAGGTTCCGTCCATTCCGCGATGTTAAGTCCGCCAAGTTCGCGGCGCAGCGTCTCTTTTACAAGGTTAAATTTCGGACGGAGAATCGCCGCGTGTTTTTCCATGTGGGACATTACGCCGGCGGCGTCTTTATAAAAACGGACGTGCCGGAGCTGGTTCAATTTATCAGGCCCTATTGTCTGTACGGTCAGCCGCCGGCGTATAAATTCGCAGTTGGATTTGGATGACGCCATACAGGCGACAGCCGCGCCTGCAAAACTTACTTTAGAAAACGATGCGAACACCAATGGCATATTCGGATTTCCCGCTTCTTCGCAAAGACGGATTATATTCGGTATTTCAGCGTGGGTATCGCCCAGATAATGGAAAGCATACGCATTGTCCCAATAAATACGGAAATCCGCGGCCGCCGGTTTTAAGCGGGAAAAACGCGCAACCGTGTCCTTTGAATAAACAATGCCGGTGGGGTTTGAATACTTCGGCACGCACCAGATACCCTTAATCATCGGATCGGAAGAAACCGCCGACTCTATTGCGTCCATATCAGGACCGTCCTGCCCCATTGCAACCGGTATCATATCAATATGAAAATAATTACATATCGTAAAATGCCTGTCGTAACCGGGAGATGGACACAGGAATTTAACCTGTCCCTGACGCTGCCAGGGAACGCCGTCTCTTACGCCGTGAGACATATTGGACGCCACATTGTCAAACATAAGGGCAAGCGATGAGTTGCCGCCTACAATAACTTCGTCCGCGTTTATTTCCAAAAGGTCTGCGAATATTTTTTTCATTTCATGGATGCCGTCTATCCCGCCGTAGTTGCGGCAGTCTATTCCGTTTGAAGCGGTGTAATCATCAGCGGAAAGACAGTCCAGCATATCGTGACTCAGAGCAAGCTGTTCATTGGAAGGAACCCCGCGCATCATGTTGAGCTTTTTCCCTTTACCTTTATGCTTTAAAAAAATATCTGAAAGCTCGTCCCGCACAGCGGTTAATTCTGCCGTGCTCATCTCTACATAAGGTTTCATTTTTTTCTTTTCCTTTTTTTGCACTTTGCACAGAAAAGCATACATTTTTTTTCATGGTATGCCAATCTTTAACGCGTTATCTTAATTGAATCAAACAAGAGACGGCAGCCTTTCATATCCATGTGTTCCGAGGCAAATTCAAGCCTGTCTATATTATCCCATGTAAACTTACCCTGCGGATTAAACCACTGCTGATTCTTATTAATCCATGCGCCGTGTTCCTGCATGGAATTAAGAGAGATGCGGATTGTGTGCCATTTCCCGTCCGGCGGAAGATTGCTTTCATTTATAGTGTAACGCATCCGCCAAGGTACAGAGGATTCATTTTCAGGCTGTATAAAACGGACATCGAATTGCACCGGCTTTTCCGCGCGCGCCTTGAATTCAAGGAAATATCCGTTTGAGGCTAATACGCTGAAATCTCCGCTGCGCGGAAAAGCAAACCAGAAAGATTCATATTTACCGGCGTTTTCCCAGCGGATTGCAAATTCCCCTTCCGCCGAATCGGTACTGTAAAAACTGAAATCAGTATTATCCCCGCCCCAAAAACCGCTGATTAGTTCCGCGTTGGGATAATCATCAAACAGGGTAAAACCGGATTTTAAAGGTTCTTGTACGCGCGGACTCTGCACAGGAGGAGTAAATCCCATAGCGTTTGCAATTTTAATATTTACATCAGAGCGAAAATCCCCCCTGCCGTCAGAATTGAAAATTCCAAATCCTCCGAAATAGTCCCAGCTTGTTCTTGATATTTTACGGTTGTCCAGCGCGTTGGTAATAAATTCATACCATACGACACGGTCTTCAGGCGGGCTGTTCGGAATATATACTCCGTATTCACCGCAATAAACAGGAACATTCCGTTCTCCGGAAAAGGCCGCCGCTATATCCAGTATGCCAAGAAGTTTTGACGGATCGGCGTCCTTTGAGTAATTTCTAATGGAATTTTCAACCCATGTGCCCCTAAGTTTTAAATTAAGCTTAGGCATTCGCTTTGAATCATAGGGGAACGGAACGCCGGAAAGATATTCCATAGGAGGCGACCAGCTTGCTCCCTGATGGGTAAACATAAAAGGATCGTAAAAATGAAATGTGTAAATAAGGTTTGGATCGTTATACGCGGGGATGGAAGACAATTTATTATATGAATTGTAGTCCGTCCCTCCGACAATTATCGTATGTTTCCTGTCCGCACTGCGGATTGCCTCTATTACCTTACCCTGAATTTCCCCCCAGCGTTTATCCGAAATGCCATGCGGCTCATTCAATACTTCGTAGATAATTAATTCACTTCGATCCCTGTACCTCTGCGCTACCTGCGTCCATACAGGAATTAGAACTTTATCAACATCATCCTGCGTGCGGTTAACGGGATGAAAAGAATGATTGTCGATGATAAGGTAAAGCTTGTACTTTTCAGCCCAATTTACCGCCGTGTCAAGAAATTTCAGAAGAAGGGGGTCAAGCTTGTAATCAGGCGCGCCGCTTGTCATGTCATTGAGCCTGACAGGCAGTCTTATTACATCAGCGCCGAGACTCTTTACATTGGCAAAATCCTGCTCATTGTATTGGTTAAACGGAATTCTCTGGGCGTTGTTGACTTCAAACCACCCTGAAAAATTTACGCCTTTGGAAAAGGGAGTGGTTTTAAGCGCCGCGTTAACAGGTCCTGTCTCCGTTAAGTTATCTTTGGAAACTACAGCGTTAGTAGAATTGCATGTAATCAAAATAACTGTAAGTAAGATCAAATGCAGTTTTTTTGTCATATTTTCCCCTTTTATTGACGCTTAAATTGTAAAACCCATTGCCCTAACAACATCCGCATTTACGTCGGATTTAAAATCTCCCTTTTTACCGGTTTTAAAAATTCCGAAACCTCCGAAATAATCCCAGCTTGTCCAAGGAATATTGCGCTTGTCCAGCGCGCCGCAGATTAACCTGTACCAGTTAACGCGGCCGGCTTCGGGGCTTTGAATCATAAGCACGCCGAACTCACCGCAAAAAACCTGAACGTCCCTCTCTTTTGAAAAAGCGGCGGCTTCATCAAGCGCTGCAAAAAGTTTTTCGGGAGAACAATCCCGTTCGTAGCTACCAAGCGCCTTCTCTACCCATGTTCCTTTTAAATCCGCGGGGGTTTCCGGCACAATGCCTTTTTCCGCCGGAAACGGAAGCTCCTTTAATGACGCAAGGGAAGGCTTTTCCCATGTCGCGCCCTGATGCGTAAATAAATGCGGATCATAAAAGTGAAACGTATAAATAAGGTTATTATTCTTATACGCCGGAAGCGCTGTTAATTTTTCTATAGAATTATACCCTGTTCCGCCCGCAATAATCGTATGTTTTTTATCTATCCTTCGTATCGCTTCTATAGCCATTCCCTGAATTTCACCCCAGCGTTCATCTTCAATATGGTGAGGTTCATTGAGGATTTCGTATAACACATAATCGCTTCGGTCTTTATAATGCCGGGCTAATTGTTCCCACACGGGAATTAGTATCCTGTCAATATTTACATCGGTGGGATTAACAGGATGAAAGGAATGGTTGTCAATAATAATATGCAGTTTATGTTTTTCAGCCCAGTCAACAGCGGAATCAAGGTACTTAATAAAAACGGGATCAAGAGTATAATCCGGCGCGCCTGAAGTAAAATTATGCATTGATATCGGAAGGCGGACTACGTCGGAGCCGATGCTTTTTACATTTGCAAAATCCTGTTCGTTAAACCTTTCAAACTGAATATCCCCTGTGCTTTTGGATTCAAACCACTTGGAAAAATTAAACCCGCGTGAAAAATTAACCGTAAACGCCATATAAGCTCCTTATGTTCCAATATTATATCAAAAAATGGTAGAATAATAGCCTATGTTAAGTAACGGAATGATAATTCAAAGAGACGTATCTTTTCCGGTTTGGAGCGGGGAAAAGGTATCCGTTACTTTTTTGGGAAAAAATTATAACACGCAAAATAAAGACGGCAAATGGCTTGTAATGCTTGATCCTGTGCAGGCGGGAGGTCCTTTCTCAATGAGCATTACGGGCGAAAAAAGCTGCTTTATAATAGAAGATATTTACGCGGGCGACGTTTGGTTATGCGCCGGACAATCCAATATGGAACTGCAAATGGAGCGTCTGCGCGATGATTATGAAGAAGAATGGTATTTAAAGACTTATCCGCTTATCCGCCAGTTCAAAGCGCCCCAAGAATCGGATTTTTCATGCCCCCGCGATGAATTTACAGGCGGCGTATGGGTAACCGCTTCGGCGCAGACCCTTCATGAATTTTCCGGGACAGCGTGGTTTTTCGCAAAAAAAATGTACGAAAGATTCCAAGTTCCCATCGGCCTTGTTAATACAGCCTGGGGCGGTACTCCGGTTGAAACATGGATGAGCGAAGAAGCGCTGTCCGGTTACCCTGAAAAAAAAGCAACGGGAAAACAATATTCAAACGCCGCCTTCCGCGAGACTGTCTGCAAAAAAAGCGAGGAAACTGTAAACGCGTGGTATGACGAGCTGAATTCAAACGACACAGGACTGGCTCAAGAATGGCAAAAAAAAGAAAACAGCCAATGGAGCGGCGCGCAAACAGTATCGCTGCCCGGAGATTTTTGCGAGGCGGGATTAAAAAATTTTTGCGGCTCTGTCTGGCTTTATAGAGAATTTGAGGCAGACGGGGAATTCGTAAAAAGTGAAGTAAAGCTGTGGCTTGGAACTATTGTCGATTCCGATACAGTATACATTAACGGCGTTGAAGTCGGAAACACCGGATACCGTTATCCGCCGCGAAAATATACCGTTCCCGCAGGACTGCTCAACAATGGAAAAAACAGCATTGTAATAAGAGTTATCTGCAATAACGGTGAAGGCGGAGTTACAAAGGACAAACCGTTCCGCATTTTTTCAGGTTTAGGCAGTATAGAGCTTGCCGGAAACTGGCAATACCGCATCGGAGTAAGAACGCGCCGCTGCCCCGAATCTTTTTTTATTCAAAGACAGCCGATAGGTAACTACAACGCGATGATCGCCCCCGTATTGAAATATCCCCTTAAAGGCGTTATCTGGTATCAGGGCGAATCAAATGATCCGGCTCCGCATGAATACTCCGACCTGTTCAAGCTGATGATAAAAGACTGGCGGAAAAATAACGGAAACGAAGAACTGCCCTTCCTGTTTGTACAGCTTCCGGTCTTTGGAAAACCTTCCGACAATGACGAAACGTCATCATGGGCAATTTTAAGGGAAGCTCAAAAAGAAGCACTGTCCCTTCCCGTTACCGGAATGGCAGCCGCTCTTGATCTGGGAGAATGGAACGACCTGCACCCGTCAAACAAAAAAGGCGTGGGGGAGCGTCTTTTTACTGCGGCGGAAAAAACATTATTCAAAACTCAGAATACCTCTCCCGGTCCTGCGCTTCGTTCCTGCGTAAAGCGGAAGGATAAGCTTTTCCTGCATTTTGACAATTGCGGCAGCGGACTTTTATCCCGCTACAGCGGCACGGAAAGCGGCGGCGCAGCCGTTCCCCATGTCAGCGTCATGGATAACGGCAAATTGGTACGCCTTCCCGCAATAATCGAAGGAACCGATACAGTATCAATAGACATATCTTCGCTAAAAAACCCGCAAAAGGTACTATACGCATGGGCGGACAACCCATGGGACAGACAGTTGTTTAACAGCGAAGGGCTTCCCGCTCTTCCTTTCAGAATTAATATATAAGGAGAAAAATGATGTTTGACGCGGCAAAAACAAAGGACGAACTTATTGAATGGATACGGAACTACTTTGAAGAAAACGGCAGGGACTGTTCGGCGGTAGTCGGGATTAGCGGCGGCAAGGACAGCGCGGCAACAGCGGCGTTATGCGTAAAGGCTCTGGGAGCGGAAAAAGTTTACGGCGTGCTTATGCCTAACGGAGAACAGCACGACATCGGATACTCAAAGGAAATTGTATCGCATCTTGGGATAAAGAGCTTTACCGTCAACATAAAGAACAGCGTTGACGCGCTTTTGTCGTCAATCAAGGACAGCGGAATTTCAGCTAACAGGCAGGCTGTCATCAATATTCCCGCCAGAATCAGAATGACTACGCTTTACGCGGTGTCCGCTACAGTGAACGGACGGGTAGCCAACACCTGCAACCTAAGCGAAGACTGGGTCGGCTACTCTACAAAATACGGAGACGCCGCCGGGGATTTCAGCCCGTTGTCGCAGTTGACGGTAACGGAAGTGAGGGCTGTGGGCAGGGAACTATTGCCCGCAAAGTTTATCGAAAAAGTCCCCGAAGACGGGCTTTCCGGCTTAACTGATGAGGAAAATCTCGGTTTTACTTACGATGTGCTGGATAAATATATCCGCTTAGGCGTTTGCGAAGACCCGGCGGTAAAAGAAAAAATAGACAGGCTGCACCGTTTAAACCGGCATAAACTTGAGCTTATGCCGGGGTTTAGTCATAGTTGTAATCAAAAAACTACATAACCGCTTAAAACCCTGACCGCTCGTTTGTGAAACAAACGGAGCGGTCAGATTATCAGCTTGATCAACGCTTAATTATGTTCATAAACAAACCAATAAGTTCCGGCGGGGAGAGATACGGACGCGGTACGTTTAGTGGTTTTAATCGCTTCATTATACGAAGAAAATACCCAATTCCAGCCTTTCTTTAAGGACAAATTAAACTCATCATAATGCCTGCCGTCATCAAAATCAATATAATCTGATTCTGTTACAATTTGGTCCTCTCCGGAGTAAACAAGCATAAAACTATAGAGGTCATGACTTGGGTATAACGCATACCTATTGTCTGATGTAAAAAAACTGTCATTATTAGAATATATCGGTGACATATTGAAATAATTACCGTTTGCCATATTCCACCACTTACTCATATACTCAGGTTTTGGCGTGCCCAGATTCAATATTACATCACCGCCGGTTATTCTTACGCTGCTTGCCCCGTCTATATATTTACTGAGGGGATAATATGAAGCTACACTGGTATTATCTGTTATATTAATATTCCATTCTCTGGCAAAACTAAAGTCGGTTCGCGCTGTGGCGTCTGCCATGTTTGTTATGTAGCCGTTATAGTGTATATTGCCGACAATTGTATCGGGAATTTCGGGAATATAATCTTCATCATCTTTTATTTCGATAAGGCTGATTTTAAAATTCCTGATAGTCGCCATGAGATCGCCGTTATTAGTGCCGGGCGGAAGTCTTTCACCGGTGTCAACGCCGTTAGCCGTATTCCACAGTACATTTTCAATACCCAGATTAATCGGAACGTTAGGAATGGGGTCATTAACAATGTGAACCTCAAAACGCCGGTCAACGAAAGTCAAAGTAGGAATAGGAACTATTTCCGCGCCTCCGACCCATCTCCAGTCATCTTCTTCAGGAACCCAAGTGGAAAGCTCAAGTTTAACTTTATTTAACAGTTTATCCGTTGTCCCGCTTAAACTGAAAACGTATATCTTGCCTTTAACAGGTCTTTCGGCGGTAAAATCAGATAACCTTATGTCATTGCTCCATGAATTGTTGAATTCCCACCATTTATTGGCATACAACTCAAATTTTTCATATGTTCTTACCGGGTTAACTGTCGGAGCTGCTATTGGGGGAGTTCCATCTGTTAATATGATAGTCCCCATTATTGCGGTCATTAGTGATGCGCCTGTTTCTGTATTTACGATTTTTATGATAAATGTTTCAGTAGAACCGGAAGGTGCTAATGTAAAGCTGCTGGTACTGCCGCTGACGGTAACAGTAACTGTTCCGCTGCTTTTACCTATAACTGTACCGCTTGGGTTTTTTATTGTCAGTTCATATTTGTCGCCATTTTTCGGGGTATATACCGCCCTGCCGGCTTCTGTAATTTCCAGTATATAGGTGTTGCCGTCACTGCCGGTGCTTTCATATACCGCTGACAGCGGATCAGTTGGCGGTTTTCCGCTACCTGCGCCGTTTCCTCCGCAAGAAGCCAACGCCAGTGTAAGAATAAGTGTTGTTGTAAGAATGAGAATGATTTTAGTCAGAAATGACTGGGGGGGGGGGGGGGGGGATAAAGAAATTTGTTTTTTGTTCATTTTAACATCCTTTAAAATTAGATTATTCGCCGTATATTGCGCTGTTCATACGAACATTGTGATTATTTTACGATTTATTGGCTTTTTTGTCAAGTTTTTTTTCAAATAACGAGCGAAAATTTCACCCTAAAATGAATAAAATTAACAAGGGATAATTGCACCCCCTCAGTAGAATAGGAGGTATGAAATATACTATAATGAAGCGATTATTTATTCGGAGGTTTTATATGGCAGGAAGAACGGAAATTGATAAACTGACATGGCTCGTAAAGCTGATTTTGACATTTTTCTTTGATCCGCTGGTTCAGGGCGTCAACCGCATACTAAGGGGCAGGGTGATTATCGGGATTCTATGGATAATTACGGGCGGCGTATTCGGAATTGGCTGGCTGATAGACATTATTACCGTACTTTTCAACAAAGACATCACTTTCCTCGCGTAAGCGCGCATAAGCGGCTTTTTATACAATATTTTCTTTTTTTACAAATATTATATATAAAATAACCGTTTTATGATATAATGTTCTTATGAAACGTATATTAATAACCGTAATTTTATGCCTCTTCGGAATGACAGTCTTTACCCAGGATATGTCATATTATTTGAGCGATTTTATGAGGGATGACGGGTCTATCGAAGATCGCCTGCTCATTCTGGAAGCAGTCCGAGACGCGGGGCTTACCGGAATTGGGGAATTTTATCATAATGCCCTGAAATATTTGTATGTCAGAATACCGGATGTTAAAACCAAGACAGACGAAGATGCGGTTGAAAGATCTGCTGTAATTTTATGTCAGGGGCTTGGAGCGGAAAAGTATACTGATGCGGCTCACGATATCTGGTATACCGCAGATTATTTTGACATTGAGAGAGACCCCGCCAATCAAGGGAATGCAATGCAGGCGGCTCTGATTGCTCTTGGACAGGTAAACGGCAAGGAGTATCTTCCTAACATCATACAACGCCTGAATCAATACAATATGCAAACATTAAGAGACGAGGCAAGAAGCAGGGTTCAGATGGCGGTAGTCGGATATATAAATGCCATTGAAGCCTTTAAGGATATTTCCGGTTATATGCCCGTGTTTTATGTTTATACGGGCAGTTATGATACGGATGTACAACAAATAGCATACAACGCCCTTCCGAATATCTCCGATGACCCGGCGGAGGTAACAATTATTCTCATTGAGGAACCTACAAATAACCCTTATGTTAAACTTGAAGCGTGGAAAGAACTTCTCAGATCAAAAGCATCTGATTCTTCCAAAGCAAAAGTGGCGCTAACGGCGATTGCCGCAAGCTGGAATTACGCGACAAACAACAAGTCATACCTGGCGACTTTAGGGGTAATGCGAAAAAGCGCTATTGACACTATCCGCCAATACGGAGCTGCAGACAGTATTGCTTATGAATATATGGACAGGGCATACTTAGAAAGCTTTAACAACAACGAACCGGATTTTGAAGAAATTATTTTAACTTTGGATGCTCTGTCGGCGTTAAAAAGCGATGAAGCGGTCGCACTTCTCGTTAAATACCTCCGTGAAATTCATGACAGAAGGCGTCATGGTTTATGGGGAGAGAGGGAAAGGCGCATTTTTCAATGGTTAATTTCCTGTCTTGAGTATACAGAGACCAAGTCTATAGACGCAAAACTTCTGCTTTCCACAATACAGCGTACATCCGCGTATACCCCTTTTGAACAGGGACTTGCAAAGAACGCATTGGCAAAGTTGAATTAAGGGGAAGAAAACATCTATAAACTAAAGTTTTTAGATGTTCCCCTATATATAAAAATACCGCTGTATGATATAATGGTATTATGAAACGTATAATAATAACTGTAGTTTTATGCTTTTTCGGAATGACTGTCTTTACCCAGGATATGTCATACTATACTAATCAGTACATGAGGCAGGACGGAACTTTTTCCGAACGATTGGTCATTCTGGAATCAGTCCGTAATGCAGGACTTACCGGAATTGGGGAATTCTATCATAATGCTCTTAAATTTCTCCTGCTGAGAGTACCTGATACTAAGACTAAAACAGAACAGGATGCCGCTGAAAAATCCGCCGTAATCTTAAGTCAGGGGCTCGGAGCGGAAAAGTATACTAACGCCGCTCACGAACTCTGGCTTACCGTAAGTGCTTTTGACGTTACAAAGAGCGCCAGCCAGGGGAACGCCGCCCAGGCCGCTTTGATTGCCCTGGGGCAGGTGAACGGCAGGGAATATCTCCCCCAAATCGTAAAACGCCTGAATGATTACAATACGCAAACATACAGAAGCGAGGCTAAAAACAGGGTTCAGATGGCGGTTATCGGGTGTATTAACGCCATTGAAACATTTAAAGATATTTCCGGTTTCAGACCTGTGTTCTTTGTTTATACCGGCAGTTATGATCCTGCCGTAAAACAAATAGCCTATAATGCCATGCCTAATATTACCGAAGACCCGGGCGAAGTATTAAGCGCGATTATTCAGGACGCTTCTAATAACCCTTTTGTTAAATTAGAAGCATGGAGGGAAATGGTCAGAACCAGAGCGCCTAATTCATCAAAAGCAAATGTAGCGGCGGCGGCGCTTGCAACAGGCTGGAATTATCCTACAAGCAACAAAGCTTTTAGGACACATTTAGGGGATATGCGAAAAGGCGCCATTGACATAATACGCCAGTACGGAGCCGCGAACAGTTCTGTTTATGAAAATATGGATAAGTCATACACAAACAACTTTAACAACAAAGAACCGGATTATGACGAAATTATGTTAACCCTGAATGCTTTGGCGGCTTTAAAAAGCAATGAAGCGGTTGATCTTCTCTATAGATACCTGCGTGAACTTCATAGCAGAAGACGCAACGGTCCGTGGGGAGACAAGGAAAGGCGCATTTTGCAATGGGTTATTCCCTGCCTTGAAAGCACCGGGACCAAGTCTGATGATGTAAAGCTCCTGCTTTCTTCAATACAGGCTACCTCCGATTATACTCCCTATGAACAGGGACTTGCGAGAGACGCGCTGGCGAAATTAAGGTAATTTACGGGATTACTTATACAACGCTCCGTAATTTTTACAGGCGCGGTAATCCGCTCCTTCAGGATCGTTCGCGCCGAACGCCGCCCATGAGTGCGGACGGTAGATATTGCTGTCCGCAACATTATGAAGCGATACCGGAATTCTGAGCATGGACGCCAAGGTTATTAAATCCGCTCCGATGTGTCCGTAACAGAACGCGCCGTGATTGGCTCCCCACGCAGCCATTACGCTGTAAACATCCTTAAAAGCACCCCCTGTCAGATTCGGCGTAAACCATGTAGTCGGCCAAGTGCGGTCTGTCCTTTCATCAAGAATTTTATGCATTTCCCCGGGCAGGGTTACTGTGTACCCTTCCGCAATTTGCATTACAGGACCAAGTCCGCCTATAAGGTTAAGCCTCAGCATTGTAACAGGCATTTCCGACTGTGTGGCAAAATGGGACGAAAATCCGCCGCCGCGGAAATATTGCAAGTTGGCGGGACACCACGCGGTTTGTGCGAGACAGGCTTTTATGTCTTCGTCCGTAACTTCCCACCATGGTTTCATTATGCCCATTCCGTCAGCTCCTTTTTGAACGCCCGCGCCGTCCAGCGCGGCGGCGCCTGAATTAATCAGGTGAATAAAGCCGTCTGCGGCGCGTCCCTGCGGCTTTTCGCCTGTTACGCGCAATACGGCGTCCGGGCTCCAGTAGGTGCGCACGTCCGCGAATACGGAAGCTCTGCCGTTTAACAGATGTGTAAACAGCATTGAAATACCGTTTAAACTGTCGTTTTCCGTAGCAAAAATTACCGGCTGTCTATTCCCGTTCCAGTCAAATGTACTGTTCAATATTGCTTCTGTAAAGTCTGCGTTAGGCATAAAGTCCGTCCATTGCCTTTGCCCCTGAAAACCGCCGCAGATTCCGTTTCTGCCGATTGATTCTTCTATAAAACCCATTTGCGCAAGTTTCGGATTTCCAAGCATTATGTCGCGGCATATCAGCGTCATTTTTACGCTGGTTTCCCAGTCTTTGTCTTTTTGTTCCCGCGTATGCGGGTTTTGATTTATTTCAAATCCTTCTTTGCAATTCGCCCTTACCCATGAATACGCTTTTTCATATTCATCTTTATCATATATATTTAACTGCAAGCGGCGGATAACTTCGCTCATGTCCGCCCATTCAGCGCGAATACCCAGATATTTTTGCATAAATTCAGGATCAAGGAACGAACCCGCGATTCCCATTGAAACCGAGCCGATGGAAACATAGGATTTCCCCTTCATAAGGCCTGCCGCAATTGCGCAGCGCGCGAACCTGAGAATTTTTTCGCCGACATCGGCAGGTATTGCCGTATCGCCCGCATCCTGCACGTCATGCCCGTAAATGCTAAAGGCGGGAATTCCCCGCTGCGCGTGAGCTGACATTACGGCGGCAAGGTAAACCGCGCCGGGACGCTCTGTTCCGTTAAAACCCCATACCGCTTTCGGAATACCAGGCGTCAGATCCATTGTCTCGCTGCCGTAACACCAGCAGGGAGTAACTGTCAATGCCGCGCATACGTTCTTGTCCGCGAAATAATCTGCGCATATGCCGGCCTCACCCGCGCCGCCGATTGTTACAGGCGAAACAGCGCACTCTACTGCGGTTCCGTCCGGGTACTTAAGATTTCGGCTGATAAGCTGCGCCGCCGCCCTTGCCATATTCATTGTCTGTTCTTCAAGAGATTCGCGCACGCCGCCCCTGCGCCCGTCAATTGTCGGACGTATTCCTATTCTCGGTTTATCTGACATATCATCTGCCTCCTTTAATAATTTTCAGGTATTTCAAATAATCATTATCCCATTTTTCCGTATCCTGCGGTAAAAATGTTTCAGTTTTAAAAGAATTCTTAATAATTTCGCGCCCCTCTCTCAAGCATGAAATTTTACCCAAAGCAATTAACTGTACCATTATATTTCCGGCCGCTGTCGCTTCCACAGGTCCCGCAATTACTTTTTTTCCTGATGCGTTTGCGGTGTGCCGGCAGAGCAGTTTGTTATTTGCCCCTCCGCCTGCAATATGCAGCGTTTCAGTTTTTTTTCCTGAGAGATTTTCCAGTAACTCAACGCCGCGCCTGTACTCCATAGCAAGACTTTGCGTTACGCAGGCAAGGTATTCGCTGCGGGAAGAAGGCGCTTTTTGCCCGTTTGCCGCGCAGAAATCCGTTATCGCCGAGGTCATATCATGCGGCATGATAAAACGCGCGTCATTCGGGTCTATGTAACTTGATGTCTGAGCGGCGGCAGTTTCTTCATCAAGCCGCGAAAATGAAATATCCTGCCCTTCGCGTTTCCATTTCTCAATACACTGCTGGGCTATCCATAAACCGACAATATTTTTTAAAAAACAAATCGTATTACCACAGCCTGTTTCGTTGGTAAATCCCGCGTCAAATACCTCTTGGGAGATCAACGGTTCGGCAAATTCCGCGCCCAGAAGACTCCATGTCCCGCTGCTTATAAACATTGAATTTTCACCGTCAAACGGAACGGCGGCGACAGCGGACGCTGTATCATGTCCGGCAACGGCGACTACAGGTATCTGCGGTATGCCCGTTTCGGCTGATATTTCCCCTGTTATCTTTCCCAAAACGGTACCCGGTTCAATTACCGGACAGAACAAGTCCTGGCTGACGCCGAGTTTACTTAACACGGTTTCAGATAATGTCCCGTTTTTTACGTCAAACAACTGCGATGTGGAAAGTATTGTTTTTTCGCACCTTTTTTCGCCCGTTAGAAAGTAGCCGAACATATCCGGCATAAAAAGCAGATTAACGGCATTTTGCGGAACGCTCTCGCTTGCAAGCTGGCAGGAGGTATTAAGTTCCAACGGGAAAATGCCTGTTTCATCAAACATCTCCCTAGGCGAAATTTTTGAGCCAATCTTTTCTAAAATGCCGCGCGTACGCGAGTCGCGGTAATGCCGGGGATTGGCGATCAAATGTCCGTCTTTATCAAGCAAACAGTAATCCACGCCCCATGTGTCAATTCCTACAGAAGCAATATCGGAGTGACCCGCCGCCGCGCACTTTGAAAGACCGGTTTTTATCTCGTGAAACAGGCGCAAAGCGTCCCAGTAAAGACAGCCGTGTACGCGGACAGGATCATTTGCAAACCGGTGGATTTCACGCAGCTCAAGCGCGCCGCCATCCAGTATTCCAAGCATTGCGCGTCCGTTTGAAGCTCCGAGATCAATCGCCAAAACTTTGATACAAGCCTCCTCCGCTTATAATAAAGGGTGTTTTCCGGGCACATTTAATACGCGCCGTATTTCCATCAGCCTGCCCACCTGTTCTTTGGCGAGTTCTTTTTCACCTCCAAGCCGGCGCGCGGTCAGCGATACTTTTGCATAATGCTCCATCGTTTCCATTTTAAAATAGGCTCCGGTTAAATCCGCTCCTACTGTAAGCGCGCCGTGGTTTTCCAGCAGAAAAGCGTCGTGTTTTTGCAAAAACGGGGAAAGCGCGTCAGGTATTTCATCTGTGGACGGCGTACCGTACGGCACAACAGGCACAATTCCCAAAAAAATGACGGCTTCCGGCATGGTGAATTTATCAAGCGGAATACCGGCAATGGCAAAACCTGTCGCAACAGGAGGGTGAGCGTGCACAACCGCGTTTACATCCGGTCTTTCTGCATATACCCTAAGGTGCATTTTTAATTCTGACGAAGGTTTTAATTTGCCGCTTAACACATTGCCGGCGCGGTCAACTTTAATAATCATATCAGGGGTCATAAAACCCTTGGATACGCCGGTCGGGGTTGTAAAAAATTCATTCTCCGACACTTTAACGCTGATGTTTCCGTCGTTAGCCGCTACAAAGCCGTTTTGGTAAATTCTTCTGCCGATTTCGCAAATTTGTTTTTTTATGTTTTCTTTTTTCATACATCTTCCTACAGATTTTCAAGCGGCGGAACGTTCGGACAATCAAGCGAACTTACTTTGACAATCGGTTTTGCCCATTTAACCGCGTTTACAATAATTTTTTGGATTACCTCGTTGTGGTAAACCGGAAAAGTCTCATGCCCCGGCTGAAAATAAAAAATTCTTCCGTAATCCCGCTGGAAAGTTACTCCGCTTCTGAAAACATTTCCGCCCTGAAACCAGCCTATAAAAACAGTTTGCAAAGGCTGCGGAATGCCAAACGGCTCTCCGTACATTTCCTCGTGTTCAAGTACAAACTGTTCCGGGATTCCATCGGCGATCGGATGGGCCGGAGACGCTGTCCATATCCTTTCCTTTTCAGCGGCTTCTCTCCAGCACAAATGCCCGCTTGTCCCCATAAGAGCCATGAACGGTTTTGACTTATGGGCTGAGTGAAGAAAAATAATTCCCATGCCGCGTTGAACGCGGTCCGTTACCTTCTTTACAATCCTGTCCTCAACCTTGTCATGCGCAACATGCCCCCACCAAATCAAAACATCGGTATCATCAAGAGCCGCGTCCGACAATCCCTGCTCTTCATCGGCAAGGACGGCCGTTTTTGCCTGTATATCAGGCGCGCTGTTTAGAAAATCCGCGATTGTTATGTGCATACCTTTGGGATATACATCGGCAACTGACGGATTTTTTTGATCGTCAGCGTATTCGTTCCAAACCAGTACGTTAATTTTTTTACCCATAAATACTCCGAATAAATTTAATTTTCAAAATAATGCGGCTTTCCCGTCTTTGCGGAAATGTAAATACCTTCCAGTATTTTTGTAACAACCGCAGCCTGTTCCGGCTGGACATAGAGCTTTCCGCTGCCGCGCACCGCTTCAGCAAAAACCCGCGCTTCTACAATTGCCGGTTCTTCCTCCTTGCCGCCGAAAAACGCCACTCCGCCTGAAATAAACTCAGGCTTCAGGACATACTGTTTGTTGTTTTTAACTCCGTTAATGACAAGTTCTCCCGCCTGCGGCATATCCGCGCCTGCCTTTGTTCCGCATAATGTTGTTACCGCTTCCCTTACTTCCGTAGTGTTAAGCGCCCAACTGCTCTGTAAAATAATTGTCGCGTTATTCTTCATTACAATGAATCCAAAAGCGGAATCTTCTACAGTAAATTTGTCCGGGTCCCAGTCTCCCCAGATATTTCCAGTATTCTTTTCCTTGTTAAGTTTATGATAAACGGTTCCGACAGCGTAAGCCGGCTCGTAATTGTTCATCATAAACAGGGTAAGATCCAGCGAATGCGTCCCAATATCTATAAGCGGGCCTCCTCCCTGTTTTTCCTCGTCAAGAAATACCCCCCATGTAGGCACCGCGCGGCGGCGAATAGCTGTCGCTTTGGCAAAATAAATATCACCTAACGTTCCGCTTTCACATTCCTGCCTGAGGTATAAACTGTCCGGCCTGTACCGGTTCTGGTACCCAATGGTCAGCAGCTTTCCGCTTTTATCACGCGCAGCAATCATCGCCCTGGCTTCCTCATAATTCTTTGCCATAGGTTTCTCGCATAGTACGTTCTTTCCTGCGTTCAGAGCGGCAACGGTAATTTCACAGTGGGAACTGTTCGGAGTCAGCACCAAAACAGCGTCAACGTCTTCTTTTACCAGCTCTTTGTAATCCTTAAAAACTTTTCCCTTTCCTCCGCCGTATTCCTTATTCGCTTTCTCGGCTTTTTCGGGGATAATGTCGCAAAACGCGGTCATTTCTATTCCGCCGATCGCTTTTACGGAGGGCATATGTTTATTTTCAGCGATTCCGCCGCACCCTACAATACCATACTTTAATATCCTGCCCATAATGTTCTCCTTTAGAATGATATAGGTTATTATACCCTGATAACCATAACTTTCAACTAAAATAGCGGACACTTCACATACGTTTACTCCTGCATTATACTAAACCTATGCAGTTATTGACCGTCTCGCATCTGAGCAAACGTTTTAATCTAGAAGCCGGGTTTTTCGCCCGTTTCGGACGTTTTGTAAACGCGGTTAACGATATTTCCTTTTCAATAGGTAATAATGAATCTTACGGACTTGCGGGCGAGTCAGGCTGCGGAAAAACAACTACGGCGCGAATGCTGGTGCGGATGTACGAAGCGGATTCAGGCGAAATCCTTTTCCACGGAGAAAAGACCAAAACCGTATCCGCCATGCAAAAAGAAGAACTTCGCAAATACCGCGAGAAAGTGCGGTATGTATTTCAGGACCCGGCGAGGTCTCTAAATCCGAGAATGAGCGTTTACGAAGTCCTTGTTTCAGGCTGCCGCCGTCCGTTAAAACGCAGGGGAATCGGCGAAAAAGAGCTTAGGCAAAAAGCCGCGGCAATACTTGAAGAAGCGGGGCTTCAAGCCGCTGACCTTGAAAAGCGCCCTTCTGAGTTTTCAGGCGGACAACGCCAGAGGATTTCCATTGCCCGCGCCCTATTAATGGAGCCTGAACTTTTAATCTGCGACGAGGTTGTCTCGGCGCTGGACGTTTCAATTCAGGGACAGATACTCAACCTGTTACTTGACATCAGAAGAAAAAGAAACATATCGTTCCTTTTCATCGCGCACGATTTAAAAGTAGCGTGCTATTTCTGCGACCGCATCGGCGTAATGTACCGGGGAGAAATTATGGAAGAAGCTCCGGCGGCGGACCTTTACAGGGAAGCCTTGCACCCGTATACGCAGCTTCTGTTTTCTTCTGCGGCAGGCGGGGAATACAGAGACGCAGTCGGGAAATCGAATAACGCACAAACTTTGGCATCTTCCCGTCCGCGTGAGGTTAATTTTACAGATAACCCTTCCTGTTCTTTTGCGGCAAGGTGTCCGCTTGCCGCGGAACGCTGCTTTAGCGAACATCCCGCTTTAACCGAAATTAAAACAGGACATTTTATCCGCTGCATAAACCATGCTGCCTCAAACATTTCACCCGATAATCCGTAACTGGTTCAGCGAAACCTACGGAAGCCCCACTTCCGTACAGGCTGAAAGCTGGCCTTTAATCGAACGCGGTGAAAATGTCCTTGCCTTAGCGCCCACAGGCAGCGGCAAGACGCTCACTGCGTTTCTTTCAGCAATCTCCCGTTTTTGTTCAGCCGGAGCAGATGCAAATACGGGAACGCAATATACATCGGATATAAAATATCCTGCGGATAAACTTTCTGTTCTGTATATTTCCCCGCTCAAAGCCCTTAACGAGGATATTAAACGCAACCTGCTTGAACCGTTAGCTGCAATCAAAACCTGTTTTGAAAAAGAGGGCTTGCAGTTTCCGCCTATCCGCGTTCAGACAAGATCTGGAGACACTCCTCAGTCGGAACGCAGGCGTTTTTTATTGCACCCACCGTCAATTCTCGCTCTTACGCCTGAAAGTCTTTCAATTCTTCTGTTGAACCCAAAGGGCAGGCAGGTTCTCTCTGATGTAAAATATGTCATTATTGACGAAATACATGCAATTCTAGGCAGCAAAAGGGGAGCGTTTCTTTCCTGCCAGATAGACAGGCTCGCCCTTATCGCAGGGGAGTTTCAGCGTATAAGCCTTTCTGCAACCGTCCGCAATCCGCAGACAGCGGCGGATTTTATAAGCGGGATCGGCCGTAAAGTGCATATTGCCGCTCCGCCGGCCGAAAAGAAAATTGAACTTAATGTTGAATACCCGGATATTGCTTTTGAAACGGGACAAAACCTGCCACCCGGTATAAGAGAAGCGCTTTCTCCGTCCGGGAAACAGATGAGCCGTTATGCGCCATTAATCAGTTATATTTTAAGCCGTATATGGGAAGGTTCAACCCTACTTGTATTCGCCGAATCGCGGAGGCGCGCGGAAAGGCTTTGTTATTTTTTAAATCAGGCGGCGGCGGAAAAATTTGTACATAACGGTGAAAAAGCAAACCGTGTTTTTTCGGGAGCGGTCGCTTATCCGCACCACGGCTCCCTTTCCAAAGAAATCAGGCGCAGCGTGGAAAAAGGATTTGCCGAAGGGAAAATTCCGTGTGTGATCGCCACCGCCTCCCTTGAACTTGGAATTGACATCGGCTGGGTGGATGAAGTTGTGCTTGCGGGAAGCACCGGCAATGTTTCACAAGCTCTACAGCGCATCGGGCGTTCAGGCCACAGAGTAGGAAAGGTCAGCAGGGGAAGGTTATTCGCTTTTCACGGAATGGAACTTCTGTCCGCCGCCGCCCTTAAAGACGCCGTAGACGAGCGCGATATTGAAGAAATTTACCCAATTGAAAATCCGCTTGATATACTGTCGCAGCTTATTCTTGTTTTATGTTCTGAAAAAGAACGCAATATCAATGAGTTATACGAAACTATAAATAAATTCTATATTTTTAAGAATTTGAAATTTGATTCTTTTAACCGCGTTATACGAATGCTGGCGGGTCTTGGCTCCTCGGAGGACAGCGCGCGGTTAAGGGAAATAAAGCCCCGCATCCGGCTTGATAAAATCGAAGGAAAAATAGGAGTGGCAGACGGAACCACTACCCTGCTCTATACATCAGGGGGAGTGATTGCAAACCGAGGGCTTTATTCGCTGCGCCTTTCGGACGGAACCAGGATCGGCGAGCTTGACGAAGAATTTGTGTGGGAACGCAGAATCGGCGATTGTTTTGACTTCGGCGCGCGCGGCTGGCGTATCAAGAACATAAGCGCTGAATCTGTTGAAGTAACCCCGCTTGATAAAGCGGCCGACTTTATTCCCTTCTGGAAGGGGGATATTCCTTTTCGCAGCGTCAATTTAACTAAAAGAATACTTGCAATTCTTGAGAATTTTAACAATACAGGCGATATAAAAACACATCTTTCATCATATGCGCATGAAGCTCTTAAGGATTTGTTTAAATCCCAGCGTTCATCACAGCAAGGGCTTCCTCTGCCCGACACTAAAAATTTTATTACGGAAGTTGTAAAAGGAACTGAACTAAACAGGAACTTTTATTCTGTTATCTTGCATAACTTCAGAGGCAGACAGGTTAATTATCCGCTTTCGCTCGCTCTGTCAGCTGAAATGGAAGAAACAATAGGTCTTCGCGTTGAAAGTTTTCCAAGCGATGACAATATACTTTTCCTTTTGCCAAGGCAGGGGCTTGATGACTCTCTATCTTCACCCAAAGAAATATTAAGCCGCGCAATAGCGGCTCTTGAAAAAACAGACGCAAGCGGCGTCAGCAGGGGGGAAAGGCTTTTCAGAAACCGTCTTGAAAGTTCCGCCCTTTTCGGCGCAAATTTCCGTGAAGCCGCAGAAAGGTGTTTATTAATCCCGAAATCACCTTTTGGCAGACGCACCCCGCTTTGGATCATGCGTCAAAGATCAAAACGGCTTTTTGACGCAGTTGCAAACGATGAAGGTTTTCCTGCGACAGCGGAAGCATGGCGAAGCTGCCTTGTCGATTCTTTTGACATGGACGGATTCCGAGAATTAATTGTTTCTTTAAATAACGGAAACATCACTCTATCGTTTTTTCAAACCATTCTGCCAAGCCCGTTTTCCGCAAATATTGTCAGACAGGAAACAAATACTTTCATGTATGAATACGATGAACGAAAAGATTTAGCGGGAAAAAATCATTCCGCCTCTCTTTCCGATAAAGTAATAGAAGAAGCGGTCAGCAATGAAGCGTTACGCCCGGTTTTAAAAACTGAAACGGTTAACAATTTCGTCTCAAGACTTAGAAGGGAAATCGCTGGGTGGGCTCCTGAAGACTGTCTTTCGCTGACCGAATGGGTAAAGGAGCGGATAGCAATTCCCGCAGACGAATGGGAAATTCTTAAAGTATCTGTGCCGGAAACTGTTGTAAGCGAACTTGATGAAAACCGGGTTAAAATTGTTACGCGCAGAGGCGCGGCAGCCGCTTCAGTTGTTCACCGTGAATGGGAAGAAAACTGGAAAAATGAGCCTTTAAGCCTTCTCGGCCAATGGCTGCGTTATGAAGGTCCTGTTTCCATTGAGCGAATTTGTTCGGTTTTCGGAGTTAACCGCGCCGATGCGGAAGACGCCGTCAGTGCGTTAGCTGAAGTTGACGAAGCGGTCCGTAATATTGCGGTAGAAGACGCAGATAACGATTTATCGCTCGTTTGCGACCGTGAAAACTTTGAAATGCTTCTGCGTCTTTCACGCAAAAAACAGCGTTTGGAAATAAAAGAGCGTCCCGCGTCCGTACTGGTTCCTTTTCTGGCACTGCGTCAGGGATTGGCGCAAGGCGGCTCCGGCTTCAGGAAAAATCTTTACGGCTGGACGGCGCCTGCAAAATTATGGGAAACCGAAATCCTTTGCGCCGGAGACAGCGCATACAGTCCCGAAAAAATAAACAGCGAACTGGACGGAAAGCTCATCTGGTACGGCGCGGGAAAGGAAAAAATCTCTTTCTGCCGCGTAGAAGACCTGGATTTGGTGAATAATTTATCCGCCGCGCCATTTAACAACATAGAAGATAAAAGCCCGCCTGATATTACTCAGCTTATTTCATCGTCATTCTTTGACCGTCCGCGCGATTTTTGGGAAATAAAGAACGAGCTCTCTCTGGATATAAAATCCTGCGCTCAGGCTCTCTGGCATGAAGTCTGGCGCGGCGTTATTACGGCAGATTCATTTGATCCCGTAAGAAGAGGAATAGAAAACGGTTTTGTCCCAAAAAATATTGAGCTTCCGCAAAATACCGAAATTCAATATCCGTTCACAAGACAGCCGCGCATACCGGGCGCTCTCCGTAACCGCTGGCGCAACGGCGCGCCGGTTCAGGGTAACTGGTTTTCTCTTGTACCGGAATCAGGCGGTGAAATAAGCCCCATTGAAGAAGATGTTCTTAACCGGGACCGCGTGCGCCTTCTTCTCGGCCGCTGGGGAGTGCTTTGCCGCCCGCTTCTTGAACATGAAGCTCCCGTTTTTTCGTGGTCAAAACTGTTACCCGCAATGCGGCGCATGGAACTTGCGGGCGAGCTGATCGCGGGGCGCGTTTTCGCAGGCATAAACTCGCTTCAGTTCACTTCCCCTTCCGTTATTGCAGAACTTGAACGCGCGGAAACTTTTGACGGTTTTTACTGGATGAACGCGGCTGATCCCGCAAGCCCTGCGGGAATTGAAATTGAAGGGCTCGGCTATTCGTTATGCGCAAGAAGCTCAAACAGCAGGCTCTATTTTAAAGGCGCGGGACTAATCGCAATTTCAGCAAAAAACGGCAGGGAAATGCGGATTTTCATGGAAGCGGATGATCCCGATATTGCGCAGTTAATCGAACTTTTTAAGATTCCGCGCTCAAGGAAAGTTATGCCTGAAAATAAAATATTAATTGAAAAAATCAACGGTCAAAGCGCGGCAGACAGCGTCTATGCGCCGTTTTTTAAAGATTTAAATTTCGTTAATGACAGGGGAAGGCTTATTTACTGGTAGCCTGCGCAAAGGCCGCCTCGCCCTTAGGAATGTTCACAGATTTTAAAACCAGCCTGACAGTATCATTAGGCGCAATGTTATTTTGAAACGCAGCCTGCGTTTCAAGAGCAAGCGAAGGAATAATTACCACCCAGCGGTTTCCTTTTTTTTCAAGGGCGACAGCGTCCCAAACAGAATTTATTTTACCTGCAAGGTACACCATTATCCAGTAATTGACAGAGGCGCGTTCCGCCTGAACTGCCGCGGACGCAGCCGCTTCGCTGTATCCAAGCCGCGCAAAAACATCATCGGCGCCAAGGACCGCGCCGCTCCGCAGAAAAGCGCGTATCTGCATATGGGCAAGAAGGTCCGTATACCTGCGCAGAGGGCTTGTAACCTGCGTGTAAATATCAAGCCCAAGCCCCTGATGCCTTCCCGGTTTTGTAGAAAGAACCCGAGGCCTCATACAGCGGCGCATCTGCCAGGAACCCGCGAAACCGGCCGCAATATCATTCGGCATATCCGCTTCCTGACTTAAATACGGGAACGCCAGATTTTTCCCGGCTGCCCAGTCTCCCGCGCCTTCGCCCGCCATTATCATACATTCCCTTACCACCGCGGACGAACGGTGATGAACAATAGGAATAATTTCCGGCTGTGCGTTTTGAACCGTTATATGCACTTCGGGAAGCTCAATACTTGCCGCGCCCTGCGCCATCCGCCGTTTAAAATAACAAAGCGCCAGCTCGTTTAATGCGCGTAACGCATTTGCGTCAGGCGTATCAGCTTCATTCATTTCTTTATCAGCCTCTTCATATGTCATACGCCGCACTTTTACAATAGAAGAAAATATTTCCGTCTCTGTTATCCTGCCTTCATTATCAAGCGTCATTTTAAAGGTAAGAGCAAAAGATTTTTCCTTTAACCCAAGCGCAAACATGGGAAGGGATTCATCGGCTAACATTCTGACGCCGGCTTCAGGCAAATAAAGAGTAACTCCCCTGTTACGCGCTTCTTTTTCAACAGGACTGTCCGGCGTAACGGAAGAAGCAGGGTCGGCGACATGCACATAGACAATGTTCCCCTGCGCGGATACAGCGTCATCGGGGTCATTGCTCCAGGGGCTGTCAATTGCAAATGCCGCAAGATGACAAAGATCGCGGCGTTCTTCATAAGGAGGAGGGTCGGGGCAGACGCTGACTTTGTTAAGTGAAAGACCAAAACGGTATGGATGCGGATTTACCGCAACAGTCCAGAAACCGGTTTTTAAAAGCAGCGAGTGCGCTTCTTCGGGAGTTTCTCCAAGGTTAAGCTCCTTCATGGTGCGGCTCTTTTCGGATTTTCCGTAAGCAAGCGCTTCAATATCCTGAATAAAGCGCATATCCGACGCGAGAAGCAAATTTTTATCGGATTTTTTAAGGCAGGTTTTTATTCTGGCTAAAAAATCCGTACGTTCGTCAGCATCGCGCTGTTTTTCGCCGCGCCTTGCCTCTTCGGCAGCAATTTTTTCTCTGCTGTGCGGAATAACTTCATTTACAGCGCCGCAGAAAAAGAGACCGTCCTGCAATACGGTATAAGCCGCATAAGCGGAAGACGGCGTGTATTCATTAAAAATAAAAGCGGAAAAATCCTTTAACGAAAGAGGAGAGCCTTCATCCGACAGAAGCTCCCATGCTTCCCTGATTACGGATGTTTCCGGCTTGAATAATTCCAGCGCGGAGAAAGTTTTTATCGGCCCTGGATGAATTAGTTCAATATCCTTGTCGCGGACTTTTACCTGCGTGCCGTCCTGTAGGGAAATGGAAAATTTACCGTCAGCAAGCTCTTTTACAATCGCAGGTTTATTTTTATAGATAACCAGCGAATTCTCCGAAATCATTTAATAATTATATATTAAATCGCTTCGACGTACACGCATTCCTTAAGTTCGTTTGCATGGCTTCGCATTTTTTTAAGCGCCCTCATTTCAATCTGGCGGACAGTCTCCGGAGAAATATCAAGTTTGTCGCCTATTTCCCTTAATGTGTGATGTTCGCAGCCGTTCAACTGATAACGATAGTTAAGAATGCGTTTTTCCTTATCCTTCAATTTATTTAAAATACTCATTGCGCTGTCGCGGGAGATTTTTTTCATAAGAGTGCGCTCAGGGTTATAGGTATAATCTTCATGAACGTCCATAGTACTGACAGCTTCATCGTCATGAAAAGTCTGTTCAAATGGGAGCGAATCGGACGCCATATTAACGATAAAGTCGACATCCTGAACCGGAATGCCCAGTTCTTTTGCAATATCCGTATTTTGCGGCTGGTGCATTAATGTCTGGCAGAGAGAATGATACGCATATTGAATCTTGCGAAGCTCGTCTTCTTTTCTCTGCGGCAAACGTACAAATCTCCGTTTCTTGGAAATAAACCGGCTGATAAACTGCCTTATCCACCAGCTTGCATAAGTACAGAAACGCACATTTTTTTGGTAGTCGAATTTACCGGCGGCATGAATTAAACCTAAATTCCCTTCCTGAATAATATCTAAAATCGGAATATCCGGCAGGTTGTACAGTACGGCAATTTTGGCAACAAGACGCAAATTGGAATTTACCAGTTTATGCAACGCTTCCGAATTTCCTTCCTGTATCTGTTTTGACAACTCAAGCTCTTCTTCAAAAGTTAAAAGAGGGAAAGCCTTTATCTGTTTAAAATAAGTATCAAGCAGGCTGTCGTTCGATTTTAACGCTTTTTTTTGCATATCTACCTCCCCTGTCATTGGATTAGAATTCCGAATTATACTAACACTATCATAGCAATTTCCATGCCAAGCTCGATAAGAATATTTATTTTGACTTAATTCTATACTACATAAGGAATTAGCGAGGACATTCCGAAAAATTACGGTTAAATTGACATATAAAGTGTATTATTTTTCATACATTAATTATTTTTTTTATAATGAATAATCTTGCTCAATTAAACTTTTATTACAACAACAGACCAACTTCCTCATCACCGTGATAATATATGCGAACATCTTAAAACTGAAATTTTTAGAGATTACCATTTCAAAAACGATAAAAAGTTCTCCGTTTTTTCTTGACATTACACAGCTCCTATGTTAACCTCTTGAACATAAGAGGTTAACATGAAAACATCGCGGCAAATTATTCGGAACCGTTATGTATTTGCAGCCTTATTTGCCGCGTTGATCGCGGTTTCTTCTTTTTTAATTATTCCGCTTCCCGGAGGAATACCCATTGTATTGAAAAATCTTTTTGTTGTGCTTTCCGGCGCTGTACTCGGCAGTTTCTACGGAGGAGTTTCACTTCTTATTTTTATTGCGGCGGGGCTTATCGGAATACCGGTGTTTGTTATTCCCGGAGGATACGGAGTTTTCCTTACTCCGCTGGGCGGGTATATTTTGGGTTACTTTGCGGGAAGTCTCTGTGCGGGGCTTGTCTGCGGTCTTCCTAAAATAAGCGAAAAGAAGATACGCTTCCTTTTCCTTCTAAGGCTTTGCATTGCTTCCTTTCTGGGGTTCGCCCTTATACTGCTTTGCGGAGTTCTTTACATGATGAAGCTGAATTCTATTTCTTTCAAAGCTGCAGTCATTGCAGGCGTTGTTCCCTATATCCTGGGCGACTCGGTTAAATTAATCGCAAGTATTCCATTGGCTCTTAAACTGCGCCCTATCGCGGCGCGGTACATAAATCAGGAAGATAAATAAAATCGACGCTGTTATACTTCATAATATAACAAAGTATTTTCCGGTTTACGACTGTATGGCTTGTAACGAACAGGTTCGCGGCGGGCTTTTTTACGCGCTTGATGACGTATCCTTAACAATCAAGAAAAGCGAATGTGCGATTATCGCGGGCGCAAACGGTTCCGGAAAAAGTCTTTTAATGTCTGTCATTGCCGGGTTTGAAACGCCCTCACTAGGCGCTGTAAATAAATGTTATACGGCAGGTCTTGTTTTTCAGGAGCCTGATTCCCAAATACTGGGAGAGACGCCGCTTGAAGATATTTCATTCGGTCCGCGGAATCTGGGCTTTTCAAAAACGCAGTGCCTTGAGCGGGCGAAAACAGCTCTTGAAAAAACAGGTTTAACGCAAAAAAGCGATTTTCCGGCGCGTTCGCTTTCAGGCGGGGAAAAGAGGCGGCTTGCCGCCGCAGGCGTTTTGGCAATGGAGAGCGAAATAATTATTTTTGACGAACCTTTCGCAAACATGGATTTTCCGGGTGTTGTGCAGATAAACCGCCTTTTTAAAGAACTAATCGCGGACGGCAAAACCGTGATCATTCTGACTCACGAACTTGAAAAATGCCTCTCTCTTGCAAATCATTTTATTGTCCTTTTTAAAGGGAAAAAAGTTTTTGACGGTTCTCCCGCGCAAGCTCTTGACTGCGATCTTGAAAAATGGGGGATTCATCACCCTCTGCACAATAAAGCCGGCAAATTGGAAGATTTATTATGGCAGTAACAAGCGCGATAAACGTATTCGGGTATAAAACAATAAGGGGAATCCTTCACAAAGTTCCCGCAATGTTAAAACTTTTCATGTTCCTGCCCCTCTGTGTATTTTGTATGTCATTTAACGTTCTCCAGTTTGCGGCGGGAATAATTGCGGCTGCGATATTGGTATTTATCAGCGGTTTTACAATAAAAGAACAATTAACCGATTTAAAACCTGCGTTAATTTACGGCTTTTTTCTGTACCTGCTTTCAGTTTTTTCAAACCTGCCGGAAAACGTTCAAATTACGGATATGTCAGGTCTTGTTCGAATTTTTCTCCCCCGCAATGATTTTTTTTTATTCAGTTTACGGTTGATAATAATTGTACAATTATCCGCCTTGCTGTTCAGAACCACAAGCGCGTTTGAAATACGGGAAGCTCTTGGAGAGATTGAGTATTGGATTAAACGCGTTCTTTCGCATCTGCCGTTATTGGGAAAAAATATAACGCCTGACAGGAAGATAGCGGGAGTATTTTCACTCTTTCTTTCGTTTATTCCTGAAATATTTGCAATATGGACAAATATCAATCTTGCATGGAAAGCAAGAGGCGGAAAAAATAATTTTAAAAAAATAACAACGCTTGTTTTTGTGTTAATTACGCTTTGTATGGATAAGGCGTCAAAAAAAACAAAAGCTCTGGAAGCGAGGAGCGCCGCCGGATGAATCTCCGCTCGGTTAATTCTTGTTATTGGCGGTTTATTAATTTATTATGACTTATATGAAGGAAACAACAAGGACTAAAGCCGTCCCTTCGGCGCAGGGGCTTTCAAGCAAGGCGCGGCTGCTCGCCCGTCTGCGGGAAAAGCAGGGCGAATTTGTCGGCGGTAGCGTTCTTGCAAAGGATATGGGGATTTCACGTGTCGCCGTATGGAAAACGGTACAGTCGTTGGTTGAAGCGGGTTATTCAATAGAAACGGGAGACTCAGGTTATCTTTTGGACCCCAAGAAAGAAAAGGACTTTTTGTATCCTTGGGAGTTTAGCGAAAGGGAATTACTTTTCTGTCATTATAAAAATACAGACAGCACTATGGACAGGGCGAGAGAATTGGCTTTACGCGGAGCGGCCGGCGGGACTGTCATAACGGCTGAAAAGCAAAGCGCGGGAAGAGGCCGCAGCGGTAGGACGTGGATTTCACGGCAGGGGGGGCTTTTTTTCACGATTTTGGAACGCCCACGCCTTGCGATAGCAGACTATACCCTGCTCTCCCTTATTGTTCAAATTTCCGTCGTTCGCATTATTTCTTTGATATGCGGGAAAAAAGCGTATCTCCGCTGGCCTAACGACGTTTACATCAACGGAAGAAAAATAGCGGGCGTAACAACTGAAATTTCGGGAGAAGGCGACTTAATAACATGGCTGTCCTGCGGCATAGGAGTTAATGTAAATAACCCCGTCCCATCCGTCAAAGCCGCAAGCTGCTCGGAAATTTCAGGGCATGAGCTTTCACGTCGGGAAATTCTTGAAAAAATACTAACCGAAATTGAAAAAGTAAAAAATACTTTTAACATACAGGCGGCTTATTCACAGGGAAACCGCGTCCTTGCAGCAGAATGGAATTCACTGGCTGACTGCGTAGGGGCAAAAGCTGTCGTTTTTGAACCTGCGCCCGGAAAAAAAGACGAAGAGTCTGAAAAAAAACCTGTTAAGATACTTGCGCGCGGAGTATTTCAGGGAATTGACCCTGCGGGGCGCGGTATTATAAAGACAGACGGTAAAAAAGGAAATCTGTATTTTAATCAGGGAGCTGTTTCCATGGCATTTCTAAATACAGATAACAGATAACGTTACTCTACATTATTTCCAGAAAAGGTATACAAACCAGATGGAACGCGTCTTTCAACACCAGCATTACGGCGCGGGAAAGTTCCTGCCTTGCCATTGACAAACCTGCATCGTCAATATTCAATACAGGACATTCATGATAAAAACGGCTGAAACATTTTGATAGTTCGTAAAGATACGAGGCAAGATGCGAAGGGTCAAGTGCGGCGGCGGCTTCGCCGACCGCGGCAGGATAAACCGCCAATGTTTTTATAAGCTCCCATTCCGTGTCTGAAATTAGCAATGAAAAATCCGCGTTCTTTCCGGTTAAAGGCGTATTGCTTTTGCGTAACATGGAAGAAATCCGCGCTCCCATGTACTGTAAATATGGGCCGGTATTGCCCGTAAAAGAAAGCGATTCTTTCGGATCAAAAAGCATATCTTTAACGGGACTTGGCTGGAGCAAAAAATAATGCAATGCGCCGAGAGCGATTTTTTCCGCAACTTCCTGTGCATCGCCTACTTCTTCTTCCCTGTCTTTCCCGCGTATTTCATCAAGCGCCATGCTGCGCAATGAATCAATCAGGTCGTCAGCGTCAACAACTGTCCCTTCGCGGCTTTTCATTTTACCTTCCGGAAGGTTTACCATACCGTAGGAAAGATGATACAGATTTTTTGCCCAGCTATAACCCAGTTTGTCAAGAAGGATGAACAGTACCTTAAAATGATACTGCTGTTCGGAACCTACCACATAGATCATCTGATCAAACGGCCAGTCCTTGTGTCTGTTAATCGCCGTTCCAAAATCCTGCGTGATATAAATCGAAGTCCCGTCGCTGCGAAGGAGAATCTTTTTGTCGAGTTTTTCCGCGCTTAAATCCACGGCGACAGCTCCGTCTTCCTGACGGTAAAAAATGCCGTTTTCAAGTCCTTTAAGCACTTCGTCCTTTCCGAGCATCCACGTATCGCTTTCAAAATAGTATTTGTCAAAAGAAACGCCTGTTCTTCTGTAGGTTTCCTTCATTCCTTCTATTGACCAGGAATTCATAATCTTCCAAAGTTCTACTGTTTCGCTGTCACCCGCTTCCCATTTGCGAAGCAGTTCCTGCGCCCTTTCCATTAACGGCGCTTTAGCTTCGGCTTCTTCATTTTTCATGCCTTTCCGCACCATTTCATTAACTTCGTTTTTTAAAGCCTTGCTGAAACATACATACCAGTCGCCGACAAAACGATCGCTTTTTATACCTTCCGATTGCGGCGTTCTGCCATTACCCTGCTCCTTGTAGGCAAGCATGGATTTGCATATATGAATACCCCGGTCATTAATAATGCAAACCTTGTGTACTTCTGCTCCGCACGCAGTAAGTATTCGCGATACGCTTTCACCCAGCGCGTCATTCCGCAAATGACCAAGGTGCAACGGCTTATTTGTGTTTGGGCTTGAAAATTCCACCATTATTTTTTTACCGGTTAATGTACCCGGCCTGCCAAAAATAAAAGCTCCGCCTGTATCCGTTTTTAAAATTTCTTCAAGTACAGCTTTAGCGGTCAATGAACGATTTAATTTTATATTAACATAAGGTCCCTGCGCTTCCGCCGCGCCGTCTTCATTACCTGCATTGGAAGATTGTATTTTTGCCGCAACTGTCTGCGCAATCTGCGGCGGCCCTTTCCGCAGTATTTTTGCATAACCGAACATGGGAAAACCGATGTCCCCCATTAAAGGGTCGGGCGGAGTTTCAGCTATTACCTGCGAAGGATCAATATTTTCGGCATTGGGATCGGTTTCTTTAACGAGCGCGGTAAGCGTTTCGGCAATTTTTATTTTCCATGACTTCTTGTAATCGTACATAAATTTATCCATATTTACCTTATTTGAAAATTCAAAAATTTTCAATATAGCGCAAAAACCATGCTTTTTTTTTAACGTCTCGGTCATAAACCTTGTTAAAAAGAAATAAAAGTGATATGTTTTAAATATATGATTTTTCTAATCTGTTTATGCTTGTTTACAACAGTTAATATAGCAGCCGAAACTTTGCCGGAATGGTTTATTCCGCTTCGCGAGGCAATTTATGAACAGCAACTAACAGCCGTTGAAATTGAACCTCTTTACCGTGAAATATCAAACAAAGCCAAAGCCGCTCTTTCAGGAGATTCTCAGTATATAATGCTTTCCCGAAGCGAATATATGATGGGAAGAGCGTTTCAATATGAAGACAAAAAAAAAGAAGCCATAGCGCATTACGATGAAGGAATAAAATGGGCGGAAAAAGCCCTTGAAACAAGAGAAAGCGCCGAAGCATGGGTAATGCTGGCGGAAAATATCTCACAATCCTGCGTTGTCCGCCCCGCCTCCTACGCCATAGCTAACGGTTTAAAAGTGGAAAAATACGCAAAGAATGCCCTTGCCATTGATAGTAAAAACGCGGCTGCCCAATTTCTTATCGCCGCGCGTTGGGTTTACGCGCCGGCTCCGTTTTATAATTACAACAAGGGCATCGAAATGTTAAACGCCATTCCTAACGCGAGCAACATGGAAAAAGACGATATGTTTAACGTATACTCATCCCTTTGTTATGCGTACATACAACGGAAGAACAGCACGCAGGCACGCCAGTGGTATTCCAAAGCAAATGAAATTTATCCTACTAATAAATATTTAAAAACTTTAAATGTTAATTAATGTGAATCTGAGGTTAAATAATGTTAAATAATATTGCGCAAATATTGAGCCCCTACTATTACCATGTGCTTATTATTATCTCTTTATATTTTTTTATATTTTCACTTGCAAATCATTATGAAATGTGGCGCTTTACCCATGGACCTGAAATATTTGACGGACCTCTTGTTTCAATTTTGATTCCCGCGCGAAATGAAGAAAAAAATATTGAAAACTGCATTAACTCCCTTAAAAACCAGATATATAAAAATTATGAGATTTTGATTATTAACGACAATTCAACGGATGACACAGGCAATATACTCGCACGTATAGCGGCGGAAGATAACAGGATCAGAATTTATAACGGCAAACCCCTTCCCGACGACTGGTACGGGAAACCGTTCGCTTTGCACCAGTTGTCCGCCTATGCAAAAGGCGAAATACTTCTCTTTACAGACGCGGATACGGTGCATTATCCTGCAAGTATCTCGTGGGCTGTAACCAATATGCAGTACCTGAAAGCCGACATGATCTCAGGCTACATCGGGCAGATTTTTCAAAAATTCGGCGAGGTTATAACAGTTCCATTGATATTTTTTTTAACAGGTTTTGCGATTCCTCTTTTTCTGAATCGTTTTACAAAATTAAGCTGGTTTTCCGCCGCCATAGGACAATACATTGTAATCAGGCATGATGTTTTTAAAGCAATCGGAGGATGTGAATCATTCAAGAAAAAAACATCAGAAGATATTTATATGTCAAGGCTAGTTAAATCCAAAGGCTACTCAACGCGTTTTCTGAATATTACGGAGCATGTTAAATGCAGAATGTACGACGGATATCTCAGCGCAATTGAAGGCATAGGAAAAAATGTTTTCGATTTTTTGGGAAAAAACACAGTACTGTTATTTTTTCTGTTTATTGCCGTTTTTTTCTTTTTGTTTTTTCCGTTTCCCCTGCTTGTCGGCTGTTTAATAACCGGAAGCATATGGTTTAAATATATTTTATTGGTAAATATTCTTTATACGCTGACATGGCTTTTTATGTTCCTGAGTCAGAGACTTGACTGGTGGTATGGTTTTCTCTGGCCTTTGATATTTTTAAATCTTCTTTATATGGCTTTCTGGTCGTGGTTCAGAACCATTTCCGGCAAAGGCTTCCTATGGAAAGACCGAAGGGTTAACTGATGCCTTATAAACACGGACGCCCTGTTATTAATCTGTCTTTCTTATTCAGAATCGCTTCTGCCGCGGGGTCTTATATGACTATCCCGCTTGCGTTTCTGATCAACTTCCTTCAATTTTCCACAAGATATAAAAACAGGTTCAGACTTTACGGAATCCGCAGGGCAATTACAGTTTCCAACCATACAACATTTCTTGATCCTGCAAAAATTGCATTTTTTGTGCTGCCGAGTCTAATGTATCATACATTACTTGAAGGTACTGTAGAATCTCCTGTATTGGGCACATATACAAGAATTCTCGGTGGTGTTCCAATTCCGCGCGGGATAAAAGGCTATAAAAAAATTCTTGAAATATGCGAACACGCGTTTAAATACCGCAGATTTTTGCATTTTTATCCTGAAGGTGAATGTTACCTTTACAATCAAACTATAAAGGAATTCAAAGCCGGCGCTTTCCTGATTGCCGCAGAGCTTGACATTCCCATAGTACCCCTTGTTACAGTTTTTAAAGACGGTTTTTTCCGCCCATGGTCTTTTTTAGGGCGTTCAGCGCCGGTTGAAACATTGGTAGTTCTTGAACCTGAATACCCTTCCCGTTATGTTAAACGTAACGAAAACGGAGAACTTTCCTCAGATTCTGTGCGTGAATTTGCGGAAGCAGTACGAAAAAAAATGCAGGCGGAAATAGACAGACGCGGCGGCTCATCGGCTTTTTACCGAGGCAAAATGGAACGTTTAAAGGGAATAAATGAATAGTCCCCGTCAAAGATTTTTACCTGCCGCAAAGATTTACAGTAATCAGTTTTTTATACCATAATAACAATATGCCGCTCGGGAAGAAATTCTTTAATCAACCGACTGTAGACCTTGCAAGGGCGTTGCTTGGTAAAATTCTTGTATTTGGAGATTTGCAGGGAATCATTGTTGAAACAGAAGCTTATCTTTACAGAAACGATCCAGGCTGCCATGCAAGCCGTGGACAGACTGTCCGAAATGCGCCTATGTTTGGACCTGCGGGACACGCTTATGTATATTTAATATACGGAATGTACCATTGCCTGAACATAGTCAGCGGCAAAAAAGGCGAAGGCGAGGCTGTGCTTATCCGCGCTCTTGAGCCAGTGCGGGGAATTCCCCTAATGCAAAAACGGCGAAAAACCAAAAAGATAGAAAATCTTTGCAATGGTCCGGGAAAACTGACACAAGCCTTCGGTATTACACGAAAACACAACAATTTAAGTCTGCTTGAAGGAGATTTGCGTGTTTTAAACAGCCGCGTAAAGCCGAAAATTTGCACAAGCGGGCGGGTAGGCCTATCCACCGGAAAGGAATTGGAACTCCGTTTTTTTATCAAGGAAAACCGCTTTGTTTCAGGTAAAAAGTAGAATTTTATCAATACCGCTGGACAAAAAGAAACATTTATTCTATAATTTCTTGTGTAGGGTGGGGATTTTAGCCAAAGAGGTGTAAAATGTCTGAAATTTTGTCCATAATATTGGGTGGTGGGAAGGGTACCCGTTTATTTCCGTTAACCCAGTTTCGTTCAAAACCGGCAGTCCCATTTGGCGGAAAATTCCGCCTTGTAGATATTCCTATTTCCAATTGTATTAATGCGAATTTAAGGCAAATTTACGTTGTTACCCAGTTTAATTCCGCTTCTCTTCATTTACATATCGGTCAAACTTACATTTTCGACACTTTTTCAAACGGTTTTGTCGAAATACTTGCGGCAGAACAGACTTTTGAGCATTCAAGCTGGTACGAAGGCACCGCCGACGCAGTAAGAAAAAATTTAACGCACTTTAGAACACAGAATCCTTCGTATTATATCATTTTATCCGGAGATCAGCTTTACAGGATGGATTTGGCGGATCTGTTAAAAAAACATGCGGACTCAGGAGCGGCTATTACTATCGCCTGTACGGGAGTTACGCGGGAAAACGCCAGCGGGCTTGGAATTTTAAAAGTAGATAAAAGGAACCAGATTACCGAATTCCTGGAAAAACCGGGACCTGCCAAAGATATTTCTGACTTCAAAGCTCCGGCGGAATTACTTACGGAAAAAAATAAAAATGACTGTTATCTTGCGTCCATGGGCATTTATGTATTTAACGCAAAAGCAATGGAAGACTGTCTTTCCAACGAACTGACGGATTTCGGCAAAGAAATAATTCCCGGTGCAATCAATAAATTAAAAGTAAACGCATATCTTTTTGACGGTTATTGGGAAGATATAGGAACAATCAAGAATTTTTATGAAACCAATCTTGAATTGACATCTTTAAGGCCCAGTTTTGATTTTTATGATGAGGAAAAGCCTATTTACACCCATATGCGGAACCTGCCGCCTTCTAAAATGAATTTTTCCAACATGAATCAATCTATCGCCGCAGAAGGCTGTATTATTACAAATGCAAATATTACCAATTCAATAGTAGGTATCCGCACGCTTATCGAAACAGGCTCAAGCCTTAACGGTGTTGTATGTATGGGCGCAGACTATTATGAAACCGAAGCACAAAAAGCCCAGAATGCCGAATCAAGAATCCCCAATGTAGGGATAGGACGCGGGGCAATTATTAAAGGCGCAATAATTGACAAGAATGTCTGTGTCGGCGAGGGCTGCCGCATCGGCGTTGATGACATCAAACGCACAGACGGCAATTACGGTCATTATTATATTGTTGACGGAATAATTGTTATTCCTAAAAATACAATTCTTTATCCGGGAACCGTGATTTAACCGCCTGATGCATTTTATTAGGTTCTTTGCGATAGTTCTTTTGTTTTTTTTATGTTTTTCGTGCTCAAAATTTAAACCTATACAAGCTATAGAAACCGCCGAAATAATCGAATCCGGTGATGATGAGATGAATTTTAACAATTTGCTTACATTAGCCATTAAAGCCGCGCAGTTACCTGAAAATTTATCAGCCTCAATAACGGGAATAATAGGCCAGAATCCCGCTTTTATCCTTGATCTTTTTGAAATTTTACAGACAGATCCTTATCTTTATGTTCTTGTTGACAAGGAACATTCACTGGCAGAAAATTATGAACCTGAAGACCTGACAGAATTAACAAACGGCTCTTACAGGGTTAACAGAACCGGATTATTCCTGCGAAAAGCGGCAGAGGTATCACTCGAAGAAATGGCTGCCGCCGCAAAAAGCGAAAGACTTACACTTACCGCTTCTTCCGCCTATCGTTCATTTAACTATCAGGTTCAAGTGTATGAACGCAATGTAAAAGAAATGGGACAGCAGGCAGCCGACAGGGAATCTGCCAGACCCGGACACAGCCAGCATCAATTGGGGCTCGTTGTCGATTTCGATTCCATTACAGACGCATTTGCCCGTACCCCGCAAGGAATTTGGCTTTTTGCCAACGCTTCACGTTTCGGCTGGTCTCTTTCATATCCTGAAGGTTATGAAAATGTTACAGGTTATCGCTGGGAAAGCTGGCATTACCGCTATGTCGGCGCGGAACTTGCGGAGTTTATCGACAATTACTTTAACGGAATACAACAATACGCATTACGCTTTATTCATGAATTCACGCGCCTGACCGTAGACTTAAAAAATTAAGCCTCAGGCTGCTTTACAAATTCTACTGTTTCTGCTTTACAAATTCTACTGTTTCTGCTTTACAAATTCTACTGTTTCTGCTTTACAAATTCTACTGTTTCTGCTTTACAAATTCTACTGTTTCTGCTTTACAAATTCTACCGAGTAAAATACAATAAATTTATCAGGAATAAGAGGTAAAGATTGGGTAAGGAATATAAAAGATGGCAGGTTGAAAATGCGCAAAAGGCGCTGAAAAACCGCCGCGTTGTATCAATATCAGGCGCCCGCCAGACAGGTAAAACTACAATAACAAAACAAATAATAAAAAACGGCATTTTCCGCACATTGGATAATACTGCTCTGCTCCGGGCGGCAAGAAAAGACCCAAACGAATTTGTAAAAATTCAATCCGGAAAAATGACGATGGTTATTGATGAAATTCAAAAAAATCCGGCGCTTTTATCAGAAATTAAACTGGCTGTAGATAAAAACAACCGTCCCGGTCAATATTTAATAACAGGTTCCGCTAATATACAAACAATAGCAAGGATTGACGACAGTCTTGCAGGCCGTATAAAACACATTCGGCTGCGTCCTCTTTCTACAGGTGAAATACTCGAGAAAAAACCTTTATTTTTAAAACGCGCTTTTTCCGGTAAATTTCCAATTCAGATAAACGGGTTTAACAAAAACGCTGTTTTCGATTTGGCATTCCGCGGCGGTTACCCCGAAGTATTACGCATTAAAGATAAAAAAGAACGCAGAAAATGGCACAGGGATTATCTTGACAGCCTGATAAAAAAAGACTTAAACGATGTAGAAAAAATACGGCGGCTTGATACAGTGCGTGATTTAGTTAAGATTCTTGCGGCATGGTCAGGCAAATATATGGAAAAGAATAAAATAACAAGCACACTGGAAGTATCAAGACCGACATTTGATATTTATTCCAACGCTCTTGAATCATTGTTTATCTTTGAACGCGTTTTGCCATGGGTTAAAACCGATTATGAACTGGCGGGAAAAAGAGCAAAAATATACATGACCGACACCGGACTTATGTCATCTTTGCTAAACTGGAAAAGGGAAGATATTGTTCTTTCTCCTGACAAAAGCGGAAAATTAATAGAAACTTTTGTATTTCAGGAATTGTCCGCGCAGATTGATTTGGACAGCGACTATTCATTATATCAATACCGTGACGCGAAAAAGCGTGAAATAGACTTTCTTGTTGAAAAAGAAGACGAAGGGCTTATAGGGATTGAGGTAAAAGCCAGCAGCAGCGTATCTACAGAAGATTTCGCATCGCTCCTTTGGTTTAAAAATAATTTAGTAAAAAATAAAATGCCGTATAAAGGTTTTATCCTGTATACAGGCGAAGATACTTTATCTTTTAAAGACGGAATGTGGGCGGTTCCAATAGCGGCATTATGGGACTAAACCTGAATTTTAACAAACTTGACGAGTTTTTAAATGATTATGAAACAAATCCGCCCGGCTTTGAAATTTCAGGAAAATTATGAGATGGAAATGATTTGTCAGCCTGTAAAACAGAAAGCTAAGAAATTTAACTAAAATCCAGCACAAGTTCCTGCCCAAATGGGACAGGTCTTTTAGCTTCAATTTTTATTGCGCCGTCCTTGCCGTCTGCCGTAAAAACAGTATCATTATCCCAGCGGCCGTCAAGGATTAGTTCCGAAAGAGGCGCTTCAATTTCTTTAAGTATGGTACGGCGAAGAGGCCTTCCGCCGAATTTCGGATCCCAGCCTTTTTCTACAAGGATTTCCCTTGCCGAGGGTGTTATCTGCAATTGATAATTTTGTTCAAAAAGACGCTGTGCCAGTTCATTTAATTCTATATCCAGAATCGCATTAATTTGTTCATGGTTTAACGTGTTAAAAACTACAATTTCGTCCACCCTGTTAATAAACTCAGGGTTAAAAATACGGCGCAATTCCGACATTGCGGCTGTTTCTATTTCCGCAGAGTTCATAAACCCTGAACCTGATGAAAAACCAAGACGCGAATCATTGGTTATTTCCCTTGCTCCTGCGTTACTCGTCATTATTATTATTGTGTTGCGGAAATTGACGGTATGCCCAAGAGAGTCTCTTAGTTCTCCTTCTTCCAGTACCTGCAGGAGAATATTGTAAATTTCATGATGCGCTTTTTCAATCTCATCAAACAGAATAACTCGGTATGGATTACGCCTGATTTTTTCGGTAAGCATCCCTCCTTCTTCATAGCCTATATAGCCCGGAGGCGCACCTATAAGGCGGGAAGCGTTGTGTTTTTCCATATAATCAGACATATCGATTCTAACAAGGGCGTTTTCGCCCGCGAAAAGAAACTTTGAAAGCTGCCTTGCAAGAAGCGTTTTCCCTACTCCTGTCGGTCCAAGGAAAATAAAAGAACCCATAGGGCGGCGTGGAGAAGAAACTCCCGCTCTTGAACGGCGGATTGCCGAAGCTATACGCTTAATGGCGTCATCCTGCCCTACTACGGTCTTGTACAGTTCTTCCTCAATTTGCAGTAAACGGCGGGATTCCTTTTCTTCAAGGTGAATCACGGGTATTCCCGTGGCTTCGGTAACGACTGTGCGCACATCATCTTCCGTAACCTGAGGCCAGTCATTTCTTGACGCGCGTTCCCACGCATCATGAGCTTCTTCAAGCCGTATTCTTAAAGCGCGCACTTTATCGCGTAACTCGGCGGCATGCTCATAATCCTGGGCGCTTACATACGCGTTTTTTTCTTCACATAACTTTCCTATTTCAGCTTCAAGTCCTGCAATTTCAGGCGGCTGTTCGCGCGTTTCAAGCTTGCGCATCGCTCCGGCTTCATCTAAAATATCTATCGCCTTGTCAGGCATGAATCTTCCCGTTATGTAACGCTGCGCAAGTTTTGCCGCCAGAGTTACCGCATCTGGCAAATACCTTACTTGATGATGTTCTTCATACTTTTTCTGAATACCTTTTAAGATTTCAATTGTATCATCAAAAGCAGGCTCTTCAACAATTACCGCCTGAAAACGGCGTTCAAGAGCGGCGTCTTTTTCAAAATGTTTACGGTATTCAGCCAGCGTTGTAGCGCCGATACATCGTATCTCGCCGCGGGAAAGTCCTGGTTTAAGCATATTGGAAGCGTCAAGAGTTCCTTCCGCGCCTCCGGCTCCGATAAGGGAATGGATTTCATCAATAAAAAGAATTATATTTCCCGCCTGATTTACCTCGCGTATTATTTTCTTTATTCGCTCTTCAAATTCACCCCGGTACTTGGTTCCCGCGACTATTAGTCCCATATCAAGAGAAAGAATGCGCTTGCCGGACAGCGCTTCAGGGACAGCTTCGCTTACAAGAAGCAGAGCAAGTCCTTCCACAATTGCGGTTTTGCCGACACCCGGCTCGCCGACAAGAATCGGGTTGTTTTTAGTCCTTCTTGCCAAAATTCGCACGGCGCGGTTAATCTCGGACTTCCTGCCTACCACAGGATCAATCTTTCCCGCTCTTGCAAGAGATGTCAGATCACGGGAAAAATTATCAAGTACGGGAGTAAGCACAGGATAGGTAGCCGGCTTTATTCTGGGATACTGGCGTTCCGTTTCCGCGCCGCTTTTGTTTTGAACCGAGGCTCTTTCCCTGTGAATATAATACGGTTGAAATTTTTCCGCGTCCGCATATTCATCGCCGCTCCTGTGGCTGGGTTTGTTAAATGTAGTTTGAATAATCACCCGCATCATGTCGGTATCCACAGCCCGCTGGTTCAGGTAAACCTGTACGCTGGAATCCTGTTCGCGCATTGCGGCAAACAGAAGGTGCTCCGTGCCAAGATAATCACTTCCCGCTGTTCTTGCTTCTTCCGTGGCAATATCCAGCATATTTTTTGTACGTTTTGAAGGCGGAACTTCGCCTCGTACTATAAGTCCCGGAATCCGGGGAATTGAACTTTCCAGAATATATTTAAATTCATTCAAATCAATCCGTAAAAACATCAGCGCTTTGCAGGCTGTCCCTCCGCCTTCCTTCAGCACTGCGATAATTATATGTTCCGGTAAAAGTTGATCGGAATTGAAACGGCGCGCCTCTTCCTGTGCATTTACGGAAAGCAGCCTTTGAACTCGTTGAGTTAATCCTTTAAACACCTGCTATACCCCATTTTTTTATTTTAACATGTTTTCGGTTGTTTTTCAATTTGCCGCCTCGCTGACAATAACCGTATCTCCTGTCTGCACTCCTGCGCGTAAAAACCAGCCTGCGGGCACTTCAAGTGCATAACGGACTGAACGGCTTGACATAACGGAATTCTCATCGTGCGGATACATATCTTTAATATCTATAATTCTTCCGTCTGACGCTATAAAAGCGATAGACAGGGGAATGTAGGTATTTTTCATCCAGAAAGACAGCACCTCGTCCCTTTCAAAAACAAATAACATTCCTTCGCCGTCAGGCAGTTTCTTGCGGTACATCAGCCCCTTGCTGCGTTCATCGCCGGTACGCGCAATTTCAGCCATAACAACGGTAAATTGCTGTCCGTCCCGTTCAATCGGTAATTCCCTTACAGCCAGTTTCTGCGGCGAACAGGAAACAAGAAAGAAAAAACAAACAACAGGAAACAGCGTATTTAACAGATAATTATATTCGCGCGTTATTCGCCGTTCAGAATTCATTTATAAATTCCTGACGGCGTTGTACTTGTCCTGATTCAATCAGCCCGGATTCATTAATAATATCGTTAAAAATATTTTTATCGATATACTTAACGGTTAACGGACGTTCAATAGAAATTCTTGTTTCATCCGTTTCCCAGACTGCGGTTTTAGGGTCAAGGTACGACGGTTCTCCGTATTTATCCGTAAACTGGTTAAATATGGAATAGTGGTCAATAATTTCAGTATTCAGGGTAAAAGCCATAATAAAAACCGTTCCGTCTCTTAGCTGAAAGAAAGCGCGTTTGATAAAGGACGAACCTGTGGTTTCCACAAGGCTTTGTTCCCTTACAGGCAGTAAGGAGACATCCCTGTCGCCTCTAAAATGAAAATAATCGTCATTAATCAAGGCTTCCTTTAAATCGTCAAGATTCATTCCCAGTGAAAGTTGGCGAAAGCTGCGCGGCAATACCTGCATATCCGCCTGATCGGGCGCATCCTGCGCTTCTGCAAGAAAAACAAAAATGAAAAACAAAAGGAAAAATTGACTGAAAAAATGCGGCTTTTTATTCATTATCTATATTATCGGTTATTATTTTGTTCTTTAAAACAGGTTATACAGCCGGTTTGCCTTCCATGCGGCTTTTTTCAAGCTGCTGCATTTTTCTATAATATGAGTTCTGCCTTCCGATTTCCTTAATGTCTTTAACAAAAATTTTGTCGTTCATTATCTGAAACATATGGTTTTCCAGTAATTTCTTGCCGACTTTTACCCCGTCGCCATGCGGAAACCCTACCATATTAATTAGTTCATTAATTCCAAAATCAAATGAATAATTTGTATATTTATTTATATCTATCTTTTTCTTGTCAAGCTGGATTTGAAGCATATCATACATTTTTCCAAGAGGATCGTTTATTTTCGTGTTTGCAAGTTGTTTATATATGAGCCATATTCTTTCTGCCAAAAGCGTGGTTAATCTGGCTATAAGCTGAGGTTGAGTCTTGATCATCTGTTGAAAGTTGCTTTTATTAACCGCCATTAACTGGCAGTCTTCATAAGCGACAGCTCCCGCCGCTCTTGGTTTTGATTCAAGAAGCGCCATTTCACCAAAAATATCACCGGATTTTAACACTGCCAGCAATATCTCGTTATTCTCGGTAATTTTAATTATCTTGACTGAACCGCTCTGGATAATAAAAAGTTCATCTCCGGGTTCGCCTTCGCAGAAAATAATAGAGTTCTTTAAATAGGAACGCACCGTTTCGCCATGCGAAAAATCTTTCTGGGGGTTTCTTATATAAGGAGCTATTTTTTTCATTCGTTCAATCGTATTTTGAATATTTTCCCCTTTTGGGCAGTATTTAACATATTTCTGATAGGCATAAAACGCCTGATTCATCTGGTTGTTTTTTAAATAATATTCGCCAACGTAAAAAATATGGCTTGCATCTTCGTTTGCGGTTTTATTTTTAAGGGTAAGCCTTGTAAGAGCTTCATCAAGATAACGCATCCGCTTAGAAAATTGCAGTATTATTTTCATTGCGACAGGCGCGTTCCCCTGTATTAACTGGCTGAATTGGTCCCTTTGAACCGAAATAAGGGTTACATCGGTAATCGCAAGCGCAGTTTCAATATGACTGTTGCCTGACATTGTTGAAACAACGCCGAAAAAATCACCGGGTCCCAGTATGTCGCCCTGTTCCTCGGCTACAACCTGTACTTCTTTGGAAACTTTAACCTTACCGGTACGGATGATAAAAAACCTGTCAGCATTTCTTTTACCTTCTACAATAATATAAGAGTCTTTTGTAAAATTTACGAAAGCTAGCTGTAAAGCAGCGCCCATTTTCCCCTCATTTTTTCCTAATGCCAGTATAAACTTTATAGACATAATGTCAACCGTAACTGACTTACGGGTAAAAGACCTATTATTTTCAGTTTAAATAATTTATTCGGCAATTTAAACCGATAATAATAAAAATACCGTGAACAAAAATATAAATTTTGAAGATACCATTTTTATTTTGAACCTCAGAATCAGAATGATAAAAGACCTTCTTCGTCTTGATGTTGATTCCGGACTTTTTTACCGGCAGACTATGGGAGATTTGGAGTTCATAAGTTCAACGCTGGAAATTATGGCGGAAAAATTCCTTGCCAATATGAAATTCCTGGACCGTGAAATTGAAGCTGACAATCTGCTGGATGCCGAATGGCAATTCAGCCAGCTCTTGAATGAAATATCAAATAATTCAAGCCCTTATTCAAATGTCAATTTTCCGGAAACACGGACATGGATCGATAAATTCAGGAAAGAAAGCGAAAAACGAAAGAAACAACTGGAAGAAGCTTCAGTGCCAGCAGAACAATCCATGACGGAACCTGTAGTGTCCAACGCGGAATTAAACGGACTTCTAGGGAGTTCGTGAGAATAACGGGCGGAATACTGCGGGGAAGAAAGATTTCAGTCCCGGCAGGGATAATAAGACCAAGCATGGACAAAATGCGCGAGTCTGTGTTTGCCTGTTTGGGAGATATTGCCGGGTTGTCCTTTCTTGATATTTTTTCAGGTTCAGGGATTATTGCGCTGGAAGCGGCGTCCCGCGGAGCCGTAATAATCGAAGCTGTTGAACAGGATAAACTAAAGCGAAAAACGCTTTTGGAAAACGTATCTATTTCGCCGCGCCGGATTAACTGCCGTTTTATGCCTGCCGAGCTTTATGTTAAAAGAGCTAAAAATTCTTTTGATATCATTTTCCTTGATCCTCCTTTTCAATATAAATATAAATGGGAATTAATGGAAATTATCGCGTCTTCCGCACTTGTAAAAAAAGACTCCAAAATAATAATTCACCGCCCCCGTGAAGATTATCCAAAAAATAATATAGAGAACCTTAAAAAAAAAGACAGCCGTGAATACGGACGTTCCGTAGCGGATTTTTATACGGTAAATTAATTTTTAATAATTCTTGTTTTTTAGGGAAAATATGCTGATAATATAATAAGTTAAAAATTTTATGGATATTAAAAAATCATTTGAAAAATTCGATAAACAAAACTCATTTATAAGAGAAACCGTCAACAAGGATGTTAAAGGACCGCAAAAAGCTGAATTAAACCGCAAAGGCAACCAGCTCTTCAACAGCGGGAACATTGAAGGCGCAAAAAGAATTTTTATGACTACCGGCTATTCAGACGGATTATCAAGAGTCGGCGATTATTACAAATCCCAAAATAGGCCTCTTGAGGCGCTGCGGATGTACTGGCTTGCTCCGGACAAGACAAAATCGCAGCCGTTAATTGAACAGCTTGCGGTTCTTTTACAGGGAATAATCGCAGAAGACGAATTACCCTCAGAAGAACAGGAATCAGATAATGAATGAATCTAGATTACGCGAAAAAAACACAATACGCCTGAAGAAGCAAATAATAACGGAAATGCTTGAAAGCATCTGAGAAAATGGAAACTCCGTCCCTCGCCGGACTTTGCCCCGGTGAAATTGAAAAAGTTCTTTCTCCCCTGCCCCGTTTCCGCGCCGGACAGATTTACAATTGGATAACAAAGGGCGTTTCCGATTTTGAACAAATGACAGACATCCCGAATGTTCTGCGCGGGGAACTAAAAGAACGTTTCCGTATTTTTTCAAGCAGTATCGTTAGCTGTCATAAAGACGCCGGTGCAATGAAAATTGCCGTGTCTCTGGAGGACAGCCAAAAAATAGAATCCGTTCTTTTAAGAGACGGGAAAAACCGCCTTACAGCCTGCCTTTCTACCCAGTGCGGATGTCCTGCGGGGTGCGTTTTCTGCAGAACGGGCGCTCTCGGTTTTAAACGCAATCTTAAGTCAAGTGAAATTGTCGAACAGTTTTTTTTACTCTCCGCTTCGGCTGTTTCTGATGAAAATACGAAAAAAAATGAAGAACAATTAAAAGAAAAACATATAATCGGCAACATTGTCATTATGGGAATGGGCGAGCCCCTCCTTAACATGGAGCAGCTTAGAAAAGCAATCGCAGTTTTTAACGATCCTTCCGGTTTAAATTTTTCCAGACGGAGAATTACAGTCTCTACCTGCGGAATATGCGAAAGCCTTTTTGACATTGCTGAAAACGGACCGTATGTCCGGCTCGCCCTTTCGTTAACCACGGCTGATGAGATACTGCGTAAAAAACTTATGCCCGTTACTGCGGCAAATCCTCTTCAAAAAATTAGGGAAGCCTTAATCCTTTTTCAGCGTAACGGCGGAGGACGCGTTACACTTGAAATTCCCCTGCTTGGAGGCATTAATACCCGCGATCAGGATGCCGCTTCCATCGCGCGTTTTGCGGAAGGAATGGAAAGCGTGGTAAATATTATCCCTTGGAATCCTGTGAATGACATGGAGTTTGAAGGCAGCCCTTTACGTGAACCTTCAAAAAAAGAAACCTTTGATTTTATAAAGAAACTTGAAAATTACGGGTTAAAAGTTACCACACGGCTTCACAAGGGACGCGGCGTATCGGGAGCCTGCGGACAATTGGGTTAGCTGTGCAATATATCCAGCGTCAGTGAAAACGCAAGCGGTATTTGAGTTACAAAAAACAATAAAAATCCTAAAACCGTCTGCTGGGAAAAAAAAGCCCAATAAGCGAATGAAGCGGCAAGCGGCAGGATTAAAATACAGATAATTGAAACTAAAGCCGAATACCAGCTAAAATTACCCAACATCCATTTTATAAAAAAAGGAATGCCGACTGCGAGAGCCGTCCATAACAGAGGAACGGCTACAAGCAAAATCGGTTCGTTTGTTGAACTCCAGCTTAGTGCCCGCATGGCTGCGACCGGAATTAACCATAACAACGCAAAATTCGCAAAATCAATATCTCCGGAAAAGCCGCTGAACAGCATCAATAATAAATATATTAATAACGGAACAAGAACTGTCAGGCTAACAATGTCTATAAAACCAAAAAGCCAGCGTGAAAAGCCAAAACCTCCCGGGTTAACAAGATAACCCAGGAAGAATTGAATAATTGCAGTTACACTTCCAAGCAACAGCGCCCATACACTCCCCGATCCGCTTGCGCCTGTAAACGAACGCCGCAAAAGGTAAAAAAGAGGAACCCATAAAAGGCAGAAAAAGCTCATATCCCGGAAAAACCTGTTTCAGGAAAATTTAGCAATAGGTACAAAAGTATCCGTCTTAAGAGACGCGCCGCCCACAAGAGCGCCGTCAATGTTTTTCATCGCCATAAGCTGCGCCGCATTGTCAGGTTTTACGGAACCGCCGTACTGTATAATGATTTTTTCCGCCGCCGCTTCTCCGTAAAGCCGAGCTATCACCTTGCGTACAAAAGCATGTACAGCTTCGGCGTCTTCGGGAGTCGCGGTCTTTCCTGTACCGATAGCCCAGACAGGCTCATAAGCGATAACAACGCTTGACAAATCGGACGCGCTGACACCTTCAAGCCCTTTGACAATCTGTGTCTCACAGACTTCTTCCACCCTGCCGGCTTCACGTTCTTCAAGTAATTCACCGATGCAGAGAATCACCTCAAACCTGTGTTTTAAAGCAAGTTTTACTTTTTTGTTAATCAGAGCGTCGTCCTCTTTATAAGAGTGGCGTCTTTCGCTGTGCCCCAGAATGATAGATTGAACGCCTAAATCTTTTAGCTGCAGGACTGAAACTTCGCCTGTATGCGCGCCCTGTTCCTCGCACGCGCAATTCTGCGCGCCGAGACGGATATTTGTGTTTTCAACAATAGCTGAGACAGTTTCAAGGCATGAAAAAGACGGAGCGATAAGGTACTCATGCTTTCCGTCTTTCAGTTCATTAACAAGAGCCTGAGCCAATTCAGCCGCCTCAGAGCGCGTCTTGTGCATTTTCCAGTTGCCGGCAATATAATAAGGTCTACCCACGGCACACCTCAATACCGGGAAGTTTTCTGCCTTCCAGCAGTTCAAGCGAAGCGCCGCCGCCTGTAGAAACATGGCTCATTTTAGATGCAAGACCGAATTTGTTAACAGCCGCGACCGAATCGCCGCCGCCGACAATAGTGATGCTTCCCTTGCTTGTAGCATCAGCGACAAGTTTAGCGACTTCTTCCGTGCCCTTCGCGAATGCGTCAAATTCAAAAACGCCTACAGGCCCGTTCCATACGATTGTTTTCGCTCCTGAAAGCACTTCCTTGTATTTGGCGAGCGTCTTTGGTCCTACGTCCATTCCCAGCATATTATCGGGAAGATCAAGCCCGTCAACGGGAACAGGAACCGCAGTAGCGTCAAATGTTGTCCCCGCTATATGATCCAGCGGAAGCACAATCTGCACATTCGAGCTTTTCGCTGTGTCAAGAATTTTCTGCGCCGTATCAAGCTGATCGTCTTCAACAAGCGATTTACCGATCTTGTGTCCCTGTACTTTAAGGAATGTGTAAGCCATACCGCCGCCGATAACAAGAGCGCTCGCGTTTTTAAGAAGGCTCTCAAGAACGGCGATTTTTGACGAAACTTTCGCTCCGCCGATAATAGCGACTAACGGCTTTTGAGGATTCGTTACAACAGGCTCAAGATAATTGACTTCTTTTTCCATGAGGAAGCCAGCTACGGATACAGGCACAAACTTGGCAATTGACGCTGTTGAAGCGTGATCGCGGTGCGCTGTGCCGAAAGCGTCGTTTACAAACACATCGCCGTAGGTAGCAAGCTCTTTAGCCAGCTTGTCAAGGTCAGCGGCGTCTTTCGCCGTTTCTTCTTTGTGAAAGCGGGTGTTTTCAAGCATTATTACGGAGCCGTCTTTCTGACTCTCAATAAACGCTTTTTTCCCGTAACAGCCGTCTTCACCGGCGAAAATCACCGGCTTGCCGAGTTTTTTCTCAAGGTAAGCGGCGACAGGAGCCATGCGGTGCTTACCCTTAATGTAAGCGGTTTCGTCAAAAGTTTTGCCGTCTTTCTCGGCTTTTTCTTTCGCCTTCTTGGCGTCCTTGGAAGGATCGCCGAGATGGGACATAAGCGTAAGAGTTTTTACTCCCTGCTCTAGAATATATTGAATGGTCGGTATTGCGGCGACAATACGGGTATCGTCCTGCACTACCCCATCTTTCATCGGTACGTTGAAGTCAACGCGCATAATTACGCGTTTGCCCTTCAGGTCAACTGACTTGACTGTTTTAATCATTGGTTGCCTCTACTTCTTGCTGTCGATATATTTCAACAAGTCAACAACTTTGTTCGAATAGCCCCATTCATTGTCATACCATGAAACAACCTTGAAGAATCTCTTTTCACCCTTGAGGTTGTTCTCAAGAGTGGCTTTGCTGTCATAAATTGAAGTGTTTACATTGTGAATGACATCGCTTGAGACGATTTCTTCGTCGCAGTAAGCCAGAACACCTTTAAGATAGGACTCTGATGCTTTTTTCATGGCTGCGTCAATTGCTTCAATAGAAGTATCTTTCTCAGCTCGGAAAGTCAGGTCTACCACAGAGCCTGTGGGTGTGGGAACACGGAAACTCATGCCGGTGAGTTTTCCCTTGGTAACGGGAAGCACTTCGCCTACGGCTTTTGCGGCGCCGGTTGTGGAGGGAATGATGTTGATAGCAGCGGCACGTCCGCCTCTCCAGTCCTTCTGGGAAACGCCGTCAACAGTTTTCTGTGTGGCTGTATAGGAATGGATTGTGGTCATAAGACCG
>Ga0268262_10000337_pt1 | contig 63366 bp, 68 predicted proteins | sample TergutNc150P3_FD_190354 | JGI IMG/M metagenome (GOLD analysis project Ga0268262, IMG submission 190354) | Nasutitermes corniger P3 segment gut microbial community from laboratory colony in Florida, USA - Nc150 P3 (SPAdes) (version 2) | ecosystem: Host-associated > Arthropoda: Insects >... | reverse complement strand
CAAAATACCAGTCGGGGCTTCGCCCCTTTGTGGTATTTTGCTCCGCCACATTTTTTTGCGCCCGTAAAAATGCTTCGCATTTTTCCTTATCGGGCGCAAAAAAACGTCAGTTACAGCCGGAACGTTATGCAACATTTGCGCAAGATGATGTAAAAATCTTTTTGCCCCACGTTTATTCGTCTCTCCGCGCCTTCCTAGCGCGGGGAATTATCCCAAAAGTAGGTCAAAAAGAAGAAAAAAAGAAGAATTTAAGTTTTAAGAGTGGCTTTTTTTTTACTTTTATTCTTTTCGGGCTTGCGTGAGGCAAGCCCACCGGCGCAATATGCGCCGGCATTGCTCGCTATCCATTAAAAATAATGTCGTGATACATTTGTAATTGATCTCGAAAAGTATTATCGGAACATTTTGTTCCAATAATACATAAAAAACAGTGTTATTCGACCATATTTTTTATGAAAAAAATGTATTATTTTGGCTCTTTATTACCTTTATTCTTTCTGGCTTGCGTGAGGCAAGCCGCAAGCGCAATATGCGCTTGCAATTAACCCCTATTTTTCAACAAATAACCGCAAAAATGGCTCTTTTTAGGCTTATTGCACTATCTTTAAATCTGGGGTATAATCTAACTATGGCAAAAACCACTATTTTACAACCATTTCCCAACGTGAATTTCAGTTCTCTCTCTCTCTCTCTTATATAGAAGAAACTTGTCAAAATTGCCTCAAAACACATATTCAGGGAATAAGTCTGTCCGTAGGGCAGAAAAAATAAATTTTAGGAGATTTATATGAAAAAGATTTTAAAAGTTGTAGGGATTATCGCACTTGTGGCGATTATCGGATTTTCTTTCGCTTGCAGTGGCGGCGGCGGTGATGACAATAGCGACACGCCAGTACAAGTTACAGGCGTAACCCTTAACAAAACCAGTCTTTCACTGGCTGTAGGCGGTTCGGAAACATTAACAGTAAATGTTGTGCCGACTAATGCGACAAACAAAACCGTAACATGGTCATCAAGCGATACAGCAAAAGCAACAGTTTCAAACAACGGACTTGTAACAGCCATTGCGGAAGGCACGGCGACAATTACTGTTAAAACCGCAGACGGAAATAAAACCGCAACTTGCGCAGTTACCGTAACCGGCGGAAGTGATGACGGCGGAATTCCTGTAAATATAGAAATGCTTCCGATACCTGCCGGAACATTTACTATGGGAAGTCCCACAACAGAAGCAAACCGATCTGACAGTGAAGGTCCGCAACATTCGGTAACGCTAAGTAGTTTTAAAATGAGCAAGTATCAGGTTACACAGGCGCAGTGGGTAGATGTAATGGGTGCAAGTGAAGATCGGACTACAGCAAGTTATGGGAAAGGAAATAATTATCCTGTTTATTATGTGAACTGGTATGACGCTATAGTTTTCTGCAATAAATTAAGCATAAAGGAAGGATTAGACGCTGTTTACAGCATATTTGGAAAAACAAATCCTTCCGAATGGGGAACTATACCTATAAGCAGTAACTTAACATGGAACGGAGCAGTAATGGATAAGAGTAAAAACGGCTATCGTTTGCCGACAGAAGCGGAATGGGAATATGCGTGTCGAGCCGGAACAACAACAGCGTATAACACAGGAGATACAATTAGTGATAGTACAGGTTGGTATTCAAGTAACAGCGGAAGTAAGACACATGAGGTTGGAAAGAAACCTGCTAATGCTTGGGGTCTGTATGACATGCACGGAAATGTGTATGAATGGTGCTGGGGCTGGTATGACTCAAGTTATTATTCGAGTAGTCCGACTAATGATCCAATAGGCGCGTCCTCGGGGACTAACCGCGTGGTTCGCGGCGGGAGCTGGTACCATTCAGCCGAGAACATGCGTTCCGCCTACCGGGGCAGCAACCTCCCGAGCCTACGGAGCAGCGTCATCGGTTTCCGACTCATTCGCACCTAGTTTAACAGGCTCAAGTTAGGAGGCGAAATGCCTGTGCCGTAGCGAACGGAGTGAGTGAAGGCTAGGCATGGAGCGGTAACAGAAAAAGAGAAAAAATTTTAAATGGGGGTGCAGGGGGTTATACCCCCTGCAAACCATTGCTTGCAGTTTTTGCGGAAGGAAAATTTATAGGAGAAATTAAATATGAGTTTTTATGAAGATTTTTATAATGAAGTTTCTTGTTCGATAAGAAAGGATTTATTTTCATTTTTACTTTCAGAAGCAGTATCCAAAAATCAATCTATAAGAAAAATACAAACAAAAGATACACCGGAACAGTGGGGTATAAGTGGTTCTATTCATCGTTATTGTTATGGGAGACATTTATTTTACTGTACTAAAAATAATTTGACAGTTCCATTCTGGATTGGTTTGGATATAAGAAAAAATGATACTTTTATTAGCCTTATATTTGATAATAAATTATTTAACGCTCTTTTCACTAATTTTAATCTTTCAAATTTTAATAGTAATTATTCTTTATTACAAAAAAATACGAATAAAAGTTCTTCTATTGAAATACATCTTATACAAAAAAATTTTAAAGATATATGCGATAGTAATGATTCGCAAATATTAAGTGATTTTATGAATGATATTTTAAGTAAATTATAAATAGTAGTACAATGGAATGTAACGCAAGGTGTCTAACACCAAAAAATAACACTTTCCTAGAAAGTGTAAATCAATTAACAGGAGATTAAAATCATGGCAAGAGGAAAGAAAACCACCGCAAGAAAAACAACCGCAAGAGGAAGAAAAGCGGCCCCAAAAAAAACAGCAAGAGGCAATGTGAAATTGCATACCCTTAGCAAAGATCAGTTATCGGAACACATCAAAGCGCAAACCGCCGCAATTAAAATGTTAAAAAGCACGGGAGAACGCAGACCGCCGAACAATCCCGATATGCCGCAGACAATCATCGACAATCTTAACACCGATTTTAATTCAATCTTGGAATTGCTTGACAACTTTTCGGCGCATTTAAGGGCGTTAGACCGCATGAGGCTCAACGGCGTAGGAATAAAAAAACTCGGCTTTATCAACCGTGCGTATGAACTCGCTCTTGAAAACGGCGAATTCCTTCCGCATTATCTCACCCTTGACCGTTTTGGCACGGACATTCAATATTTCGTAGACTTCCGCACGTTAACCGATCTCGTAACGCAAATCAGGGAAAAACTTTGGAACGTTACGATCCAATCCGCCGACATCGCATACACGGACGCCCTCGACTTCTACGCTTCCGTGCGTGAAGCCGCCAAACGCAGAGTGGACGCCGCAGAAACATTGCATAACATTTTATCGCCCTTCTTCAAAGGCATGGGAGTAAGGGGAGCGGAAGGCGAAGAAGTGGAAACCGAAAAACAGCAAGTGCGTGACGCGAAATCGCTCATACACGGAAAGCATGACGGAAAGATCGTTATTCAAAACTTCAAACCGCAACTGTCAGGCGGCATTCATAAAGTTGAAGACGAAACTTTTAAGGACACGGCAAAGTTCAAAGGAAGTGTAGACGGCGAAATTAAGGAATAAACAAACTCCGCAATGCTAAAACGGCTCTAAAAGCCCGAAAAGCCCGAATTTGGTCAAAAATACCCCAAATTCGGGCTTTTTTGGCTATTTTTTCAAGTTGAGGGGTAGGATCACCTACCCCAAAGAGTAGGATCACCTCTTCAAAAGGTAGGTGATCCTCTTCAAAAGGTAGGTGATCCTCTTCAAAAGGTAGGTGATCCTACTCAAAAGGTAGGTGATCCTATTAAAAAGGTAGCTCGTCCTACTCAAAAGGTAGGTGATCCTATTGAAAAGGTAGCTCGTCCTACTCAAAAGGTAGGTGATCCTATTGAAAAGGTAGCTCGTCCTACTTAAAAGGTAGGATGTTTTATATTTAGGTATTATTAATCACCGCCCCCAAAAGCGGGGCTTTTTTTTGCGGAAAATTGACCGATAAGAAAAGAGTATGAAAAAGAAACTGATATGTGAAACCGACACAGTAAGCGAAGCCGATTTGAAAGACGGAAAGTTTGACGGCTCATCATTTATAGGCAAATTCACAGGCAAAGGGCAAATAATATATGAAGACAATTCAGTATATCAAGGCGATATAGTCAATGGATTACATCACGGCAAAGGCAAAATGATCTACAAAGACGGAGCAATCTACGAAGGCGATTGGGTTGAAGGAAAAATAACAGGCAAAGGAAAAAAAACATATAAAAGCGGAACTTTTTACGAAGGCGATTTTGTTGACGGCGAGTTAAACGGCAAAGGTAAAAATGTAAATAGTGATGGAACATCATTTGAAGGCGAATGGAGAGACGGATCATTACACGGAAAAGGAAAAGCGGTCTATGAGGACGGCGACACATACGAAGGCGATTTTGTTCAAGGCGGTTGGGAAGGGTTTGGAAAAAAAACAGAACCAGACGGAACAGTTATTGAAGGAAAATGGACAAACGGCAGATATATACATGAAAGAATAAAACAACCGCCGAAAAAATAAATTGTTATTCGCTTTTTGAAAAAACGCCTACGCCCTTTTTCATTTAATATTGGCGAGAGCCGCCAAGAAAAAGGGCGCAGTCCTTCCGCCACACCGCACAACCTTTCAGGTAGTGCGTACTCATCGCCGTGCTTCGCACAGCGTTTAGTTATTGGTAAATGAAATCTTTGTGTTAATAATGTTTTAAATCATTATATTTTAAATTATTTTCGGTTAAAAGTTATTCTATGGGCGGTTTCACCGCCATTTTTTCGTAAAATGGTTTAAATAATTTATTGTAATATAATTTTAAATCATTATTCCCACACAAAACGCCGTCCATGGCGTTTTGTGATTCGTCTTGGGGGCAAAAAGAAGAAAAATATTTTTCGCTCTTGACAAAATGTATTGTATAATTTATAATAAATATATCGGTAAGGCGCAAACGTCGCATAACATACGGTAAAAGTACGCCGCCTTACGGCGGCTAGGCTACACAAAACGCAGTCGGGCTTCGCCCTTTGTGCGTTTTGTTCCGCCACATTTTTTTGCGCCCGTAAAAATGCTTCGCATTTTTCCTTATCGGGCGCAAAAAAACGTCTTTTACCTGTTCACGTTATCAGACCAAAATGGCCGAATAACACACAGAATTTATGTGTTATTCGACCAGAAAATATTTAAAAATAATGTACTATTTTAATACAAATAATTAAAATTAAGTCTCTTAAAAAAAATTTTAAAATATTTTTCATTTTTTTTCTCCGAAAGTAATGCAAAAACGCAAGTCCGCACCGTATATAAGGTGTTGCTTGTGCAACATTTAAATTTTTTTTTTTGGAGGAAGAAAATGAAACATTTATTGATTTTAGTAATGATTATTTCATTACTGATGGCAGCCGTTGGCTGTTCAAATGGTTCGGTTTCAAGCAAGGAAGATTTATCGGGCGGAGATAAACCTGCGCTGGAAACCACACCAGAAACAAGTCCCGGTCAGATAGAACCGGAAAAAAACAATTCTGACGATACGGAAGGACAAGGGCAAAATGAGCCTGAACCAACCGAAGAAGAAAAGCCGGAGGAAAATCAAACAAAAATTGAAACGCCCGAAGTTGAGCAACCAGAAGTAGTGCCGCCTGTCATCGAAACGCCCGAAGTTGATCAGCAGGAAGTGAATCCGCCTGTAGAGCCGCCAACAGTAGAACCACCCGAAGTAGAAACGCCGGAGACAGAACCTCAAGAAGTGATACCGCCGACAGAGCCACCTATAGTTGAGCCGCCGGAAACTGAACCGTCTGAAATTATACCGCCGATAGAGACGCAAAATGATGTAAAACTTGTAATAAATGAATTGCGGACGGAATTTTCTAGTACTGCTAAACGTGCGGAGTATATTGAATTCAAGGTAACAAAAGAGGGAAATCTGAATGGGTTAAGCGTACATATAATGTTTGACGCTAAAAAACCGTTTGTTTACCATTTTCCGGCAGTTAATGTTGTGTTAGGTGAATATATTACGCTTCATTTGCGGACAATAGAAAATGATTGTATTGATGAATTGGGGGATAATTTGGCGTTGTCCGGCGGTGTGGAAAGTTGCCCTACTGCTAGGGATTTATGGGTAAAAGGTTCAGAAAAATATTTGCATAAAACAGATATTGTTTACCTGCAATACGCAAGTGGAAAAATTATTGATGCAATTATTATGAATGAAAAGCCAAGCGAAAAATGGAATAATAGCCAATCGCATTTTCAGGCTATTGCGGAATATTTATGTAATGTGGGAGCGTGGGAGTCTGCTGACGGAGAAAAGCCAACAGCCTTAGACGCTGTTGATACCTCGTCTATTGGTCAAAGTATGTACAAGAGTGTTTGTCGTTATGAATGGCGGCAAAATCATAATAACACTACGGATTGGTATATAACCCCTACAAGCCCGTCCCCTGGACTACCGAATAAATAAATTTATAAATATTTAAGCTTATGAGGGTATTAATACCCTCATAAGCTTACAACAATTTATGTCATATATTACTAATATGATTATTGCAATTATAAAAAATTTATAGTAAATTATAAAAATGGATAAACAAACCCTCGATTACTCAAAAATGTCCCCCGATGAAATATTGAAAGAATTACAGGCAAAATTGTCATCTGTAATGGTAAACCTCAACGAATATGAAAAAACAATGAAACCGACAAAAATAAAAAACAAGCATAAAAATAAAGAATTGTTAAAAAAAATGCCCGAAGTAGAAAAAGCGTTAGACCTCGCTTTTGAAAATCAGAATTTAATCCCCTCCGAACAATTAGAAAAATTTTGGAAAGACAATGCCAATTTTCTTGTTATGAAAGACCTCTACGAAAAGTTTAATAAACTAAAAGAAGATTTTGAGAAAAACTGCCCCGATTCCGCCGTCCTTTATTCAACCGACAGCACCACCACCAACGGATAGATATATGAAACACCACAAAGTAACAGGTTTTGCGTCTCCGGCTCAAGGGTACGAAATGCAGGGTATTGATTTAAACGACTTGTTAATCAGACGCCCAAACGCTACTTTCTTCTTTCGTGTTGAAGATGATGACGCTAAAATTCTTGGAATACATAACGGCTCTTTACTGGTTGTTGACAGGGCTGTAAAAGCCAAACCTGATGATTTAGTGGTAATGGCGCACGAAGGGCGTATAATGTGCAGACGTTTTATTTTGCAAGACGGTGAAAAAGTTTTTACTGATGGGGTAAATATATTTAAACCTATTAAAGATGATACCTCTATTATAGGCGTTGTTATGGCGGCTATACAGGTTTTTAATCAAATATTATAATATAAAATGATGGAAAAATTGGTTAGGAAATATTATTGTTTTTTCTCATTAATTTCACTTATTATTGGTATAAGTATTTATATTTTTTTTAGGGGTTTAAATATTCTACTTTTTGAATGGGTATCAAAACCAACTATTTTTGGGATAATTAACATACATTTACCTTCTTCAATATTAACTGGAATAATATTATATAATTTACCCGATATGTTATGGGTTTTATCTGGATTATTTTTATTGAGATTTATATGGTTTAATAATAGAAAATGGCAAAATATATATATTTATTGTTTTTATGGAGTAGCATTTATTTTTGAAACGATGCAATTATTAAATAACTTTCCGGGAACATTTGATATAATGGATTTATTTTTTATGGGTATTGGAGCATTATTTGAAAACTTGTTATATAAGAATTTCATTAAAAGGAGATTGGTATGAATAAAAAAATAATAATTCATGGAATTACTGTAGTAGTTTTTTTGATGTTTATTGTATTAAGTTTGGCTAGTACAGCAACAACTACACCTTTACGCCCTTCATCAGCAAATTCAACTGGTCCTAGAACTATTATTCTTAATGATGAATATATTACTGAAAAAGAAGTAGAAGGATTTATATCTTGGTTCTGTTATGACTATGTTAATGAAAAAAAATTGATATTAGAAGTTGGAATGTTTGGAGCTCAAGAATTAAATGGAATAGGTTATGTTCTTTATGATGGTGGATATATAGGTGAATTTTCACATTACCGCCGGAATGGATTAGAACATATATGGGATTGGGGTGGTCAAGATGGCACTGATTATGCATTTGTAATTAAATCTGATGGTACAGGTCTGTATTATGATTTTACTAGAGTAAAGAAAGGTGAGAGTACTAAGCCTCGTGATGTTTTCAAATGTTATAAAAAATAATTTAATTGAATATATTGAAATTAGAAAACGCCAAAAGCCATCACCAATTTTTTATGATACTCTTTTTCTAGTTGGTATTAATTCCGCCAAAAGGCTAAAATTAATTCATGAAAGACGATTTCAAAATATATGATGAAAATTACCCCATAGAACCCCATTGCTTCCTATGCGACAAACCGCACAGCAAATCAAGATACCTAATAAAAAGCACTCCCCCTTATGATTTCTTTCTATGTGAGAATTGTGTCTTAATAATGATTAACCAATTTCCAGTAAAAAACCCAGAAGAATTGGAATTGCAGAAATTGTATGAAATTGGTGAAAAATTAACAAAGAAAAACTAGCCTTATTTTCAAAGTTTTTGATAATAACCAAGCCTGAATATTTTAAGTGTTAAAAATCGGTTTATTAATCGTATAGCCTAATATTGTATTAATTTGCTATAATAATATAAAAGGCATAAATCTAAAGGGAGTTCTTATGACGGACAAGGTAAAACAGTATATTGACATTCAACTTTACGATGACATGTCCAATACAGAAATAAACCGTTTATCTAAACAGAAAGATAGGCTTAAGAAAAACATGACTATAGAGGAATTGGAGAGCTTAAAAGGTAAAATTGACCCACGAGAATTCCTCTATGGCATTAAGCCGCTTATTGATAAAAAAAAGCTCAGACAAAAGCAAAACAGAAAGGAAAACAACGCCCCAAATCCAAATAGTGAAAAGTGTGATAATTTAACAAATAAAAACTAATAATATGATATATAATAAATCTAATGTCAAATAAAATATTATTATCATGCAGTATTGAAGAATTAAAAGAGAAAATCACTCGTTTTTACTTTTCAGATGGTGGCTTTTTTGAAGGATATGACAGTATAGAAATTATAAAAAATGATACTCAAATAAAATGTATTTTTTCCCAAAGCTTAACAGAAGAAGCAGAAGAAAATATTTTATCAAAAGAAAACTGGAATGAATTTATTAATGAATTATTTATTGAAAATATTCAAAAATGGAAAAACAGATATGTTGATAAATATGTATGTGATGGAGAACAATGGGAATTGGAAATTGAATTTAAGGATTTACCGAAATTAAAATGTTATGGTTCTAATAAATACCCAATAAATTGGCAAAGATTTTTGGCTATAATATATAAATATTTTCCGCAAATTAAAAATATTAATGATTATGATGAAGATGAAGAATAAATTTATTAATGAAATATAATAGCAATAAATGTCATTAAATATGGGTGTGCTATAAATAAATATATCATTATAAGAGCAAATAAGACCACAAGGATACATATAATTTTTTGCCCGATACTCATAAAAACTTCCTTATATTCTTAATAATATTTCGATTTCATATAATTGTAAATACTAGTTTTAACCTCATTATTTTCAAAATTTGCCCTTAAATAGCATGAAAAATAAGATAATTTTATTATTAAATAATTATTGACAATAAATCCTCAAATCTTCATACTTTATTTATAATATGACAAAAGATGAAGGAAAAGAAAAAGTCAAAAAACTCATCGAGAACTTTGAACTCCATGATACACAATTTATGTCTAAAGATTTTCAAGAAGCAGAAGCTCGTAATCTGCTTATAAATCCTTTTTTTGAAGCTCTTGGTTGGAAATTTCATCAGACAGATAAAGCAAAAAAATTCTGGGATGTTCATATTGAAGTAAGACAACGTATCAATTCTACTACTAAAAAGCCCGATTATGCATTTCGTATTAAGGAGAACGACAGATACAAAAACAAATTTTTTGTTGAGGCAAAAGCCCCTCATGTAGAATTAAAAGGGAAAGACCCTGTTTTTCAGGCAAAGCGTTATGCTTTTTCTTCTCATGGGAAAACACCAATAGTAATACTTACCGATTTTCAGACATTTAGAGTTTTTAACGGAATAGAAAAACCTGTTTATGATAATCCATTACAGGGCTTAATAAAAGAATTTGACCTTGAATATCACTCATACATTGATAAATGGGATGCATTATGGGAAACATTTTCTAAAGAAGCTGTATCAAATGGCAGTATAGAAATTCTGGTCGGCAAAGTTGGGCGAAATGTCAAATCGCTTGACGATGAGTTTTTAGCAGATATTTCATCATGGCGAGAAACACTTGCAAAGAATGTAGCAAATCGTAATAAAGACCTATCAGAAGAATACATAAACGAAGCTGTGCAAAGAATTCTTGACAGATTAATATTTATCCGTAATCTGGAAGACCGTGAAATAGAAAGCGATGAAGGTTTAAAATTTTTTACAAAAGCAAAAGATAATATTTATCTTCATTTAATTTCAATGTTCAGAAATCTTGACAATGAATATAACGGCTTGCTCTTTAAAAAACATTTTTCTGAAGACATCACTGTAGATGATATTACAATAAAGGCTATTATTAACCAATTGTATCCACCTAAATCACCCTATGCTTTTGAATTTATAGAACCAGAAATTCTAGGACGTATTTACGAACGTTTTTTAGGGAGCAAAATACGCCTTACTGATAGTCATCTTGCAAAAGTTGAAGAAAAGCCGGAAGTCCGTCATGCAGGAGGTGTTTATTACACACCGGAATATATAGTTGACTATATTGTCGAAAACACTGTAGGCGAAAAAATAAAAAATAAAACACCCGAAGAAATACAAAACATTAAAATATGCGACCCTGCTTGCGGTTCCGGCAGTTTCTTGTTAGGCGCTTTTCAATTTTTAATCGAATACCACTGTGATTGGTATGCAACCGCAAACCAAACAATGAAAAATAAATATAAAGCTGATTTTAATATTAATACAGAAAATGAAGTTCAATTAACCTTAAAAAAGAAAACTGAAATTCTTAAAAATAATATATTTGGTGTAGATATAGACAGAGAAGCAACAGAAGTAGCAATAATGAGTTTGTACCTTAAAATCCTTGATGAAGGATTTGATAAAGGGCAAGTTGAAATGTTTTTGAAAGGTCATATACTTCCCGATATGACAAGTAACATCAAATGCGGCAACAGTCTTATTGGTATGGATTTTGATAATCAAGGCGAACTAATTCCTGATGAAGAACGTAAAAAAATAAATTGTTTTGATTGGGATAGCAAAGAAGGTTTTGAAACCATTATTAAAAATGGTGGTTTTGATGTGGTGATAGGAAATCCGCCTTATGTAAACGCAAAAACACTTGTAGAATTGTTTAAGGTTGAAAGAAATTATTTAGCCAATTCATCAAAGTTTAATTGTTTATATCAAAAATGGGATTTATACATAGCTTTTATTGAAAAATCAATTTTTTTATTAAATAATGGTGGATTATTTTCAATGATTATACCATATCCATTTATAAATCAAAATTATGGAACTTTATTAAGAAAATATATTCTTGAAAAGCATAAACTTATAAGCATTTTGGATTTAAGCAATAAAAAAATATTTAAGGATGCCGTTGTAACAAATATTATAACGACAATACAAAAAAATTATTTAACAGATAAAATTCATATATATAAAATAGATGATATAAGCAATAATATCTCAAAAGCTTTTGATATAAAAAAAGAAGATATTTGTCAACCTGACAATGATATTTCAAGCTGGAATATAACAAATAAAAAAAGAATAAACATTGATTTAAATAAATGCCAATTTCTCGGTGATATTTGCTTTATTAGTATAGGAATGGTTCTAAATGCTGATGAAAAAACGGCAAAAGGAAAATTTGTAAAAAAAGACCTTATAAGTAATGTTAAAACTAAAGTACATTCAAAAAAATATACAGAAGGCAAATATATAGAAAGATATAAAATAAATGAAACATATTTTCTAGAATGGAATACTAACAGAGTTCCTGCAAAAATAAGAAGACCTACATTTCCTGAACTATATGAAAACCCAAAAATACTTATAAACAAGCTTGGTATAGTAAAGGCTGTTTTTGATAAGTCGGAAATATATTGCGATCAGACAATACGGATTGCTGTATTATGGCATCATTTAAAAAAGGTTCATAACAACAGTATTAACAAATATATTACTAAAACAAGAACTGAACTGGAAAAATTATCAAAAGATTATAGCGAATTATATTTATTAGGTATAATTAATTCAAAATTAGGTTTTTATTTATTAGATAATATAAGAGGTGAAAAAAACATTGATATTAATCCTGATTACCTTAAACAAATACCCATTCCAAAAATTAATTTTTCTGTAAACGCAGAAAAAACAAAACATGACAATATTGTCTCACTAGCAGACAAAATGCTTGAATTAAAGAAAAAAGAAGCTACCGAAGTCGGCGACCACCAAAAAACACAAATCACTCGTCAAATTGAAGCAACAGAAAAGCAAATAGATACAGCGGTATATCAACTATATAATTTAACTGAAGATGAAATAAAAATAATAGAGGGATAAGGTTCCGAACACACCGAATCGTTGTTTTTTCAGATTTATATTATAATTCTTAAAAATAATTATTCTCAAACACCTTCAATAAAAGCCTCCATAAACACATCTTCTGCCTCTGCTATTATTTTTTCTTCTTCTAATTTCATTTCCTCCTCATTCATTTTTGCCCATTTTTCCAGAACATCAACAGGAATATTTTTAATTTTTGGTAATAATATTTTCTTTTCCTTTTCAAAAACAATGACTATATTCGTATCCAAATTACTGCAAGTCATATTCTTCAAATCTGCAATCCAACCCTTATTTTCAGTATTATCCATGTATTACCCCATATTATTGAAAATAAGAATTTTCTCTCAAAAAGGCAAGAAAATAAGTTGTAATTTATTAGTAAAAATAGTAACTTTATGTAGGAGAAAATAAATGAGTGTAAGAGCGACAGAAAGGCTTATAGGCGATGCGGTAGTAGTAACCGCCTTGGCAAAAAGTCCCCAAATGGTAGTTAAAGCCATAAACGAAGAAACCAAAATAATTACAACATCTTGGTTTTCAAATGACAACGCCTTTCAAGAGGGCACATTTCCGGCAAGTTCGCTTGACAGAGTAGAAGTCAAAAAACCTGTTCAGTCAAAGAAAACATCAAAAACAAAAAAATAAGTATTTATGTGCTTATTGTCAAAAACATATATTCCATATATCCTCTAGAAATATATAATGGAACAATTACCTCTTCGTAAAAGGAAATCTCCAATCACTAAGGCTGAAAAGGATTTTTATCTTATAAAAAGACCAGAAAAGGCTGATGATATAAATAGCGGTAAATTTTTTGAAGAAGAAATAGATATTCCGGCTCATTATAAACTGGAGAAGAAAATTATAAATAATTTACTGGAAGAAACAAATTTAGAAGATGTTTATAAATTTGTAGAAGCAAAACGTGGTTTAGCTTTTGCTAATAAATTAAGAGAGGAGAACAAAAATAATGGTATTTCATATACCTTAAAAAAAGGTTCTATAATACCAATTATGAAAAAATTTCTAAAATATGTTGATGAATTAAACGATATATATAAAATATATAGTCCATGTAAAAAAGGTTGTCCATCTTGCTGCGATATTCCAGTAGCAATATCTGATTTAGAAGCAATAATAATAAAAGAATATTTAGATAATAATCATATAAAATATTAAATTCTCTAGAAGGAAGAAAAAATATTATTGAAAAGGAAAAGAAATTGGTTGGTGAACAATATTTCGGAGTTAAATGTCCATTCTTTAAAGATAATATTTGCTCTATATATCCGGCTCGCCCATTTGTCTGTAGAAAATATATAGTAATTGATGTATGTAATATGGGGCAAGAAAATCATGTTGTTGACGAAGGTTATATTATAGGTATGACTTATGACTGGATAGTATCACATCATATAAGAAAAAATTTAAAAAGATATACTTCTATCTTAACACCTTTACAAATTAAAGTAACTGAAGAAAGTGATTTAGATTGCGTTTATGATTTGAAATTTGGTCAAAAATGTAGTGATATACGAGAAAATTTTTCAGATATATTTTATAATTGACATTAATAATAAAAAAATATAATTAGTTATCAGGAAATAATTATGGAACTCCCTGAAACAGTTGAAGATTTTATAGAGTATATCCAAGATAACGGCAAACCGTGGATAGAAGCCGGTTTAGTAACAAATCCGCCAGACGAAGCAAAAATAGCATATAAAAATTGGAAAAAACAAGAAAAGAAAAATATTGAAAAAGGAATTGAACAATAATTAACAGTTGACTAATATTTATTTTTTTTCTAATATTAAATAAAATATTTGTAAAGGAGTGATTTATGAAAAAATCATTAAAAACGCCTTCCTCTGTTCTTTATACCTTAATGGACAAATACGGGCTTAACGCTTATTCATTATCTAAAGAACTTGACCTGTCCTATTCCTCAGTCCGTTTGATTTTATTAGATAAAATAAAAATATCAACTTCAAACGCTTTCAAACTTGCAAAATTCTTTGGCAATTATCCCGATTTTTGGCTTTCCTTACAACAGGATGCAGATATATCCGAAGCCGAGAAAGACAAAAAATTGCAGTCTTCCCTAAAGGGCATTAAAAGGGCTGTAAAGAAAACCAAAAAAACTAAAGCCGCAGTAAAACCACGCAGAAAGAAAAGAACGCTTTCCGATAAGAGAAAAGCCGCCGCTAAAGTTCCCGGCTCAAAACGAGCTTCACGTTCACGTAGGAAAAAATAAAGCGTACATCAAAAATTAGGGAAATCTCACCCAAATTTTCTAGTATCGTTTGGATCCATTAAAATTGGATTTGAAGGATTTTTTAGTTTCGAATTTCCTTGTCAATTTTTATTAATTTCTTATATTTTATATATCCTCATAATTTTAATAAAGGATAGGAGTAAGCTTATGAAGAAATTGTTATTTATCCTTAAATCTATTTTTATTATCGGAACTGTTTTTTTTATTTTTTCTTGTTCAATGGAAGAAAAAGAAGAGCAAGTAGAAACAATGCCTTTTGATTATACAACTAATCATCACCCTCCTATGAGTATTTATTTAAGTTGGCCTAATATGCCCGGCGCAGATGAATATGTTTTATTCCGTAGTATATATACATCGGACAATTTCACGGAACTTTTATTAACCGAAAAGAATCATTACACTGATAATGATATATCTTATAATACAATATATTTTTATAAAATTACGGCAAGAAAAAAAGGTAAATTAATAAGAGAAAACACAATAACTTTTAACTCTCCAAAAGTACCCGATGGTTTATCATCATCTGATGGTTTTTGGCTTAATAATGAATATACGGATTATTCGTTTCCCGAAGGTGTAAATTCATTATGGTTTCGACTCTATAGTCGTGATGGTAATTCGCTCCATATAAGAGATCGTGTTTCTTCAGATTTTAACTACACCGCAGATATTGTTGTTTCAATTTTTACTTATTATCAAAATAAATTAACATTAATTACTATTGATGATATATATCAAGACAAAATAAATTATAATCATATTTACGCTTATGGTTGGTCGGGTACTTATTATGTATTGGTTGAACCTAAAAATAATGACGAAGCAAATAAAGGAACATTTGCTATAAGTTTTTTTTAAGTGTTAAAAAAGCCGTGAAATGCCGTTCTTCAGACAGTACAGTAGTGTACCTGTCTAGTTTAAACCCACTACATATAGCGTATTTCATCTTATGGTTATATTTAGAAAAAATGTAGTTTATTTCTTTATCTCGTTAACCGCAGCCCTTAGAAATTTGTCGAATTTGGAAAGTAAATCCTCATGGATTTCTGACATTGTTTCTTTAGGGTAGTTTTTCATGGAAAATAATTTTGGTGCGTCTATTTTTAACGCTTTTGCCAGACGTTCAATCATATTAAAAGAAGGGGTACGTTTTTCAGCTTCTATCATGGCTATATAGGTTGGTGCTGTTTTTATCATTTCAGCCAATTTCTCTTGAGTAAATCCTAATGCTTTCCTTCGAGCCTTAATATTAGAGGCTAGAACAGATTTTAATGTAACCATTCTATATCATTACCTACAGTCAATAGGTAAATAATATACATTTGGTTATTATTTTATGATTAACTAGTTGTAGAAGTTTCTACTATATGGTATACTTTAATTATATAAAATACGTCTAAAAAAGCTTGGTTGATTTAGGGATTCTAATCCGTTATTAAGGAGTTTTATATGAAAAACATGATTAAAGTTTTATGCTTAATCGCCATTGTTGCGGTAATCGGGTTCTCAATGGTGACGTGTGGTGGTAATGACGGAACAACAAATCCAGATGACGGTAAAACAACGAATGGTAAAACACTCGAAAGTATCGCAATAACCACGCCGCCTAGCAAAACCCAGTACAACATCGGTGATATAGGATTAGTCACGATTGGAATGGTAGTAACAGCAACGTACAGCGATGACTCAACTGAGGCGGTAAGCGGATATACTATCGGAAACGAGTTTGACACATCAACAACAGGAATAAAAGAAATTACCGTAACGTATCATGGAAAAATAGCAAAATTTTTGGTAAACGTCATTGATCCGAGTATACCGACCGTTGCAACACCTATGATAAACCCCGCTGGAGGAACTGTGGCAAGCGGAACAATTGTAACGCTTACTACTTTAACTGAGGGTTCGGAAATCTGGTATACAACCAACGGAGCTATCCCGGCGAAAAACGTATCGGATAGCACAAAATATACAACCCCATTCGCCATTACACCACCTGTTACTATTAAAGCGATAGCATTCAAAGATGGCATGAACAACAGCGGAGAGCTGGTAGCGGAATTCCCTGCTACGCGTATAACAGTCGCCGATATTTCCATTACCGCTCCGACAAAGGGCGCTGTTCCAGATGCAACAGTATCAAATCCTGAACAGGAGCGTTTTACCGCCGGAACAGTAACATGGTTGCCGAACGATAACCAATTCAGAGAAAAGACGGAATACACCGCCACGGTAACACTGACGGCAAAAAGTGGTTTTACATTCACAGGCTTAATTGAGCCTAACGCTAAAATAAACGAAACTTCCGCTGCAATAACAAACAATAAAGGCGTAACAGTAACGCTATCGCACAAATTCGCAGCAACAGGTGAAAAATCAGTTTCGGGAATAACGATAATAACACCGCCGTCCAATCCGAGTCTGAACTTCACCCACGGCGATGCACTTAACCTTTCGGGACTTAAGGTAATGTTGACCTATGATGACGGTACAACCGAGGACGTTGCCGCCGCGGACTTTTCCGAAAAAAATATAACAACTGTACCACCGAACGGTATTCCATTGGAATATTCAACGTATAACAACGAACCCGTTACGATCAAAAGCGGTAACTCGACTGTAAAAATCGGTGATTTAATAGTTAACCGCAAATCTATTACCACCATTACTATTGACGGAATAGCGGATCAGACTTATATCGGCGATGCTATTACACCATCGCTTTCAATAAAGCACCACGTTGAAACAGGAACTACTAGAATATTAGTGCTTGGTGATGATTACACGGTATCGTACAGCAACAACACCAACGCAGGAACCGCATCAATAACTATAATAGGCATTGGCGACTATACAGGAAATAAAACTGTAAACTTCACTATTAACAAAGCAAACTCTGTTACCACATGGCCAACAGCGGCGGCAATAACCTACGGAACGGCATTGTCTGTTTCCACTCTCAGCGGAGGCACAGCAACAACCGCCGGTACTTTCGCATGGACTACTCTCACGACTATTCCAACTGTTAGCAACAGCGGATACAGCGTAACATTCACGCCGACCGACACTGCAAATTATAACATAATGACAGGCACTGTAAGCATCACCGTAGAACCTGCCAATCTGTCAGGAAATATTATTATCAGTCCATCCACAAGTGTTGATATAAACACGCAACTGACAGCAACGTACAGCGGAAGCGAAAATGTAAGTTACGAGTGGAGAAGAAACACATCTATTCTCGTCGGAAACTACTATGTTTATATACCGACAAGTGTGGGAATTTACACCGTAACTGTAAGCTCAACAAACTATATCAGTAAGACAAGTGCTCCTATTACTGTATCTACATGGATTGCTGCATCGAACAAACCAATCATGACAGAGATCTGTTCAATCGCTTATGGTGTAATTGGCTATGATAGCATAATAGTCGTAGGTGGTGGAAAAAAAATATCGTTTTCAAATGACAATGGCAGAGACTGGTTTGACATAGATGTCAGTAGTGTATTCGGCACAGACGCTGGAGCGATCGAAGCAATCACCTTTGGCAACGGAAAGTTTGTCGCTGGAAGCAAAAACGGCAAAATGGCTTCTTTATCTACGACGAACGGCGGTATAACATGGAATATCGAAGCTTCATGGAATATCGAAAATGTTTTCAATGATATATTCGATTCACAATCCTACCTCAATGCAATCGCTTATGGTAATGGTAAGTTTGTCGCAAGTGCCAGTAAAGGCCAAATAGCGTCTTCAACTGACGGCTTAAGATGGAAAACAATAAAGGTCAACAGCGGTTCTAACACAATCGCCTATGGCAACGGTAAGTTTATCACATGTGGCACAGAAATTCTAACCTCAACAGACGGCGAAACATGGACAACCGTATGTTACAGCCCATTCTCTATCGATTCAATCGCATATGGTAATAATATGTTTGTCGCATGTGGCAATGATTACAAAATAGCGTATTCAACTGACGACGGTACAACATGGACAGTCGTAAATGTAAGCAACATATTTAGACATGACCTAGGCGTCTACACAATCGCCTATGGCAATGGTACATTTGTTGCAGGTGGCTGGGAAGGCAAAATGGCGACTTCAACGGACGGTGCAACATGGACAGCAGTAGCTAACAGCACATTCGGTACAGACAAAATCGAAGTAATCTTTTATTGCAATTACAGATTTTACGCAGGTGGCTGGAAAGGCAAAATGGCGTATTCATCAGGTCTTTAACGTAACAAAAACTTTTCCTACGCCTCGGTAATGAGGTGTAAGAAAAGTTTCCTTTGTTATTTATACATTTATTCGTGAAATTCCCAAACAACAAACCAAACAATAATATTGTTACAAGTCCACCAATTACCTTCACAATAATAACCGTATGCGATCTGGTCTTCGTCCATAGCTTTGCGTATCGTATCAGCGTCAGCGTTTACATATTCAGATTCCATTATCGCATTTTCTAATTGTCCTCCAATATCTTTAAGTATATCAACTTCTAATGGAATATATTCCGTATAATACCTTAAATAATGGCAAAATAAACTTCTAGCATCCGACGCATTATAAATATGAAAGTCAAAATAATTATATTTAATCCTATAAACTCGTAAATGAAATATATCCCTTTTTGTACTAGTAGCAGAGTTTATCAGAGCTTCCAATTCTGATATTTTTGTATTATAAATTATGTTTAGATTTTCAATCTGAGATTTATGTAATTTTTCCAACTCATTAATCTGCATTAGTAAATTATTGTTGTCTAAGTTTGCTTGGTTTATTTCTTCTATTTTTATATTGTAAGCATTTTCTAACTGAAGAAGCCGGTTATCATAATATTTTTTTAATTCATCAAGTTGATAATTTGCTTCATTATTCATTTGAATTTGAAGCGCCTCCTTTTCTATAGAAAAACTATTATTCAAATCCAATATCTCTTTTTTATGAGCTAATTCCATTTCCTCGATTTCCTGTAAAAGTAAATCATTATCTAGATTGGCGTTATTAAGCTCTAGTATTTTTTTATTATATAACTCTTCTAGTTCTAATAATTGAGAATCATGCTGTTGTTGTAGATTATTAAGCTGACTAATTAATTCATTTATTTTGCTTTCATCTACAACAGGAACTTCAATTATTACTTCTACTGGTACTTCTTTGATTACTTCTCGATACTCAATTTCCGGCTGGCAAGCAATTAGCAAAGCCAATAAGCAAATGATTATAGTAATATTAAAGATAATATCTGTTTTTTCCTTAAGCATAATTATCCTCCTATAATAATAAAATTGAAATAAAATTGATTGTGAAATTACTCTTTTTGATAATTTACACTATTGTTTGAAACAAAGAGTAAAATAAAATGTTTCTTAATAAAATAAATTTATAGTTTAGTCTATGTTGGATACATATTTTTCATAATAATCCCTCCATTGTTTTAATATAAGTAAATTAATTTTAAAAAACAAGAAAAATCATAAACAATTAATAATATTTGTTATACTACATTATTTTATAAATATTATAATGTGTATTAACATTATAATTTTATTAATAAAAAAGAGTATTATAATTTGGATAAATAATAATACTCACTTTGTATTTAAATAAAAACGGATAAATAATATAGAGATAGGGTATGTTTCTTTTCTTCTAATAAATATCGTTAATAATTATTATAAGAAATCGTTAATAACCTATATAAAGGAGGTAATAATAAGTCGCCTTTTAAGCGACCTTTTAAGCGCTCAAATGTGTTAAGAAATCTAAAGGAGCGTTTATGAAAGCTGTAATGAAAGGAGCCGTCTTCATGTATTAAATAAAGGAGACGGCAATGTCAAGAAGTTATATGAAGTATCTCTCGGTTCCAACGGACGAATTTTATGGGCTTGAGTGGCCATCTTTTCGAGCCAAAGAAAGAAATTGCATTTATAAGGAAATGCATAGTATTGACTATGGAGATATAGTTTTCCCAAAATATTATCCTACACAAACAGGAAGCGATTCATCATCAAGATTGTATAAATCAAGAAAAGAAATTCGTGAGTCATATTTTTTGGAAATAAGAAATATCTTAAATAGATATATAGATAAAAAATACAGATGGATTTGTGATATTAATTATTATAAAAAATTCATTGAGTTATTCTATATAATAAAAAATGGAAAGGATAAACCTAATAAAGAAAGATTTATTGAATTTAAATGGCTCAATTATAAGAAAATTAAAAACATAATTAAAAAATGGAAAGGTAACCCAATTGATGTTATTTATTATATAAATCGTATTGGTCTTATTGATCAAGCGGTGAACTGGGAAACAAAAAAGTATCTTAAAAAATGAAGTAATAGAAATTCATTGCTTTAGTCAGCAAAAAATGAGTTTTTTAGCTTTACTTGTCTTTTGTTGCGGAGATTATTTTATTTAATATTTTTTTAGGAATATATTCTTCTGCTTCGGAAAAATTATTATAAGCGGCTAAACATATATCCAAAGTTTTAAGTTTTTCCGGTACATGTTCCAAGCAACGACCATATACTTTAACTGCCATAAGGCACAAATCGGGAGTCTTTAATTTATCAGGTATATGTATTATTGCCCATGCCTCATTTTGAACAGCAGCAAAACATACCTCCATTGTCATAAATTTATCCGGTATATTATGCAAGCAGAGACCATCTTTTTTAACAGCCGCAAGGCATATTTCAATTGACAAAATATTTTTCGGTACATCTCTCAGCGTTGATGCGGAATTTTTAACAGCTACAAGGCACAATTCAGGTGTCCTCAATTTTTTCGGCACATATTTTAAGATACTTCCTATAGTACATTCTTTACTTTGAACAGCGGCAAGACACAATTCATGTGTAATTAATTCTTTTGGTACATATTTCAAAGTATTTCCGTCATTTTTAACTGCCGCAAGGCACAATTCAGGCGTCTTGAATTCTTTCGGCACATCTTCCAATGTCCATGGATAGATCATATTTTTAACAGCGGTAAGGCAAAGTTCGTAGTTTATTATGTTTTTGGGAACGCCGGAAATATTATCGCCATTTTGCATAACCGCTTTTAAGCAAAGTTCTTCTGTTTTTATTTTGTTTGGTATTATACTTAAATCAATATGTCCGCCCCTGTTAAGTACGTCAATAAAAAACTGTTCGTCTAAATATTCCATAGGTATATAATACCTGACTTGAGAATTTTCAAAGTAACCACATGTTATTACAGCTTTCAAACATAACTCGCGGGACAAAGGTTCATTTGGTAATTTTTCAACAGGTAGGTCATTTTTATTGAAAATTGCGGCAAGCAGACCAAAATGGCGTAGTTCATTCGTTTTCATTTTATCAGGAATCAAGTTTGCCCATTGCCAATTGCGTTGTACCACATACAAACACATTTCATAGGATTTTACTTTATCAGGAATATGATAAAAACTAAAAATAGTATTTTGTAGAGCAGTCATGCAGAGACGGGAATCCTTGAATTTATCCGGTATATCGTCCAGATGGCAACCCCATGTTTTTATCGTCTGAAGGCATAATTCGTATGTCAGGTGCTTTTTGGGAAAAAGTTGAAATAAAAACCCTTGGTGTAACTCGTAAGCAGCGCGAATTGAAGGGTACTGTTTCATAAAAAACATTTTATTAAATGCCGCCGCTTTAAGGCATAAATCGTATGTTTTCATTGCAGATGGAAAAAATAAAAACGCATCAGCGCTCTGGTTAAAAGCCGTCATGCACAATTTTTTATCTTTAAGCTTTTTAGGCACATACTGTAAAGCCCAACCAGTTTGTATGATTGCCGACAGGCATAATTTTTTGGTTTTTAGCTTTTCAGGCACATATTTAAGTGCCATTCCATTGCTCTTTACTGCTTCAATGCAGAGGGTTCTCGTTTTCATTTTTTGTGGTACATATTCTAAAGCCGTTCCTTGATATTTGACTGCTATGTTATATAATTTTACCGTCTGCCGGCTTTTAGGAATAAAAGACAAGGCTTTATTACTGCTTTTAAGCGCAGCAAGGTAGAATTCACGCGTTTTATATTTTTCGGGAACATATTCCAATATTGCGCCATTAATCCGTACAGCTTCCCAATAAAAATCATCTGTTTTAAAATGCTCCGGTATATAATTAATAAACAGGGTATTAGTCTTTACTGTCTCAAGCCAGAACGCTCTTGTGCGAAATTGTTCCGGTATGTCATCACACAAGCCTTGTGGAAGAATTAATGGATCATGATGGCAATCAAGCCATTTACCCACGCCAAGCCATTGATCAAGCCAATCTTCTCCTTTATATTCAACTGTACAAATGCACATCTCTTCGGTTAACAGTTCCGGGGGAACTTTTTTTATATCTAGACCGTTTTTTACAGCCAATAACCAAACCCGCGTATCCTGTATTTCTTTTGGTATATACAGAAGCATATCGTGTTTTTCGCCTTCATGTTTAAGCGCCTCCATGCAAATTTCCGATGTCCTCAAATCATAGGGGACAAGGCTTAAATTCTGCCAGTCGTGCTTCACAGCCTCAAGGCAAACGGCATAAGTACGGTTTTCGCGAGGCACGTCAAAGAGAAGATAATCGGCTTTAGTAATGAACTTGTCAATGAAAAATTTCTCGTTTTCCATATATAAAATATAATATACTAAAAATGAAAAAAAGTCGCCTCCAAAGCGACTTTTTTATTTATAGAAAGGTTAAAATTATAAAATAGCAGAGGAAAAATAAAAGAAGGAGATGATAAAAATTATACTTAAATATTATTTAATTAATAAAAGGAGAAATAATTATGACAAAAAAAGAAAATAAAAATAATCTTTATGATAAGAATATACTTAAATATGTAACTCTCTATGATGAAGCACTTACAATATTATCAGATTCATTTGACGGATTTTCTTCAGAAGATTTTGAGATTACTACCGCCGAGGAATATGAAGAAAAGAGAAGAAAGTTTAAAGAAGTACTAATGAAAATGAAAAGTACATATGAAAAAATGAAAGAGGTAGATAATGGACAACGAGAACTTATTACTAGTATGAAAAAGTATAAAGATTGGGATTTTATAGAATTAAAACATCCAGAAAACTATGTAACTTGCTTAGCGAGTATTAAAGACAAAAAATATATGTTAAAATATTCTGGTGTTTATATGAAAGGATACATTAAGGAATACGGGGCTGATGCTTTTACAAGATCCGTTGAAGATATGTATAACAAGATTGTAGACTCATTTTATAAAAACAATAAATTTATTAACACAATAACACCAAAAACAAAAATCGATGAAGAAGATAAAATTGATTTGAGATTACCAGAATCAATATTGGATGAAGAAAATAAGAATGACGAATTAGAAAGAAGTATTGAAACATATTATATTGAAATGGGCAAAGATTTTTCGGTTGAAAAGGCATGTATTGGGTATGTTAGCCCATATGCCATAAGTGTGTATACACGTGAATATGAATTTGAAGAGCCGCATTTTACTGTCACCGACCGAAAAACAAAAAGCCATCCGTTGGCCAAAGTCATTATACCTGATGAGAAATTCAAAAGAGGCGATGATTTTGATGTTAGATATAAAGATAGAAATTTTAGTTTTAATAGTGCTTTCAAGAAAGAATTAACAAATTGGCTATTAAGTAAAAATGAAGATGAAAATAAAATTACAAATCTAGCCGCAATTAGAATTGCATGGAATCAACAAGCAAGACAATATGAAAATGACGACTAAAAAACTATAACACAACAATTTATAACACCAACTACTAAAAAAATAAAAGAAATAAAGGAATGATTATTTGAGAAGTAATATTTAACCGGTGTTTTAAAACACCGGTTAATTTATGAGGTTTCTTCTTCTGTATATTGTTTCCGGGCATATTCAACGGATTCCGTCAACACAATGGTTAAATCTTGAGCCAGCTTATTGACAACATCTTTTATATCGCCTGATATTGAGTTCTCAGGCTTGAACAGTTCGTAGACCTCAATATTGAGAGCGGTAGCGAGTTTTACCAGCGTCAAGGGAGATACCCAGCCTTTCTGAGTTTCTATGTCTGACAGGAAGTTGGTTGAAAGCCCAAGTTTCTCCGCAAGCTTTGCCTGTGACCAACCGCGTCGGTTGCGGAACCGTTTAATATTGGTGCTTAAAAGCTGTCTTAATTCTTGTTCGCCCATGCTATTACCCCTATTTTCTCCCTGCCTAATACCGATTGTACCTGTTGATTGTGAATAAAGATTGACTTGGAAGCAAAACATTAATAGGATTATTAAAAAATCGTTAATAATTTGATATAATATATCAGTCGCCTTTGGGGAGACCTGTATCATGCTAAAAGGAAGCATAATGGTAAAAATGAAAAGAAAAAAAATCATATTTTACATGAAATAAGGAGGAATTATGATTGATGACAAGTTAATTAAGAAATTAAAAAAGTACATCAAGGACAATTACCAGTTAACCGGGGAGTTAACGGAGCAAGTAATTCCGGAGTCTAAAACCAGAAAAAAGCCATTTGAAAAACTAGTTCAACCTATGCACAGGCTGACTGGTTCAACATTTAAGGATGTTACCGATACTCTTATCCGATTTATAAAGAAAGAAAGACAAAGCGAGACCTTTTCAGCAATGTTAGAAAGGTTGAGGAAAGAAAAAGAAATGACGGCGGCTCAGTTATATAATGGAGCTTGGATTAAGAAACAGCTTTATTCAAAAATCATGGGGGAGCGGAACTACCACCCTTCAAAAAACACGGTTCTTGCGTTCGGTATGGCTCTTCGTCTTGATCGTGATGGGATGGATGGATTACTGGAAAGTGCCGGATATATGCTAAGCAACAGTTCCATAGCAGATTTAGTCATCCTTTTTTGCATAGATCAGGGGCTACATGACCTTCACGACGTGAACGCCCTCTTGCTTTCTGCAGACCAAAAAGTCCTTTGCCGGGAGTAATCCGGTATTCTTTTACAAACTGCTAGACCTCATAATAAACAAAAAGTATTGACATTATAAATCGTTAATAATATTATATAATAATCGTTATTATCGGTTAAGGTCGCCTGTAAGGAGACCTTCTGGACTTTAAGGTATGTTATAAAAACCTATCTTAATTTATAGGAGGTCCAATATGGGACTATTAGAGGCGTTTGGAGATTTGTGTGCGACAGAGGGGCCAATAGGCGAAATTGCGACACGAATTGGCGAAGGGTTATTTGAACTTGGTCATGGTATTGCGGATGCCCTTGACGGTTTTGCCGAGAAACTCGGTGAGATAGAAACCGAGCTTAACGGAGAAGACGGTGAGGAATCATGCTGGGGTGCGGACAGGCTTGATCCTGAGTGGGAATCAACACCGGAGCTAAAGGCTACGAAGGTTGCGGTAGATTCTATTGTAAACTTCTGCGACAAAGCGGAACAAGCAATAAACGATGCAACCATCAAAGTATTGGAAATGACCGAAAAGAATCTGAACGATTAAGGAAAGAACGGAACTATGGAACAAAAAGGGATGCAAGGCGGTATTATCAATCATAAAGAGGGATTTATGCCGCCTCGCCCCGGCGAGGGGCTTTATATCTGCCGTAAATGCGGAGCGCATTTTAGTAATGTGAGAAACCGATTTTTATCTAATATTATCGGAGGGCTCTTTGTAAAATGCCCTGTATGCGGAAGTTTTGATACGGCAAGAGATCCGAAAGTGGCGTATTAATTCTGGAGGTATTAATAATGATTGAAGCGAAGAAAAAAATTGATGAATGGTGTAATACGCTGTCAGAAAAAATCACTGAAGCGGTTTTAACAGGCGGTACAGCGGAAAAAATTTCCAATCTTGCAAACAGCGCTCGCGAACAGCAGCTTGTTGTTCCTGTTGTCGGCGCATTCAGTTCAGGTAAATCAACGATGATTAACAACCTTATAGGGGAAACAACATTGCCTGTTGGTATTACACCTGAAACCTCTCTGGCAGCCGAATTGCACTATTCACCGGAAAATTTTATTGAGGCGGTTAAAGAAAACGGTGAAGTTGACCGTTACAAATTAAGTGAAATAACTACGGTAACGGCGAATGCCGCAAAATATCAATACGCCCGTCTTTACCTGAATAATGAGCGGTTACGGGAAATTGAACCTCTTGTACTGGTCGATATGCCCGGCTTTGATTCGCCGCTTGATTTGCATAACAAGGCAATCATGGCATATCTTGACCGGGGTTGTTACTACATCGTGCTTTCCAGCGTTGAGGAAGGTACTATTACAAAATCTCTTGAAAGAAGATTATTAGAAATTGAAGGTTATGGAAGAGAATTTTCATTTTTTCTGAGTCGAGCTAATGAAAAGCCAAAAGAATCGTTGGACAAACTGGTTTCATATTATCAGAACCAGATTAATGACAGGTTTGAAAGTAAGACAAAAGTAGTGACGTTGGGAAATTCCTCGGACGAAGTTTTGCGATGCCTTAAAAGCATAGATATAGACAAGGTTTTTATTAAGCTCTACCGGGGCTGGTTATTGGATATATGCAGTGACATTATTACCGGAATCAGCCTTCAAATAAGCGCTTCAAAAAAAGATGCGGAAACAATTCGAACCGCTGTAAAAGAAATGGAAAACAGCATTGAAAAACTCCGCAAAAAGAAATCTTCCGACCTTGATGACATGAAACGCCGCTATTCTGTCAATCTGGTTAATGATCTGGTATCGGACGCGGGCAAAGCTCTTGATGATTCCATTGATGAATTGGTCGGAATTGCGGTTACAGGTAATAAAGATGAATTACTTCGGCATTTGAATGAAATAGTCAGAGTTGCAATGACTGCTTCGATTCAGGATAAACTGAATGATATTACTAGACAGATAACAGTTGATTTTTCTGAATCCCTCAATGACCTTGATAAGATTATGAATGATTTGGAACTTGATACAAATTATCTTAAAAATATAACCGAAAAGGTAGAGACATCTTTAACAATTATTGACAGTTTGTTATCTCAAGAAACTGTAGCAGAGGCAAGTGCCGGACTTGCTGGTGTTAAACCGTTGCTGAATACGGGATTCAAAGCTGTGGCTGGAGCGGGGCTTGCTTCTGTTGCTATCAACCCGATTATTGGCATTGTTATAATGTTCCTGCCAGAAATTATTGGAGTGTTCGCCAAATTATTCGGAGGAGACCCTAAAGAAAAACAAAAGGAAGCTGTGCGTTCCAAATTCGCAGGAGAAGTGTTCCCTTCGATTAAGCGGAAACTCCGTGAAGAAATACCGAGTATTCTAAACGAACAGGTAACTGTTATAATTAAAAATGTCAGCGAACAGTATGAGGAAAAAATTAAATATCAAATCGAAGCTATTAACTCGCAGATAACCCAAGAAAGTGGGAACATAGAAGAAAATGAGGTAAAGCAAAATAAATTCAACGAGGTTCTCTCGGACGTAAAGAAAACAGACGGCGAAATCAGGATATGGGGAAAATGAAGCACGAAGAAATTGTTAATAGGCTTTCCGGGCTTGAAAACACAATTGCAAAATTTGAGGATGTCATAGGAGCCGAGGCTGATGATCTGCGTAAAGAATGCGGCATTATTTCCGCCGATGCTATGCAGAACCATCTTGCTAAACTTGTGGAAGAAAACCGCTTACTTAATATCGGGATAATCGGCAGAGTAAACGCAGGTAAGTCAACGTTATTGAATTCTATTTTTTTTAACGGCGAATCTATTCTTCCTAAAGCGGCAACACCCATGACAGCTTCTCTGACGGTCTTGACTTACGGAGATACATTTTCGGCAACGGTGGAATATTTCACTGCACAGGACATAGAGATTATCAAAACTGAACACGATGATTATAAAGAGGAATGGAATAAGAAGTACGAAAAAAATAAAATGGATGTCGAAGAACGGGCGAAGAAACGCGGAGAAAAGCCCGATATGGATAAAGTTAAACGTATGACGAATGAAGCTATGAAAAATACGACCAAGTCCGCTTCCTTTGAGCAATATGAACAAATAAAAAAGTTAGGCAGTAAGCTCCCCGGCAAAAACTCACAAGTTCTTGATGCAAAATCTCTGCCTGAATTGTTGGGAAAATTGAATGACTATGTCGGCGTGGAAGGAAAGATGATGCCCTATACCAAGGCTGTTGAGATATATATTCCCCAAGATGCCCTGCGCGATATTTGCGTTGTAGACACGCCCGGTATAAACGATCCGGTAAAATCCCGAGAGGTGCGCACCGAAGATTATCTAAAAAAATGCGATGTTGTATTTATCATTAGCCCTGCCGGGCAGTTTGTTTCCAATGAAGATATGCAGCTTATGGATCGGCTTTCAGCGAAAGAAGGCGTAAGCGAACTCTATTTAGTCGCATCGCAAACGGATAATCAGCTTTACGGAAGCATACTGGAAGAATCAAAACATGATCTCAATAATGCTATTCAGAAGGTAACCGCCGATTTATCGTCTCACGCATTTTCTACCCTATCCACATTGAAAACGAGCAACCCTGAAATTGCCGGACAGTTGGATCAACTTATAAAAGGCGGAGAAGAAAGAGTAATGGTAACATCTGCGATTTGCCATGCCATAAATTTAAATTATGCCAATAGAAATTCATGGGACAGTGAAATGAATCATACATGGGGATTGCTTTTGAGAAACTACCATGATAATTTTGACAGCGATACGGGAGCCAGAGAAAGCTTAAAGCTTTTGAGCGGCGTTAATAAAGTAAGCGAAAAGATTGGGCTTGCGCGAAGCAAAAAAGACGAAATTATTGCTAAAAAACAGGCTGACTATATAAACGCTCAAGCGGCAAATATTACCGGATTTTCGGCAAAGTTGGCAGGAGAAATCAAAACTAAGATTGATAGGGTAAACAATACTGATATTGCAACAGTTAAAGAACATAAGAAAAAAAACGAAAAACTTTTTTCCAAAGGAACCGAGGCTATTGACGGTACTTTTGAAGACTGTGTGGATGATTTCAAAACAACCGTTCGTAATGTGATTACCGCAAAAAGCAAGGACTTATTTGAAGAATCAAAAAAGGGGATTGTAAATACCGAACAATCAAAAATCGAGACGCGTCACTGGACTACTGGTTGGTTGTTTTGGAAAAAATACCATTCAGAAAATTATGAAGTTCGAACTCTCCGTACCGGAGTAGTAAAATCAACATTAAATGATCTTGTCTCGGATTTACAGGATTTACTTGTCAATTCAATGGAAGAAGCAAAAAAAGACTGGAAAAAGTCTGTTCAGAGCAGAGTAAACAGCGCGCTTACTACGGCGGTGGAAGATGTAGACATTATTGACTTTGATATGTTAAAAACCGCGTTAAGGCGGCTTGTCAATAGTATGGAACTGCCCGATCTTGATCTGGGTTCAAATATATTCAGCAGTTCTTTGAGCGGAACCATTGAAGACGATGATATAGACAGGTTTAATGATGAAGTAATGGCATATATGTCCAATCTCAGAAACATTTTCAACAAATCCAGGGACGAGTTTATCTCTAAAGCGGAACAATCGGCAAAACGGGAAAAAATGTCGGAAATGATTTTTTCCGATCTCAAAAAGCAGCTTGAAGCCCTTGAAAAAGAAATAGAAAACAAGGAATTAACCCTTGAGAGGCTCAAGAAATGCCGTTCCGAACTGGAGAAAACCGCTTGACATGTGTTTTATTGGGACATTTTTAAAAAAAATCTTTAATCTGTTTCATAAAAATGAAACGGGAAAGATTAAGGATTTGGAGGAAAAGATAAAATCCATGCAACAAGAGAACGAAAGTCTTGCAAAAGAAAATACAGAAAACAAAATTAAAATACGCAATTTTGATCTGGTAAGCGAAGCACTTAGGGCGGAACCTGTTGAGAATAATTTAATCAAGGAATTCGCTTCCTTGATAGATAATGAATATTCAAAGGAGCTATGTAATAATGTATCGGGTGTTAATGATGCCGAAAATCTGAAAGTAATGCAGCAAATTTTAGAGGAGATGAAATTGATTGCAAATTGCCCTGAACTGCATAGTAAGGACATCGGAGCGGTAGGAGGCGGTTTTTCAAGCGGAAAATCATCTTTTATAAACAGTTTTTTTGTCGGTTCTAAGGTAAAACTTGCTGAAGGTATTAAACCTGTTACCGCTATTCCCAGTTATGTAATAAGCGACCATGACTCTACGATACACGGTATTTCATTTAGGGGAGGGCGTTTCCCGATAACAATTGATTTGTACAAGGAAATTTCTCATGAGTTTCTTAAATCCTTTTCGTTTGACTTAAAAGAAATAATAACTTACACCACCGTTCTAACGCCAATGGAAGACAAATATTTTAAAAATCTTTGTCTTATTGACACTCCCGGTTATAATCCACCCGGATCGGGGAATACTACTCATGATTTCGAGACTGCACATAAATATATAAAAGACGCTACATTTCTGATATGGATAGTAGGTCTTGATACAAACGGGACTATTCCGAAATCTGATATTGACTTTTTAAACAATATGGAATTTGGCACCCATCAAAAGAAACCTCTCTATATCGTTGCCAATAAAGCACAGTTAAAAACAAAAAACGATATAGAAAACATACTGGATAAATTTGAAGAGACGCTTGATGACTTTGATATTTCCTATGCCGGTATATCGGCGTACAATTCCATGAAAAAGGAACTGCATGCAAGCCGGAAGAGTGATATTTATGAATTTCTTTCCGAGCATAACAAGCCAAATAAAAAATACGTGGAATTAAAGGGGATGTTACATGATATATTCAAGCAATATGTTGGAAAAGTTCAAGAAGACCACGAAGAAAGAGATACAAAACGCAAGGAAATAAAAACACTGTTGTTAAACTCCCTTGGAGTCGTCGACCTTGACGATACTTCCAATAAATTGGAAAAAGGCTTAAAAAAATTGGAGCGTTATTTTCAATCAGATGAAGATTTAAATAAACGCATACAGCGAGTTACTATGATAAGAGATAAATTCACAGCTTGTCTGGATAATTTTTGTGATGATATGGGTATTGAGCGTAAAGAAGTGCGATTCTGTAAAAATTGTGGTAAACCTAGCAAAGACGAAGAAAGTATTTTTTGCGTAGAATGTGGTAAGAGGTTTAATTAAAATGAAATATTGTAAAGAATGCGGAAAACAATTCGAAGACACAGATAAATTTTGCGACAAATGCGGTATAAAACTACCTCAAAATCTCCCCGTAAAAGAAGCAGCAATAAAAAAGCCTATCGCTAATAAAGTATCCTCTAAACCTATAGCAAATAAAAAAACAGTTAAGAAGAAGATAGCTAATAAAGCATCCTCTAAATCTGTAGCAAAGAAAAAAACAGTTAAAAAGCCGATAGCCAATAAATCTGTCGCTGTAAAGCCGAATAAAAAAAAGAAGCTGGAAAAAGAAATAGAAACAAATGATTTTGTTCCTCCCAAAAATAAAACAAATCCTACAAGCTTTTTTCCATTTTTGGGTGGGATTTTCGCTAAACGGGTTCCTTCAAAGAGCAGTTATAAAATTACAGATGCCTGCGTAAACTGCGGCTCCTGCGTCAGTGATTGTCCCGTAGAGGCAATTTCCGAAAAAGACGGCAAACACGTTATCGATCTCGCAAAATGTCAGGGTTGTGGAATTTGTGTAGCTACTTGTCCGACAGATGCAATTCAATCTCTCTAATTGTTTTCTTTCTATCCAAATAATCATTGTTTTAATGATTAAAAAAGGTCGCCTTAAAAGAGACCAAATTATCATATAAAGCGTTATAAATTAAAAAGAGGAGGATAAATATATGACATATGATGAATTTATCGCCGAATATTATAAAGTTTCTGCCAAAGCAGTTAAATTATCGGATAAAGCAAGAAAAGAAGGCATTTTGGCGCTTGAAGATGAAATTGATTCTGACAAAATAGATCTGCGAGATGTCTTTGAACTCGGCTTAAGATTTATAGTTGACGGGACTGATAGAGAGGTAGTAAAAGATATATTGTCAAACTTCATTATGCATGAAGAAGATAAGTATACTCGTCTGATAATGGATATAAAAGTGGCAGCTGTGCTTTCAATACTGGATGGTGAGAATATCTATATTACCGCATGCAGGTTAAATTCATATACGAATATCGCCTTTAAGGATGACCCGGTCTTTAAGAAGTTTATGGATGAATCAGATGAAAGAGGTACATTATCTGATTTTGAAATTGATACATTAATAAAGGATATAAAACTATTTATTTCAAAAAATAACGATTTTGAAGAACTTGGTACTCTCTGCAATTCGTTTATGCAGGATTTAATTAAAAATATTGACGATAATAATATTTTTGCCAAAGCATTAATAGGTACAAAAAAAGAAACAATAAAAGCTGTATTAAGGAATATGCGAAAAGTTGATGCTGGAAAATTAATTGAGAAAATAAAAAAAATGGATACAATTTCATCAAAAGATGTAAAAGAAGCACAAAAACAAATTGTTAAAATAATGAAAAATATTATGGTTATATAAGAATGAAACATATTAGGGGGTTTTAGAATATGAAACTGCTTCCTTTTTTTGATGAAAAAATGAGCGTAGAAAAATTACATATTTTTGATATAGATATTTACGGCGCTGATACAAGAAAAATATCACGTTTCAAAGTTGAAGAAGAAATATTTAAATATTTAAGTAAATACAATAACTGTTTGTCATCATTCTTTATGGCAATGTCTGGTTTTTACACGTACAGCTTTGCATATTTTGAATTTAAGGAAGACAAAAAAGAATTAGAAAGTTGTTTACGAGAGATGAAAGAAATAAATTTTATTTTGAAAATTGTAAACAAATATAAAGAGAGTATCATTCAAAGTATAATAAATAATGAGCAATTAAAAGAAATAATTTTGGAACATCTTTCAAATTACCGCTGGTTATTAGAATATATTAATATTAATTCACCTTCAATAGAAAATTATGAATATAATATTAATATACTTGAGAAAATTAAAAAATATTTTAATGATAACAATACTAATCATTTAACGGATGTCGCTAAAGAAGTTATGAAAGATTTTATTTATTCATATTATGAAAATAATAAAACAATTAATTTGTTATCAAAAAGAATAATTATTAATGATGATAAGGGAAACCTGTTCACATTACCGGAAAACTATAAAATGATTATTGATGAAAAAAAAAGAAGAGTTCAAGAGGAAGAATATGACACAAGAGAAATACAAGAATTTCTTAATGAGTTTGATAGATCAGCAGAAAAATATTATGCCAACTAATAATAAAAAAGGAAACAAAATGATGATGCTTAAAAAGTTTTTTTCCCGGCCTGTTCTCATTGCATACGGAATTGCCGGCAGTCTTGCTGTTAAGAACTTATCCAAATATATCACTGACCGGGTAATATCAAAGAAAATTGAAGATGCGCTGACTAAAACAAGATGTAAAATTCAAGAATGGTATGATGATTATAGAAAAAATGTAATTATCTCGTTCTCACTTAATACGGTAATTATATTGTTAACAATAATTCCTTATTATTTCTTTTCTATAAACAATACAATCATTATTATCATTTCGTCAATATCTCTGTTTATGATGGCAAGATTTATATATAGAGCTATAAGGGACATAAGAAAAATTATACCATATTTATACCATATAAAGGAATTTATAAACGATCTTATGTTATACAAATCAATATCTATTCCAATCAAGGGAAGAATAATAGAGATATTTAATGAAATATATGAAAGTAATACAAACAAAGTAAGCCGAATTGCCCATTCAACGATAGCAATGTTAGGATTTGTAAAATCATACGATGACATTGAAGGTGAGGTTGTAAATGAATTTTATAAAGTGATAAAAACATACTTGATAAATAATATAATTTATAAAATAATGGCTTTTTCGGTATTCTACTTCATTTTTATATTTTTCTTAAAACCATTTGTTTTTACAAATGTTATGAAAATGAATATAATAGAAGCAGTTTTATACCCATTTACTGTGGCTTTACCGAATATGATAAATATTATTATTGAGTTTTTTAAATAAAGGTCGCATAAGAGGAGACCTGTAATAATTTATATGGGTTATATTTATATAAAGTAGGAAATAAAGAAATGCAAATAATTGACAGAAAAAACAAGGATTATTACGATTATATAGCACACATATATCGTGATCAAACAACAACTTATGATCGCAGAGGTTCTTTTCTGATCGATGTTAATTATCTGGTACGTTTCATTGATAATCCCCAAGATTCACCTTATATTACACGTGAAAGGTTGCCTAATGAAATAGTATTTTTTCTTGAAATAGGTAATTTCCAATATCTTATTTCCTTATATAATCTTATATATGAAGAATTAAGGGCAAAAAAATCAAATAAAGATTGTATTTATTTGTCGGAAAATAAAATAAATAATTTTGAGGTTAAAATTATTAATAAGTATGATGAATCAAAACATTTTTTACCTGCTCCCATGTCTATTTCTTATGTATGGGAAAAATATCCTAATTCTCGTTATCACCAAAAAGTTGAATGGATATATAAAGTTGATTTACTTACTGAATTTAATCAATTTAAAATATTAAAAAATGAAAAAGTAACAGATGGTAGCTATATAAGTAATCCCATCTTAAAGGATATAAAAATTCCATCTATTATAGAACCTTTAGAAATTTATAAAAATTTAGAAGGATATTTTTCTGAATTTTATCGTGACAAAACAATAGAAACTAAAATGAGTGATAAAGAAAAAATCGTAAGTAAAGGATTTGATCCTGTAGCAAGTTTTCGGAATATAAAAAAAACAACTGATAAATAATACCAGTTGTTTTAATACTTACATTTTTATCTTAATTGAAAATGAAAGGATTTGGCTTTTTTTCAACAAAACCTACAGTAAGCTTAACATTCTTTCCGCCGCAAATGGGACATCTTTTAGGCCAAAACAAAAGGATCGGCTTAAATTTTTCACCGCAGTTTAGACACTTATAAAGTAAAGAAAGTTTTGGTAACGAATGTTCCGGCTCACAGATAATAGTTAAATTATTTTTTTTCATAATTACCTCCTCAATTTATTTTAACTACTTTATTCGGCAATAATTAATTGACCTGCCATTATATCCGTATCACCTCACTCATAGTATCGAATTGTTGTTTGAATTCATCTATCCCACCATTGGGATTGTCCTGATAAATATTCTGAATGCTATCCAGCGCAATACGTAGTATTTCTTCATTACCAACCTGAAGGGCAGTATCAATCAGTTTGAAATACTGATCATACAATGCCCCACGTTCTCCAAATCTCTGCTTCAAATATTCAAGCATGACATGGCGCTCTGAATGTATAACCGCTAATGCGCTTTTCCTTTTCCGTTCGACATTCGCCCGGTTTGTTTTCTCCTGTTCCAAAGTTCTGGCATATTCGGTTACTGCGCTTAAAACGCCTGATATTGTTTCGCCGTAAAAATGTCGTACCCGTTGCTGTCTTTCCGCTTCTTGTTCATTGCGGTAATACTCGTTTTCTTCATCTTCATAAGGAACAACATCATAATCCTCATCGTCGTTTTCATACATTTCTAACCTCCTGTTCTATTTTACGAAAGATAACGCCGGAATTTCTGGAAAGAAATCCGTCGGCATTACAAATATCGGTTTCAATTACCTGTTTTATTGACTTAACAAGCTGTATTGATTTTTCAATCTCTTTTGCCGCTTCTTGTGAAGGTTCTTCGTTTCTTATGGAAAGAGATTGTAACGCATCAAGCGATTTCTTGAGTTTTTCCGATAATGAATATAACAGAGTTTCACCTTCGCCAATGCGGTTTTCTATCGTCTTAAATCCGTCGAGAACGCAAGCCATTCGTTCAGTCTCAATTTTTGATTCTATTGATTCCTCACGTGCCTTTGTCATGGCTAGACTTCCGTTTATTCCCCAGCAAATACCCGCCATAGTGATTCCGGCATAGGGAATAGAAGGCAGATTACCTGTTGTTTTCCCTATGCCAAACGCTCCGATTGTTTCTATTAAGATGGGGGTATCTTTATAGGGAATACGGTCATTTAATGCGGTGCTAATGCCTACCGAAATACAGTTTAATACATCGCTTGCCTGAATACAGGATTTTTCCAGATTATCAAGTTCGGCTCCGATAAATCGGACGCTTTCAATAGCAACCGTCTTATATGATGATAAATCAATGGTTTTATACTTCGACAATATTTTAACTGCATTTCGGATAACTACGGCATAGGCTTCAAGTTTTAAGCGGCCAAAGTCCTTGAGTTTTTTTTAATACGCATTGCTTGTCGTCTGATTCTGGTTGCCATTTCACGGTATTCCTCATCAGCTTTGTCTTTCAGCTTTTTTGCCTTTTGATAATCAATGGCTCCTTTAATACCGGCTCCGATACCAAAAACCGTAGCGCCGATACCGATAGCCTCTCCGACTGTTACCGCAATTGCTTGTGCTATTACTGCTGGTAAAAAGAACATACGCTTCCTCCTGATAATAAAATAACCGCTTCCGTACGGAAACGGCTTTAGAACTTTCTATACAAGCGGCATCATAACCGCATACGTTTCGTTTTCGGCGCCAAGCTCTTTAAGGAGCAAGGCTTTCCGTTTTTCATTCTGGCTGTAAACAACCCATGTCTTTTTTGTTAAGTCTGAGAGAAAACTTGGGTTTACTTTTTCCCCTGTCATTCTTGTAAAAGAGGAATTAACGTTGCTATTTACTCCAATGGATGCATTTTCAAGATTAATGCAACCACAGCGTACTACGTTAGTGGGGACAACTCGTTCCCAATTAGGGAAATTAATTTTTGAGACAGGCGCACATAATGTTACCGTATCTTTGGTGACAATAGGTTTATAATCTCCCGGTTTTATATGTGTTTTAATTTCCGTTATATGCATGCGTTTTCCATCAGTGCCGATAAGACGGCTTGTGTTTTTTAAGCGTTCAACATGCAATACATTTGTAAATGCCCTACCGCCGTTTTTGTCACAAGCTCTCAGAATGAAAAGGATTTTTTCATATTCTTCTTTATTGCGATTTTTCGAGAAAATATGTGTTGTGACCTTTTTACCCGTTGATACACTTCGTGTCAGTACAGGTTTTTCCGTTCTTTCTTTCGGTACAAAACGTTTATGTTTTACCGATTTTTTGGATTTTTCCTTCTTTTCTTTTCCTTGCGATACAGGTTTCTTTTTCACGGGAAATGATAACGGAATTGTGAAAAGGGGATAACGCAATATGGAAATTAATTTCTCGCCGAATGATTGCTGAGTAGATCTGAAATTTCTAATTTCAGGCTTTGGTTGTAACATTATTTTTCCTCCTTAATATTTGAGATTAGATAAGCCGCTAGAAATAATGCGGCAATAAAATAAACTGAATAAAAGACAAAGCTCCACCACCACCGAGTTATTTACAGAAAACGTGTTTTTTCGGTGGTGGCGGTGTGTTAGAAAGTCGGTTCCATTGCTAATTCTTTTTCTTCTTCTTTGCCTTTCTTGAATTCCGGACGGAACTCGACATGCTCCGCAACAATTAAAACTCTGCTTTGGGGCTTTCCGTCAGCGCCATTCCAGCGGTCCTGCTTTAAGCGCCCGACTACGCGCACTCCACGACCCTTACGTCCTTTTTCATTGCAAGATTCGCCAAGTTTCGACCATGCTTCCACTTCGAAAAAGGAAACTTCTTTTTCCATACCGTCATCCTGTTTGTAAAAACGATTGGAAGCCAAGCTGAATTTACATATTGCTTTTCCTTTAGGGGTTTGCCGGAGCACAGGATCTCTGACGAGAGTTCCTTCAATAAGAATACTGTTTAGATTGTTCATAAATCCTCCATTGTTAATAAAATTAATAATCACCGCTGCCGATTTATATGGTAGCGGTGTTGAATGAGAAAATAGCAGATAACAGAATTTTGAAATTACTTAAGCGGCTTTCTTGCTCCGTTTAGCAAGTTCGCTTTCAAGGAATTCTTTAAATGCCAGCAGGTCTTTCATTCCAGATTCGTTCAGTTTAGTAGTTTTAATAAGCTGCCGGGCATCATTGCGTTCATCTTCGTTGAAATACTCTTGTCCGTTTTCAGAAGTGGTTACGATGTTCCCAATTTCTTTGATTATTGCCGCGCTTCTTTCTTTCAACGAATCTTCGTCTTTTGTTATCGCGATGGTGTTTTTTACAGGTTTCAATACGTCCTTCTGTTCCGGAATAATTACCGCTTCGGGTTTTGCCTTACCATCAGAGAGCCAGTCATAAAGTGCTACACCAAAATCCTCGCCGGGCTTTTCAATAACCGCATCTTGAAACTTGTCAGTATGATCTTTGGTTACATATGCTTCATGTTTCTGATTCATCTCAAGGAGCAGGTCGAACTCGTATTCAATTCCCTTACCCTGTTCCGGCGAAAGCCCTATTTTTTCAGGCACAGTTTTACCATCTTTCCCTATGCTCATTACCCATTCGGTTCTGCTACGCATAGTTACGATGACGTGACCGGGATAATTTAAAATAGCATCAATAAAGCGTTTCTGTTTGGGATTTACTTTAGCCCATGATAATACGCTGTTTTTACTGATGCTTGCCAATGTGATTCGGTCTACCTCTTCGGTGGTTTCACGCCATGCATGAGAAAGGCTGTCGATTACAAGTACCTTGAACCCTTTTTTCGCCGCATCATTCATTGAAGCGATGTAATGGTCAATAGTTTTTTCTTTTAAATTATCTACTTCAAATGTAAACCTGTCGGCATACTTGGAAGCTGAACGAGCTTCCGTGTCGATAACAGCAAAGGGGACTCCCATCTTTTCTGCTATCCCTTTTGCCATGCGCAGGGCGGTCATTGTCTTTCCGCTTCCGCTTGGTCCGAATAACGCGCATCTCAAATAAAGCTGAGTGCGTTCCGCTTTTTCAAATGCCATAGTTTTCTCCTTCTTTAGATGACGGTATTAACCGCCAAGAGTGGAAATTAATTGAACAAACCAACGGTTCGTTCTTGTTGATACTTTTGAAACAAGTGTATTAAAAGGTTTTTAATTTCTAGTAGATTGGTTACGCTGCTGCTTTTTCCATTGTGTTGTCAATAACTAGATTTTTATTATCATTGTAAAAATTACAGAATCGGCGGCACAAACAATAAGACTGACACCTGATTGATTCTCCCTTCCGAAAAACTACATTATGCCCTTCGCCTTTAGTACCGGCTAATTGAACAGCTTCTTCCTCTGTGTCAAACAGCCGTACCGCTTTCTTTGCACCGTTTTTCATTACGGCGTACTTTGGCGGTCTATCCCAGCGTTCTTCAGGCGAACATGGGGGTATGTCATTATCAGGAAGTGAAAGGCACCGCTTGTATTCATCTACCTTGTTTCTGATAAATATACCGATTTTGAATAAACCTTGCTGTGTTACGGGAAACTCATAAACAAAGACCGGATTTTCAGGATATTGGCGTTCTCTCATTGCGTCTGTTCTGCTATAATCTTTCAATAATGTGATAAAACGACAACGCTCTGCCTTGAAACCGTTTCTTCGCAAAAGCCAAGCGTATATCATGCCTTGCAAGTACCAGTCCTTAAAATCGCCGAACTTAACTTTTACTACCGATGCTGTTTTGTAATCATCAATTAATCCATGTTTCATGTCATAGTTGTCAATTTGTCCGGTTACAGTTATATCCCCTATTTGGAAGTCCATTTTTTGTTCAATAAAATTATTTTCCCCTTCGCTTTGTAAAATCAAGTGAACCGCCGAACCGAATATAGCCCAGATGCGGTCTGACACGTCATCTACTAAAACATCCCAATAGCGGTCCATTAGAATAATTTGTTTTACCCCTTGGATAAGAGTTGTTGCCGACAGAGAACCGGGCGCGTTGTGTTTTTCTGTTGAAACCGCTTTGACGAATCCTGCCGGAAGATTAAGTTTGTTTGTTATTTTCATAAATCCTCCTAATGAAAAATAAAGCCGTCCATACGGACGGCTTGAAAGAAATGTAGAAATAAAATTTTATCTTGTTGGCATCAACCGTCTTCTTTATAATCATTAAGCGCGGTTATAAGACCGTCAAAGTCTTCATTCTCGCCCAACATATCGGAGATTATTTTAACCGTGGATAGTTCAATGCCGTATTCTTCGGCAAGGTTGTTAAGGTAATCCTCGCGGTCTTTGTAGCCGTACCATGTATACCTTGATTCGTCTTGTTTTGATATTATCATTTATTACTCCTTTGGTTCGGCTGGTGTTATCCAGCCTTCAAGCAAATATACTTTTCCGGATGGTATGCAATCGTCGGTTCCGGGACCTATGTTTACCATTATCATACCCACACTTTCTGGATTGTTAGGGAATTTTTTAAACATGGTTTCATACAGATAATCGAACACTGGTTTTGTTGTGCGAACTTTATTTGGGTTTAACGTGTCCTCTCCGTTCCAACCTAGTTCCCTGTAGAAATTTACCAACACTTCCTCAGGGTTTTCGTTTACCGATAAACTAACTTCAGGCGCGTCTACGACCGTTATAATCTGTTTGCCCATAAAACTCTCCTATTCCTTCTTGTTTCATTGGCTTACACGCTTTCTGCCATGCTGAGAAACTGTTGCTCGCTTAATACCGCAATGCCAAGAACTTTGGCTTTAAATAGCTTGCTTCCTGCATTCTCTCCGCAGATTAGGTAGTCGGTATTCCTTGTAACCGAACTTCCTGCTTTAGCTCCTAAAGATTCAATTTTCGCGTTTATGGAGGCGCGGGTAAAACTTTCGAGTTTCCCCGTTACTACGATGGTACGCCCTGCAAAATAATTTGTTTTATTCTTCATACTCTCTCTTTTCTTGTCAAATAATTGCATTTTTATAACTCCTTAAATTAATAACTGGTTTTTTTGAAACATCCTTCATTCCGAAGGCTGATATAACTGTTTTTTGAAAATATAATGTGATCAATAACTTCTATTCCAATAAGTTCCCCTACCTGTTCAAGTCTTTCGGTAACTTCGCTATCTTCGGGTGAAACTTTTAGTGAACCTGAAGGATGATTATGGCAAATAATAATCGCCGCCGCCATATCTCGTATTGCACGGACAAAAACTTCTCTCGGATGAACAATAGTGCGGTTTATAAGTCCGATGCTTACAATAGATACTGTAATCGGTTCATGAGCTCCGTTGAGTGTGATAAGTATAAAGTGTTCTTGTGACGAGTTTTTATATCGTTTTATTAGATTGTATGCATCTTCAGGAGATTTAACCGGAGTATTATTGTTTTTCTGCCGTTTAGATATTATTTCATAAGTCATGATTATTTCCTTTAATCCCAATCGTTACCGCCAGAATAAATATCCTTTGCAGGAATAAAGATTATCTTTTCTATGCGGTCGTTGTTTTCTTCTTCTCTTTGGGACCAACAAACAAACTTTCCATCAAGATACAGCGAACCGTCTGCGTTTCCAATCCATTTTGCTTCAGACATATCAACCGTTGCAGTATCGCGCTCACCGTCTGCTTTCCAGTACCAGAAAAGGCGATTGCGGTTATTAGCTGTATCAATAAAGTCAAATCCGGTTTCATTTTTACCTGATTTAAAATAAATAGTGTAATTAAACGAAGATTTTGCTCTTGCTTCTATATTCAAAATTCTTCTGGTTTCTGCAAGTCCGCATTTATAGGTATTAAGTTCAAAGATAATAGATCGGAGCATATCGTAAGAAAAATCAGGGATACGGGCTCCCATAGAGCATATATCGGGAATAAGACTTTGGTTATTTTTGCTGAGATTATCTGTGCAATATTCTGTTATCTCATTAATGGAAAGCCGGTTCATCCTGAAATGGTAATGAAGCCTACCCGGTCTGTTTAACAGATATTCTGATAAATTGCGTACATCATTACATGCAAGTAAAAACAACTTTTTCCCATTAAGAGAAGAATCAAACAAATTGAGTAAACTATTCTGACCTTCAAGATCGTCTTTTTCGGTTCGGTTATGGTCGCAATATATTTTTTCAAACTCATCAAAAACCACTACTGAAGGCTGACAGATAGTTTCAATAAAAGATGTGATGTTCTCAAAATGTTGTTTAACTAGAATAACCGGAAGTCCTATTTTTAATGCTTCTTTACAGATGTTGCGCAAGGTAAGGCTTTTACCTAATCCTTTTGGTCCGGAAAACAATACACCTAGATTGCCTTCGACGATGTTAAAGGAATTTAATACTCTTTTTGTTGTGGTTTCCACTTCTCCGTACAACTTTTCAGAATTTTTAAAGAAACTGTCTGATTCATTCAAGCTAAATCCTTTTTCTGAATTAAAAACGAGTTCAAAAATAGTTGCCGGAAGTTTTTCAAGAATCGAAATAGCATTTCCTGATATTACAAGATAATTGTTTTGATCTTTAACAATAATATTTTTCATAAATGGTTTACCTCATTATTTTAATTAAAAATAAACCGCCCCGTACAGGGCGGTTTTTAGTTTTTGCTTTAGCAGATCCTCCGTCCACCGATCATCAGACCGCCTTGCTCTTTCATGGCAGTCAACCTACACAGAAAATCGTCAGCAATTCTTTTTCGATAGAACGGTCTTTTTTTAACAACAGGCTTTTTGAAAAGTAATTTTAGTTTGACCGCTTCTTTTGTTTTGGAAGAGTTTTCAAACATTTTTCTTTCTCCTTTTTAAGCAGCCATTTCCATGATGATGTTTTGGGCTTGATTCAAAATCGGATCTCCGTCAATAAACCGTGCCATTCTGTTGTCTGCGAAAGTTGATGTTTTCCGCTTTGGCTCAACATTGCTGCGGTAATCGGCTATCGCGTTGTAAACTCCCCACGCAGTACCTTTGATGTTTTGAAGATCGCTTTTTTCTTTCAAAATCGATTTGATAAGGCCTTTTACTTCCTTGTTGGATTTAAGTTGGCGCCTTGTCATATCCTGAGACGCGGGGAATAACTTTTCCAGAACCTTGCCGATGTTTACTTTCTTTCCTGCAAGCTGAGATGCAAACGCTTCAAGATCGTGGAAATACTTTGATGCGGCTCCCATTGCCATTATTGCTTCTTCCTTACGTTGTTCCATGAGAGAAAGGTGTCGGATTGAGATTTTTCTTTTCGCCGTATTAAGCGCTGCCGATAAAGTGTTATTGCAAACAACTCTTATGCCGGTTAGAAATATTTGCAAACAAGCAGAACCATCATGAGCATTAGACAAGCAAAGATACGGCTGATATTCATCCTCCACAATGCTTCTTTTAGGCATATTAACCAAAAGGAAAACACGCCGCCCGTTAAAAAGGGAACCTGCTGTCTCGTAGGTACATTTCATTTTTCTATTCCCGATAAGTTCGTCTGCGAATGCAAACACGTCTTTGTTCTGAGCGACTTTGTACCGTTCGGACACAATGCCTAACACCTCATTTGTATCGCTACGCACATTGGCAACGAAACCGGGTATAGGTTCTGCCAAATTAGTTGATGAGAATACTTCGCATTGTTCAACGGTCCATGTAAGACGCGCTTCTCTGATTGCTTCATCGGACGACAGTACACCGTCTAGTACCGCGCCGATGCCGTGCCAAGGAACTTCCCCCCGGCCTGAAAACATAAAATCGTTTTCCATTATTCCATGCATAAAAGCCTCCATGAATTATATGAGTTGCCATTAAAGGCGACCCTTGCTTGTGTGTTACTACTTCTATTTAGATTTAAGCAGTTGCACTCATTTCTTCGTCTGTTTCCTTATTTCCATAATCAGACAGGGAGATGAAGCCATGAGGTGTCAGAAGGTTGAAAATCATCTTATTAGAGTGTGTCTCGATAACCGTGGTAGATATCACTTCACCCTTTGTATTCTGGTTTTCCTCTTGTCTGACAATGTTTTCCTTGACTATACGCCCTTTAATGATGTGAGGCGTATCGCATTCGACCAAACCGTTTATCAAGCCGGAACCGCCTACCAAGCCAACTTGCCCTAAGTTCAAAGGTAAAAGCGGTCGTTTGTTGTTGCTATCCAATTTATTTTTCTTGAAGAGTTTTGAGAAACTGTTGGAACGTTTAAGTTGCTCTGCCATTTCGTATACGTTAAACTGCGCCCCCTTAAACGTGTTCACCTTTACCTCGGTTTCGGGAAGCCTATAGCGGTTCTTAGGTAATTCTGAAAGCTCTCGCAGCTTATCCGGCTTCAAAGCCAACGACGCTATCTCTTGAGCCATTTTGGAGCCATTTCGCCGTTTACACCGTAACCCCATGACGGCTACTTGCTTAAACTTCTTAAACTCATTCCCCTTGAACTTCCATAAGGAAAGGTCATCAAAGTTGTCACACAGTACCCGACATACATCACCGCTTAATCGGTAATAAGGTATGATGTAAATAATTAGTCCGCCGTACATAAGATGGCCTAGACAATCTATCAAGAACCGCTTTTCGCTTCTTACATTGCTCCCTCTTTCGGTCATCACGGACAAATACGGCGGATTTAGCAACATTAGATGAAACGCTTCTTGGCTGATACGGGAGTGGAAGTAGGAACCAAAACCTACCCTATTGAGCCTTGTAATCGCTTCCTCCGCTCGGTACTGGTCTAATTCGACACCGTAGGTATTACACTCGTGTTTATGGGCTAATGTTTGTAACGCAAGCCCACAGCCACAGCAAGGGTCAAGTAGATTAACGGTTATGCCCTTTGGAAACTCTATACTCTGGGCGATAAACTTTAAGTGTTCCTTATCCGTGGGATAATAGCCCATCTTGACACTTGCCATCAGCCTTCCGATGACGGCGGCGTTGGTGGTTTTAGCCATCTTGGTATTAGTTAGGGGGAGTTTAGCCAGATAATCGTTTAATGCCGCACACAGCTTATTGTATTCCGGCGTCGTCATATTAATCCCATTTATGGAATGGGTAAGTTTTGTACAGTAGTCAGCAATGTCGGGTAACTCCATTTCCAATAAAGCCAATGTAGATGAATCAAGCGCATTTTTTAACCTACCAAACTGGTGTTGCAATTCATTATATGCTTCTTGTGCTTTTGTCTTATTACCTTCTAATTTGTCAAGCTTCTTATGTAATGCGCTAAGTTCATTGATTACTTGTTTAACTATTTTCGTAGCCTCTTCCAGTTTTACTACAGCATATGGCGTTTGATTATGGTTGTTATCATGTAGCATGGATCGCCTCCTTAGACATATTTCGTCCTCCTTTATTTTCTTCTATGATATTTAAAAAGAACACTAAACAACCATATCGGCGATGATTCAGGTATGGTTGCTTAGTTTGATAGATGTTATTTTGTTTTATGCCGCGTTTGGTATATTAGTTGAATTAATCTTTTCTTTGAACTTTAGGAACTTCTGTAACAAGGTATCTTTTTTCTCAAACGGTACGCTCTTTGGTTTATTAGTTGATTTGAATGTTTCTTTGAATTTTAAAAACCTTTGTAAGAAAGTATCTTCTTGTATTATCTCTTTTTTGGGAGGGTCATAGGAAGTTTTAACAGGAGAAACTTTTGCGACTGAAAGTTCCGGAAATAATTCTTCTGTGGCATATTTTATAGAAACAGGTTTAGTACGCTTATGTACAATCTCTTTGAGTTCAGGTTCAGTCTTAAACTTTGCCATTTTCTTAAACACCGCGCTTAAATCCTCAACCTCGTTCTTGATGCCTTGGGTAAGTTCACGCGCCAATGCCGTAGTCATGTCGGCGCAATCGGACATAGCGGCTAATCCTTCATCAGTAAAGTTTCCCTCAATTATTCCTGCCACGGCTAGCTTAGATGCCATCAGCCGAATAGCCCTATGTTGCATCGTGCCTTCATAGTAAGAAAAATAGACTTCTATCTTCTGTGCTTTTTGGTTTATACGCCATGAGCGCCGAGACGATTGGCGAAGAGTAAACAGATTGTAAGCAATGTTGTAATAATACAATGTGGTGAAATCATTCAAGTCTAATCCAGTTTCAACTAAACTTGGATTGGTGATTAACACTTGAATACCTTTTTTAACCTGTTTCTCCACCCATTCTTCACGCCTATTGGGAGGGATTGCGGATGTAAGAATCGCAACTCTGTAACCATTTTCCTCAAGCAGCTTTGATAATTTCTCTTGACTGTCAATTCGTGTCCAGCTTGTGTATATCAGTACACGTTCGCCTTTTGCCGTCTTACGCCGCACTACGTCCAACACACTGTTATCTTTTTCATGAAGTTCGTTGAAATTAGAAATATCTTTTGGCACTACGAGGCACTCGCCGCTTATGGGATGAAAAATGGGCTTATGACCATAAGGTTGATCAGGGTAGACAGTAAGAAGCCCCAAATACGATGACAGAACCTTTTTGGCAATGTCTTTCTGTGAACAAAAGATATATTTGAACATTGTTTCAAGGTTATAGTATTCTTCAGCGACATTATCATTCATCTGAAGCTGTACGGGGATTTCTTCGTAATCGGGTAATTCTTTTCCCATGTCATTGAGAGAGAGGAAGGCTGCCGAATCCATGAGGAATCTTGAATATACTAATGGTGACACACCCGGTAACTGCCGTTCCCGTATCTTCTTCTTTGCCGTACGGCGATTGGCGTTATAATCAGGAGATGCTATTTCATAGACAGATTCTGTGACACCGTATTCTTTATTAAAGTCTACGGACTTGTCGTAAGATTTCCCATCTTTCAACATTAAATCGGGAGATATTCTGAACAATAAATGGAATATGCCTGATGAGTACCCGTTTATGAGTGTTGCGGTCATGCCTACTACTTTTCTGGCAACTTGAAACAATTCGCCCATTGCGTCGCCTTGACCTGAGTTGTTGTTGTAATTATGAAGCTCGTCAATGATGAGGCCGTCAATTTTGCCTTTCATGTGGCACTTGATATAAGTAGACAAGGGAAATCTCCTATATGCCCCTGCATTAGGGTAATTTCCGTCAGGATTGATCACGATAGTATGTATCTCGTCATACAACGCAGGTTTCTTTTCAAGAAGTTCAAGATATTCAAAAGCCATGTGGCGATGGACAAAGCCTAAATCAGATATTTTGATCCATTCTGTTTGCTGTTCCGGTGTCAATGCCGACCAAAGTAAAGAACCGCAATGTTTGCATTTATGATTCAATTTATTCTCACGTTTGAAGAAGAATTGGTCGGCGGGTACTTTATACTTCGAGTCGCAGTCAATAAGTTCCATCATTATAGGCTTATAGCAAGAAGGGCAAATGAAAGATTTGCGCCTCCGGCTCCATGTAACTGATGGACGCTTCATGTAACCGTCCCTAGCCTTTTCCTTTGACATGATGGCGTAGCATGTTTTGTTATCCCGTTGATATGCTTCATAGGCGGTGTTTATTTCGCTAATACTCGTCACAATAACGGCGAAGGTATCGGGTAATGATTCTTCAATTTCTCTAACCCATTTCTTCGTCATGTGGGAGGGACAGAGTATTATATTAAAATGCTTTATCTGTGTATTAGCATTGTTCCGTTGCTGATAAGCATGGAGCGATGTAAGACCTATCTTTGTTTTGCCGGAACCACATTCTGATATACAAAGTGTCGATTTCATTTGTTTAAGACACCGTTTGTGCGCTTCCGCTACGGCGAGCTGGGCATCGTAGAGGCTGTACCCTGCATGTGCTTTAATATATTCATTTACCTCAAGTATTTCCGGAGACAACGTTTCAGTGGCTGGATCGAATAGCGGATTAAATTGTTTCTTTATGCGTTCTGCTATCATTACTCCAAATGTATTTAAGTATTGAGTAACAGAGTAAACAGCAGGAAATCTAGTTTTTCTTGAACCCGGTATTTTTATAATTCCGGAATGTAAGCCATCGTTTACTGTGGATATTACATTAGCTTCATCTTTCGACAAATTAAGCACCCATGCGTCAAACTTCTCAAAAGAAGAAATAACTTTTAACTTTGTCAGGATGCCTCTGTTTTGCAATTCGCTCAACACATATTCCTTAAACTCAGGTATTAATGGTACTGCGGTCTTCTTATCAAGTTCCTCAAAGAGGCGGTCGCTATCGCCCTGCTCACAGAAAAGATAGCATCTACGAGGCTTATTATAGGTATCATTGTTATCGTTATTGCCTGTCTCCTCTTCATTCTGGTCTAGGCGTTGTTCTTCGTCCAGAATCATCAGCGTGGCTTCGGCATAAATACCGTCATGGGAAAACTCCTTTCGATATTGTTTAACACGGCTGGAAACTTCGGTATCATTACCATCAATCTCAATATTGATTGTACCGCCGCCAAAAATGGCTTCGCTCATTCCCTTGACACTTTCAGGGTAACCGCCTAAACGAATTGCGGTTAAGTATGGTATATTGCCTTCTTTTTCTATTACTACGGTATCACTGTATGCTTCCAGCCGAATTTCAGCTTTATCATCGTAGTAACTTAATTTCATTAACTTTGTTATTTCCATTTTTTTCTCCATTCAGAAATAAAATGAGCCGCCTATACAGGCGGCTCTTGATATGAAAATAATCTTTTTTAAGATTTGATATTTTATTTCATTATTCTTATGAAATAATGATAATAAATAATATATATTTATTAATGTTTTTTGTTACTTTTTGAATTATTTATGAATATGTAATGATTATTTATTTAAATTTATTTCTTTTATTATTTGCATATTTCATAGAAAAGTCTTCAGGGCGAAGATTATTAATATTAAAATTTTTAATGAATTTTTTAAGTTTTGATTTAATACTATTACGAAATTCCTTATAATTAAATATTATTTTATATTTTCTTAAACTATCAAATAAATCTTTATCTGTTTTTATTTGTTTTCTACAAGGTGTGCATAAACCACAAGCTTCAACTAAAAGCTCAATGGAATTATTATATCTACTTTCTCTTATTATTTTTGGTTTTTCACAAGTCCAGCATAAAGATAAAATATTTTTATCATAGCTTCGTATCTTTTTTATTATTTGTTTTTTATTGTATTTTGATAATGGAAAACATAACTTTGGAATTGAATAGAATCTGAAAGGTTTGGTAAATTCAAATAACAATTTCCACATATTTAGTAACGATGGCAAATAATCTATAACACAATCATTCTTTATATAACCTATGTGCACCTCATTATATCTCACAGAATAATAATTTTTCATAACTTCTCTTAAAAGACATAATATCCATGTAAGAGATTGTGTTGAAAAAAAATGATCGATAGGGGACATCGTTATTTGAGTCTCAATTAAATCATGTAAATTTTTATATTTCTTTTTTAATTTATTAATAAGATTCTTTACATTTGTTAATTCTATTTTTTGTTTTAATGGATAAATAAATCTTGAATGGATATATATTGGATAAACATTATCTCCATTTTGTAGATTTTTAATTAGCAAATATGTACTATCATATCCTCCAGAAAGCGCTTGTAAAATATTTTTTTTCATAAAAAACCTCTAAATTATATTTCTTATTTATTGAGATGTTAATAATAGTTTAAAATAATATTGATTTATTAAATCTTCACAAATTGTTTTTTCTTTTCCAGAATTATTTCATTTTGCTTCATTTCATTGTATTCTTTAATATTATAATCAATACAAATATCTGTCAAAGAAAAACTTTGCTTCATTTTATCCGCAATAAAATCCACATCTTCTTTCAATTTCTTCTTGTCTTTATCTATTAGTTTATTCAATTCACTTTCGCTGAAAAAGACATATTTATCTAACATTTCGATAACAGGCTTGGCATATTCATCTACAAATAATGCATTATCCAATCTGTTGACTTGTATATATGTAGTTTTTGCGCTATCACCTAGCTTGTGACCCATAAAATATTCTGCCAAATCATTATTCAAGCCTAACATCGTTCTAAATGTTTTTCTAAATGAATAAAATGAGAATCCTTTTCCAGTATTTTTTATTTCATTCAATTCTTCTTGCAAAGCTTTGTAATTTTCAATTTTTTCTATTAATTCTCTATCTGTAGAAAAGAAACTGGAAAAATTTTCCTTATACTTTATAAGACTTAAAATAAAATAAACTGTCTTATCAAAAATCCTTGAATGTATAAAACCATCAATTTCTTTTGTGTCCTTGTCTATAACTGGTTTACCAAATAAAAAATCAGTATCTTTTAATATTCCATATAATTCTTCTCTTTTACGAATGTATATTTTTACAGTCTCTATAGTATAAGGGTGAAGTGGTATTTTTCTGTACTTGCTTTCATTTGTTTTGTTAAAGTATTCTGTCTTTTTATTCCAAACTCTTAATAGAAATGTTTCCTTCTCAGGAACCCCAATAAAATCTTCTCTTTTAATTCTGCTTATTTCACTATTTCTTATTCCAGTATTTAAGCCTAATACACAAAGTGTAAAAGGTAAAATATACCCATTAAAGATTATTTGTTGCTCTTTCTTAGTTAATATAGGAAAATCTTTCGGATTAAAGTTCATAAACCTAATCAGAATAACAGGGTCAATTAATTCTATATTTGGTAATATTCCTTTAAGTTTCTCAATAGGTAAAATCTCTGCGTCTTCTTTCTCTTGTTTACCGGATATTTTTATTAAAGATGTGCCTTTAGTATAAGGCGCTTTTTCTATTATACCATTCCTTATATGATAATTAAAAATACGAAGAAGATAATTCAAGCGGTTATTAATAGTTTTATCTTTTATACCTTTTGCCTGAAGGTAGATTTTAAAACCACTGTAGACAGATGTTGTAATTTCTGAAATATGCTTAATATTTTTTTCTTTTAAATATGGGATTAAATCCTCTTTAATAAATGTTTGGGCCGTAATCTTTGATTTATGAACAATATCACGTTTATTATTGACAGAATCATCCTCAAGGTATTTTGAATCGTCAGCATAATAATCATAAAGCATTTTATAGAATATATTACCGTCTTTTGGCTTATCTTTGCTTAACTCATAATTTTTTAATATATCCATTCGATTATCAAAACCTAATGTTACAGCTTCAATAACTGAAGAGGTTTTTGTTGTATATGTAGCTTTCCCCTGAGGTATTTTTTTCCCTGATAAGTCTAATTTATAACGTACTTTGTAAGTGTATCCATTCGGATATTTTTCAGGATTTCGCTTGACAGTAATTAGATCAAAATACTTTTTATATTTTCCAGTAGATGGGTCAAGTTCTTCCTGTGTATATACCATATTAACAATATCCTCCACGGAAGCACCATACTTCAATAGAAGTTGAGAAAAATCTCTTAAAATAGCTGTACCCAACATTTAAACCACCTCACTTATGAATAAAAATTCATTAAGTTCCAATGGCATAAAACGATAAGTTTAAAGACAATCAAGGTCTAAAAAAGGTACATAGAAGCCCTTTAAGATCGTCTTGCTTTACCTTAAGCAAGACACAACCTTATAGAAGAAATATAACACATTTCTTACTGCTTCGCTTGATTTTTTAGACCTAGAAATTAGACCTTTTTTCTAAAAAAATATTTGCTAAATCCTTATTACATAAGGATTTAGCTTAATTCTTTTCCTGGAGGTGAGGGGAATTGAACCCCTGACCTCTTGAATGCCATTCAAACGCTCTAGCCAACTGAGCTACACCCCCGGAAGTCTCTTCAATTTACAAAATAGACGGTTTTTTGTCAATGGATTAGAATAAGGCATGATAGTCAGCGTTTCAAGGCGGTGCGATATACCCAGATACCAGTTCAAATGGTTCATGGGAAGGCTCGACGCGGGGTTTTGTGAGGTCGCGAACCCCTTCAACAGGAACCAGATAAAGTGCGTTTCACTGGTTCCGGCGGCAGTGGGAATTAATCCCGACGATACGGCTGATGGCGTTGACGCTTTTGTCTTTTGGACACGGGAGCCTAAGAACATCCTTGCCAAAACGGAAGAATTGGAAAAACGCGGGTTTCGCTTCTATGTGATGGTTTCAATTACAGGATATCCTGCTGTACTGGAGCCTAATATGCCCAATTTATCAAAGGTTTTGGCTAATATGAAAAGGCTGTCGCAAAAAATTGGGCAGGACAGGGTAATTTGGCGTTACGATCCTGTCATCTTAACAAGCGTGACAGACGAGGATTTTCATTGCAGGAATTTTGATTTTTTGGCGAAGGAACTTGCGGGGGCTGTCCGGCGGGTCATTATCAGTATTTACGACGAATATCCGGCGGCGAAAAAGCGCCTTGAAATTAAAGAGAAACTTGGCTGTCTGCGAATGCTTGAAATTAACGACAGCCTTCCCCGGCTGCTTGGCAGTTTCGCGAAAAGCGCACAGGATGCCGGGATGGAAATACAAAGCTGCGCCGAGAAAGAAGATTTTTCTTCTTTTGGAATTAAGGGCGGCGCGTGTATAGACGCGGCGTTAATCAATAAATTGTGGGGGATTGAAACCGGCGGCAAGGATAAAAACCAGCGGCCTTATTGCCTTTGCTGTAAGAGCGTTGACATAGGCGCGTACGGAACTTGCGCCGCGCAATGCGTTTACTGTTACTCTATCCGCTGATATTTATTTCCGTTACTTTTTGGGTTTATTTGCTTTAATACGCAATAATATAATAAACAACATATACCCAGCTGAATAAGCCATGTATTATTGCCCAAAATATTGATTTCCATGCCGTATAAGAAATGATCATAGCCAAACATGAACCAAAAGAAATACCCGCTTTTATAGAAGTTTTAACAATGTATCTGCCATATCCCATAAATATTATTCCTTAACAAAATTTTATATAAACATAAATCATTCTTTCAAGTATGTCAATATTATACCAAGTCTATTATATCCGATATTTTCTTTATTATTTTATCCGGTTTGATATTATAATTTTCCAGTTGCGCTTTCTTTGTGTTTATCCATATCGTATATATCCCTAGTTTTTGCGGAGGTTCTATGTCCCATATTAAATTGTCTCCAACCATTATTATTTTATTACATTCAATTCCTGTCGTTTGCAGCATATATTCAAAAATTTTTATATCAGGTTTGCCGTATCCTACTTCGCCTTCGATAAATATATAATTAAAATATTTTTCTATATCAAAACGTTTTAATTTTCTCCTTTGGCTTTCGGAAGTTCCGTTTGTCATAATTCCCAGTTTTATATTTTTCTCTTTTATTTTTTGTAAAGTTTCCTCAACACCATCTAATAAATACCATAATTCTTCTTGAATCCTTGAGTAATTATCCGCGAGTTCTTCCAATTTATTTATTTCAATATTTTCATATTCTTTTAATGCTATTTTAACAATTTCTCTTCTTGCGTTAACTATATTTTTTCTTCCGATTTTATGTCTTTCGGCGTCCGCCCAATACCATTTTCTTGTCGTATTTAATTTTTCCAATAAAATATCTTTTTCTGTATTTATGTTATTATTTTGGATAAATATATCTACGGATTTTTCCCAGGCTTTTTCCGAAACAAGATCGAAAGCCATTAAGGTGTCATCCAGATCGAATAGTATTAGTTCAGTATTCATAGTTTATTCCAATTACGCTCTCTGCCGCCGCACTTCGTACAACAGCACCCCCGCGGCTACCGACACATTAAGCGAATCGATTCTGCCGAGGGAGGGTATTCCTACCATGGCGTCGCAGCGTTCGCGCAAAAGGCGGGAGATGCCGCTTCCTTCGCTGCCCAGGACCAGCGCCGTTCTGCCGCTTAGGTCTTTTTCGTAGACGGGATCGCCGTCCATGTCCGCGCCGTAAATCCAGAAACCGGCTTCCTTTAAATCGTCTGCGGCGCGGACAAGGTTGGGAGTCTCCGCTTGGGCTACCCAGGAAACGGCGCCCGCGGAAGTTTGGGAAATTACCGCGGCGTGTTTCGCGCTGCGGCGGTTTCTGCTAATAACCAAATCAACCGCGAATTGATCGCAGCAGCGCAGGATGGCGCCGTAGTTGTGAGGGTCGGTAATTTCGTCAAGGATGAGAACAAGTGCGCCGCGGCGGTCGCCGAGGCTGGCAATGAAGTCTTCAAGAGTGATGTCCGCGCCGGTGGATTCGTCTTCTACCTGAAGAGCGATGCCGCGGTGGTTGGGGGCAAGTCCGTCCAGGTCGAAAGTGCCGACGCGTTCAAGGCGTATCTTGTTTTCTGACGCAAGCGAAACAATTTCTCTGGCGCGAGGGCCGGATTTTGCCACAAGAAGGGGGCCGCAGGAGCTTCCCGATTTTATCCTTTCTTCTATGGCGTGAAAACTTGTTAAATATGTCATGATTTTTTCCCCGTGTATTTTTGCACATAACCGCAGGGGCGGTAAGTCATCTTTGCCTGCCTTAATCCTTCGTTTCCCAAGTCCTGTTCGCGGTTTATAAGCGTGAAAAAACGCGGCAGGGACGCGGCGAACGCCTGATTTACAAACTGGTAAATGCCCTTGTATTCCTCAATCGCTTTTTCAAAATGGACGGCGAACATTTTGCCCCGCGCGATGCTCTCTCCAAGACAATAGGCGGCGGGTTTTCCGGCAATAAAAAAAATCGCGCCCCTAAGAGTAAGCGTGTCAAACAGATCAAGCGCTTCCCTTGCCGATTTGTAATCGCCGTCCTCGTTTTTGTCTTTCCGCCACCTGTCTAAAATTTCAATGGCCGCCGGAACAAGGCTTGAGTCCATCCGGCGCAGTTCATGATCGGGATAGGCGGCTAAAAAATTGTTAACATGGTTTTTCTTTTTGTGATACTTCTTCCCGGCAAGTTCCGCCAAATCATTCCGATAGTACAGATAATCAAAATTATCCCTGTCCTCCGCAATAACAATCCCCCTCTTTTCAAGTTTTTCTTTAACGGGGGAAAGCACGGACTGTGATATATTTTTCCAGTAGTCGTGAGTCTCAAAAAGTGAGTCCAGTATGTCATCGTTGGGCGGTTCGCAGGGAGTCGAAAAAAAAGTTTTGCCGTTTTGTTTGCCGGAAATAATAAAGCCGCTCTCTTCCCCGTCCGGATGCGGGGTGTTACGTGAAATGCGGTAATCGTACTTGCTCCTGAAAAGGTAAAGGCCGGAAAATGTAAATTCCGAAACGCCGTCTGCGGTAAGGGACAGGCGCGGATGCATGGCGTCTTTCAACTCAATGCTTAAAGGGATAAAATCGGGATAACACGGGACGGTCATGGTTCTTCTTCGGCTTTTTCCTGCTCGGCTTTTTTCGCAAGCACGGATTTTCGCGAACCTATCATAACTGAAATCGGCTCCAGGAATGGGATGTTCTCGCATATAATTCTGATAATAACCGTCATGGGAACCGCCAGAACCATTCCGGCAAACCCCCACAGCCAGCTCCAGATTCCCAAAGAAACCAGAACTATAAAGGGCGAAATCCCAACATGTTCGCCTATGACTTTGGGATCCAAAATAGAGCCGATAATATTTATCGCCAGAATAACGGCGATAACCAGGATTATGGGAGCCGGGTTAGGCCAGAACTGGATCAGGGCAAAAAGGGAAATACCCACGCCTGTAACAATACTGCCCAAAGTGGGGATAAAATTCATGACAAATTGGATAACGCTCCAGCCAAGGGCAAAATCGAGCCCTATCAGGCGGAAGGCGGTGAAAAACAAAATACCGTTTGCCAGGGAAAAGAAGAATTTTGCCGTAAGATACCGGGTAACCTGGGACATCAAATCGTGCCCCATCTTGTTAATCCGTTCAGAATGGTTATGAAACGCGGTTTCCAGTTTTTCTTTAAAATAACTTGCTTCCAGCAGGATGAAAACCATGAATATAATCACCAGACCGGCGCTTGATAAGAAGCTTAGAAAGATTTTTGAAAAAGAAAGGGAAAACTGCTGAACCCATGTCCGAATTCCCTGTTGGCCCCAGACATTTTGCCAAAAACTCTGCCTTTCATCTATAGGAATCTGTAAAATATGGGCTATATTTTTATAAATTTCAAAAATTCGTATCTCATAGAAGTAATATTTGAATTTTATATTGCTTCCGGTCTGATAAAGTACCATTCCGAAGACGTAAAAACCGGCAATTATCATTATTACTATCAAAATAATCGATAAAATACGCGGAATTCGCCTTTTATCAAAGAATTTTATCAAAGGATACATTATAAATGCCAATAAAATGGCCATTGTAAAGGGTAAAAACACTTTTGAGCCCAGTTTTAACACGGTGCCGACAAGAATACAGCAAATTAACAGCAATAATGAAAAGATTGCACGGCCCGAATGAAAGGTATTGGCTATTTTTTTCATGAAAATATTATGTCATAAATAGAAAAAATGGGCAATAAAACACTTGATCTTTAGGGCAAAAATTGGTAGATTTTATATAACCTGAAAGTACGGTACAGATGACTTCATTTTTAACCATAAGGCGTCTGTACATTAAAGCACTGGTGTTTTTCCATCGTACAATCAGCAGCCCCCCAGGTTTCCTCACCTCCTTTTCCCGGGGGGTTTTTTTTTGACTAAACACTTGAACTTAAATAGATAACCATTTATTATTATGACACAATCTTATATTTTGTCATAGTGGAGAAAGCCGTGGAAAAGACCTTACCGTTGATGATGAGGGACAGAGCAAAAAACACCCCGGACATTGTCATACAGTATTATAAAAACAAGGATGGAAACTACAATTCAATTTCTTACCGCAGGTTTTACGAAGAAGTGTGTTTTTTGGCGGCAGGGCTTTTGGAAATAGGAGTAAAGCGCGGCGACAGGGTAGGGCTGATAGCCGACAACTGTCAAAAATGGATGGTTGCCGATTTCGGCATTTTGTCCATAGGCGCCGCCGACGTGCCCCGCGGCTGTGATATTACCACTCAGGAACTTACTTATATATTGAGTTTTACCGGCTGTGAAGTTGTCTTCGCGGAAAACCAGAAACAGGTTTTAAAGATACTTTCCTGCAAAGCTGAACTGCCCGTCTTAAAAACATTGATTTCTTTTGATCCTGTTGACGGCGAAACCGAAGCCGCCGCTTCGTCCGTGGGGGTTAATGTTCTGTACTATGCCAGCCTTGTCGCTTCCGGGCAAAAACGCGAAAACTTAAAACCCGGCACGGCGGAAGCCGAGATGGACAAGGGCGGCAGCGAAGACACCGCCTCCATCATTTTTACTTCCGGCACAACGGGCGAGCCTAAGGGCGTTATGCTGTGCCACAGAAACTTTTTGTGCCAACTGCCGGCCTTTATCAAATTTTTTGAATTAAAGCCCGGCGACATTTGGATTTCCATGCTGCCCGTCTGGCACGTTTACGAGCGTTTAATTGAGTACGTTATTTTTTATTACAGTACGAGCATAGCCTATTCAAAACCTATGGCTCCGATACTTATGGCGGATTTTCTTGCCATCCGTCCTAACTGGATGGTCAGCGTTCCGCGCGTTTGGGAAGCGATCATGGACGGCATTAACCGCAACATAAAAGCCAAAGGCGGATTCAGAAAAAAAATGTTCGATCTGGCGTCTTCTTATTCCATGCTGTATACCTACTTTAAGGATTTAACTTTCGCCCTTCTGCCGAATTTTCACGGACGTTTCCGCGCGCTGGATTCTTTACTTGGATTTTTCCCGTGGCTATTGCTTCTTCCTTTGGAGGGCCTTCTGCGCGCCGTTGCCTTTAACCGCATTAAAAAAGAATTCGGCGGCCGTTTTAAGGCGGGAATTTCCGGCGGCGGCTCGCTCCCCGCGAAAGTAGATTTATTTTTTAACTCTTTAGGCATACGCCTGCAGGAAGGTTACGGCCTTACGGAGACCGCCCCGCTGCTTTCGGTACGTCAGTACAAGCGCTCGCGGCGCGGAACAATTGGCCAGTTGATGCCGAACACGTCGGCAAGGATTATAGACGGCAGCGGCAAGCTGATGCCGCCGGGGCGTAACGGGATAATTTTTGTCAAGGGCGACCAGGTAATGAAAGGCTACTATCAAAAACCCGCGGTAACCGCCGCCGTTTTAAGCGAAGACGGCTGGTTTAACACCGGCGACATAGGCATGCTCACCTACGACAACGAATTGCGCATAACAGGCAGAGCGAAGGACACCATTGTCCTGCGCGGCGGCGAAAACGTGGAGCCCGTCCCCATTGAGTGCAGGTTGAGGGAGAGCCCGTACATTCAGCAGTGTATCGTAGTTGGGCAGGACCAGAAATCCCTTGCGGCGCTTATTGTTCCGTGGCAGCAGACGATTATGGATTTTGCCGAGGAAAATTCCATTCCTGTTGTTGATTACGAATTGCTGTTACAGCAGCCGGAGATTAATGAGATAATAGCCTCAGAAATTTCCGAGAGAGTGAATCCTAAGACGGGGTTTAAAACATACGAAAGAATTTATAAGTTTGTACTTTTGCCTAAGCCTTTTGAGCCGGGGAAGGAATTGTCTGGGAAGGGCGAATTGTTGCGGCATAATATTACGGCGTTGTATGCGAGGGAGATTTTTAAGTTGTTTAGGTAAAGAAGTGGGAAGAATTTAACACGAACCACACGAAAACGTACCTTCGGTACGCACACGAAACAACACGAAAAGGAGAGAGAATTTTAACACGAAGACTTCACGCAGAGGCGTGGGGGCGCAGAGGACGCAAATTTTTTGTACGAAAGATTTTTTTTAACTATTCAGACCTGATTAGCTTTTAATTCTGTCGAATTCGGCAGGATTTAAATTATTGTTTTTTTATTCCATATAATTTATAATCTTGTAATTTAATATTAAAGATTAATATACAACCATTTGTTCCTATAATTATATCATCATTATTAATATAAATACTATTTGGATATAAAGAAAACCAATCTTCAAAATCAAACTTATTCTCTATTATGCCATTATTTATAATAATTATACTTCTATATGTTGTAATATATAATTTATCATTATGAATTGTAAAAGCCGCTGGCTCAGAACCTAATTCAATTTTATTTATTAATTTAAAATCTAAATGATCTTTGTTATAATCTAATTCATATAAATTACCACGATTAGTAATCAAATGAGCTAAACCAGATAATATCATTATTTTATTATTATGAGAGAAAATAAATTGTATATTATCATTTAAAATTAATACATCATTAAAATTATAAAATAGACCGAAATTTTTATATATTAATGTACCGCCAAATTCACCATGATCTACGCCAATTAATAAACCATCACCAAGTATAAATGTATGAATACTTATTTCTTCACCAGATTTATATATATCTATTTTTCCATTTTCATTTACAAAGTATAATCCATAAGAATATTTATCATAAATAAATTTTCTAATATCATCTTCATTTTTATTTATTTCAATTAACTTATCGAAAGAATTATAAATATCAAGATTGCTTATTATTTGGTCTTTTTTATCAAATTTGTATTTCATTAAAACCTCTATATTAATCGTTATTAAATTGAATTTTCAATATTTCCTTCTGTCGTTCAATTTCTGTTATCAATTCTTCCTCAGTGGGCAGATATGGCATATATTTTGCGGCAAATAGCTGTTTGTTTTCATTAAGAACAGAATATCGCGCTATTGTTTTATCGGTTTCGGTACAAAGCAAAATACCGATTGTTGGGTTATCGCCCTCACGCTTTTTCATATCGTCAAACATACGAACATACATATCAAGCTGTCCTATGTCCTGATGTGTGATTTTATTAGTTTTTAGTTCAATAAGCACAAAGCATTTCAGGATAAAGTTATAGAATACCAAGTCGATATAAAATTCCGCCGTTTCTGTCTTTATTAACTGCTGGCGGGATACAAAGGCAAAACCTTTCCCCAATTCAAGAAGGAATTGTTGAATATGGTCGATGATGGCTTTTTCAAGTTCCGCCTCAATATAGCCGGAATTATTGGGGAGACCGAGGAATTCAAGGACTGCCGGATTTTTAATGAATTCAAGTTTATCCTGAAAATCCGCTGTTTTTTCCTTCATTTCCGTTATTACGATGTCTTTATTCTGCGAGGACAGCAGACGCTGATAATAAAGGGTGGAAATGTTTCTGTCCAGGGTTCGGACAGACCAGTTGTTTTCGGAAGCTTCGGTAAGGTAGTATTTTACGGCATTTTTATCGGTAAGCCGCATAATCAGCCTGTAATGAGACCATGTTAGATTTGGCGCACACTGTGCGCCAAATTCAAAATCCATAAAATTCAGGTAAAATTGCCTGTATTCCCTAAGACAGCGTTCCGCAAAGCCTTGTCCGAATTCGTTTTGAAGTTCTTCGGAGAGTGTTTTGATTACTTCTCTGCCGTATTCCGCTCGTTGTTTGCCGTTTTGTTCTTCTTCGACAATCCTTTTCCCGATAAGCCAGTAGGCTTCTATCATTGCGGAGTTAATGGCGGTGTGGGCTTTGCTTCTGGCAGTGTGGATGATTTGTTTGATGTCGGTGATGTAGAGAGGTGAGTTCATAGTTGGTTTCCTTTTTGAGATTTGTTTTTCATTTTATTTTAACTTTTCTTAATTCCATCATAAATTTTTTTAATCCAACTTCAATCTGATTTAAATATGACATAGATTTATTTGGTGCATCAATAGGTACTTTATTAAGTATATGCGTATGAGTGTATTTATCTCTGTTGCTTTTTAATCCATTTAATGCAGATTCTAATTGCTGGCATTCCAACGGAATTTTATTTTCAATTTTTTCAAACATTATACTTCCTAATATTTGTATACAAATATTTTTAAAATCAGAAGAATAATGAAATCCATAAATTTTTTCAATTTTTTTAAATAAAGAACTTTTACAATTTGGATTTATAGAGTTAATATAATTATTTAACAAGTTATCTATATATTCTTCTGTCCATCCACTAACTTCAATAGTTGCCATTTTTGCCCAAAGTAAAGCTTTATTGTTATTTGATTCTTGGTTATATGAAGTATCTATTTCAGCTAGAAGTTTTTTCAACTTTTTTGTTGAACCTGTCATAATTACCTCATCAGTTGAGATGCTTTTTTCATACGATCTTTTAATTTCTGTTTTTTTGCCAATCCTTCTGCCAATGCTTTTTCTGTAAATTCATCAGATGCTAAAATATTTTGAATATTTTTTTTAATTACACCATGATCTTGTTTTTTAATTTTATCTATATTTTTTGCAATGGCATAACAAATCGCATCTTGTACAGTAATTGAAATTTTTATTTTTGAATCATTTATAAAATGAGTATTATAAAGAATGTTAATAGTCTCTTTAAACAACTTCATATCAGATTTAATTTTTTCTTTTGAAGGAAATCTGTTGTCGGCCATAAAATCACTAAGAAATGAAGCTAAATTACCTGTATAGTCATCAAGTTTGTAATAGAATGCGAAGAAACGTAAAATTAATTCTTGCTTTTGCATTCTGTACGAATTATTAGTTTTCATTTTATTTACTTTTCTCCAATTTTCATATAAATCCAATTCTTGTAACATTCGGTTAAATGATCCAGAATATATACAATTTCTTATTTCTTGATTATTTAATTTTAGTCCTGTCGAATTCAAACGATGAAATATAGTAAATAAATATGATAAATGTTTCTTATCTTTATAATTACATCGTAAAACAGTTATAGGAATAGTTGAATTTTCGACACGTTGGTAAAATTGTTTTAAATTTTCATCATTTTTAATTGCAGCAGCTGATATACCAGCAATATTCGATTCAACATCATCTATTTTTGCAAGATTCCAATCATCACCTTTTAAGAAACGTATGATGGTTGAAATTCTTTGCAATCCATCAATTACAAGCCATTTTTGTTGTTGTGGGTCATAACTAAAACACAAACTTGGAATAGGTAATTGTTTTATTAGAGAGTCAATAAACCGAGTTTGATCTGAATTTTTCCAAACTATATCTCGTTGAAATTCTGGCTGAATATCCAAGCTACCCTGTTTATACATTCTAAACAAGTCAGCACAAGATCGTGACTCACTAAATGCAAATACATCAGGTGGTGGTTGCTCATTGTTATCATTCAACCAGAATGATTCGTCTTCCAATTGTTCAATTTTACTTCGCATAAATTACTCCTATTCTTTATTATTTATTGGCAACAAATAGTTTATTTTCACAATTTCATCACTCCCACTCCACCTTTGGTAATCCTGTCACAATATCTACCGTCTTCACACTAACCGTTATTACTGACAACAGCAAGTCAAGAATATACTGCGGGTTTTCATGCTCTGTTGCCCAATCATTGGAATCATTCATTATTCCACTCTCCTTGTGAGTAGTTACTGCGTAACGCTCCATAACCCACTCGATAGCAGATTTTCCGTTGACTATATATTCGTATGCTTTTAACGGAATATTGGAGATTGTAAAAAAGGAATTGTATTTTATGGTATCTTTTCTGTTTTTTGCTATAAATTCCATTTTTTCTACCACCAAATGTTCGGCTGATAAATAGGGGGGGGGGGGGGGGGG